>Ga0105044_10002358_pt1 | contig 25729 bp, 21 predicted proteins | sample MAT01_FD_78092 | JGI IMG/M metagenome (GOLD analysis project Ga0105044, IMG submission 78092) | Freshwater microbial communities from Lake Fryxell liftoff mats and glacier meltwater in Antarctica - MAT-01 | ecosystem: Environmental > Aquatic > Freshwater > Ice > Liftoff microbial mat | place... | reverse complement strand
GATCACCGAGGACGGCGCCGATGGGTACTCGACGCCGGATGAGACGGTGACCGATGTGGATTCGGTGCCCGGTGACGATGAGACCAGCGACGTCGACAACACGACGATCGACGAATCCGGAACTGGCGACGACGTGGGCTTCGACGACGAAGACATCGCCGTCCTCGATTCCCCCGTCTCCTACGACCTGGCCTTGGTCAAGCGCCTCCTTCCCGGTCAGCGCTACAAGCTGGGAGACGTGGTCCGGTACGAGATCGAGGTGACCAACGAGGGCAACGTGCCATCGCTCCAGTACTCGGTGTCCGACACCCTCCCCGCGGGAATGGCCTTCGTGGAGGGTTCCAACGGAGCCCGGGCCGTTGGCCAGGACGTGATCTGGACCGACCTGGAGTCACTCGAGCCAGGTGCCTCGGCGGTGCTCACCGTCAGCGCACGACTCACCGACGTCGGCCGACCGAGCTACGTCAACACGGCCCAGGTCACCGACGATGGTGCCGACGAGTACTCGACCGACACCGAGACGGTCACCGACGTCGACTCGGTTCCCGACAAGGTCCAAGGTGAGGACGACGAGGATCAGGCGGAGATCGATGTCTCCGAGATCCTGTCTGACAACCAGCCGAACGAGCCTCGCGACCCCGGCACAACACCGGGGCCCGGGAACCTGCCCCGCACCGGCTTGGCCCTCGGGGGCCTCCTCCTGGCCGCCGGCGCTCTGCTCCTCGCCGGTGGGGCGTTCGTCAGCGGCAGCCGGCGTCGGCGCCTCGTTCGCTGAGAAGGGACCGCCGTCCCTCTTCCTTCCGGAAGGGGGATGGCGGCTGCTCCCCAGGCCGAGCCGAGCGCTACCCGAGTGCGTAGCGCTAGTCCTCGGTGTCGGGTGGGCCGCTCTCGTGGGCCTGATGGCGCCAGTAGGGGGTGAGCGAGACGCGGTCGAGGCTCAGGCCCCACTGCCGGTCTCGGCCTCGTCGGTGACCTCGGCGAAGAGGCGGACGGGGACCCCAGCGGGGAGCATCTCGAGGATGACTGCGGCGGCCGGAAGGCCGGTCTCGTCGGCCACGAGCAGGTACGGCCGGTGTCATCGGGTGGTGGCTCGGCTTGAATCCGGCGGGCGCGATGAGCGCTTGTCGACCGTCGAGCGGTACTCCGTTGCGTTAGGAGTCGACCTCGTGATCAGGGCTTCGACGGGTGGGGGGCCACCCAACGATCGGCTGCCTAGCCGATCGGGTTCGCACCCGGCTCCCCTTGCGAGCAGGCAGTGGATCAGTCGGTGACGACCGGGAGGATGTTGGCGGTCTGGGCGGCGACCAGCAACTCGTCGGCGTCGACCTGGAGCAAGAAGCCGCCTGTCACCAGCTCATCAAGCGAAGTTGACCAGGCATTGACGAAGTTCTCGCTGGTCCCGTACCGCGTGGACAGTTCGGCGGTGGTGAGCGGGGTGGTGCTCCCGAACAGGCGGCAGAAGCCAGGACCAGAGTTGAGGCCGTCGACGGTGGCGACAGGTGTGTCGACCTGAGGCGAACGGACGCCGCCGACGGCGTTGCCCACGCCATCTCGTTCAAGGACAGTCGGCGTGGTCGATTCGACCTGAAGCAGCGGCCCGACCGGCGGCGGTGTCCCTGTTCGCATCCAGGCGTCGAGGTGGTTGAACGCGGCCCGCAGGGTCCAGCTCAACCCACCAGCGTTCATTGGCAGGCTGCAGCCGGTGGGGGGTGGGTTCGGGTTGCGCATCAAGTTGAACATCCGGGTGGCCCCGGTGCCATCACCGAGATCGCTGAACCCGACGTTCGACATGTAAGCGTCGGCATGTGCCGTGCCGGCGAGCTCCCACTGGCGGAACCGGGTCGTGTCGGCCTGGCGGATCGCGAGGTTCGATCGGATCACGTCATCTTCGGCTTGCACCACGAACACCGGGACGTCCAGATCGTCACGGATCAGCGACGGTGACGGCGCTGCGATCGCCGTGAGCGGCGACTGGCTGAGTGCCGAGCCGGTCACGCCCCGGCTGTGCACGAGGAAGCCGTTGAACGCGTTGCTGATCGGCTGGATGGCGTTGATGTAGGTGACGAGGCGGCTGGCGGACTGCGACTGGCCCGTGGCGATAAGACGTCTGGGCTTGAGGCCGCCTGTGACCTTCCGATCAGTGCGTATCGCCTTCGCAGCCTTGGTGAAGATGTCGTAGGAGTAGCTGTCACCCGGGTGGTCGAGCGAGCCGTACCGCGCCGGTGAGAACGATTTGGCCTGGTTGACCCCGGTCAACTGCGCCGAAACCCCAACCCACATGGCTCCGCTGCGGACGAACTCCGTGTGGGCAGCCGTCCAGCCGTTCGGAAGGTCCGATCCGGCGGTGACGTTGAGCCACTCGACGATCACCGTCCCGTTGAACTTGGCCGGGTCGGCCGGTCGAGCGACGACCAGCCGTGTCTTGAAACGAACCTGCGACGTGGCGGCGTCGACCGAGACCCCGTCCCATCGTCCGTCGGAGGTGAGTGGCGCATCAGAGGTATAGGCGTCTGCGTAGTTGCCGAGGAAGAATTCGGATTGCTGGTAGCCGACCCGGGTGACATCGATGCCCATCGGAACGTTGGTGGCCCCGGTGATGGGGCCTTCGATGCACGACGTGAGCAGCAGCGCGCCGGTCACCACGACCCCCAAGATCGAGCCCTTCCGAGCCAGACGCTTCGTACCTAGCATGTTGCCCCCTGATGGCGTGGCTGCAGCTCCCTGCGCCTCGGTTGAGATCGTACCGGCGATCCGGGAACGAAGGCGGGGCGAGCGACGGTCGTCAGTTCTCGGCGAACAGGGGGAGGTCGAGGGGGGCTCGGTCCGTGCGCTTGAGCTCGGAGAAACCGCGGAAGTTCGCGAAGGTCCGAAGGGCGTCGTAGAACGCAAGTGAAGTCTCGTCGTTGGGGATCTCGCTGATCACCGGGCCGAACAGCGAGTTCCCCGTGGGCGGGTCATAGGTGATGATCGGGGTGCCCACATCGTCACCGGTTCGGCGGAAGGCCTCGTCGGTCTCAGCACGAATGAGCGGGTCCCACGAGTCGTCATCGGCTGCATCGACCAGGCTGGCCGGAAGATCGAGCGAGCGCAGGATCTCAACCGGATCCATCCGATCGGTTGCTGCGGCGTAGCTCTGCATCAGATCGTTGGAACCGGCGGTGTACCAGAAGCGCTCGCCCCACGCCTTGTAGAGCGCCGCCACGGTGTCGTTGCCCAACTCGTCCCTGGCCGCCGCGCAGATGCGGTGGTAGCGCAACCCGCGCTCTTGGGCCTCAGCGAACGCCGGAGGAACGTCGTTGTTCTCGTTGATGAACTTCAGTGAGATGAACCGCCACCCGATCTTGATGCCGTTCAGCTCGGATACCCGGCGAATCCAGACCGACGTCTGCCAGGCGAAGGGACAGCCCGGGTCGAAGAAGAACTCGATGTCGTAGGGCCCGCCGGCCAATTCGGGGATGGAGGAGTTCGTGGCGGTGGTCACGGTGTGACCCAACCGTCGGGATGCACTCGACATTCCGCTCGAGGCTCAGGTCATGACCTTCGGCAGCGAGTCCACCGCCGCCGCCTCTGGTCGAGCATGCCAGGGCGAGCTGTTCGTGGTGCGATCGGGTGACTTCGGGCACGGGTCGGGTTCTTGGCGGTATCCTTTGCCGACCGACTGCAGCACCGACTGCAAGAACTGCCATCAGGGGGCAAAATGCGGACCAAGGGCCGATACGCGCGTAGGGGTGCGATCATTGGGGCGCTCGCCAGCTTGGTGCTTCTCACCTCCTGCATCGAAGGACCAATCGCGGGGACACCTACGCTTTCGATCGGCATCGACCCCACCCTCGTGGGCTACGAGGTGTCGGAGGTCTTCCTGGGCCAGAAGGCCGACGCCTACACCCCGAATGCTCCCCTCACGGCCGACGGCGAATGGGACGTGTCCGTCGACGCCGCGAACTCCGATGTCTTGTTCAAGACCCGCTTGGTGGTGGTGCGGCCCAAGCTGGCGTCGGCCTTCAACGGCACGGTGATCGTCGAGTGGCTCAACGTCACCGGAGGCGCCGACTTGCCCGTGGAGTGGCTCTCGGCACACCGTGAGATCGTTCGCAGCGGTGCAGCGTGGGTGGGGGTCTCTGCCCAGGCGGTTGGCGTCAACCAACTGAAGGCAGCGGCACCGGCGCGCTATGGCTCGCTCAACCATCCGGGCGACAGCTACTCGTACGACATCTTCACCAACGCGGCCCAGTCGATCCGGGTCAACCCGCAGGCAACGGGAGGCCTCAAGCCGAAGCGCATCATCGGCACCGGACAGTCCCAGTCTGCTGGCCGCCTGGTCACCTACATCAACGCCGTCCAGCCGATCGCCAAGGCCTTCGATGGCTTCTTGGTCCACAGCCGTGGTGCCGGCGGTGCGTCCCTGTCGCAATCGCCGCTCACGCCGGTGCCAGCGCCGAACCCCCTGCAGATCCGTGGCGACCAGACCACGCCGGTCGTCGTGGTCCAGGCCGAAGACGACGTGATTCGCTCGAACACGCTGGCGCGCCAACCCGATAGCAGCACCTACCGCTTGTGGGAGCTTGCCGGTACCGCCCACCTCGACACGTACACCTCGCGAATCGGCGCCGGCGACTACGGCAACGGGCCCAGCCGCATGCTTGCGGAGATGCGCAACCCCCGTCCCGCACCGGCGGGATGTGCTGCGTCGCAAAACGCTGGCGGCCTCCACTGGACCTTGCAGGCAGCCTTCAGCAAGCTCGATGCGTGGATCCGCACGGGGACACCCCCTGCGACCGGGGCTCGGCTCCAGACCGTGTCCACCTCGCCGACCGTGTTGGAGCGAGATGGGGTCGGCAACGCACTCGGTGGCGTGCGCTCGCCGCAGGTCGATGCTCCCGTAGCTCGGATTGATGGCATCAACTCCGGGACGGGGTTCTGCGGCCTCTTCGGCAGCACTGCGGCGCTGACCACTGCCCAGCTTCAGGCCCGCTACGCGAGCAGCGCCGCCTTCGTAGCGGAATGGAACGCCTCGGCAGACGCGCTGGTGGCCAGTGGCTTCTTGCTCCCCGCCGATGCCGCGGAACTGAAGGCGAGCGTCGTCGGCATCAGCCTCTTCTGACGGGTCTCCCTGCCAGACCAATAGCGCCCCCGGCCTCGGCCGTGGACCGGCTGCTCACGCCAGCCGCCACAGCCGAGGCCACCTCTTGGGGGAGTCGTGAGTTGCTGGCACCCCTGGGCTCGAGGTCGGCTACGCCGGTAGCGTGACCCCATGGAGCAGCCGGATCTGATCTTGTTCATGACTGATCAGCAGCGGTTCGACCAGACGGGGTACGCCAGCGGTGGCCACATTGACATGCCCGTCCTTGACGAGCTGGCCGCCAGGGGCACCATCTTCGAGACGGCGTACAGCGCGTCCACCGTCTGCGTTCCCGCTCGTGTCGGGCTGCTCACCGGCGTGCAGCCCCATCGGACCCCCACCCAGGAGAACGGCGCGGCGCTGGCCGAGGGGTACTGGACGGTCGCTCACGCCCTCCAGGCTGTGGGCTACGAGACAGCGATCATCGGCAAGATGCACTTCTCTCCTGTGCACGCGTCGCACGGGTTCGAGGTTCTGCGCATGTGTGAGCACCTGTCGGCGCAAGGGCTGGGACCCCTGGCCCACGAGCGCGGCGACACGACCGACGACTACCACGAATGGCTGCTGGCCCAGGGGTTCGACGACTGGCGGTTCGGCCCCACGCCACAAAGCCAGCAGTATCCGCTTCCAGCCCGTACGCACCCCACGGCCTGGGTGGAGCGGGAGGCGAGCGAGTTCCTGGCCCGGCGCGACCGGAGCCGGCCGCTGTTTCTCATCGTGTCGTTCCCGCACCCGCATGCGCCCTACAACCCACCGGAGCCCTACGCGAGCCGCTACGACCGCAACACCGAGCGCATGCCGCCCACGTCGTACCACGACAACGCCGACCTTCCCCTGCACTTCCAGGTGGCCATCGAGTACGGAATGAAGGCCGCGGGCCAGGTGAACGAACCATCGCTCAGGATCTTCCTCGCCACGGTGCGCGGAATGCTCCGCCAGATCGACGATGCGATGGGTCGGTTGCTCGAGCAGATCGATCTCGACTGCACCGGGGTGTTCTTTACGTCCGATCACGGCGATTACGCCGGCCACCGCGGTTTGCTGCGAAAGGCGCCGTGGATTCCGTTCGACGATCTGGCGCGCGTACCGCTGGTCGCCGCTGGCCTCGATTTCGCCCAGGGCACGAAGGTCCCTTCGTTGGTCCAGAGCTCTGACCTGCCCCAGACGTGGCTCGACCTCGTCGGGATCGATCCCCCCGAGGGCCTGCCGTTGCGTGGCCGAAGCCTTTTGCCCTGGCTGACCGGCTCAGCTACCGAAGATGATCGCGACCGTGCCGTGTTCTCGGCACTTTCGATGAAGTGGCCGATGGTCCGCGTCGGCCATCACAAGCTGATCGATAACCCGCGCCACGATGCCCGCGTCCTGTTCGATCTGGCCGCCGACCCGCACGAAGTCCACGACCTGGCGGCCGACCCGGCGTGGTCGACCGTGGTGGACGAGCTCGCGATGCTCCTGCACGACGAGCTCGACGCCCCACCCTCCGTATGGGTGGGTTGATTCGACGGCCCTTACGCGAGCGGACGTCTGCGACGCATGCCCGATGCTGGCGGTGGCGGTGGAACGACCGACGGTGGACGCACCACGGCGGCGGTGCCGATAGCGAACAGAAGGGGCGGGAGGACCAAGAGCCCAGCGGCGATCACCTCGCTTTGGAGGCCAGCCGTGCGTGCGGCCAGCAAGACGATCACTGAATGGACCACGGCGATCCCGAAGACAGCGGTTCGACGATCTAGGTCCTCGATGACCGAACGGATCGTCGGGATCAGGCGCGGCCCGATGGCGATCGCCGCCAACAGGCCGAGACACGCCACTGCGCCCAACAATGATGCTGGGCGACCACGGCCTCCGTAGGCGGCGCCCCACACCACCAGCGCCACCGCGCCAGCGGCGCCGCCGGCACCCAAGCGGGCGATGGGCTTCGGCCAGGCCAGGAGTGCAAGCGGGAGGGCAACCCCAAGGAGTGCTGCCGCATGCTCGGTGTCGGGGACCGACACGTAGACGCCAGCGGCGGTGATGGGCAACAGGACCGGACCGAGCGCTTCGCGACGCCACGTCGTGTCGGTAGCCGCGGCCAGCGCGCCGCCGACCGCAACCGACGACACCACGGTGAGCTGGTACCAAGCGAGGTTCGGCAGGCCATCGCTGGTCGCAAGGAACGTGGCGAAGGGGGTGGCGACGGCGGCCCGCACCCAGGTCCGTTGGCCGGCGGCCGCGGCCAGCTCGACGGCCACGGTCACGCCGACCACGCCGACCACCACGTCCCAAGGGAGGGGCCCGATGGTGGTTGCGGCCACCAAGCCGGCGGTGACGAAGGCGATGCCGATGATGGGTGCGGCCCCAGGCTCGATGTGGCGGCCGGGCAACTTCGCTCGGAGCCCGAGCAGCGTCACAAGGACGGCGACCGAGGCGAGGCCGAGGACGAGCCCGACGCGAAACTCAGGTTCCGACAGAAGGCCCATCAGAGCTGCTCCCGGTCTCGGTACTCGTCCCGCTTCGGTCGGGTGGGGCGAGCAAGCCAGCGTCGGTGAGCCAGGTCACGGTGGCCGAGACGACCGCCTCGTCGAGAGCGCCGGGGGGAGCAGCGTCGAGCACCACCTGCACGAGTTCGTCGCCAGCCGCAACATCTCCGTGGCTCCACACGAACGACGCGCTCCGGTTGAGGTGGTGCACGGACTCGGTCTCAGGGCGGTAGATCACGATCTCGTCGTCGAACGCCACCGGAGTGAGTCCGGAGCGGCGGGACCCGGTGCTCAGGGGCCGTGCCGCGCGCACGGTTGCCGGCGCTTCGCTGTCGTTGAGCGCTTCGCGGACCATCCGCAGCCCGTCGGCCGAGTGGGCGTAGGTGGCGTCCCATGCCGGGCAGGCCAGCGCTATCCCAGCCAAGCGCAGGAACCCCGCCCGGCCCATCTTCTGGGAGTGGGCGCAGAGTGCGAGCAAGGTCATAGCGGGGCTCAGTCGGACCTGGGTCGGCGCGCCAACGTGGGCGTCGTAGTGGGGGAAGACGATGGCCGCGGGAGCGGTGGGTGACGCCGGATGCAGGGCGCCGAGCGACGCCGGCGGGATCACTCCTTCGCGAAGGCTGAGCGGTTTGGCGTAGGGGCTGAGCAGGCCCGTGCGCAGGTCGAGTGCGGCTTGCTCATCGGACAGGTACTGGAAGCCGTGGGTGATGCAGGTGGCGGTGAGTTCGGACTTTCCGGCTCCCGAGCGTCCGGGAAGGATGACGGCCCGTTGATGGCGCGCCACGCAGCCGGCATGGATGACGAGGTAATCCTCGGCCTGTGCCGCGAGGTCGTTGAGCCGCCAGATGACTGTGGCAATGGCAACCTCGGGCTCGATACCTGAAATCACCTCAGCGCCGTCCACGTGCAGGTCGAGCGAGCCCTCGGGCCGCTTCACCAGGGCCATGACCCGGGTGGCGGGGGCACCGGTCTCGAGCGCGGCCACCAGCCGATTGAGCTCATCTCGGTGGTCGTAGGGGACCTCGATGCGAACGGCAGTGCCCAGCACGTCGACGACGGGGCTGCGGTCGGACCAGGCGGCGTTGGGGTTCGTGAACATCCACAGGACCGCGCTACTCACCACGGCGATGACCCCTCCCGTTGCCAGGAACGCCGTCTCCGAGGGCAAGCGGGTGATGGCGAGCCCTATGGCCACCAAGATCGCCTGGGCGCCGATGAACAGCCAGGTGACGTGCGGGCCCGAGATGCCCCGAGCCAGTAGTTGGTCGTAGATGTGCCCACGATCGCCTCGGACAAGGGGCTGGCCAGCGCGCCAGCGTCGGACGATCGCCACGATGGTGTCGGCCATGGGTGCGGCGATGAAGAGGAGGGCGCCGGTCGAACGGCTGAGCCCGAGTTCATCGTTGCGGGTCATCGATGCCAAGAGCAGCGCGAGCGCCGTTCCCAACAAGTAGCTCCCGGCATCGCCGAGGAAGATCGAGGCGGGTGGTCGGTTCCACAGCAAGAACCCCGCCAAGGCGCCCATCAACGCCAGTGCCAGTACGTCGGGTCCCTCGACCGACACGAACGCGAACCCCACCGCCCCCACGGCGACGGTTCCGCTGGCGAGGCCGTCGAGGCCATCGAGAAGGTTGGTGGCGTTGATCAGTAGGACCAAGCCCACAACCAAGACAGTCCCGCTGAGAGGCTGGAGCCCCGGGACGACGAGGACCGCTGCCACTCCGATGGCGAACTCGCACGGCAGTCGAACGTTGAGCGACAGTGCGGCGCGGTCGTCGGCCAAACCCAGGGCGAGGGCCAGTCCGAGCGGCAGCAGCGCCTTGGGCCAAGCGATGGCCACCGGGCCGAGCAGCCCAGCAGCGACGGCCATTCCGCCCAGGTAGGGGATCGGTTCCCGCTGCAGCTTGAGCGGGCCAGGGCGGTCGACGATGCCCAGTTGAACGGCGGCGCGAGCCACCACGGGGGTGAGGAGCGCCGTGACCAGGAATGCCGCGGTCACCCCCATGTCAGCACCACCTGTTCGACCCCCGCATGGACCTCGACGGTGGCGTGTGGGCCGAAGCCGGCGGACTCGTACATCGCGATTGCCGGGACGTTATCTGCCGCCGTGACGACGTGTACGCGACGAACTCCTCGGGCCTGCACCTCGGCGAGCGCGCTGGTGATGAGAGCCGTCCCCAGGCCCCGGCCCCGCGAGGAGGCGGCCACGGCAACGGCGAGGATCTCGGCTACTGGTTCGGCTTGTGCGGCGGGGCCGGGTGGACGGGCGCCGTACCGGAACGTCTCCCAGGTGCGCACCGGAGCGCGCAGCACCGTAGGCATGGCCCGCACTCCAGCAGCGAGCCCGTCGCGCACCAGGAAGGATCGGTAGAGCGATCCCGTGTGCTCGGCCACGGCTACGAAACCGTCGGGGGAGTCGGCCGGGCCGGTCACCAACACGAACGACCCCTCGAAGCGAACGACCCGCCGGTAGAGCCGTGTGAGGAAGCCCATTCCGAGCGACGCGAGGAAGCTGTCGGGCAAGCCGTTGCGGTGCAGCGTGGCGATTGCGACGGCATCGCCGACGTGGGCGCGGCGCGCCACCGCATCGGGGTCGGTCACGTCCGCCCCCGGCCCAACCGGCGCCTGCCCACGCGAGCAAGCAGCCGCTCGTAGGTGGCCAAGGTGAGGTCGATGCAGCGTTGCTGATCGAAGTCGCGGCGCGCCTTGGCTCGCGCCGCCTCGCCCATGGCCCGTCGGCGCTCGGGATGCTCCGCCAACTCGACGATGGCTCGGGCCAGGGCCCCGGGGTCGCGAGCAGGAACGAGCAGGCCAGTCACGCCTGGCTCGACCACCTCCCGGCAGCCACGGATGTCGGTTGCGATGATCGGCACGCCCATGGCCGATGCCTCCATGGCCGCGCGCGGGAACCCCTCGCGGTGCGAGGCCAGTACGAACAGATCCATTCCGAGGTAGAGGCGTTCGACGTCGGTCTGCTCGCCGAGCAGCCGGACGCCCGCTTGCGCAGCCCGTGCTCGATCGGCGGGATCGATGGCGTCGGCCTTGTCGGGTTCGTCGGGTCCGATGACGGCGAATCGCACCCTGGGGTTCAGTTCGGTCACCTCGGAGGCAGCCTCGAACAGCTCGGGATAGCCCTTCTCGCGGACCAGGCGACCGACCGAGCCGACCACCACGTCAGACGCGTCGGTGGCGCCTAGGGCGCTGCGTGCTGCGTCCACGTCGGCGCGCTCGGCACTTGATGGGTCGAACCTCCGCAGGTCGATGCCGTTGCCCAACAGTGTGAGCCGATCGCGGGGCACCCGGAGCGAGCACAAGACCTCGAGGTCCTCGCGGTTCTGCACCAGTTCGGCATGCGAGCAGGCCGCGGCCACGCGCTCGAGCCCGTAGACGACCATCCGCTTGGCCCGCCGATCGTTGGGGGCCGCATAGAGGCCGTGCACTGTGTTGACGACGACCGGCACCCGAGCCAGTCGACCGGCCACTCGCCCGTACCACCCTGGTTTGGGGTTGTGGGTGTGGAGGACCGCTGGTCGGAGCTGCCGGAGGAGCCGGATCAGCTCCATGAAGGCGAGCGCGTCGCGAATGGGGGCCATGGCGCGGGTGGAATGGACGAGGACGTGGTGGTCGATGCCGCGGTGCTCCAGCGCGGCCACGTACGGGCCATCGCCTGACGCCCCCGCAACTCGGTAACCAGCAGCCGCCATGGCCTCGAGTTGCGGACCGAGGAGCAACTCCAAGCTCATGTCGGTCGTGGTCACGTGTAGCACCAGGGGCGTATCGGTCATGTGGTGGCCGAGACATAGCGCGCCCGGTTGATGACGCGTCGCAGCTGATCTTCGAGCCCCATGCCGCCGTCGGCTTTGCGACGGAAGGAGGCCATGCCATCGGCGACTTGGATGGGCGACCGGGCGAGGCGGTGGACATCGGTCCGACCCACGGCGTTCGGACGGGTACCGGCGACCGCTGCGGATACGAAGCGCTCGGCGACGGCTGCTTGCGCAGCGGGCGATCCGAGCAGCGCCTTTGGGTAGGCAAAGTGCAAAGCAGGCGTACCGAGGTGCTCGCCGATGAGTGCGATCGACCGATCGAGCTCTTCGGCGACCTGCTCGGGTGGCAGGCGGTCGAGCAACCGGTGGTTGTGGGTGTGGGATCCGACGGTCACGACCCCGCTGGCGCAGGCATCGGCCAAGCCTGCCCACGACACCGGGGTGCCATCGTGGGGAAACGCTCGCCCCTCGTCGATGAATCCGGTGGCGGCGTACAGCGTGGCCGGCACCTGGTGCCGAGCCAGGATCGGCACCGCGACATCGGCGAAGTCCGCAGTTCCGTCGTCGAAGGTGATGACGACGGGTGAGGGTCCGGCAATCGGCGGCCCGGCGAGGCGGGCCACGGCGTCGTCGAGCGAGAGCACTCGTCCGCTGGCCGCCAGTCCGCTGATCTGGGCTTCGAACGCGGAAGTGGGCAGGTCGACCTCGAGGCCAGACCCGCCTCCGACGCGGTGGTAGATCAGCACGACGATCCCAGACGGCGGCGGGCGCAGGTGGTCCGCAGCCACGGCCGCTCCCTTGACGATCCGTTGCAGCGCTGCCCTAGCCCGCACCGGCACGGACCGTCCCTCGCTCTTCGGCCGGTTCTGAGAACTTGCTGCCATCGGCGTTGCGCACTTCGAGCACAAGGAGCACGAACAGCGCCGGAAGGACAAGCGATCGCTGGCGCACCAGCAGCCCGAAGTTTGCGAACGACGAAAAAGTCATTGCGTACGCGATGGTGAGGGTCCACGCGTAGATGAGGAACGGTGTGGTTCTCGCTCGAGCGACCGACAGGCGGAGCGATCCGAGTCGGATGACGATGAAGGCCCCCAGCAGCGCCGATTCCAGCGACGAGATCAATTGGAGCGGTGAATCGGTCTCCCAGGGGAACGGCCGGAGCAAGACGGTGACCGCGCCGCGCGGCAGGTAGATGGGGTTGAGCGAGTTGCCCCCGTTGTCGAACTGCGACCCGCCTTGGGCGCTCCGCTCGGTCTGCTCGTCGAGCTCGGCCTCGATCGACGAGACCGAGAGGCTGTCGATGCCCAAAAACTGCGCGCCCTGGCCCACGGTGAACACGATGAGGGCCGCGACGATGAGGGAGCCGCCAGGACGCGACAGAAGTGATCCGGCTCCCCGGTTGGAGCGGACGCGTCCGGTCAGGTAGGCCACGCCCGCGGCGAGGGTGACCAGCGCGAGCAGGTGCGGGCGGACGACCCAGAGCAACCACCCGCCCGGCAGGGCGACCGCCAGACCCAGGAGGAACCGCCGGCGGAGGGCGAAGGCCGTGCCGAGAGCCACGACGCCGATGCCGAGCTGCATCAGGGATTCCTTGCCGACCGATGACGGCCAGAAGGTGATGCTGGGAGCCACCATCATGAGCGCGAGGTAGAGCTTCCGGTTGGCGAAGGGCACCGCCTCCGCCGTGGCCCGATACCACAGGTAGGAACCGATGAGGGCGAGCATGCCGAAGATGAAGAAGCCGGCGACCATGTTGGAACCGAAGAGGTAGTAGACGACGCCGGTGAACCAACGCAGGAAGTTGGTGCGGCGGAGGTCGTCGAGCAGTGGTTCGGGATTCCCGGTGAGCCACGCCCGGGCGAACTGGCGACCGAACGTGTCGTAGCCGGTGGCGTCGCCGACCCCGCCATAGGTGTTGACCAGCGTGAAGTAGCGGAAGTACGACGCCGAGAGCTTGACCACCACGCCGAGCATCAGCCATTTGCCCAGGAACGGCTCGTCTGGGTGGCGGACCTTGGCGTGCAGCGCAAAGGCACCGCCGAACAGGAGCGCGATCATGGGTACCAGGAACGATCCCACCCCCGGGACCCCGAACCGGGCGCACGCCATCAAGACGAGGAGCAGGCCGATGCCGATGGCGAGGGGAAGCATTGGTGATGAGGGGCTGCGGTCGAGGTCGACCGAGATCGGCGCGCTGGCGGCATCAGGCGCCGCCAGGGTTGGCTCGGCGGGCTGGAGACCGGGATGCAAGGAAGGGGCGACCGATCCCGCTGGCGTCGGCGCGCTCGGGCGCTGGTAGCGCCACCAGGGCTGGCCCGGGTTCGTGGGCGCGACTGTTCCCGAGGCAATCCGTTCGGATCGGGGAGTGTCGGCAAGGGTCACGAGCGGGCTCCGGCATCGGCGGTTCGTCGTCGCAGGTCTGACCAGCGTCGCAGGTACAGGCGAGGGAGCGGACCAGGGCCGTAGGTCCATCGCAAGAAGCGCGGCGTGGGAGCCACGAGCGACCGGACCAGCGTGGCTCGGCTCCGGAGATCGCCGGAGTGGCGAACGTCGTCGAGCCGCCGCTGGGCTGATGCGGCGCGCGCATCGATCGGATCGAGCTCGCTCTGTCCGACCGCGTCCCCGGCGGCGCGGTTGAGCTCGAGCGGAAGGCTGGCGCCAAGAAGCTCACGAGCAGCACGAAGGGCGAGCGAGACGGGAGCGTCGACCTGCCACGACCGGGCGAGACGTACGGCCTCGGCGGCGTTGAGCTGCGGGAGGGCGGCGATCTGGGCCACGTCTCGCACGGAGAGGGCTCGACCCAACCCGTCACCGATCACGGCATGCAGGCAGGCCTCGATCAGGTGGGCAGGCCATGACGGAGCAGGTAGTTGCACTCGACCGGCAACGATGCTGATCCGGTTGGCGACGAGGTACTCGACATCGACACGGTGAGCGGCGGTCCCAGTGGCGAGGGTTCGATGGAGGTCGACGATCAGCCCCGACGGGTGGGTCAGCGCCGTGGCCTTTGCGACCCGCGCGGCGTACCCCGGTGCGGGGTCGGGGCGCGGGCGCTGGTAGCCGAAGCGCTCGAGGTCGCGCAGTACCTGGGTGATGGACGAAGACGTTACCAAGAGGTCGAGATCGGAGAACGGGCGAAGGTGAGGCGCGTCGTAGGCGCCGTGGGCGAGTGCAGCCCCCTTGATCACCACGGCATCGTGGCGCTCCAGCACGGGTTCGAGGCGGATCAGCTCGGCCTCGAGTCGCACCGCCAGGTGCGCTTCGCGATCGAGCCGATCGTGGAGCTGGCGAGCCTCGGCGTCGCTGAGCGTTGCCGCGTGGTTGGCTGCGGCATCGGCGAGCAGGCCAGCTAGCCCATGGCGGAACAGCTCATCGAACCGCGGCCCCCACGCTGCCGGGCTGAGGGTGGTGTGATCGGGCAAGCCGTACGCGGCCAGCTGCCACACCCATGGCTGCGACCTGGTCACGTGGGCACCGCCAGCCCGGCCTCGATGAGCTGCTCGGCGAACGCCGTCACCTCGGTCAAGATCACGTCCGCGCTCCCCTCGCCATCGACGGTGAGGAGTGTGGCGGCACCTTCCAGGCTCTGGCCCTCACCGAGGAGCGCCCAGATGACCGGGCCGCTGCCGGTCAGCCGCTCGACCGGACCAGCCGGCGCGGCGACGAGGAGGCTGGTGCCGAGCCAGCGCTCCGCAGCCGTTACCAACGTCAGCTGGCTCGAAGGTTCGAGACACGGGGCTTTGCGAGGGCCGTGGCTCGATGCGCCATCGCGAGTCGAAGGCGTGGATCGATTCGGTCGTGGCAGAGCCCGCTCCAGCCAGGCGTGCCACGCCGACGGGTCGTCGGTTGCCAGCACCACGACGCGCCCGGCTGGCCAGTGCATGGCCGCCACCCAAGACTGGGCTGTGTGAGCGTCATCGACCACCACGATGTCGGCGCGGGCGCCGATCAGGCGGTCGATCCTGCGGGGGTGACCGGGCGACATGGGGTGGTAGGCCACCAGGGGCTGCCCCAGGCGCAAGCCGGACCGCAGCGCGGCCCGGGGTCCGTGCCAGATGACCACTGTGGCGGCCGGATCGTGGAGCCCGATCACGTGGCGATCCGGTCCAGTTGCGGCCAGGATGGCGAGGGCGTGAGCGGAACGCGAGCCGCTCACCACGTGCACCACGGTCGTGGCGGACATCGGGAGGGGCCTCAGGACTCCCGGCCGATGAGGGCCAGGCCGAAGGGCGAGACCCCAGCAAGCTCGAGCCGCGAGGCGGCCTCGCGAGCTTCGGCGTCGGTCACCGACCCCATTCGCACGCACCACAGGACGTGTCGGGTGGCCCACGACAAAATGGTGGCGTTCGGGTCCTTCAGGAACGGAGGCCCAGCAACGATCACCACATCGGTCTCGTCGGTGGTGAGCGCATTGAGCATCGGGGGCAGGCCATCAAGCGCCAGGTAGGGATCGTCCTCGAGCCCGGGAGCCACCACGTAGAGGTTGGGGATCTCGACTGACGCCAAGCTGGCGAGCACCGAACGGTCGAGGGTTCCCGCGTGCGCCTTCTCCAAGAGATCGGGGAACCGGAGGCCTTCAAGTTCGGAGTCGGTCTTGGCCCCGGTGTACCAGTTGTGTCGTGTGCTGGTTCCCACGAGGACGACTCGCACCCCCATCTCCGCAAGGGCTACGGCGTAGCAGGCGGCAACGGAATCCTGGGTCTCTCCCGAGGGCGAGCTCACGAGGAGGGTGCGTGGGAGCCGGTCGGTGGCCACGCTGGTGGCGGCCAACGATCGGTAGGCCCGATCGAGCTCAGTTCCCGGGCTGGGCACCGACCGCTCGTCAGAACGGTCCCAGGAGGGGATGGCGGCGAGGACCGGCGCCCCGAGGGTGGTCGACGCCGTCTTTGCGTCCTTGATGGTGTGGTCGAAGCGGTCCATCAAGACCGGCACCGCCAGGGCGAGGAGCAGGCCAGCACCCAGGGCAATAGCGACCGGCAGAAGTGGTGAGGGGGGCTCGGGTGTGATGGTGCGAGGAGCAGGCCGCTCGACGATATCGGTGTAGGACCGTGGCGTGAGGGCTGCGGCACCGAGTTCGGCGAAGGTGGCCCTGGTCCGTCGGATCTCGTTGACGATCGAGTTGCGGGTATAGAGGCGCAGTTCGTTGTCGAGGGACAACCCCGACGTATCAGCGTCGATCGTGAGGGGGGCACCCTCCCCGCTCGGGTCCTCGCTCACCACCGGTGGCAGCGTGATGCCCTCGTCTCGCAGTTCGGCTTCGATCGACCTGAGCCGGTCGTTCAAGATCACCAGCGATGAGCGGGCGTTGCCCTGATCGCTCGCCGTCGTGGTGGCAACGGTCCGTTTGCGGGCGTCGATGTAGGCCTCGGCGTAGGCGTCTGCGGCGGCTCGGGCCACCTCAACGTTCCGGGCCGCGGCGGCCACCGTCATGATGTCGGCCCCGTCGTTGAGTCGGGCGCTCAGTTCGATGTCGTTGCGGTCCTCGTCTTGGAACGCGCCGCGCTCGAGCGCATCGGTCCGGGTTCCGATCTGCTGGGCGAGGGTGACCTGGCCTTGGAGCAGAACGGGGGGCACGCCCTCGGGCCGCAGGCCCTCCTCGGTCCGCGACGGGATCAGGATCTGGACGGTGGCCTCGAAGCGCTTGGGCGGGAGCACCTGCTCCCGTGTCACCAAGAAGGCCACCAAGAGGATGACGGCAATGACCATGATCCCAAGGGAGATCCGCACATGTCGGCGGATCGATCCAAGGATGTCTGCTAGCTCCACGCGTCGGCCCTTTCGAGTGCCGTACGCTCGGCACCTGGATGTCTTCGGTCTCGACGGGATGGGGTCAGCGCAAGCCGGACCCATCACCCATCCAGAACCGGAGTACCGTACCGCACGCTGTGAAACGGAACGCTGCAGGGCCCAGCAATGCGGCACCCGCCGCTGGGGTGGTGCGCGTGCTGTGGCTCACCAAGGGCTTCGGTCCAGGCGGCGCCGAACGGGTGATCGCGCTCAGCGCTCGCCATCGCGATCGCGATCGCGTCCTGGCGCGCGCCGCCTACCTCCTGCCACATAAAACGGCGCTGGTACCAGACGTCGAGGCGCAAGGGGTGAAGGTGGCGTGCCTCGATGCGCCGCAGGCGTGGAACCCTCGTTGGGTGCTGAGGCTGCGGGCCGATCTGCGATCGAACCCGGTCGATGTGGTGCACTCGCACTCACCGCTGGTCGCGATCGGTGCCCGCCTTGCGGCGCGAACGCTGCCACGAGCGCAGCGGCCACGGTTGGTGACCACCTTCCACAGCATCTGGGGGTCCAAGGCCACGGCCACGCGCTGGGCCGACGCGGCGACGGCGCGATGGGACGACGCGCAGATCGCCGTGTCGGAGGCCGTGCGTGCGTCGATGCCGGCCGCCATCGCCGAGCGCTGCGAGGTCGTGTTGCACGGGGTCGAGACGGACGAGGTCCTGGCTGCTGCTGCGGATCGTGACGAGGTACGCGCCGATCTCGGCATCGGCCCCGATGAGCTCGCCGTGGTCACGGTGGCCAACCTTCGCCGCCCGAAGGCCTACCCCGATCTGCTCGCTGCGGCCCGTACGGTGACCGACGCGCTCCCCGGCGTGCGGTTCGTCACCGTGGGCCAGGGTCCACTCGAAGCTGAGATCGCCGAGCTGCATCGGGCCTCTGGACTCGGCGATCGGTTCGCACTGCTTGGGTACCGGCCCGACGCTGCTCGGATTCTGGCCGCCGCCGACATCGTGTGCCAGCCGTCGCACGCCGAGGGCTTTCCGCTCGCGCTGGTGGAGGCGTCGGTCCTCGGCCGAGCGATCGTGGCCACCCACGTGGGTGGCATTCCCGAAGTCGTCGTCGATGGTGAGAGCGGTGTCCTCGTGCCACCTCGGCGGCCGGACCTCCTAGCGAACGCGCTGGTCGGGCTGGCAAATGATCCTGAACTCCGAGCGTCGCTTGGGGCCGCCGCCGCAGCTCGGGGCGCGGCGTTGTCGATTCGGAGCGCAGTGGCTCGAACCGAAGCGTGCTACCGCGAGGTCCTCGGGCGATGACAACCCCGCCAGCGCAATCGCTCCCTGCGGTTCGTGCCGCTACGAGCGACGATCGCGAGCAGGTCCTCAGACTCCTCAGTGCCTCGCTGGGCTGGGTGCCGAACGATCTGTTCGCCGCCTTCTTCGCGTGGAAGCACGAGCAGAACCCGGCGGGTTCTTCCCCCGCGTGGGTTGCGCTGGGCGACGATGCCGAGATCATCGGCTTCCGCACCTTCTTGCGGTGGGGACTCGAAGGTCCGGGCGGCGTGACCGTTGCGGCGGTTCGAGCCGTCGATACCGCTACCCATCCCGATCATCAAGGCCGCGGAATCTTCCGGCTGCTCACCAACCACGCGCTCGACGAACTGCGTGCCGAGGGCGCCGACCTGGTGTTCAACACGCCCAACGACCGAAGTCGGCCGGGCTACCTGTCCATGGGGTGGTCCGTGGTCGGTGCACTTGCGCCAAGCGTCCGGCCCACGTCTCCTGCTGGGTTCGCCCGGATGGTTCGCTCCCGGGTGCCGGCTGATCGATGGTCGGCGCCGAGCCGTGCGGGCGTTCCAGCAACCGAGGTACTCACGGGGCCGGTGGTCGAGGCCCTGCTTGCCAGTCAGGCACCTCCTCGTGGCCTCCGCACCCGCCGGACCCTCGCGCACCTTCGTTGGCGCTATGGGTTCGATGCCCTGCACTATCGGGCAGTTGCGCTCGGATCCGACCCGGCCGAGGGCCTTGCCATCTTCCGGATCCGGAGGCGAGGCGCAGCCACCGAGGCGGCGCTGTGCGAGGTCATGGTCCCCGCCGGGAACACTCGGGCGGCGGTTGCGCTGGCGCGGGCGGTGGTGGCTTCGAGCAAGGCCGACTACGTGATCCGTCTCGGTGGCCCGAGGATCGATGGCGCCGGCTTCATCCGCCTACCAGGTCAGGGGCCGGTGCTGACGAGGCGTTCGGTACCCGAGGTCGATGGGGGTCTTGGCGTGCTGCGGTCAGGGTGGGACCTCGACCTGGGCGACGTCGAGCTGTTCTAGGCGTCGACGAAACCGGACGGGATCAGGCGTCGGCCGGGGGTGCTGGTGGCTGGTCCTCGACGGGGACGGAGGCGGCAATCAGCCGATCGCGCTGTGCGCTCCAAACCTGCATGGCACCACCTGCCGCAATGAGCCCGAACGCCACCGTCAGCGGGTCTTGGATGTCGAGACCGGTCCGTGGCAGGCGCCCGTCACCAGGTCCCGTGTCATCAGGGCCACCCGTTGGTGGCTTCTCATCGTCGATGGGCGATTCGCCGTCATCGGGGCGGGTGGTCGTGGTGGTGGGCCGCGTCGTGGTGGTGGAGGAGGTAGGCGTCGTGGTGGAGGAGGTAGGCGTCGTCGTGGTGGTTGACGTGGTGGTTGACGTGGTGGTGGTCGTCGTTGTGGGCGGCGGACTGTTCACCAAGGCAGCGGTTCCACTGGCAGGGACCGTGATCACGGCGGGCGCGACCCACATGGCACCAACACTTAGGGCAGCCGCTCCTACGAAGCCACGCCTGTTGATGCCTGGGGTTTGCAGCGCTTCTTGGCGTTCCTCGGTCACATCTCTCCCTCGCCACTTTTACCGTAGCCTACGGATCGGCCGATTTCGGAATTTCCCGAGGCATCCTGACCCGGGAGCCCTCCTGTGGCATGCTCCGCAGGTGATGGCCTCGCACGCACGGTTTGGTTGGTGAAGGGCCGGGAGGGATCGAAACCGGCCGGCGAGCAGCACCTTCGTGTCGCGGCCGACCACTGGCAGCGGGTGGCGGCCGATCGCACGGCAGCGCTCGAGGCGCTGACCCGCCGACCCGTCGTGCGGGCGGCACTCGCTGCTGATCGCCGCCTCGCACCCTTGCTGACGAGCGGTCGTTCATGGGCGGCTGGCAGTCGAGCAGGGCTCGAACGGGTTGGCCTGGTCGCCCGATCGTGGGGGGCCCCTCGGCAGGCGAGGAGGCGGCTCAACGAACTCGAGCGCGCCAACCGCTTGGAGCCGCCCTCAGGCGGTCCCGACGTGGAGCTCGTCGAGATCGTGCGGCTGCCCGATGGTCCCGGCGCAGTGAGGGCGGCCGCCGACGCGCTCCGATCCTCGGTGGCCGTGCACGTTGCGCTGCTACCCCACGGCGTCGAGCCGCTTGCGCCGGGCTGGGCCGGCCAGTTGGCGCGTGAGGTCACTGGTGGGGTGGCCGTGGCCACGCCGACCATCGTCCACGGTGATCGTCGGGGGATGGCGCGGACGCCCCACGATGGACTCGTCCGCGCCCTCGGCGTCGCCATCGCCGATGTGGACGGGGTACCCGTGCCGTCGTGGATCGGCCCCGGGTCTCTGCCCGACCTTTCAAACTCTTCTCCCGTCGATGTGCCGTTGGCTTCCGCTGCGGGTGTGGTTATCGACCGCGCCGCGGCCGAGGCCATCGGTGGCCTTCGGCCGCTGGCGGACATCGACGCCGCCGTGCTCGACCTGTGCTGCGGAGTGCGAGGCGCAGGCCAGCGCGTGCTCCTCGTCCCCAACGCGGTGGTGATCGATTCCCGCCCCGTTCGCCGGGCTGCGGAACTCCGGCACCCTGTCGACCCGCAGGGTGTGGCATGGAGGAATGTGGTGGAAGCGCGTGGCTCGCTGCTGCAACACATTGCTCAGCCCAATCGGTCCATCCTCCGGATCGCTTGCACCGTGGCCGCACCATCGCGCAAGGTCGCCCGGCGATGGGGCGACTGGCACTTGGCCGAAGGATTGGCGGGCGAGCTGCGACGACTCGGCCACGAGGTACGGCTCCAGACGGCAGATCAGGCCGACGATCTGGCAGGGCGTGCGTGCGACGTGCACCTTGCCGTGCGCGGGCTTCGCCCCGTTCGGCGCACTGTGGGGCAGGTGCACGTGCTGTGGATCATCAGCCATCCAGAAGCGATCGATGATGTCGAGCTCGATGAGGCTGACCTGGTTCTCGTGGCGTCGGCGCCCCACGCGGCGGTGCTCCGGGGGCGTACGGCAACTCCGATCGAGGTCTTCCTCCAGGCTACGGACCACCGCCGGTTCGTACCTTGTCTGCCCGACCCGGCGCATCGGCATCCGGTCACGATCGTGGCCAAGTCGCGCGACCAGCTGCGGCCGATGGTGGCCGCGGCGGTGGCCGGCGACCTCTCACCGGCCATCTACGGCGGCGGCTGGGAGCGGTTCGTGGATCCGTCCTTGGTGGTCGCCTCCCACGTCGAAAACGAGGACCTCCCTGCGGTGTATGCGTCCGCTGGGGTGGTGCTCAACGATCACTGGGAGACCATGCGCACGGCGGGCTTCGTGTCGAATCGGATCTTCGACGTGCTCGCCTGCGGCGTGCCGGTCATTTCGGACCACATGCCCGAGATCAGGCGCCTCTTCGGCGATGTGGTGCCGATGTGGCGCCGCCCCGAGGAGCTGCCGGCGTTGGTCCGCGTCGATCTAGACGCCCCAGACGCCGCACGCGCTCGTGCGACCAAGGGCCGTGAACTCGTGCTCGGCGCCCACACCTTCGAGCATCGGGCGACGGAGTTGGTGGCCGCGCTGGGCAACATCGGTGTCGGTGGCAGACCGGGTGGCGGGCGATGACCGAAGTCCGTGCGCACACCACATGTGGTCTACTGGGCTGGATCACCCCCGGCGGGCCTACGCTCCGTTCCCCGAGGAGGCCTGAATGCCCTACATCATGGTTCCCGTGCCCGAACAGCACGTCACCGAGATCATGCAGCGCGTGCTGCGGCTCATCACGCAAGAGTCCATGAGCGACTGGGACGAGGACTCGGTGCGCTTGCTCTTCAGCGATGCGGACGAGCCCACCCGCTCGTTGCTCTCCTACGTGGCCCGCTCGGCGCTGCTGGGCAAGCCGCTCACCGACGTAGCCGCGGCCGAGGCCATACAGATGTCGCAGCGAGAGACCTCCACGATCATGCGCGATGCCAACGAGGCCTCCCGGAACATGAGCCACCCCTCGATCTTGTTGCTCCGAGGTACTACCGAGACCCTGCCGAACGGTCGCACGGTCGATCTCCGCTTGTTCGTCATGCCCGAGGCCACGGCGCGGATGATCCGCAACGTTGAGCGCGAACTCCATGAGCAAGAGTCCCATCCCCTCCTGAACGACGAGTCGTGACCTCCGTTTCCGAGGAGGGCAGCGGCCGCTACAGCGACGTCGAGTACGTCTTCGAGCCCCACGGCTCGGTTCAGGCGCCGCTGGGCGACTACGTGCGAGATCTCTGGGAGCGGCGCCAGTTCGTGCAGGCGTTGGCCAAGGCGCAACTGCGCGGGAGTCGCTCCAACACCGTGGTCGGCGAGCTGTGGGGCGTGCTCGACCCGCTCGTGCAAGCGGCGATCTACTGGTTCTTGTTCACGGTGATCAGCGGAGCGTCGGGTGGTCGCACGCTCGACTTCTTGCCGGTCGTCATCGCAGGAGTGTTCTTCTTCAACTTCACCCGCATCGCCCTCAACGATGGCGGCCGGGCGATCCTCAACGGGAAGGGGCTCATGTTGAACTCGAGCTTCCCGCGAGCGCTGCTGCCGCTGGCTGCGCTCTACCGGGGTCTGCTCGAGTTCGCGCCCTCGATCCCCATCTACCTCGTGTTCCACGTGGTGCTCGGCGCGCCGTTCGGCGCCGGCCTCGCCATGTTGCCCCTGCTGTTCGTGCTGCAGGTCGCCATCAGCGCCGGGCTGGCCATGCTCTTGTGCGCGGCCATCGTCCGCATCCGCGACACGGCGAACCTCCTCAACTACGTGCTGCGGGTCATGATCTTCATCACCCCGGTCATCTACCCCGCCACGCAGCTCACCCCGCTCCTGCGTACGATCCTGTCGTTCAACCCCTTCTTCGCCGTCTTCTCGGCCTACCAGACGGTGATCCTCGGGGGTGTGCCTGCCTTCGGGCTGATCCTGCAGGCAATGTTCTGGGCCGCCCTGTGCCTTACCCTCGGCCTCCGCACCTTCCGCAAGCATGAGCACTCCTTTGCCCTCTACCTCTGATCGCCTCCGTCTCCCGGCCATCGATGTGGACAACGTGTCCGCGTCGTACCAGATCCGTATCGACGCCGGGTCGCTGCGGGGCAACATCAACGAGTTGCTCGGACGCCAGGAATCTGGGGTGCGCCTGGTGCCGGCATTGCGCGACGTCTCCTTGGAGGTGCCCCGGGGCACGGTGCTGGGTGTGATCGGCCGCAACGGTGCCGGCAAGTCCACCCTCTTGCGCACCATCGCGGGAATCCTCGCTCCCTCGGAGGGCAAGGTCACCGTGCGCGGCCGGATCTCCGCCCTGCTGTCGGTCGGGGTGGGGATGAGCGATGTCCTGACCGGGCGAGAGAACATCAAGCTCGGCGGCCTGGCGGTGGGGATCCCCGAAACCCGGCTCGACGATCTGGCCGAGACCATTGCCGAGTTCGCGCAATTGGGCGAGTATGTCGACTACCCGGTGCGGACCTACTCCTCGGGCATGCGCGCTCGCTTGGGGTTCGCCGTGGCGGCGCACCTCGACCCCGAGATCTTGTTGATCGACGAGGCGCTCACCGGTGGCGACGCCAAGTTCAAGGAGAAGACAGCGGACAAGATGTTCGATCTGTGCGGCGATGGCCGCACGATCGTGCTCGTGAGCCACGGGCTGAGCTTGGTGCGCGTCATCGCCACCAAGACCGTGTGGCTCCATCAGGGAAAGATCGTGGAGTACGGAGATCCCGACGAGGTCATAGCCAGCTACATGCGCTACTGCCGCCTCGAGGCATCTTCGGTGGACTGGGAGGATTGAGAACGTGACCGACACCACCGGACCAGACGAGGGCGCCCCGATCGGCGCCGCCGCCACGCTGCCCGTCGCGGGGAAGGGTCGAAGGCGCGGCGCCGGCGGCAGCCCCGCGGGCTCGAAGCCCACGAAGCCGCGCGGTCGTCGGGCCTCCACCGTCTTTGTGGTCGGTGGCGTTGCGGCGGTCGTCTTGCTCGCGCTGCTGCCGGCACTGGGCACCGCGTTCGTGAAGACGCCGCGGGATCGGGTGGGCATCAGCTACGGCGGGGGACCCATCGAGGGCTCGCACTTCCAGAAGGTGGTCGAACCCGGATCTGGGTTGTTCTTCAACGGGATCTTCGACCAGCTGTACCTGTACCCCGCCGATCAGCAGAGCTTCATCATCTCGCCGGGATCCGAGAGCAGCAGCAACACCGATTACGTGCGAGCTCCATCAAGTGATCGGGTACAGGTCTCGTTCCAAGTGGCGTTGTACTTCAAGCTCAACACCAACCGCCTGCGTGAGTTCCACGAGGAACTCGGGCTGCGGTTCTCTGCGTACACCGAGAAGGGCTGGGACACGATGATCCGCCAGACCTTCCAGCCCCAGGTCGAGAGCGCCATCCAGCAGGAGACCCGTCGCTACACGGTGGCCGAGCTCTTCGGCGACGCCGACAAGCTCGAGTCCATCCAAGCCAGCGTGCAGACCACGATCTCCAATCGCCTCGAGCGGGCACTCGGCCAGCGGTTCTTCTGCGGGCCGGACTTCGCCGCTGGTGGGGAGTGCAGCGAGGTCGCCTTCGTCATCAAGCGCATCGACCTGCCCGACTCGGTGGTTGCGGCGTTCGAGTCCAATCGAACCTCGGGAATCGCCGTGCAGACCAAGCGAAACGAGATCGCCCAGCGCGAGGCAGAGGCGGAGTCCATCGCGGCCCTGAACGAAGCGCTCGCCGGGTCCGAGGGCCAGTACACACTGTTGAAGGCAATCGAGTCCGGCCAGATCAACTTCTGGGTGCTGCCCAACGATGGTGGGGTCACCTTGCAGACACCCGATACGGCCAACTCGGCCGACCCAGGGGCGACGCCGGGGGGCTGATGTTCAGCGCAGCGTCCGGGTGAAGGTCCCTGCCAGTGGCCTGACGAGCGTGCGGCGCGCCCCGGCGTCGAGTTCGGCCCGCTGGGCTCGCTGAGTGGGCGAGGTGGCTTACCATGCCGCCATGCAACTGGTCGTCCTCGGCATGCACCGGTCGGGCACCTCGATGGTGACCCGGCTGCTCAACATGGCAGGCGCATACTTCGGTCCTGAGGGCATCGCCACCGAAACGAACGACGAGAATCCGAAGGGGTTCTGGGAGCGACGCGATCTGCGGGCGATCAGCGACGCGCTGCTCCACGGCGCCGACGCCGACTGGTGGAAGGTATCGGGCTTTGCCATCGATGCCATTGCCCCTGAGGTGCTCGAGGAAGAGGTACCGAAGCTGCGTCGTCTGGTGTCGGAACTCGACGCTCATCGACCCTGGGTGCTCAAGGAGCCGCGGCTGTGCTTGCTGTTGCCGATCCTGCGGCCGTTGCTCGAGTTCCCGGTTGCGGTGCATGTCACCCGTGAGCCGCTCGAGATTGCCCGCTCG
>Ga0105044_10002356_pt1 | contig 25744 bp, 23 predicted proteins | sample MAT01_FD_78092 | JGI IMG/M metagenome (GOLD analysis project Ga0105044, IMG submission 78092) | Freshwater microbial communities from Lake Fryxell liftoff mats and glacier meltwater in Antarctica - MAT-01 | ecosystem: Environmental > Aquatic > Freshwater > Ice > Liftoff microbial mat | place... | reverse complement strand
GTAAGCTGCAAATCCATAATTTATTCCGGCGAAATAGTCGACAAAGCTCACTGATGCCCTGTTTCCCATTTCACTGTTGAGCAATCCCGGATTCTGGTAACCCATGTTCACGTCTTCATCACGACCGGTAATTGAAGTCCCACCAAGCGAAAGAACACGTGCCGAATTTGAAAGATTAAGGAAACGATAAACATTCTGGCCTCCCAACTGAGCTGAAACGAATGAGGCTGTTGAAAGAAAGGAAAAAAGTAGTAATAGCTTTTTCACACAGGCAAATTAAAGAGATTTTACGGTAGCATGAACGAACTGCTTTTAAAGATATTGCTGCAATCCGATTTACGATTCTAAGATCCAGGATTTACAGTATCACTCGAGAATTTCTGATGATACCTGACTCAAATACATTGTAACTCACAAACATTACATTTATTTTTTGGGCGGCGCACACGCTTTCATGGCGCCCAAAAGCGCCACTCTATCGTTGCCGCTTATTGCTGCCACTGATTATTACAGATGCTTGTTGAACATCGATTCTTCACACTGCACTTCTTGATTCCCTTAACCTAAAATTCTTTCCGCAAAACTTAATATTTAGGGGAATTTCTAAAAAGTCGGATAGCGAGGCGAACAAAAAATTAAAAACTGAATATACAGAGGGTATGTGAGGCGCGCTGCCACCAGCTTTTAATTTTGAAGTTTAACGAAGACAAGTGGTTTTTTAGAGGTTCCCTTAAGCAAAACTCAAATTTTTGGTAAGTTTGCAGCCCAGTTAAAAAACATGTTGTACGACCGCACCAGTGTAATCACAAACCCAGAGTTAGAAATTCACGAAAAGCAATTAAATGAACTTTTTCGTAAGGATGCTTCCCTGGTAATATTTGACATCGGCGCCTGCGAAGGAGAAAGCTCGATGCGTTACTCCCGCCAGTTTTCTAACGCAAACGTCTACACTTTTGAACCTGTTCCCGGGAATTTTAAACTGGTTGAGAAAAACGTCGCGCAGTTTGCAGCAACCAACGTTCATCCTTTTCAACTGTGCCTATCAAATAAAACAGGGACAGCAGAATTTTATGTTTCTTCCGGCAGACCCGATGAATTCAAAGACAAAGAGCTCGATTGGGAATTCGGAAATAAAAGCAGTAGTTTACTCGCTCCGGATAAAACACTTGAAGCGTACGACTGGATTGAATTCAAGGACAAAATATCCGTTCCCACAATCCGATTGGATAATTTTACCACAGAGCACAAAATCTCCCATATTGATTTTATCCACATGGATGTGCAGGGCGCGGAGCTCATGGTGATGGAAGGTGCCGGCGATTTTTTAAAAAACATAAGGAGTCTGTGGCTTGAAGTTGAAGAAATTTCCCTTTACAAAAATCAGCCGTTGCGGAAAGATGTTGAGAATTTCTTCAAGCAACGTGGCTTTATAAAAATCCTGGAAACAAAATTAAATGTGTTTGGAGATCAATTCTGGTGTGAACGGAAGTGGCTCGTTGAATTAAAAGGCGAAAAATGGATCGTCGATCGCACAGCTGAACTTAAAGCAAGAGCAAAGCAAAACCGAAAGCACTTTTTTAACAATATCCGTGACCGCGTTCAGTTGCGCACCCGGTTGAAAAAATTACTCGGCAGATAAGTAGCCTCTGGTTGGTTTCGACAATGTTATGGAATCATAAAGTGCCTGACCTTTTTAGTCTCAGCGCTAATAAGACGCCAGCTTCGGGCCTTTAAATTTTTTCCAGCCAATAAAACTGAGGATGCCCACAACCACAACCCACCAATAGCGTACAACCAATAGCAGTATTGCTTGCAGCGCTGCAATCCCGGAGAAAAATGCATCCGATAACCGGGAGAAAAATGCAGGTCTCACAGTTTCCGGATCTGGAAGAATGCTTATTCTTTCAAGACGATTAACCGGGAGCTCGTTAAGCTGCAGATCAAGAGAACTCCATCTAATTTCTTCAAGCTTTTCGAGCCGTGAAATCAGAGCATTGTCAGCGGCTTCCTCTGTGCTTAACTGCAATTGGATTGCCTCTACAGTTTGTTCGCCAGCTACTTTTCGTTCATCGGTAAATTTTTCATTTAAGGCAGAAGATCTTCTGTTGCGTACTTCAGCGAGATGCTCCCTGTACAGATTCAATGCAGCATTTTCGGTGCTTATGTCTCTTTTGATAATCTTTCCAAACAATGGTTCGATCGATGCAATCGCCTCTTCAAATCCTTCTTCCGGGATTCGGATATGAATGGTTGCCTGAGAAGAAGAGCTTTTAAGCGTTGCCGCAGAATCTTTTGAGATAGGTCGTGTCCATCGCTCAGTTTCCTGAAGTGTTTCTTCCGAATTCGCGATATAACCATTGAGAAAACTGATGCGCTTTTCAATTTCGGCTCTTGTACTTCTCAGATCTGTAACGCTCGCAGACAAATTGGCTTTCCTAACAAACAAAAGAGGTAGCTCAGGTCCGGTAACAATGGAGGCAAGATCGAAAGTCTTAGATCGCACACTTTCTTTCCGGTTTGAGTTTTTCTCGTCGGTTGTTATTGTCGTTGTTGTCGCAACTGAAGGATGATCAGATTCTGTTTTCGCAGATTCCACTTTTGCAGAGTTGTCGCGTGAACCATTGCAGGCAACGAGTAATCCGCTGAGACAAATTGTTTTGATGAATGAGAAGGCTTTCATGGTCAAATGTTAAAAAATGTTAAATTTTGTTAAACGATAACGTTTTATGCAGTCCCGAAAAATATGTTCAGCGATAATTTTAAGCCTTTGATTTACTGAAAGTTGGAAGTTTGGCTCTCGGAGAGGATGCCGGATTATGGCATATCAATGCATTTTTGTCCAAAACCAGCGATAATGAAAGCATACATTTTTCCGGGTCAGGGCGCACAATTTTCAGGAATGGGAAAAGACCTTTACGAGCAACATGAAATAGCGAGGTTGCTTTTTGACCAGGCAGACTCGATTCTTGGATTTGGATTAAAGGAAACAATGTTCAATGGCACAGATGAAGAGCTAAGGCAGACCAAAATCACGCAGCCGGCGATTTTTCTTCATTCAGTTATTAAAGCAAAAACGCTGGAAGATTTTAAACCCGATATGGTAGCAGGACATTCACTGGGCGAATTCTCTGCATTGGTGGCCAACGGAACGCTAACATTTGAAGACGGGCTAAAACTCGTATACAAACGGGCGTTGGCGATGCAGAAAGCATGCGAAATGCAGCCAGGAACAATGGCTGCAATTCTCGGGTTGGCGGATGAGATTGTGGTGCAGATCTGCTCCGAAATCGATGAAGTAGTTGTTGCCGCAAATTTCAATTGTCCGGGCCAGCTGGTTATTTCCGGAACCGTTAAAGGAGTTGAGGTTGCCTGCGAAAAGATGAAAGAAGCAGGGGCAAAACGAGCCTTGCCGTTGCCTGTTGGAGGCGCTTTTCATTCTCCATTGATGGAACCGGCGCGTGCAGAATTAGCTGAAGCAATTGCGGCAACGAAATTTTCGGTTCCTGTTTGCCCAGTTTATCAGAACGTAAATGCATCACCATCAAGCGATCCTGATGTCATTCGCCAGAATCTTGTTTCACAATTAACGTCGCCGGTAAAATGGACGCAATCGGTGCAACAAATGGTAAAAGATGGAGCGTTGGAATTTACAGAATGTGGACCTGGGAAAGTATTGCAGGGATTGGTGAAGAAGATAAGTCCTGAAGCAATTACCAATTAATCCATAATCAAAAAGGCCAAAATCTTAACGATTAAAATAATTCGTAATTCCTGATTTAGTTAATTCGTAAATGATTTAAAGGCCCTCATTAATCAACGTCCCGCTCGCCAGCAAATTATGCAAAGATTGCTCCTTCAACGCCTTCTTAAATACATCGATATGACTCACCTTGTGAGTATCAGAACAAAGAAGCGATACCAGGTTACTTTCAACGAGGCGTTCTGCTATTCGCCTTGGGCCTGTTCCATAATGTCCTACAAGACTCATTAAATTAATTGCCATCAAAACTCCCCTGTCCCTCAAAGCAGGAAAGCGCTCAAAGCTATGGTACCAGTAAGGATATCTTTCGGGATGCGCCAGAACAGGAATAAATCCTTCCATCTGCAGTTTAAACGTAGCCGACTCAAAATTCTCGGAAGGATTCATGTAGGATAATTCTATCAATACATATTTCCCCGAAAAAGTAAGCAGCTTGCTTTTACCAATGCTCTTTTCGAACTCGGTATCGCAGTAATATTCCGCTGCTGCTTCTATAGTAACAGGAATTCCTTCCTTTGCCACGGCTTCCCGCACATCTTCCAGCCCTTTATGAATGATCTCAGGAGTGTTCCTGTAAAAATCGCTCATAATATGCGGAGTAGTAATAAGCTTTGTATAGCCAAGGCTGTGAAGCCCACGGATAAGATTCAGGCTGTCTTCGATGTTCGTTGAACCATCATCAATTCCAGGGATAAGATGCGAATGCACATCTGTTTTCAGGACACTCAGGTCTGCATCCTTTAGCTTAGGACGAAAAAGCGCATCCAGAAAACCCATCTTAACTATTCTTTTTAAACCAGTCGCAGGTCATACGAAGACCTTCCAGCATTGTTACTTCCGGCTGGTAGCCAAGATAGTGATTTGCAAGAGAAATATCAGCAAGGGAATCGCGGATATCTCCTTCACGCTCGGGTCTGTGTGTCGCATTTATATCAGATCCTGTACATTCCTTAAGAATCTTATACATTTCCAGGACTGAAATGCGCTCACCAACGGCGATATTGTATACTTTCCCCATTGCTCCATCTACGTTGGTAAACAACGAACGGATGTTTGCCTGAACTGCGTTTTCTACATAGGTGAAATCGCGCGTCTGGCCGCCGTCTCCGTTAATCATTGCGGAATCGCCATTCATCAGCGAACGGATAAACAAGGGAATTACAGCTGCATAAGGACCGTCAGGATTTTGCCTCGGACCAAAAATATTAAAGTAACGAAGCCCAACGATCTGCATTCCGTAAGAAGTATTGAAAACATCTGCATACAGCTCGTTTACTCGTTTACTAACTGCATATGGAGAAAGTGGCCGGCCTATCTGGCTCTCAACTTTTGGAAGAACAGGATGATCTCCGTAAACACTTGATGAGCTTGCGTAAACAAAACGCTTCACATTGGCCCTGCGCGCCGCATCAAGCACGGTAAGAAAACCAGTAACATTCGCGTGATTTGTTGCCAGCGGATTTTTCATCGACCGTGGAACCGAGCCAAGAGCAGCCTGATGACTAACGTAATCAACACCTTCCATAATTTTCACTACAGTTTCCTCATCCGTAATATCCGCTTCCGTAAAACGCAGGCGATCATCGTGCTTAAGATGTTCGAGGTTGACTAACCTTCCTTCAGAAAGATTATCGATTACTCTCACCTCTTTTGCGCCATGAGCAAGCAGGTATTCCACAATATGCGATCCCACGAAGCCTGCCCCGCCTGTTACTAAGAAAGTTGAAGCCCGGAATTGCTGGTCATCCTCATGGAAATGTTTGTCCTCGTACATTAAAAAATATTATCTTTTTACATATTGATCCTGGTAATAATTCTGGTAATCTCCTGAAGTGACTGAATTCAGCCAGTTTTCGTTGGAAAGATACCATTTAACTGTCCGTCTCAATCCTTCCTCAAATTGCAACGAAGGCTGCCAACCCAGTTCATTTTTAAGCTTGGTAAAATCAATTGCATAACGCTGATCATGCCCCGCCCGGTCCTTTACAAATGTGATAAGCTTTGCAGATGTGCCTTTCTCCCTGCCGAGCTCCTCATCCATGATCTCACATAGCTTGTTGATCAGATCGATATTGGTCCATTCGTTAGCCCCACCGATATTATACGTCTCGCCGCTTCTGCCTTTATGAAATATAAGGTCAATGGCAGCCGCGTGATCTTCTACGAACAACCAGTCGCGGATATTGTCTCCTTTTCCATACACAGGAATTGGCCTGGAATGCTTGATATTATTAATCGCCAGTGGAATAAGCTTCTCTGGAAAATGATGCGATCCGTAATTATTGCTGCAGTTTGAGACGACTACAGGAAGATTATAGGTATGGTAATACGCACGTACCAGATGGTCGCTACTTGCTTTAGAAGAAGAATAAGGGCTGCGTGGATCGTAGGCGGTAGATTCGGTAAAAAAACCTTCTTTTCCCAAAGAGCCGTATACTTCATCTGTTGAAATATGATAGAAACGTTTGCCTTCCATCTGTCCAGCCCAAGCAGCACGTGCAGCATTCAGAAGGTTCACCGTTCCAAGCACATTGGTCCGGATGAATTCTGTAGGATTTGAAATTGAGCGATCAACATGGGATTCAGCAGCAAGGTGAATGATGCCGTCGAAATAGTGAACATTTAGTAATTCACTAACGAAATCGGCATCCACTATATCACCTTTAATGAAATGATAATTAGGAGCGTTTTCAATATCCTTAAGATTCATCAGGTTACCGGCATAGGTAAGCTTGTCGAGATTGAATATCTCATAATCAGGATAGTTGTTTACGAACCTTCTTACGACATGCGAACCGATAAATCCGGCGCCTCCGGTAATCAACATTTTTTTTCCGTTCATGACGTTATTTGTTTGCTGCAAGTTTTTGTTCCCATGCCCAGGCCGAAGACATCATTTCCATGATATTCTTCCTGGCTTTCCATCCCAATATAGTATTTGATAATGACGTATCGGCGTAAACTTTCTCAATATCGCCGGGACGACGCGGTTCAATTGTGTAGGGTAGCTTCATTCCTGATACTTCTTCAAACGCTCGTATCACCTCAAATACGGTGTATCCACGACCCGTCCCGATATTAAAGACCTCGAAATTCCCGGTTTCTGTTTCGAGCAATCTCTTCATCGCAGCAACATGCGCATCCGCTACGTCTTCCACATGAATATAATCACGCACACACGTGCCATCGGGCGTGGAATAATCATTCCCAAAAACCTTGAGGCTTTTCTGCTTTCCAATTGCAGTCTGGGTTATGAAGGGAACAAGGTTGTTGGGTGTACCACTCGGGAATTCGCCGATAAGTGAAGAATGGTGGGCACCAACCGGATTAAAATACCTTAAAGCGATTGCCCTTAATGAGGTGTTTTGAACGGAATCCCTTATGATTTCTTCACCGATCTGCTTGGTATTTCCATAAGGCGAAAGAGGGGCTTTTATCGGGGAAAGCTCAGTTACAGGAAGAGTATCCGGCTCGCCATAAACGGTACAACTGGAAGAAAAGACAAGGTTGTTGACTCCCGTTTCACTGTGAACTTCCAGCAGGTTTATTAGCGACAACAAGTTGTTTTTATAATAAAGCAAGGGATTTTCAACGGACTCCCCCACAGCCTTCAAAGCTGCAAAATGAATCGAGGCAACTATTCCCGGCTCATTCCTAAAAAGATCGCGAACCTGCTCTTTTTCACACATATCAACCTCATAAAAACGAGGCGCAACGCCTGAAATGGCTGTTATACGCTCAATAATAAAGCGATGCGAATTACTTAAATTATCCGCAATAACAACATCAAACCCCTGGTTCTGAAGCGCAACAACGGTATGTGAACCAATATAGCCTACACCACCGGTAACAAGGATGCTTTTTGATCCAGACATTTTATAAGCTCCAGTATTTAATTCCAGCGAATTTACCACGGTAAACCCCTTTTATGTCGGCAACCATTCCTCCTGCTGTAAGCAGCTTCCTGAAATGCGTTTCGGGTAAACCAACATAGTCGGTATGATTTACTGCAATGATAATCGCATCGTATTCTCCGTTTGCAGCAGGCACAAGGCCGAAGCCGTATTCATGCGTCAACTCATCTGAACTGGCGTGCGGATCGATGACATCAACCGAAACACCGAAATCCTTCAATTCACGAACAACATCGGCAACCTTGGAATTTCTGATATCGGAAACATTTTCCTTAAAGGTCGCACCCATTATCAACACCCTTCCCTTTGCGATGTCGACTCCATTGGCGACCATTTTTTTAACCACTTTTCCTGCAACATATGCGCCCATCGCATCATTCACAGCTCTTCCGGCTATGATTACCTGGGAATTATGTCCAACTTCTTTCGCCTTGTAGGTAAGGTAATACGGATCAACGCCAATGCAATGTCCGCCGACAAGACCGGGCATAAACGGAAGAAAATTCCATTTCGTGCCTGCTGCTTCAAGTACATCGTAAGTGTTGATTCCCATCTGCCCAAAAATCATAGAAAGCTCATTCATCAGGGCAATGTTGAGATCGCGCTGAGTGTTTTCGATGATCTTCGCTGCTTCGGCAACTTTTATCGACGTAGCTCGGTGAACGCCGGCGTCAACTACTATTTCATAAGTTTTGGCAATGTTATCAAGTGATTCGTGATCACATCCGCTTACCACCTTGATAATCTTAGAAAGCGTATGAAGCTTGTCGCCCGGATTGATCCGTTCTGGCGAGTATCCGACCTTAAAATCCACATTGAATTTCAACCCGGATAATTCTTCCAGCAAAGGAATACAATCTTCTTCCGTGCAACCCGGATAAACAGTGGATTCGTAAACCACATAATCGCCTTTTTTCAATGCAGAAGCAACAGTTCTTGAAGCAGATAATAACGGTCGCAGATCTGGAAGATTGTGCTCATCGATCGGAGTTGGAACCGCAACAATGAAAAAACGTGCTTCACGAAGAACGGAAGGATCGGCAGTAAATTTGATGTCGCAGTTTTCGAATTCGTCCGCGGTTAATTCTTCGCTCGGATCAATGTTATTACGCATCTGTTCTACGCGCTTTTCATTGATGTCGAAGCCGATCACAGAAATTTTCCGTGCGAATTCAAGGGCAATCGGTAAACCAACATAGCCTAGTCCAACCACGGCCAGCTTTTCTTCTTTTCCGATGAGCTTTTGGTAGATACTCATTTTTCGTTTTTCAGGTTTCTGAGTTTATAAATGCGCTCAATAATCTCTACTACTTTAAGCCCTTCCAATGCATTTGTCGTCGCGCTGGTACGGCCTTTTAGTGTGTCGATTACATTCTCAATAATGTAGTGGTGATTAGCTGCAGATCCTTTGTACGCCCCGTAATCATTGGCCGGATTGGCAGCTGCAAGTTCTGGAAGCGTGTAGTCCTTTATGTGACAATACTCAACTTCATTCATATACTGCCCGCCGATCTTTACGCTTCCTTTTTCACCGATAATGGTAATTGAGCTTTCAAGATTCTGGTTCCAGACAGAAGTTGAATAGTTAAGGGAGCCAATTCCTCCGTTCACAAACTGGAAATTAACAAATCCTGAGTCTTCAAAAGCAGTGAGGTCTCTATGATTGAAATCGGCAAACTTTCCCTGGATATCGAATATATCTCCAAACAGCCAGTACATGATGTCAATGAAATGCGAAAACTGGGTGAATAAGGTTCCGCCATCAAGATCCGGCGTGCCTTTCCACGATCCTTTTTTATAGTAACGTTCGTCGCGATTCCAATAGCAGTTTAGCTGAACCAGAAAGACCTTTCCCATGATCTTGCTGTCGATCACGTCTTTTATCCAGACAGACGGCGGAGAATAGCGATTCTGCATGACACAGAAAACCTGTTTCGAAACTTTTAACGAAGTGAAAATAACGTTCTCACATTCCGCTTTCGAAAGCCCCATCGGCTTTTCACACACGATGTGCTTACGATTCTCCAAAGCTTCAATCGCGTGTTTTGCATGCAATCCGTTAGGTGAGCAGATGTTTACAACATCGAATTCAAGCCCTGAAGCATATAATTCTTCCGTTGATTGAAAAAACGGAACATTAAAAGCATCAAGACCGAGCTTTTCCTTTGGAAGAATGTCGGCAATTGCGACCAGCTCCGCGTCTTCATTACGAAGGATCATTTCTGAATGACGCTTTCCGATATGACCGGCACCAACAACTGCAAAACGAATTTTTGCTTCTCCCATCACACGGTTATTTTCTCCACTTTATTTCCCGATAATCTGTACTTCTCTTTGCTTTCGGGGCATTCGGCCAATCCTTCTTTGTCGAAGTTTAACTTATGACCGTATTCACTCATCCAACCGGTTTGTCGGGCGGGATTTCCCACCACAAGCGCGAACGCGGGAACTGTTTTAGTAACCACTGCACCTGCGCCGATAAAGGCAAATTCGCCGATATCATGTCCGCAAACAATAGTTGCATTTGCCCCGATCGAAGCTCCCCTTCCAACATGAGTTCTCAGGTACTGCTCTTTCCTGTTAACAGCGCTTCTTGGGTTGATCACGTTTGTAAAAACCATAGACGGGCCAAGGAAAACATCGTCGTCGCAAATTACGCCTGTGTAAATTGAAACGTTATTCTGAACCTTTACATTATTGCCGAGGACAACTTGGGGTGAGATCACAACGTTTTGTCCGAGGTTGCAGCCTTTCCCTATCTTGCAATTGGGCATTATGTGAGCAAAATGCCAGATGCTTGTGCCTTCGCCGATTTCGCAGCCTTCGTCAATAACGGCTGTTGGATGTGCTTTATACTTTACTTCCATCATCCGGCTGATTGAAATTCACGTGGCACAATTACCCATTCAGGCAATGACTTGAAGTATTCCCAGGTGATACGCATTCCGTCGCTTCGGTGCACTTTGGGTGTCCAATCAAGGATTTCCTTTGCTTTTGTAATGTCTGGCTGACGTTGCTTCGGGTCGTCCTGTGGCAAAGGCTTGTAAACGATCTTCTGATCGGTTCCGGTTAGCTTTATTATTTCTTCGGCAAAATCTTTAATGCTGATTTCGTCAGGATTACCAATGTTTACAGGCATATAATAATCGCTTAACAAAAGACGGACAATCCCTTCAACAAGATCATCTACGTAACAGAACGAACGCGTCTGGCTTCCATCACCAAAAACGGTAATGTCTTCGCCACGAAGCGCTTGTCCCATAAAAGCAGGAAGCGCCCGACCATCATTCAGGCGCATTCTAGGTCCGTAAGTATTGAATATTCTTACGATCCTGGTTTCGAGGCCATGAAATGTATGATAAGCCATCGTGATCGCCTCCTGGAAGCGCTTTGCTTCATCGTAAACTCCACGCGGACCAATCGGATTTACATTTCCCCAGTAATCTTCCTTTTGCGGATGAACGGTTGGATCGCCATAAACTTCTGAAGTTGAAGCGATCAGCATCCTTGCATTTTTTGCTTTGGCCAGGCCAAGAAGGTTATGTGTTCCAAGCGATCCGACTTTTAAGGTCTGAATCGGAATTTTTAAGTAATCAATCGGACTGGCAGGTGAAGCAAAATGCAGGATAAAATCAAGGTTCCCTGGCACAAACACAAACTTTGAAACATCATGATGATGAAATTCAAAGCGTTCGTGTTTGAAGAGATGCTCAATATTCTGAAGCGAGCCGGTGATTAAATTATCCATCCCAACTACGAAGCAACCTTCCGCGATAAACCTGTCGCAAAGGTGAGAACCTAAGAATCCGGCAGCTCCGGTAACCAACACTCTTTTCCCGCTGATATCTTTTGTCATTTTGATTTTTTCACTGTTTTTCTTCCGATACTGTAGTAGGCAAACCCTAGTTTTTTCATCTGCTCGTTACCATAAAGATTTCTTCCGTCAAAGATTACCTTCTGCCCTATCTGGTCAAGCATCTTTTGAAAATCCGGATTTCGGAAAGCCGCCCATTCGGTGCAAATAACGAGGGCATCAGCACCTGTCAGAACATCATACTGGTTTTCTGCAAACTTTATCTTTTTACCAAGAATCGATTTCACCTTCTGCATCGCTTCAGGATCGAAAGCAGTTATTTCTGCTCCTTCATTCAGCAGCGCTTCAATAATATAAAGAGACGGTGCTTCACGAATATCGTCCGTATCCGGCTTGAAGGCCAGCCCCCAGATCGCTATCTTTTTCCCCTTCAGATCATTACCGAAAAACTTTTGGATCTTAGGCAGCAATGCCGTTTTCTGCTTTTCGTTAACTTCCATCACAGATTTCAGAATCCTGAAATCATACTTCACATCAGACGCCGATTTTACTAGCGCCTGCACATCTTTCGGGAAACAGCTTCCACCATAACCAATTCCTGGAAAAAGGAAGCGTTTTCCAATCCTCGCATCCGAACCAATGCCAATCCGCACCTGATCGACATCCGCCCCGAGCAATTCACAAAGATTTGCCATCTCGTTCATGAAGGAGATTTTAGTGGCAAGAAATGAATTTGCTGCATATTTGGTTAGCTCTGCCGAACGCTCATCCATAAAAAGGATAGGATTTCCCTGGCGGACAAACGGCAGATATAATTCTTCAATTTCCTTTCTTGCTTTGGATGAAGAAGTGCCGATAACAACGCGATCAGGTTTCATGAAATCTTCAACCGCAAATCCTTCCCTTAAAAATTCAGGATTAGAAACTACATCAAACTCTGCCTTTGAATTAGCTGCAATAGCTTTATGCACCCGTTCGGCAGTTCCAACAGGGACAGTACTTTTATCAATTATTATCTTGTATTCGGTCTTTAACAAATGCCCGATCTGCTCGGCGACTCCCAGAACATACGAAAGATCAGCAGATCCGTCTTCGCCCGGAGGAGTGGGCAATGCAAGAAATATTAGTTGTGATTTAGCTACAGCTTCTGCAAGGTCTGTCGTAAAATGAAGGCGATCCTGTTTTAGATTCCGTTCAAAATACACATCAAGTTGCGGCTCGTAAATAGTGATTTTACCTCTTTTTAGGTTGGCAATTTTGTTGGCATCTATATCAACACAAATAACATTATTACCAGTTTCTGCGAGACAGGTTCCTGTAACAAGACCAACATAACCGGTTCCAATAACAGCGATATTTTTCATTTAAGGTTTCAGCGGTTAATTATAGTGTGAACAGTTTCAATAATGTGTGCAAGTTGATCTTCCTGCATTTCGGTATGCATGGGAAGAGAAATTACTGTTTTGCAAAGCTCTTCGGTTACCGGGAAATCTCCTGGTTTGTAGCGCGGATCAGTGTAAGCCTTTTGAAAATGAAGTGGCACCGGGTAATAAATCATTGCCGGAACTCCTTTGCTTTCAAAGTATTCCTTCATAAGGTCACGATCAATTCCAACGGTTTGCAGCGTATATTGATGATAAACATGCGTTGAGAAACCAGACTTCGCAGGGATTATCAGTTTATCTGATGAACCGAAAGCGTTGTCATAAGCTTCTGCAAGTTGCTGCCGGGAAGAAATGTAACGATCAAGTTCCTGCAACTTAACTTTGAGAATTGCCGCCTGTATCGAGTCAAGCCGGGAATTTACGCCAATCTCATCATGATAATAGCGGACACGTTGACCATGGTTTGCGACCATTCGGATCTTTTCTGCCAGCTTATCATCATCTGTAAAAAGCGCTCCTCCATCCCCGTAACATCCAAGATTTTTCGAAGGAAAGAATGAGGTTGCTCCTACCTTTCCGATAGTTCCTGCCTTACGCTTTGTTCCATCCGAAAAAATGTAATCAGCACCGATCGCCTGTGCAGTATCTTCAATTATATCAATGTTGTGACGGGAAGCGATTTCCATCAGTGCCGACATATCAGCGCATTGTCCGAAAAGGTGGACGGGAACGATCGCAACCGTTTTATCGGTCACTGCCCTTGCAACAGCCTCTGGATCAATATTAAAAGTCTTTGGATCGACATCAACAAGCACAGGTTTTAAACCAAGCAGGGCAATTACTTCTGCAGTTGCTACATACGTAAAACTTGCTGTAATAACCTCATCTCCTGGCTTGTAGCCAAGTGCCATCATGGCAATCTGCAATGCATCGGTTCCGTTGGCACATGGAATCACGTGCTTAACCCCGAGATATGCTTCAAGGTCCTTTTGGAAGCCTGAAACTGCAGGTCCGTTAATAAAAGCTGTGTTATCTATGACCTCCTGAATTGCACTGTCAACCTCCGCCTTTATGCGCCCATATTGACTTTTGAGGTCGACCATTTGAATCTTGTCCATGCTCGAAAAACGATGCGCGAATGTAGATATTTTTTTCGTTGGGGAGAATCCGGTAAAATGGCGAATAATAGAGCAACTGATTCTTCGGCCCTTAAGGTTATCTTTGCCGCAATGCGAAACCTGTTTCTCACAGTTGCCCTGATGCTATTTTTGGGCATTCACAATGGTTCGGCCCAGGCCAATGTGCGTGATTCTCTTCTCAACATTAGCATGGTGATGCCGTCGGGAGCTTTTCATATTCCGCAGAAAGACCTTGCGAACAGGTTCGGAAATTTTGCAACCGTTGGGCTCTCATTTTTACGAAAGACAAAATCAGGATTTCTCTGGGGAGCAGATGCCTTCTTCATTTTCGGCCAAACCGTTAAGGAAAAAAACATGATTGATGCGATAACTACGCAGTACAATTATTTGATTGGCGGAAATGGAACCCTTTACGACGTACGTTATTATATGCGCGGCTACAAAGGGGAATTGAAGGTGGGACAACTCTGGAGCTGGGGAAAGCCCAACAGGAATTCGGGAATTTATACAACAGCGGGATTTGGATTTATCCAACATAAAATAAGACTTGACCCGGGAAGAAATTCAGATACGCCACAGCTAAACAAAACGTATATGAAAGGTTACGACAGGCTGAGTAATGGCTTTTCACTTACTCCTGCTATCGGATACTTTTGGCTTGGAAACCGGCGCCTGGTCAACTTTTTTATTCAGGCGGAATACGGAATTGGATTTACGCAGAACCGGCGCAGCTGGAATTACGATCTTAATGCCTCGGATAATACGAAACGTATCGACGGAATGCTGGGTTTCAGGGCCGGATGGATTCTGCCGCTGTATAAGAAGACACCAAACGACTATTATTTTTATTAAGCAGGATTTTATAAGATGATGCATATTTTTTATGAAATTATCATCCGCCTTTATGTCCTGGTGATCCGTGCCTGCGCTGCATTTTCGGACAAAGCAGCACTGTGGATAGACGGGCGCAACGATTGGGAAAAGCGGTTGCGGAAAGCTATTCCCGAAGACGGCAAAGTGGTATGGTTTCACTGTGCTTCACTTGGGGAATTCGAGCAGGGAAGGCCAGTTATTGAGGCGTTACGAAAGAAATATCCCGATCGTTTTATCCTCCTTACCTTCTTTTCTCCTTCAGGCTACCAGGTGAGGAAAAACTACAGCGGAGCGGATTTCGTCTGCTATCTGCCACCCGATCTGATCAGGAGCGTTCGACGTTTCCTCGATATTGCAAAACCTGAGATTGCGATTTTTGTCAAATATGAATTCTGGTTTAATTTCCTTCGCGAGCTGAATAAGAGAGACGTCCCTGTGTTACTGATTTCAGCGCGGTTTCGAAGAGATCAGCACTTTTTTAAATGGTACGGAGGATGGTTCCGGAAAAAACTGCAGCATTTTACAGAAATTCATGTGCAGGACAAGGCCAGTGCTGTTCTATTACGCAGCGTAAATTATAGAAAGGTGACAATCAGCGGAGATTCCCGCTACGACAGGGTTCGGCAAAATGCGCGGCACCCCAAAGAACTTCCGGAAATCACTAACTGGTTAAATGGCAAAACAGCCTTCATTGCGGGAAGCACCTGGCCGGTTGACGATAATTTAATGTTTCCGTGGAATGTTGAAAACGGAGCCCTGATTATTGCACCCCATGAAATAGATGATGCGCGGATAAAGGAGCTGGAAAAGGCCACGCAGGGAAAAAGCATCCGGTATTCCGAATTGAAAAAATCACCAGACACAACCAAAACCATCTTAATTCTTGATAATATGGGAATGCTACTCAGCGTCTATGCGCTCGGTCGGGCTGCTTATGTGGGAGGTGGTTTCGGGAAAGGATTGCATAGTATTCTTGAGCCGGCAGCATGCGGATTGCCGGTTATTTTCGGGCCAAAACATGAGAAATTTCCTGAAGCGGCTGCATTGGAAAAAGCAGGGGGAGGAAAAAGCATCTCCAACGACGAAGAATTTAAATATGCATTTGATCAATTCAATGATCCGGCAGAAATAAAGAAACTGAGGAAGATCTGTCTGAGCTTCGTTTCGGAAAGGGCCGGCGCAACGCAGGTAATCACCACCAGCCTGAAGAAGTACCTCGATCCGCAAAAGAAGAAACTCAAATAAACACTTCACTAAAATATTCAATAATTGGCGATAGGCATCCGTAATTGTTGACTGAATCCTGAATTGAAAGAAATAAATTTGTCTGAAGCATATTTTATGAAAGCACTTCCATTTCGGTTATTCACCAGGTGTCTCCGGAAGGGCTTTCTTTTAATATTTCTGATTCTTAATTTCTGCATCGCTAATGCTCAGGAAAAAACCACGAAAATCGGGATCCAGATTAAGCCCGTATTTGCATCTAAATTTTTTGGAACAGGACCGCAATCTATCTCCGACAGCAGCTATGTCTACACCATAAGTCAGGGTCCAGCATTTTCTGCCGGACTGATGATCCGCAAAGGATACACAAAAACCTTATCGCTCGAATTTGGAATTAATTACGTAAGGCGTTCCTATAATATTGCAGCAACAGGTTCTCTCGGGCCTGCCAAAACGGATCTTAAAATAATAGGATATGAAATTCCAGTCAGCCAATTGGTTTTTATCCGCCTTTCAAAAAATATATTTATGAATGCATCGGGCGGATTCTGTATCAATATGTTTCCGACCGACGTTATAAAACTTAATAGTGATATTGCCGTTTATGCGGGACGACGCCTTGTATTCAACCCCAGTCTTATTGCAAATATCGGTTTTGAATACCGTACCGAAAAAAAGGGTTATTTCTATATAGGAAGCTCGTTAAACAGGCCGTTTTCATCGATTTATTTTATGACAATTGATTATCTTAACAGCAGTGGCAATGTGTTAAATAATATCCAAACGGAATTAAAGGGAACTTACCTGACAGTTGATTTCAGGTACTTTTTTCACGAAAACCCTGATAAAAAGAAGCGCAAAAAATAGCAGAGAACCGGTAGTTTACGGGCGACAAAGTAATGTCGGCTAATTATCAACTTTACTATATTTGACTTATGAAATACAATCCGCTCAGCAACGACCTATATATCCTCAACCGCAAACGTTTTGTTGCACAGATGAAGCCCAACAGCATGGCATTGTTTGTTTCGAACGACGAAATGCCCAGAAGTGCAGATGCGACGTATCAGTGGAGACAGAATCCCGATCTTTTTTATCTGAGCGGAATTGATCAGGAACAAACTATTTTGATTATTTATCCTGATTGCCCGAATCCTCTGCATCGTGAAGTTCTTTTTGTGCGTAAAACAAACGAACATATTGCTATCTGGGAAGGTCACAAATACACCAAAGAGGAAGCGCGGGAGGCTTCAGGTATTGAAAACATCCAGTGGGCGGATGGCTTTGACGCTATTTTCCATGTGCTCACAACCTACGCCGAAAGGATTTATCTGAACCTTAACGAACACGACCGCGCCAATACGAAAGTTCCTTACCTGGAGCAACGTGTAGCAAATGAAATTAAATCAAAATATCCTACCCATGTAATTGAACGTAGCGCACCATTAATGCACAAGCTCCGTTCAATAAAATCTGCAGAAGAAATTAAAGCAATGAGCAAAGCTTGCGAGATAACTGAAAAGGCTTTTCGCAGAGTGCTGGATTTCGTAAAACCCGGTGTATGGGAATATGAAATTGAAGCTGAGATCACCCATGAATTCCTTCGCAACCGTGCAACTGCACATGCCTATTATCCGATAATCGCATCAGGGCCGTCTGCATGTGTTTTGCATTATGTCGAAAATAACCGGCAATGTAAAGATGGCGACATCATCCTTATGGATTTTGGATCTGAATATGGAAATTATATGTCGGATTTAACGCGCTGTATTCCTGTCAACGGTCGTTTTACTGAACGGCAGAAAGCAGTCTACAACGCAGTGTTAAACGTGATGAAGTATGCTAAATCAATGTTGTGTCCGGGGACTCTTTTTGACGATTATAATAAGGAGGTTGGGCGTGCAATGGAAGAAGAGCTGATTAAAATAGGATTGCTTGATGCAGCCGAAGTAAAAGCACAAAATCCTGACCTTCCACTTTACAAAAAATACTTCATGCACGGTACTTCGCACTATCTGGGCCTTGACGTGCATGATGTAGGTTACCGTTACGCGCGCATGGAAGCTGGAATGGTATTTACCTGCGAACCTGGAATTTATATCCCTGAAGAAGGTCTTGGAATTAGAATAGAAAATGATATTCTTTTAACTGAGGAAGGAAATAGGGATCTGATGGCTAGCATTCCTATTGAGGTAGAAGAAATTGAGGAATTGATGGCTAAGCAGACGGTGAAGGGATAGCGAGGCGCTACCCTAACCCCGACAGGTTTTAAACCCTGTTTTATATATCTGGAAGTAAGGGTTGAGACCTGATGATGAATTCCTCAATCCAAAATGTTGTTCAGGAAAATGCCCCGTTTCGGTCGGTGCGGGTTTGGTCGCCGCCATAGGTGGAGCACTCAATGGCGTTAATTTCCGGCGCACCGGTTGGCCCCGTTACTACGCCCATAATGCTCGACGTTCGAAGATTACCCAGTTGGGCTGGATCTATCGCTTCGCCTTCGCTGTGTGTGATGCTGTCGATTTGGGTAAGTAGAATTTCGCTCACATAACCGTTGAATTGCGGCACCTGCAAAACCTGCTCACCATTCACTTCGGCCGTTTCTACCTTGTCGATGAGGTGCGTTGGAATGCGCAACACCGGCAGGTTGTGGCGGTGAATTATTTTAACGGTTTGGGCTTGTACGCTAAAACTCAATGTGCTTACTAAAGCGCATGTTAGAATGTATAATTTTTTCATCTTGCCTATAGATTAACGCTTTATAAATGCTTTGGAGATAACCACATCGCCCGAGGTGACGGTGCAGAAGTATTGTCCTGCAGCGAGTTTGCTTAAGTCTAAACTTAGTTCACCCTGGGCAGATGATTTCACTTCCTCCAGGTGATACTGCTCACCTTTGAGGTTGTGGATGCGCACCTGAACGGTGGATGAGGCATTAGGCAGGGAAAACCAAAGGTTGAGTTGTTGATCGGCTGGATTGGGGAAGAAGCTCAGTTGCGGATGCTTGGCCAAGGGATCGATCGCGCTGATATCGCTGGGGGTGTAGCGGTAATTGTTGAGCGCATCAAGCTCGAACGAGATCACACTCTCGTCGGTGAGATGAAGATTTATGGAACTAGAGTCGAAATCCATGCGTCGCACTTCGGAGATGGCATACATCTGCATGGAAGCATCGTTCATGTAAAAATACAGATACTGAGATTTTGCCTCAGCAGTTGCGAAAACCAGAAGTAGCAAGGAGATCGAGCGAAGAAACATTCCTTATGAGATTTAAATTTTACAAGTGATAAACACAGGAAACATATTTGAACAAAACGACGATTTCGAAGCCATTTAACCGAATAAGGTCTACAGCAGGCAATCGCACATTTTCAGAAGATATAGAGGGTGGGATAAGCTGTTGCTTTAATGCCCCGCACCCGTATGTAGCGGCCTGTTGAGCGATTGTGCTGGAGGACAGCGGAAGCACAACCCGAGTAGCGACAGCGGGAAATGTCGCCTAAAAAGAAAATACCAGGAGGCATGAAGACGGATGAATTTATCAATGAGCCCTAAGCCCGGAAATTCTCAAGTTTTAATTTAATAATTTAGGATAAGCCTTCAAAAATTGCAAGAAACGAAGTAACCGGATTATTTGATTTTGTGGAGAATCTAATATTGTTCATAAGCAGAAGGTCAGCCCCGACAGGAATTTAAACCCCGCCGAGGCGATTCGGTAAACTGGATTAGAGGCCTTATTCCGGTAAATAATTAGGATACCTCACCTCATGAATCTTCCTTACCTCTTCGGTCAGCAGATTTCTGAATGCCTCAAGATTTTCCTTCTCCGTTGCTGATATAAAAATCGCCGGTGCATTATTCTTTGCCATCCAGCTTCGTTTCCAGTCCTCGAGCGACATGTTTTCCTTAGTCTCCGGAGCCAGATCGTCTTCCTCCTTTTTCACATAAGTAAATGCATCGATCTTATTAAAAACCATGATCACCGGTTTATCCAGACTTTTAATGTCCTGCAGCGTTTCATTAACTGCCTCTATATGATCTTCAAAGCTCGGATGAGAGATATCTACCACATGAATTAATATATCTGCCTCGCGCACTTCATCCAGCGTCGATTTAAACGATTCGATCAGCTGTGTGGGCAGCTTGCGGATAAATCCAACCGTATCGGAAAACAGAAATGGCACTCTATCCAGCACTACTTTTCTGACTGTTGTATCGAGTGTTGCAAAAAGCTTATTTTCTGCAAACACATCAGATTTACTGATTAGGTTCATGATAGTCGATTTGCCCACATTGGTATATCCTACCAGCGCAACCCGAACCAGATCTCCCCTGTTCTTGCGTTGAGTGGCCATCTGCTTGTCGATGTCAATAAGCCGTTCCTTCAACCTGGAAATCTTATCCCGAATGATCCTTCGGTCAGTTTCAATCTGGCTTTCTCCTGGTCCACGCATCCCGATTCCTCCTTTTTGGCGTTCAAGGTGCGTCCATAAACGCGTCAATCGGGGAAGCAAATATTGATATTGGGCAAGCTCAACCTGAGTTTTCGCATGGGACGTTTTGGCCCGGCCTGCAAAAATGTCAAGTATGAGGTTATTTCGGTCCATCACTTTGCAGCCGGCCTCATTTTCTATGTTACGAAGTTGGGATGGAGAGAGCTCATCGTCAAAGATCAGAAGATCAATATCGTGTGCTTTAATAAATCCAACCACATCAGCCAGTTTTCCGGAACCGATAAATGTCCGGGTATCTGGCTTATCCATTTTCTGGGTAAACCGTTTTACCGGAATCGCTCCTGCTGTTTCAGTTAAAAATGCAAGCTCATCAAGGTATTCATCAAGAAGCTCTTCGTTCTGGTTTCTGGTTACCAGTCCAACGAGAACAGCTTTTTCTGTTTCGGGTGGTGTTATACTATTTAGTTTCGGCACATCGCAAAGATAAGGACATGATTTATCAGTCCCACCTTCAAATTTGACATATCATTAACGATATGCTCCATCGTTTCTGTTGGTATATAAATCGATGATAATCTATCAATTCCCAGCATTCATAAAAGTCATCCACCTGTATTTCATATCCTCAAAATATTTTAAAATCGCTATTGGTTTTATGAAATCCTTTGCCGTAATTTGCACCCCTCAATAATAAACACCAAACCTCAACAGGTTATGTCAAGAGTTTGTCAATTAACAGGAAAACGTGCCATGGTTGGCAATAATGTTTCGTTTTCCAACCGTAAGACCAAGCGTCGTTTCAATCCGAATCTGGTAACTAAAAAGTTTTTCATTCCTGAAGAAGATGCGTGGATTACACTTCGTATTTCTACTTCAGCGCTTAAGACTATCAATAAGATTGGTATAAGCGCTGTGCTAAAGCGAATTGAGAAAAAAGGTATTTTATAAATTTTGAATTTGTTCTCTGAATAAACGCTGCCTCAATAAGGGCGGCGTTTTTTCGTTTATATTCATTTTATCAGATGATGAAATCTTCAGCGATAAGCGTAACGAACATACTTGCCGTTTTCTTTCTCCTTGTTGTAGTGAATGTTTCTGCACATTCTGATCTCACTGCAATTCAACTTGTAGTTACACCTGATTTTAGGACGAAAAGTATTACGGTTAAGAGCACACATAACTACTCGGTTTCAGTAAATGATAGCTCATTAAAGTTTCTGCTTCATCCACAGTTCGACATAACTGCCGTTAGCTCTACAAACAGAAAAATTAAATGGAAACGGCTGCCCGATGGCATTCAGGTTACGTTCAACCCCGGCAAGCCAACTGTAACGATCCAGATTGATTATGAGGGCCAACCGAAAGAAGCCATAAAACCGCCATGGGAAGGTGGATTTATCTGGAAGACGGACAACAATGGGAAACCGTGGCTTGCCGTTACCTGTGAGGAATATGGCGCCCAGCTTTGGTGGCCCGCTCCGGAACGTTACAACGATGAACCTTCATCAACAAAAGTTACATGTATCTATCCGTCCGATCTGTTTTTTAAAGGAAACGGGAAACTCGTTTCCGACTCCAAAGACGAAGTTTTACGGACAACCACGTGGGAAGTTACCTACCCGATAAACGTCTACAATATCACGATCAATGTTGGCGACTATACGCACATTGAGGATTCACTTGAAAGGGTTGACGGAACTGTTCTTAAACTGGACTATTATCCTCTTATCTACAATAAAGACAAGGCAATCAAGCAGTTCTCACAAGTAAAGCCGATGCTTACCTGCTACGAAAAAGCATTCGGGAATTATCCTTTTGAAAGGGACGGCTTCTCTGTTGTTGAAACTCCCTACGATGGAATGGAGCATCAGGGAGCTATTGCTTATGGAAATGGCTATATAAACGGCTACCGCGGTGTTGATTATTCAGCAATTGGCCTGCCTTTCGATTTTATTCTCATTCATGAAACGGCGCACGAATGGTTTGGAAACTCGGTAACGGGTGCCAGCCCATCCGATTTCTGGCTGCAGGAAGCCTTCTGCACTTACGCAGAAATGGCGTACGTAGAATGCCTTTTTGGCTATGAAAAAGCCCTCGCCTACATAAACGCAAAAAAAAGACTGGCTCAAAACAAGATTGCCATCCTTTCTGACTCCACACACAGTATTGATATGTATGCAAAAGGTGCGCTGATGATTCATACGCTAAGCCAGTTTTCGCCGTCTCAGGATGCCTGGAAAAAGACAATGAGATCTTTTGTGACCGACTTTTATTGTAAAAGCATTGGAACCGCTGAGCTTATCACCTGGTTTTGTAAGCATTTGCCTGGTTTGAAGCCTCCGTTTTTTTACCAGTACCTGAATCATCCGGATATTCCAGTGCTCGAATACGCTGTGGTTGCCGATAAAAACAGGTGGAAAGTCCGCTACAGGATTAATAATGCCGATCCCGGATTCGTATTGCCTCTTACATGGCTTGGATCCGATAAACCAGGCCGTAAAGACGCAAACGGAGACTGGAAGGAGTTTTATTCAGATGACGCTCAGGTAAAACCAGATGAAACCCTATCTTATTTCAAGCCTTTAAAGCAGTAATTTTCAAGCGATATGCAGCATTCAGAGATAGATTTTATCCTATATTTGTTCCCTTGGCAAAAATACACTTAATGAAATTGAAGTCTTACGTTTTTTCTGGTCTCATTGCGCTTATAACCAGTCTTTTGATATCCACTTCGGCATCTGGTCAGATCATCATGAATCCACTACCGGCGCAAAATCTTGTGGAGGATGTGCTGGCGGGAAGTGGAGTCCAGGTTTTTAATGTTACTTTCAACGGAGATCCTCAGCAAATGGGGGTGTTCTCTAATTCTTTGGCCGACAGCCTTGGGATTCCTAGCGGTGTGGTTATGACTTCAGGGAACATTCCTGAGCAGTATACTGGTGCAGTAAATGGTGTTCTGATCAATCAGGAAGATTTTGGAACATTATCAAGTGGCGGCCAGAACTCAATCATGGCTCAGAACGATCCAGATCTCAATGCTATCCTTATCAGCTACGGCGTTCCTCCGCCCTTTGAACCAAACCAGTATACAAATAATGTTTCTACGCTTGAATTTGACTTCATCCCTTCAGGAGATTCGTTGGCTTTCACTTACGTTTTCGGATCAGAAGAATATGAATCTTATGTGTGTTCGCAGTTTTTTGATGTGTTTGGATTTTTTCTAAGTGGTCCTGGTATTAATGGAACTTATACAAACGGCGCGGAAAACCTTGCTATTATCCCTAATACCAACCTTGCTGTTGGTATAAACACCGTAAATGATGGTGTTTCCGATGGGGGCCAGTATTGCCCTCCGGACGGTCTTTCCAATTCGGAGTTTTACCATGGCAACCCGGCATCTGCTGTTTTCAGTGTTAATGGATTCACCTATCCTTTAGTTGCACAGGCCACAGTTCAATGCGGTGAGACTTATCATATAAAGCTTGTGATTGCAAATGGAACCGATCAAGCTCTTGACTCGTGGGTGTTTTTAAAAGCAGGCAGCTTCAGCTCAAGCATCCCTAACCTGTTTACCGCCAATCTTCTGCAGGATAGTTCTGTTGTTGAAGGCTGCACAGAAGCTCCGTTGATATTTACCCGTAATAACGATCAAGTAGAGCTGATCATCAGCATTGAATATACCGGCTCAGCTGAAAACGGAGTTGATTATACGCTCCTTCCCGACACGTTGATTTTTCCGATCGGCACTGACACGCTAGAATATCTCCTCCAACCTTTAAATGACGGCCTGACAGAAGGATTTGAGACAGTTACAATTTCTTTTAATGTTATCAATGATTGCGGTGAAACAATCTTTATCACACGCACTCTTAAAATCAGGGACCCTTACGATCTTGTTCTCACTTCCTCTGACACAACTTTAAGCTGTCCTGATACAGATTTCTCGGTTGGAGTGAGTGTTACAGGTGGATATGCTCCTTATAACTATTCGTGGAATAATAACACTTCGAACGACAGTCTTCTTGTCACCCCAATAACCGAAACCACGGCTTTTACTGTGGAAATAAGCGACAGCCTTGATTGCCAGTTAATCACGTATATTGACACGGTGGTAGTCACTCTAAATTACGACTCCCTCGTAAGTAAATCTGAAGCAATAATTGTGTGTGAGGGGTTCTCTGATACTTTAGGCATCAGCGTGCTTTTCGGTCTGGCGCCTTATGAGATTTCGTGGGCCGGTTTCGGGCAAATGGACTCTCTGATGATAACTGCGGTCGACACAATAAATTATATCTACACAGTCACAGATGCCTGTGACCTCTCAGTCAGCGATACGGTAACTGTAAATGTTCCCAATTATGACCCTATAATTGTGACGGCGAGCGATACTACAATTTGCAAAAACACCTCTGCAATACTTTCCGGACAAGCCGAAGGTGGCAATGGCGACTACAGCTATGTTTGGGCCGGTCCTATAGCCATTACTAATTTTAATGATTCGGTATCAGCATCCAATCCCATAACAACAACAGACTTTATTCTTACAGTTACCGATGGATGTCTTAAAACGGGATCCGACACATTAACAGTTACCGTAGAGAATTGCGAGTTGCTGGTTGGAAATGCCTTTTCTCCGAATGGAGACGGAATCAACGATTTCTTCCTGATCAATAACATTGAATTTTTCCCAAATAATATAGTTTACCTTTTTAACAGGTGGGGAAACAAAATTCTCGAGCAACCGGCTTACGTTAACAACTGGTCGGGTGAGAATATCACCGCCGGAACATATTTTTATGTGGTAGATCCGGGAGATGGCACCGAATTCCTGAAAGGATATGTTACCGTTTTTAAGGATTGATAAAATAATAGCTATTTTGCACAGGCGTCCCTTAAAGGCGCCTGTTTCATTTTACACTCATGAGGATAATTTCTCTTTCACTGCTTTTTCTTATCTCTATCGACATGCAGGCAAACGATCCGCATAGCTGCGCTAAACCGCTGGAGGCTGTTGTACGGCACCTTGAACTCGATCTTTCAATTGACTTTATTTCCAAAGCCGCAACCGGCAAGGCTGTATTAACCATTGAATGCGCCCCCGCGGCTACATATCTCTGGCTGGATACCCGTCAATTGAAAATTGAAGAGGTGTTGCTTGATGGAAATGAAAAAACAAGGTTT
>Ga0105044_10002354_pt1 | contig 25748 bp, 17 predicted proteins | sample MAT01_FD_78092 | JGI IMG/M metagenome (GOLD analysis project Ga0105044, IMG submission 78092) | Freshwater microbial communities from Lake Fryxell liftoff mats and glacier meltwater in Antarctica - MAT-01 | ecosystem: Environmental > Aquatic > Freshwater > Ice > Liftoff microbial mat | place... | reverse complement strand
TAGTAGTCCTTGCGGTCAACCGGCATGCGTTTCTGCCGTGCAACAAACGCAAAGTCGCTGCCAAGTTCGAGGATCACGGATTCTAACTCACGGAGAATTCCCAATTCGACATCCGATTCTTGGTAATCGGGTGGCAGATGTAGGAAGTCCAGCACGTACGGATCGCGGAACACGAGATCGGGGGTCATGCGATCCTCATCGCGAAGGGCGTCCAGTTCTGCTCGGATTAGCTTCTCCGGCTTCTTGGAAATCGCCGTCCGCTCATACATCATGCCACGAATCTTGTCGCGCAGGGTGCGAACGCTCCAGCGTTCCAGTCGACACATTTCCGCGTAGAAGTCGCGTTTGAGGTCGTCTTTCATCGGAATCAGGTGTAGGAAGTGCGACCAGCCCAATTTTGCAGACAGTGTTTGCAAAATCCTCAGTTCGGGAAATGCCTCGGCCAATTCGATCATGTTGAAGAGGTTCCGTTGACTGAACCCCTTGCCATATTCCTGGGTCAATTGTCGCGACACTGTCACGACAATCTCCTCCCCATACTTCGCTCGCTTCTCGCCCAGAATTTCCCTGCGGATACGGTCGCCGACGGACCAGTAGAGCAGCACCAGGCCAGCATTGACCGCCTGGGCAACGGCACCGCGGCCTGTCTCGATGATTGTGCGAAGGTCGCCAAACAGCTTGGCGGGATCGGGCGTTGCATCGGCGACTTTCGCGGGTTTTTTTACAAGCGACTTCTTGCGTGGCGGCACGGGCATGCTCCAAAATCGAATTCATCAAGCATATCACACTCACGTCGTGTAATCCGCGTTCAGTCGAACGTATTCTGGCGTCAGGTCGCAGGTATAGAAGCGGCACTTGCCTTCACCAAGCGTCAATAACAGACGAAGGTGAACTTCGCGGTTGTCCTTCAGGTAGGCGCTCGCCGCCTTCGCATCAAACGGCAACGGCACGCCGGCTCGATACAGCTCGAAGGGGCCCATCCAGCAACTCAGATCGGCTTCTTCAAACTCGACACCAGAGTACCCAGCGGCGGAAACGAAACGGCCCCAATTTGGGTCGGCTCCGTAGATGGCTGACTTCACCAGCGCACTTTCGGCAATCGTCTTGGCGATCTTCTTGGCGTCGGCATCGGATCGGCAACCCTCAACGTCAATTGTCACCAAGTGGTTGGCTCCTTCCGCATCGGCGGCGATTCCGCGTGCGAGTTCGGCACACACTTCCTGCACGGCCAGATCGAAGGAAGCGAGTTCCGCAAGTGGCGATCCCGATCCATTCGCGAGAATAAGGACCGTGTCGTTCGTGCTCGTATGTCCTTCGACACTGATACAGTTGAAGCTCGTTTCCACTGCTCGACGCAAAATGGTTTGAAGATCGTCGGCTCGGATCGGTGCATCGGTTAGCACGAAGCCGAGCATGGTCGCCATGTTCGGCCCGATCATTGCCGCACCTTTGGCAAAACCTGCTACGACATGTGGCCCCACTTGCCGCGAGGCTGTTTTGATTCGCGTGTCCGTGGTTAGCGTTGCCGTGGCTGCGGCTTCGAACGCGGCGAGATCGGGGCCGAGTTTTTTTGCTGCGGCAGGAATGCCCGACTCAAAGACCATCATGGGAAGAAGTCGACCAATCACACCCGTTGATGCAACGAGCATCTGAGCTGGAGAGCAGCCAATCTCCTTCGCGGCCAACTCGGTCATGCGACGAGCGTCGTTCATCCCCTGCTCGCCCGTGCAGGCGTTGGCGTTGCCCGAGCAGATGACGATGCCGCGAGCATCGTTCCGTGGCAAGCGTTCCTTGCACACATGCACCGGGGCAGCAGCGACGCGGTTCTGGGTGAAGACACCGGCGGCTGCGGCAGGCATGTCGCTAACGATCAGTGCCAGGTCGAGGCGGCCCGGCTCAGAGGCTCGCAGGCCACAATGGACGCCGGCGAAACGAAAACCCTTGGGTAGCTGCATGGAAACGTTTAGAACGGAGGACAGGGTGCGAGAATCGGACCACCCGACTCCGCGCGATGTAGAAATAGCAATCGACGAGTCGGATTCAATCCGTCGTTGGCTCGGAACACGGGGTTGGGGAAAGAGATTTTCCCGGTTTGAGCTTCCGAAAAAAGGCCGCGATCGGATGAGTTCGCCGAGCCGAAATCTCTTCCTCAAACCGGTAAGATCGCGCCACCCGATTCCCTTGACACTCAGTTTAGCCTCACGCATCGCAGAGTCGGTACAACCCCAACTCACAATCGCGCCACACGGCGTGTCCGCCACGATTGTCAGCTGTGGCGCGATGATCAGAGGTGTGCGCCACCAGCCTGTTTTCCCTGACTAAATCAGCTTGCCTCGCTTTCACTCTTTGCCCAAGTAGGGAATACTCCCATGTAAGTCGAACGTCGGCGTCAAGGGCCTGGGATCGATCAGTGATACCAGGCGACGACCGCGGGCGACCACTTAGGAAATGGAGATTCTCCCATGTTGAGCGTGCGTAAAATGGTTTTCGCGTGTGCGCTCCTGGCAGTGGTGCCGTTCGCGGCTGTTGCCGAGGAGCCGAAGGCGGCAACTAAGATGCCACCCGCGATGCTGACGGCCCCGGCTGCTCCCGTAGCTGCCCCGGCCACGACTCGGGTCTGTCAACTCGTTCCGACGATGGTTGAAGAGACTCGCACGGTGATGAAGCCGGTCCAAAAGACCGAGACTTACACCGCCTACAAGACCGAGAACGTCCAGGAAAAGAAGGTGGTCGCGGTCACCACCTACAAGACCGAGACCTACACGGAAATGGTCACCAAGACCCATTGCGTGAAGGTTCCCGTGGTCACCCAAACAGTCGTGATGGAAAAGCGGAAGAAGATCGAATGGGTTACGGAATACAAGAACAAGCACAAACTCACCTTCGAAAAGGATTGCAAGACGATCGGTTGCGGTGACAAGTGCGGTAATGGCTGCGGCGACAAGTGTGGTGGCGATAAGTGCGGCGGCGACAAGTGTGGCAAGGGTTTCAGCTTCTCGATCCCGGTTTACAAGCCGCGGCTCGAATCCCACCAGGTCGCCTGCACCGTGCCGAAATGCACCTACGAGTGCGTGCCAGTGACCAAGTGCTGCACGACCTACAAGACCGAGACGAAGACGACCTGCGTTCCAGTTTGCAAGACGCGCTGCGTTCCTTGCACGACCAACCAGGAAGTTGTTTGCTGCAAGCAGGTCTGTGTTCCTTACCAGGCCACCCGCTGTGTGACGGTTTGCGAACCATGCACCGAGAAGGTTCAAGTTTGCAAGATGGTGCCGACGTGGGTTGATGTTCCTTGTGCTCCGGCTTGTGCACCAGCACCAGCTTGTGAGCAGGCTCCGGCTTGTGCCCCAGCCATGGGTGCTCCAGTCGCTCAGGGCCCAGCTTGCCACGACAACGCCGCCAACAATGGCTGCGACAACGGTTGCAACAAGGGTTATGACAATGGGTGCAACAAAGGTGGCTGCAAGGACAAGTTCAAGGATTGCTTTAGCTCCAAGTGCGAGAAGCTGAAGAGCTGCTGCACGAAGATCAAGAGCTGCTTCTGCTGCAAGTAAGACTTGCCAGTAGCATCCAATACGAACGCCGGAGCCCAGGGCCGCAACCCTGGGCTTCCGGCATTTCTGCTTTGTACCCATGCCACTTTATTTGGGCGTTATCGATACCTTCCGTGTGATGGGTTTCACCAACGCGTAAATCTCTTTTTGCTTCGCGTCGATCTGCTCCTTTTTCTTTGCCATTTCGACTGGCTTGCGTTCCTTGGCCACATCAGCCAGCCAATCCGGGGCGTTGAACATCAGCACATTGCGAAAGCGATTGTGGACAATCTGATTCTTGGCCTGAATCGCCTGGAATGCCCTTGCACCCTGATCGTAGACCGGCCCCGATGTCACATTGCCAAGATTGATGCCATCTGCGAGCTGTCCGTGAGACGCGTTTGCAACGGCCACACCGTCGACCGCGATCGTGTACTCGCCCCGGCCCAATCCCTTAACGGTCAGGCTGTAAACATTGAGATCCTTCAAATCATTCACATAGGGCAGCAGCGAAACCCAGTCCTTTTGGATTGGCATCGGGATCGATGAATCGGTTTGATCGAAAGCAATCCCTTTGTTCTTGGAAGCCACATTCTCAATTTTGCATCCTTGGGCCTGAATCTGATTTTCCCCCGGAACCAAATTGATAGTGACCGACGAACCATGCGATGGTGCTCCGAGCCCCGTGAGAATCGCATGAGCCATCAGCAGTCCACCGGGCGAAGAAGTGTGAAACCCGTCTCCAAAGGGAACGACCTTATCCGCCTTTGCCACTTCCATCTTCTCCAGCGCTGCCCGCGTGACTGCATATTGATCCACAAATGACGATCCGGACTTGGAAGCGAGGTCTTTGAGGGGGGCATAGAACTCTTTCTGCGTTTCGACGTAAACGGCAAAGTTCGGGCGGCCGCGTCGATCGACGGCGTTGGGGGATACCAAACCCACGCGTACACCGGCCTTCTTGGCCATCTCAAGCATGGCAGTGGTTTTCTCCACATATTGCTTGTTGCGAGTCGGATCAAATTTCCCGTAGCCCGCGTCGTTCATGCCGAAGTTGATGGTGATTGCGGTCGGCTTCTCGTCCAAGACATGCGACTGGAAGCGGTTTGCCCCACCATTGGCCGTGTCGCCGCCGATGCCGGCGTTGAGAAAGGTTAAATCCCATTCTGGAAATCGCGTCGTCAAATACAGTTCGATATATGTCGAGTACTGGTATTGCTCCGTAATGCTGTCGCCGAGGAAAACGATCTTGTCGCTCTTCTGAAAGAAGAAGGGTTTTTCGTCCGCGAGAAGTGGGGAACAGAGCGCAAGAAAAGTCAGGGGAAGCAAAAATCGCATCGGGTGCTCCTGGGGTAAGGCGATAGGCCCCCAGACTACGCCCGAAGTGAACTTGTGGCCAGCAAAAATATATTTCGGATTCCGTGTCCGAAAAGTGCTCTGCCTGCCGCTTAGATGGGTAGAGACCCAATTGCCCACGGGGATCGAAGGGTGCGGAGTCGTCGGTTCGCTGGCCTCCGCACCCACTATTGAACCACAACCGTCGCCTCGCCCAGATTCCTGCCGTCCCAGCGGCAGGGTTTTCTTTGAAGTGCGGCCCTACTCTGCAATTGCAGGGAAGAGCGTGGCCATCGCCACGCGAAAGTCGGGAAGGATCGCTCCGCCATCCAAGTCATCGTTCTCGAAAAACTGTCGTTGGTTGGGTCGAGATTCGAACGCGTATACGACTCGAAGGAGAGGATAAACAAGCCATACCAGCCTGGCACCAGCCTCCAGATACTCGAAGGCTTTCGCCAACAAATCCTCGGCTTCGTCGTTCGGGCTGGCGACTTCGACCATTAAATCTGGCACCACATCGACTGGATTCCCCCGATACGGCATCGGTCGGTTTTCCGGCCAGCGGTCGAAAGAAATGAATGCGACATCCGGGCTGCGGTTTCGGGTTTTGTCCGCCGAGAGAGGAATCTCAAACAGCATGTCCATCCGGGCTCGTCCTTGTTTTGAAGTTCGAGCGTACGCACCTAATTCATCGTGAATCCGGTTTGCAACTTCAGCGGACAAGGCACTCATGGGCGGTTTCTCCACGATTTCGCCGTCGATGACCTCGTAACGGTCCGGCAAGCGCACAATTTCGATCTCTTCTTCGAGCACGGTTGACATTGGCCCACCTCCTCTTCACATCAGTTTAGTCGAATCCCGGCTCCAACAGCTAGCCGGGCTCCTGAAATCTTTCACAGTTCCCTTGCGTCCCCTTGCTCACCTGCCAACAATAGTTCGTAAGGGGTGTTGTACTCTTGCCCGGCCCTTCAAAGGGCGAGGCGTGGAGATTGATCATGCGCTGGATAATGGTCCTTTTGCTGGCATGTTTCTTCTTTGCTCCCGTCAACACGGTTTATGCAGAAGAGCCACTCGTCCAAAAAGTTCGAACGTCGCTGGACCGAGGCATCGAATACCTCAAGAATGCACAACAGGCCCAGGTTGCCGGCAAGTGGAACTGGGAAAATGACACGCTCACCTTGCTTCAACCGGGTGGTTCGTCCTGTCTGGCGATGCTTGCTCTCGTGACGGCCGGCGTGTCCCCCACCGACCCGGTCATCACGAAGGGACTGCCGTATATTCGCGGGCTTAAGCCTGCACACACATACGTTGTTGGCCTGCAAACTATGCTGTTCGCCGAGATTGGCGATCGCCAGGACCTGCTCCAAATCCAGACGAATGTTGACTGGCTGCTGGATGCGGCCGCCACCAATGGCAAAAAGCTCAGCGAAGGCGGCAAGCTGTCCGGCTGGAGTTACTCCGGAGGTTCCGGCAATCGTGCCGACAATTCAAACACGCAATACGCCCTGCTCGGCTTGTGGGCCGGGCGACAGGCGGGTGCGACGATCAATAAGGCCGCGTGGGAATCCATTCACGAATTTTACAAAGCTTCCCAATGCGATCCTCTGAAGAACACTCGAGGCCAGGAGATCGCGGGCTGGAACTATATCAACGGCGACAAATCTGCCAGTAGCCCCACGTTGACGATGACGGCAGCCGGGGTCAGCGGTCTCTTGATTGCCGCTTTGGAAGTCAACGATAACAAGCAGGGCCTGAACGAGCAGACCGGCATCGCGGCCAAGTGTGGCATCTATCCGGACGACGATGCGATCGCCAAGGGCATGCGTTGGCTGGCACAGGAATTCAAATTCAGCCACCCAATGCACACGTTTTACAACGTGTACGGTATCGAACGTGTCGGCCGGCTTTCCGGTCAACGGTTCATTGGCGATCACGACTGGTATCGCGAAGGCTGCGAGTTACTCACCGGAGTCAAAGACAGTCCCGGCTTGGCCCAGAAGCAAGGCGGGGAATGGAAGATAGACAAATCGATCGACGCCTTTCCCGTCATTTCCACAAGCTTCTCCCTGCTGTTTCTTGCAAAAGGCCGCACGCCGATCTTGCTGAGCAAGCTGGCCTGGGATTCCCCCGCCGACCGGCCAGGCACCGCGACTGGCTGGAACCGCAAGCATAACGACGCCCGGCATCTGGTGGAATATTCTTCACGCGAGTTGTTCAAGAAGATGCCGCTCGCCTGGCAGATCTTCGATCCCCGTCTCGCAGACCTAAGCACGGACGCGAAGTTCAACGAGGAGCTTTCGAATTTGTTGCAATCGCCAATCTTGTACATGAACGGCCACGAAGCCCCAAATCTTACACCCGCGCAGAAACGGTTGCTGCGACGCTATGTTGATGAAGGGGGCTTTATCCTGGCCGAGGCCTGTTGCGGCAGCGAAGAATTTACTCGGGGCTTCAAGAAATTGATGGAGGACAAAGATGTTTTCGGTCAGGACTCACCGCTGCTACCGTTGCTGCCGTCGCATCCGATTTGGTCATCGCACGCACTGGTGCCCGCAAGTGTGTTCCAGGGCGAACAGGTGCCCGAAGACAAGAAGATCCTTGCCATCGAACGCGGTTGCAAGACCGTGGTCGTCTTCAGCCCTCAGCCGTTAGCCGGATATTGGGAAGAGAGCCGTTTCAGCCCAAAGGTTGGCGAGGCCGTGGGTGATGCGGCTCGGGGCAAGCTCGCCTATCGCCTTGCCGGTAACATCATCGCGTATGCCACGGGGCTGGAACCGCCGAAACCACGACTCGATAAGCCCAAAGTTCTCGATCCGAAAGACGACAAAGCCGCAACGGTTGCCCGCTATCAGATTGAGCTGGCCCAAGTTCGCCACGATGGCGGCGATTGGCAGCCCGCGAAGAACGCCATGCGAGCACTGGCACTGAATGCTCGCGACAAGTATCTCGTGGACGTGTCGCTGGTGAAGCAAGAAGTGTCGATGGCGAAACCACAACTCTGGCAGTACAAGTTCCTTTACATGCACGGCAAAGGGACGTTCGGCACGGAAGCGAAGGAGTTGACAAATTTGAAGGCTCATCTGGATCTGGGCGGCAGTTTGCTCGCAGATGCGTGTTGCGGTGCCGAGGCATTTGACAACGCCTTTCGCGAGTTTGTCAAGAAGCTCTACCCGGACAAGAAGCTGGAAGTGATTCCCGCGGACGATTTCCTGTACAGCGAAAAGCTCAACGGCACCGCCATCACGAAACTCCGTTGCCGGACGGCGAAGGCAGATGGATCACCGGAACCGACCTTCAAGGAAGTTTCGCCAATGCTGGAAGGCATTCAAATCGATGGCCGTTGGGCCGTGATTTACAGTCGATACGACATTGGTTGTGCTTTGGAGAAGAACAAATCAAGTGCCTGCAAAGGATACGATCCCGAAAGTGCCATGAAACTGGCGACGGCGGCACTGTTGTACTCGTTGAAGCGATAAGGAGCTTTCATGGACATCTCAGTGGTGCTGGAGCGCGTGGAGAACAACGGCTTTCGAGCCCGGTGTGGGGATCCAATTCCTGCTGTTGCGGAAGGTCCCACTCGCGAGGTTGCCCTCGACCGATTACGCGGCGTGCTGACCGAGCGGTTCGCAGGCGGGATGGAAGTTGTGAGTCTTCGATTCAGCAACCCGCTCACACCCCGCATCTGGCCCGACGATGCGTTCACCCATTCGTGGCTCCAGGGGATTGAGGAAGCACGCCAAGCTGCCGATGAACAGCCAATGGAATGGGAGAAGCCCGATGTGGAACAATCCTGATGTTGTACATGCTCGATACCGACATCTTCACGCTGTACTTGCGTAGAGAGCCCAAGGTGTTCGCACAGATTCTCCAGCACTCATCTGCCGATCTCGCGCTCTAAATCATCAGTGTGGAAGAACTGTGGTCGGGCTGGTGGACTGCCCTCCGACAAGCGAAAACCTCGTCTCAGGCAGGATTGGCATACGAACGGCTGACCGAGACAATCGACGAACTCAAGAACTGGAGAATCGTCTCTTTTCCTGAGTCAAGTATTCTGCGATACAACGCTCTCAAGCAGCAAAAGCTAAATGTTCGCGGGAACGATTTGCGAATTGCGGCCACGGCATTGGAAACCTCGGCAGTCGTGGTTACGATGAATACCCGAGATTTCAAAAGGATCGCAGGATTAAATCTCGAGGATTGGTCTTCTTAGCCTCGGCGTAAGCCATCGGATTCTGGCTCTTTCCGCATCGGGCGGCTTACGCCGCTTGATCCAACCCATGGCCAGCCGCCTCGTGAGGTCCGTCTCTCTCCACCGGCTATCCAGAACGCCGAATCGTACCATATCCGTATGGACCCAACTTCATCACCTTTGCCGGCCGTTCGCCTCAAGATTGAGCGTCGCTCTTCGCACCCCTGGGTCTTCCAGAAGATGGTCGAGAGGCCGACCATTCGAATCCAAAATGGATCGGTGGTCGATGTGCTCGATCGCGATGGCAAGTGGGCCGGCCGCGGCTTTTACAACGCCCACTCGCGGATTACTCTTCGCATTCTGACGACCGATCCGAAGGAAGCAATCGATGCGGCCTGGTTCGCCCGCAAGATCGCCCGGGCCGTCGAACTGCGCCGCGACGTATTAAAACTCGATGCGATCACGGATGCCTACCGCGTGGTTTTCTCGGAGGCCGATGGACTGAGCGGGCTGGTCGTGGATCGCTTTGGCTCCACACTGGTCCTGGAATTCTTCTCGGTCGGGATGTACCGTCAACGGGGGGTCATCGAGCAAGCATTGCTCCAACACTATCCCGGCTCGGGATTCTACTTTTTCGCGGAAGAACACATTGGCAAGCAAGAATCGTTCGATTGTCGTCCGCCGGAACCGCCGCCGCCTTCAACGATCACCGAGCATGGCGTCCGGTTTCGTGTGGCCCCTGGGTCCAAGCACAAAACCGGATTCTTCACGGATCAACGGGATAATCGCCAAACACTGGCGAGTTTCTGTGAGGGCAAGAAGGTTCTCGATCTCTGCTGCAATACCGGTGGCTTCGCGGTTTATGCGAAGATGCTGGGGAAAGCAGCCGAGGTAACAGGCGTCGATCTCGACGAGGAGGCCATCGCGCTGGCCAAGCAGAACGCGAATCTCAATCAGGTGCGAATCACCTTCGCGCAGAACGACATCTTCGCCTGGATTCGCGATATGCTGCCGACGGGCAATCGTTTCGACGTCGTAGTTCTCGATCCAGCCAAGATGACCCGCGACCGCGAGGCCATCGATCTGGCGTTGAAGAAATACCTGGACATGAATCGCCTGGCCATGCATGCCGTGGCACCCGGCGGAATTCTTCTGACGTGTTCCTGTACGGGGCTCGTAAGTGAGGAAACGTTCCTCGATACAATTCGCCGGGCCGCCTGGCAAGCGAATCGGAGCGTGCAAATCCTAAAACTCTCTGGAGCCGGCGGCGATCATCCGTTCCTGGCTCACGTGCAGGAAGGGCGATACCTGAAGGCGGTTTTTTGCCGAGTGGAGTAGCGATGACCTCGCCGGTGTTTATTCGCGTGCTGGCCCTCGTCGCGATCGTGCTGATCGGTGCGGCAACACTGTATTTCTTCGGCCCGACCGGTCCACCCGCGAAGGACGATTCCGCGAAGCCGGACGAGAACCAGGCGAGCGCAGACGACCTTCCGCCTGATCCGCGACTAACCTTTGACACACCCTATCGCAATGTCCACCCGGATGTACAGTACGTGGGCGACGCGGCCTGTTCGCTTTGCCACCGGGCGTTGTGCCAATCGTTTCATCAACAAGCGATGGGGCGTTCCGCTGCGGATTGGGTCGGGTCTGGGAGAATCGAGCAATTCAGCGAGGCAGCCAGGTCCAAGTTTGTTAGCCCGTCAGGCGTGCATTACCAGGCATCAGAAAAGGACGGCAAACTGCTGCACCGGGAATCCGTCCTGACAGCGAAGGGCGATCTGCTGGTCGAGACGACTGTGGATGCCTCGATCGTCATTGGTTCCGGTCACCAGGCTCGTTCCTACCTCGCTATTCGCGAAGGCTCCATCTGGCAGACGGGACTGACCTGGTATTCCAGCGCATCGCGCTGGGACATTTCACCCAATTTTGCTCCCGGCATGAATGGCCAGCGGCGGGTTGTGGAACTCTGCCTGTTCTGCCACGTCGATCGCGTTGATCTCGTCCCCGGTACTCTGAACCGCTATCGCGAGCCCGTGCTTGGCCGCCAGGCACACATCAGTTGCGAACGCTGTCATGGTCCGGGGGCCTTGCACGTCGCGGAGCGCACGGTAGGCAAACTGCCGGCCGGGGTCGATACGAGCATTGTCAATCCGAGCAATCTCTCATCGAGCCTTCGGGACGATGTTTGTGCCCAGTGTCATTTGCATGGGGAATATATCTCGGCACGGCGAGGTCGCGGGCATTTCGACTACCGGCCTGGTTTGCCACTCGAACTCTTTCGCGATGTGTTCGTGAAAGAAAATCGCGGCGAAGATGCATTTAACTTTGTCGGCCACCTGGAACAGTTAGCAGGTAGCAAATGCTCGACTGCTTCCGCAGGCAAGATGAGTTGCACCACTTGCCACGACCCACACGCCGATCCAGCCAAGAACGGTCGGGAAGCCTATTTCCGCCAGAGTTGTTTGAAGTGTCATTCGGAGAAGGGTTGCAGTTCGCCACCGGCAGAGCGGCAGGCCAAGAACGACGCCTGTGCCGCGTGCCATATGCCACGACGAGCTGCTCTGGATATCTCGCACACGGCCGTCACTGACCATCGCATTCTTCGCAGGCCAATGCCGCCGAAGGCCCCGTACGCGTCGACCGACCCCGGAGTGTTGGTCTCCTATTTCCAAGCCAAACAATTTGCCCCCTCAGAAGCCGAACGCGAACGAGACCTGGCTCTTGCTTATGCCTTCTTGGTGATCGAGAAAGGCCATCGTGAGAAGCCCATACTCGATTTGGCTTCCGAGCGGCTTGGCCGAACGACCACAAGATTTCCCAGCGACTCGGAAGCCTGGACTGCCCTTTCGACGGTCCAGGGCACCCGCGGTTCAATGAACGAATCCTGGTCTTCGATTGAGCGGGCCTTGGCGATTCAACCCAATCGCGAGGCGGCTCTTCAGCAAGGGACACTTGTTGCGATTCAGTTGGGCAAACTTGAACATGCTCGCCAATTTGCTCGACGGGCCGTGGAGATCAATCCAGGAAATTCGCTCAACCATATTCATCTTGGGCTGACACTGCAAGCGTCTCGAGAATGGCAGGAAGCCGCCGAGTCATTGAAGAAGGGGCTTCGCGACATGCCGTTGAACTCCGGCGGTCGCGCAGCACTGGCAGTCTGCCTCTACTACCTGGGGGAGGTTCCGGGTGCGCGCCGAGAACTGGACATCGCCGCCAATCTCTCGCCAAACGAGGCCGCGTCCCTTCGCGAATGGTTTGGCCAGCAAACACGATGAACGATTGTAAAGCAGGCGGCTCGCCTGCTCTACAATTCAGGGCAGGCGGGCTGCCTGCCCCTCGGAAGTGGGAGCCGAATTTCGATTTCTCAGCCAGCGATCGAAAACGAACGGGCCAAAAGGAAGCACGGAGGCCACCCCAGCGAGAAAAAAGTAGAGAAACGGCCAACGGCAGACGATCCAGGCTCGGATCGCGGCCAGCAGATACAAGACCCACAACAGGCCGTGCGCCCAGCCGACATACTTCACGGCCTCGGGGCGATCGGCGAGATGTTTCAACGGCATGGCGATACCGAGCAGCAGCAAAAAGGAAGTGCCCTCCATGAAGCCGACCCAGCGAAAAGTTTTCAATGCATCTCGCAACGTCTTCTCCAGATGTCTTTGGTGGAATCGCCCGGAATGGAAGGCGAATCATTGCTCGGGCCATAGAACAACCTACCCAGATATTTTAGAGCTTTTCGAGTACTGACATGCCATATCTCGTCACCTGCCCGAAATGTTCTTCCAAGCTAAAGTCCGGTCAGCCAGTTCCGGCTGGTCGCTCGTTGGTCTGTCCGCAATGCAAGACCGCGTTCACTCTTTCCGAGCCGGCCCCGGAGGTTGACGGTGGTACGGCAGTCACGGAATTGCCCAAGCCAAAGATGGCGGAAGCTCCCAAAGCTCCGGTTCCCTCCGCTCCACCATTGCCTCCCGCGAAACCGAGTCGAAGTACTCCAAACGATGTGTTCCCTCGTAAGGGGCTTAAGGCTGAGGAAGAAGAGATCGCCGAAGCCGAGATCGTGGATGCCGCGGACTTCGATGTGAAAACCAAGCCCAAGCGGAGCCGCGACGACGACGATCGTCCGCGTTCGAAACGGCGAGACGACGATGATGATCGTTCAAGATCACGCTCACGGGCCGAGGAGGACGAGAGACCTAAATCGCGCCGAAAGGCCGAGGATGAAGACGATCGCCCAACCGCTCGCCGTCGTGATGCCGAGGAGGATGATCGACCCTCGAAATCCAAGCGTCGCAACGACGATGATCGGGAGTTTGACGACAAGGACCGGCCAAAATCCCGGAAATCACGGCACGAAGAGGATGATTCAGAGTCGGAAGACGACGCCCCACGGTCGCGATCGCGCAAGAAAAAGGGCAAGAAAGGCAATCGCACCTTACTCATCGCACTTCTGGGGGGAGGTGCCGGGCTCCTGCTGATCGTGTTCCTGGTTGGCTTCTTCTGGCTCGATCCTTTCGGATTATTGGGCGGCAGCGGTGTTCCGTCCGAGATGCTCGCATGGGCACCGGCAGATACGGAGGCCATTGCCGTCATCGATGTGGTCGAAGCCCGGAAGTTGAACGATTTCAAGGACAGTTTTTCAGGCAATGCGGATGCGGCGCGCCATGGCCTTCGAGCCGATGAGGTCGCTTCGATGATGGTTGCTTCGAGCGGCGGCATTGGTGGTCAGGAGGTTGTCGTTTACAAGCTGATTTCATCCGTGGATCAACAGCGGGTCATCTCGGCCTTGAACGGCAAGGAAGCAACGGCCAACGGCAAGAAATACTACCGGACAAGCACGAACGGCGGGCTGCACTTCCCATCGAGCCGGATGATTGTTGTCACGCAGAGTGAGAATACGATGCAAATCCTTTTGCAGAAGGGTGAAAGTTCGATCATTGTCTCCGAAGAAATGCGTTCGGCCGCGAAACGAGCGAGTGGGGTATTCGTGCTTGTCACTTCTGGCAAAGCGGCGGCGGCAATCGATCGAATCAGCTCGAAGGCATCTGAGGGCGGGATTCGCTCCGCGACCGCGCGTTCATTCGTCTACTCGCTAACTGTCTCAGATGACCGAGGCACTGGAATAATGGTTTCCACTTATGACAGCTCGGAAACGGCACGACGCATCTCCGACGATCTCCGTAAAAACATGGAACGCGACCCGACCATGCGCGGCGAGATTGATTCCTTTGACATTGCGAACAGCGGCTCGACGGTGACTTTCACATTGCGAGGACCCGTGAAAGGCAAGAAAACCTTCATGCCATTTGGCGGCCGGTAAGCTGCGCACAACCTTCAACCCTAACGAAAAATCACAGCTTTCGCCAGAGTTCCGCGGAGCAACAACTTCGTTTCGAGTTTGACTTTCAAGTAAAATACTCTCTCAGGGCTGAATCCGCGTCTTCTTGGCGCAAAGCTGGACTTCTGCCCTCCCGTGAATTACGCTTCAGGCGGACATGCCCTGCTCCGCTCGCTCTCGTGATCTCTTTGGGTGACGTCCACCGGACTCGTCTCTATGAGTTGGATCCGCGAGGCCGATGAGGAACCGATTCCTGGGTATCGCCTGATTAAGCCGTTGGGCTCGGGCGGTTTTGGTGAAGTATGGCTCTGCGAAGCCCCAGGAAAGATTCTCAAGGCCATCAAGTTCGTCTTCGGAAATCTGGACGCCTCCGCCACCGGCGATGGCCGAGCCAGGCAGGAGTTTCACGCCCTTCAGCGCGTGAAAGAAGTCCGCCACCCATTCGTCATCTCTATCGAGCGAATCGATATTCTCGATGGCGAAGTCGCGATGGTTATGGAATTGGCCGAGAAGAGCCTGCACGACGTGCTGGTGGAAGTGCGGCAGGCCGGTCAGATTGGCATCCCCCGCGAGCGGCTCCTTCGCTACATGGCCGACACGGCTGACGGGCTCGACTACCTGAGCGAAACCCACAATTTGATGCATTTGGACGTGAAGCCACGAAACTTGTTCGTGATTGGGGATCACGTCAAAGTTGCGGATTTTGGCCTGGCCAAGCACCTGGAACGCTCGAGTTCATCGGGCATCATGGCCGGCATCTCGCCCCAATATGCCGCTCCGGAAACATTCGCCTCACGCATCACCAAGTTTAGCGATCAGTACAGCCTGGCGATCGTCTATACCGAGTTAATCACCGGCAAAAGGCCCTTCAGCGGGAAAACCATTCGGGAACTTGCGCTCCAGCACATGAACGGGGAGCCCGATCTCTCCGGCCTGTCGGAACGCGATCGCCGGATTGTTGCACGGGCATTGTCCAAGGATCCTTTCAAACGATTCGCCAGTTGCCAGGCCTTCGTCGAAGCATTTGGTCCCCGATTGCCCAGCTCTGCTGAATTCGGGCTGGAACTCCCGCACACACCGCCAACTCAGCTACCTGCCGACCTGATTCCATACGATTTCGACTCCGCACCCAAGACGCTACAGCTGGACTACGACGCGAGTCCCAAGACTCAACAAGTCGGACAGGCGGAATTGTCGGCAGTCTCGGCGGAATTGACCGGGCCGACAGCCTTTCCGTTCGCGGAAGCCCTCCAAGAGTCGGTCTCGAATCGCGAGGACAGCCAGAGAATCAACTTCGACTACCCCGAGGCCGATGGCGGCGTCTTGCGGCCGACACTCTTGATTGGCGTGGGGGGTTTCGGCCTGCTGGCACTTCGTGAATTGCGCAGCCGGCTAACGGATCGCGTCGGCGATCTGCGCCAGGTCCCTGCCATCCGGTTCCTTTATTTGGACGCGGATCCCGAAGCTCGCACCGTTGGTGTGGCTGGCTCGCCCGATCGGGCACTTCTCCCGGAGCAAGTGTTCCCTACTCCGTTGCAACCCGTGACTCGCTATCGACGCGCGGCTCTCGACTTGTTGAACGAATGGCTGCCACGCGAAAAGCTCCACGCGATGCCGCGCAACATGCACCCGCAAGGCTCGCGGGCACTCGGTCGCCTGGCTTTCACCGAGAATTACCTTCGCTTCGTCACACGTGTTCGCCGAGAACTCGAAATTGCCTCGCATCCGGAATCTCTCTCGCGATCGGCGGATCACTCGGGTCTCAGTCCCCGCGACACACGTCCACGCGTGTTTGTGCTAGGCTCCGCTGTCGGCTCGTCTTCGGGCGCACTGCCCGACATCGGATACGCCGTTACTCGCCTGCTGGCGCAACTGAAGCTTCCGAGTCAGGTCACATCCTTCCTGTACCTCGGTGCTCCTGCCGATCCGACCACGCCACCGGAGGAAGGTGCCAACGTCTACGCCACGCTCACCGAACTGAATCACTACGCGGACGATTCGATCACCTTCCGCTCGCGATACGGTGGGCCGGACGGTCCACAAGTCGAATCGCTCGCACCACCATTTTCGACGGTCTACCTGGTGCAACGTGGCGGACGTGGGCCAGCCGCGGCCGCGGAGTGTGCCGAACGTCTTGCCGCTTATCTCTGTCTCGATCTGACAACGCCTCTCGGTGCCGAGCTGGATCGCGGTCGCTTGGCCTCTCCCGGGCTGTTTCGGGCCTTCGGGACCGGCGGAGTCTGGTTCCCACGCGGGTTGCTCTTGCGATCGGCTGCTCGGCTTGTGTGCGAACGCCTTCTTCAGCAATGGCAGGCACCTGGCCCGGTCTTCACGCCATTCGTCGAGGAACTCTGCCAGCGAGCGTTGGCCGACCCGGCATTGCAGCCCGCGCAGATTGTGGCTCAAATCAACGAGACGGTGCGAGCATCGGGGGCCGCTCCAAATGAACTGGCGGGCCAACTCCTGAAGTCCCTGGAAAGCAAGTTGCTATCGGCGGATCTTTCGACTCCGGCATGGGCAAGGGACTCGTTCGACGCAGTGATTAATCTGGTCGGAGTCAAAGGCTCGAAAGACCCGGCGGATGCGGCGCGGGTTGGCAGACTTGCCAAAGCTTACTCGGGGTCGATCAACCATCTCGGTGTAGCCTGGGTCAAGAAAATCGGAGCCATCGCCCAAAGCCTGCTGGAGCAGCCGGGACGCCGAGTTGCTGCCGCCGAGGCGGGCATGATTCGACTGATCGATTTTTGCGATCGAGCGGAAAAGGAAGCAACGCGAATGTCGGCGGAAGTCGTCCGCCGCTCGGAGCAGGCATATGCACAAGCCCGTGCTGCCACAGAGGTGTGCGCTCATGGGGGGGGCTTCAGCCTGTTCGGAGGAAAAGATCAACGAAACGTTCGGGCCCTGATGACGGCATTGACGAACTACGTGAACTGCCGGGCCGAGGAAGAGGCCCAGGCGGGAGCCGTTCGCTTCTACCGCAAGCTGAAAGCAGGTCTCGAAGATCGACAGCGGGAACTCTCCATTTGCCGGCAACGTTTAACCCACTTGCGGCGGGCCTTGGTGATTCAGGAAACGGCCGGTGCCTCGATATGTGGCGGACCATCGCCCACCGTCGAGTTGCTCTTGCCCGATGGCGGCGAGGAAATCGAATGGGCAGCCAAGCGGTTTGTCGAAACCGTGAATGTGGAGCAACTCAGCAATCTCGATCGAGCGTTGCAGGCGTTGGTGCTTGAGCCGCGTGGCGGGCTCTTCGGCGCTTCGCAAAAATCAGGGGATTTCATCCAAGAACTGGCCGACCCGCTGGTAGATCAGACCTCGGCCTTCCTGAGCGACTTGATGCAGATTTCGGACGTGGCCGAGCTTCCCGCTCAACAAGGTGCGAGCGGCGAGAAACGTCTGAAGCGCGCCTTCGAGCGTGCCGCTCCGACGATCGCAGGATCACTCGATCGCGAACGATGGTTCCTACTCGTTCCCGACACGGCAGGTGGAGAGAAAATTGCGGCTTTGGTTGAGCACGACACGCCAGGCGGACAGGTATTGCATGCCTCACGCTCCAACGAGATCACCTTTTGCCGAGAACTGCGGCTCCGCCCTTCGGACGTCCGCGAAGCCATGCGGTATTGCCGAGAGTCCTATGAAGAACGCGCGCATCGCCCTGCCCCGTCTCCCCACGCTCGCTTCGATGTTGTCGAATGGCTGCCATTGGATGTGTGAGCAACTCAAACAATCACGCAGTTCACAATTAAGCGGTCTTGCAATCGCGACTATGCAGCCTCCATACGCCGATGCTCGCAAAGCCGGCGTTTCAGTTCGTGGATGAATTTGACCAGCACGCTCTTCTCGGGTTGGCCCGAAATTTCATCCAATTTGGCTTCCCCTCAGCCTTGTTGGATGACGACCACAAATCCAAAAAAAACTCAAACTGCCCTTCACTTCTGCACCCCGCCGCGCTATCTTCTTTCTGGCGAACGATGATTGGGCTGATCTGTGACTGCCAAACGTGCGACAACTCGCTCGTTGGGATTACAAGGAAGGAACATTAAGATGCCCATTCTGAAAGTGTTGATTACGAATCATTTGCGTCAAAATGTTACCGCTGACCCACAACCCTGAGTGGCAGAAAATGTCAGGTTTTGTCATGTTGGGGAAAAGATTGTTGCGGGATGTTCGAGTGGTGGTTTATCGAACGCGACGAGGCTAGTAGCCTCTCGCGCGCCTTCCGGCCTCATGTTTCGCCCTGCCTAACCGTTCTTCGTGCCCCGTCTTAGAATGCTGGCTCACACCTTGGTCGCACCATGCATCGCGAGATCTCCCATGCCGATTCCGTGTTTGCTCGGCCTTCCGTGGCCGGGCTTTACGCGTTCACGGCCACGCTGGGGCTGCTCATCGCTCGCGACTTGTGGCCGACAATCTCTGGTTGGTTGACCGGCCTCGGAGCCGATGTGCCGGTCTGGTCAAATAAGCTTTACGGCTATCGCTTCGCTCTCATCGCGGCCGTCTTTGGCGGGGCTCGCATTCTTTATGGGGCGCTCGATGCGCTCTTCGCCGGACGATTGGGTGCCGACCTGGCCGTGGCTCTCGCTTGCATCGCGGCCATTCTGATCGACGAGCCGTTAGTGGCTGCCGAGGTCGTCTTCATCGCCATGGTCGGCGAATGCCTGGAAGCGTGGACCTTCGCCCGCACTCAACGCGGTATCCACAAACTGGTCGAAGTCTTCCCGCGCATGTGCTGGCTCATTCGCGATGGCCAGGAAGTCGCGGTCAACACGAACGAAGTCCGCGTCGGCGACCGAGTGCGCGTGAAGCCTGGCAAGAAAGTTCCCGTTGATGGCATCATCGTCGAGGGGCAATCGAGCGTCGATGCCAGTCCGCTGACTGGCGAAAGCGTGCCTGCCGAAAAGGTCGTCGGCGATGAAGTGCTAGCCGGCAGCATCAACCAGCTTGGCGTGCTCACAGTCGAAGCGAGGCGAGTGAACGAGCAGACCGTTGCGGGCCGTGTGATCGAATTGACCGCGAAGGCCCTGAAAGACAAGGCCCCGAGCAAACGGCAAGCGGATCGCCTGGCCCGCTATTTCTTGCCCGCCGTGTTGGGGATGGCCGCGATCACGTTCGTGTTCAATGTGCTCTATCAGATGGGGCCGTTCTTGCCGGTTCCGCAACGATTGACGCTCGGCCCGGCCATGCGTGTCAGTGTCTATCCAACATTGGCCGTGCTGGTAGTCGCGTGCCCGTGTGCCCTGGTGCTTGCCACACCCGCGGCCGTGATTGCCGCACTGGGCCGACTCGCGGGAACAGGCGTGCTAGTTAAAGGCGGTGCCGTGCTCGAACGGCTGGCCAGCGTGAAGTCGTTCGCGTTCGACAAGACCGGCACGTTGACCGAGGGGCGTCTCGAACTAGGAGAGGTGATTCCGTTCGCGACGAGCGAGAATGAACTCTTGCGCATTGCGGCCTCGGCGGAACAAGGAAGCGAGCATCCGTTAGGCCGGTTAGTTGTGACCGCGGCACAAGCTCGCAACTTGTCGATTGCGACGGCCGAGGCTTTCCAGGCTCATCCGGGTGGAGGAGTTTCTTCGCGAGTCGCCAATTCGGCAGTCGTCATCGGCACCCGGCGATTTCTAGAAGAGCAAGGCGTCGCGATACCCGCCGAGGCGGACGCGGCCTTCGCGCGATTGGACGCCAACGGCCAAACTGCGTTGCTAGTTGCGCGAGATGGAAAACTCCTAGGCCTGATCGGCGCGAAAGACCGCATCCGCATTGATGCGGCAGACGTGCTGGCCGAACTGCGGATTTCGGGCATCGAACAGATCACGATGCTGACGGGCGATCGCCTTGCCGCCGCGAAATCCGTCGCAGAAGCTCTGCAAATTACAGAAGTCCACGCTGGACTCCTCCCCGCAGAGAAAGCTGAAAAACTCCTCACTCCTCACTCCTCATTCCTCACTTGCTTTGTGGGTGATGGCATCAACGATGCCCCGGCTCTCGACAAAGCGACCGTAGGCATCGCCGTCGCGGGTACCGACATCGCCGCTGAGGCGGGTGACGTGGTGCTGATGGGCGAACCGTTGCGGCACCTGCCGCTTCTGTATCGCCTGTCACGCGAGACGACGAAGGTCATTCACCAGAACATCGTTTGGTTTGCGTTCGGTGTGAACATCGTCGGCGTGATTCTCACGGGCTGGTTATGGCCACTGTTCGCGCCGAGTGCGGACTGGTACGAACGTGCCCCGCTCGTGGCCGTGCTGTACCATCAAGTGGGTTCCCTTTTGGTCTTGCTGAATTCGATGCGATTGCTGGGCTTTGAACGAACGTCGACAAATCCAACACTGAAGCGTGCTCGTGGCCGGCTGAAAGATTTCGACCAATGGCTTGGGGCATTGCGATTCGACGATTTGTTGCACTGGCTGACGCATCGTTGGAAGCCCGTTACCATTGTGTTTTTTTTGCTTGCGGGGGCGGGCTATGCCGCAAGCGGCATTACGCAGATCTCGGTCGAGGAAGTGGGGGTGCTCAAACGATTTGGACGGGCGGGCGGTCTGCTTGCGCCGGGTATTCACGTGCGGTGGCCGGGTCCAATTGAATCGGTCGTGCGTGTGCGGCCCAACGAAGTACGAACCATCGAGATCGGCTTTCGCAGTTCAGCGGGCGAAGGGCTCACCTGGTCCAGCAGTCATGGCGGCGTGCAACGCGTGTCGGATGAATCGCTCATGGTGACGGGCGATGGCAATCTCGTCGAAGTGTCGGCCACGCTGCGTTATCGTGTCTCGGATCCGCAAGCGTTTTTGTTTGCCGTGCAGGATCCGGCCGCCCTTGTCCGATCTGCCACCGAATCCGCCCTGCGCGAACAGGTCGCGGCCGAGACGTTCCTCGAACTGTTGACCACTCGGCGAACATCATTCCAGAAAGAAGTCTCCGATCGTCTGTTGATTCGACTGCACGATCTCGCACCGGATGGTGTCGGCGTCTCGATTGAAGGGCTGACCGTTCACGATCTGCATCCGCCCACGGAAGTCGTGAGTGCCTACCACGACGTGGCTCGCGCAATTCAAGCACGCGATCAACAGATCAACCGGGCCGAATCGCAGGCGACCTTGCTGCGAAAACAGGCGGAAGAAGAAGCATTCCGCGAGTTGGCCGAAGGGGATGTCACACGCACGGAGAAGGTGGAAAACGCCAAGGCGGGCCGCGATGCGTTCTTGTTCTGGTACAAGTTGCGCAGCGAACTCTCGGCTGCCGAACTCGCTTTGTATCCCGACGAGGCTTCTCGACGTGAGGCAGTCGCCCGCCGAAAGCGTCTCACGGAATCGCGGCTGGCATGGGAAGTGTTGGTGGAAGTGATGCGTGGAAGGGACAAGGTGATTCTCGACGGCGACGCACCCAAGGGCCGTCGGCATCTGTATCTGGTGGAACCGGAATTCCTGCGGCCTTTGATGACGGTGCCAAAGAGTGGAGCCCATGAAGGGCCTTGATAGTAGTCGGCACACTCCGTGTGCCGACATCAAAAAACGCACGGAAGCAATGTTCAGGAACAAATAAGGTCCGCACACGGAGTGTGCGGACTACTATGGGACTGAGAGCGAGTAAATCATGAAACCGCTTGGGCTGATTATCACCGTTGTTCTCCTTCTCGCCTGGGGCCAGTCGGCCTTGTACACGGTCGATCAAGCGGAGTTCGGTTACGTCACGCGCTTTGGCGATCCCACCGTCACGCACGACGGCAAAGATGATGCGGGCCTTCATGTGAAGCTGCCGTGGCCGATCGATGGGGTTCAACGCGTGGATCGTCGTTTGCAAGTGTTCGACCTGCCGCCGACGGAGACGCTTACGCGGGACAAACTGGGACGCACGGTCGATAAAACCATTGCTGTTGATGCGTTTGTGTGCTGGAAAATTCCCGACGCGAAGTCTGCCGACCGCTTCATCCGCACGGTCGGCACACCCGAGCAAGCCCGGCGATTGCTGACGCCGCGAATCACCGGACGATTGGCTGCGGTCATTAGCAACCTGCCGATGGAAGAACTCATCCGAGTGGCCGACGCCGGGACCGTGGATGCCCGTTCCGAGAAACTGCGTCGGCAGATTATGGGACTGGAGAAAGTCGGCGACGATGATCCGACAGCGGAAGATTTGCAAGCGACGGTCTTGAAGGAATACGGCATCGAACTCGTGGAAGTGCGCTTGCGGCGATTCACGTTTCCCGAGGCCGTGCGAGCGGGAATTGCCGAGCGAATCCGCAGCGAGCGCCAGCGCAAGGTGACAGACTATCAAAGTGAAGGCAACCGCGAGTACACACGCATCGTCAGCGAGGCTCGCCGAGACGCGGCCAAGACGGTTGCGGAAGCCAAGGCGAAACGGCAACGCGTCGAGGGTGAAGCCGATGCCGAGGCTGACGGCATTCGCAATGAGGCCCATTCCAAGGATCGTGAGTTTTACACGTTCCTGCAAAAGCTTGCGGCCTACAAGGCCATGCTGTCCGAATCGCGAGATGTGCTGTTGCTGTCTTCCAAGAACGAGTTTTTCGACTTGCTGTTAAACCCACCCAAGTCGACGCCGAAGAAGGAATAGTAGTCGGCACACTCCGAGTACCGAAAGTCCGCACACGGAGTGTGCGGACTACTATGAGGGATCCGCGAGGCCTGCTTCAGCGAAGCCCTTCTTTCGCAACTGGCAGGAATCGCATTGGCCGCAGGGTCGGCCTTGCTTGTCGGGATCGTAGCAACTGAGAGTCATGGAATAATCGACGCCAAGCCGGGTGCCTTCGCGAATGATCTCAGCCTTGGTCATTTTCAGGAGTGGAGCATGAACGCGAAATCGTCCTGTCCCTTCCACGCCGGCCTTAGTTGCAAGGTTGGCGAGGCGTTCAAAGGCTTCCAGAAACTCGGGCCGACAATCCGGATAGCCCGAGTAGTCGAGAACGTTCGCGCCGAAGAAGATCTCGAACGCCCCGATTGTTTCCGCATAGCCAAGCGCGAGGCCAAGCAGCAAAGTGTTTCGGGCAGGCACGTAGGTTACGGGAATGCCGTGATCCATTTCATCCGAAGTACGACCTTTGGGAACTGCGATTTCATCCGTAAGAGCCGAGCCGCCAAGGCAGCGCAAGTCGATCTTCACGGTACGATGTTCGATGGCACCGAGTGCGCGAGCGATGTGTTCGGCTCGTTCAAGTTCAACGCGATGCCGCTGCCCGTAATCGATGCTCAGTGCGTAGACGGAATATCCTTGAGCTTTCGCGATCACAAAAGTCGTGGCACTATCGAGACCGCCGCTGAGAAGAAGGACTGCTTTGATCAAGTTGCTCTCTGTAGTCTTGTAGGGTGGGTGTAGGCTTTTCGGAACCCACCAGACGCCGCGTGGAACATGGTGGGTTCCGCAAAGCCTACGCCCACCCTACACTGTTGGAATATGCCCAAGGGGTGTGAAGAGGAACGCATGGCCGACTTGACTGTCCCGACGGGAGAACTCGAAACCTTCCTGAACCCTTCGCCGGGCCGCGAGTACATAATCGAAATTATCTGCCCGGAATTCACCAGCGTTTGTCCGAAAACGGGCCAGCCGGACTTCGGAACGATCACGTACACATACACACCGGACCACCTGTGTGTGGAATTGAAATCTCTCAAGCTGTATCTGCAAGGGTTTCGCAACCAGGGAATTTTTTACGAGGCGGTCACGAATCGGCTGCTCGATGATTTTGTGCGAGCATGTTCGCCTCGTCGTTGCAAGATAGTCGGTGCGTTCACACCGCGTGGCGGCATCACTACAAATGTGACCTGTACCTATGAAGCCGCGAAGGCCTGACGGAGGACGTGCCATGAAAGGCTACTCGATCGTCGGGCTGATGTTGTTGATCGCGGGGCAAAGCCTTGCAGGAATCTACAGCCCGGACGAGCCATTCTTGTTTGAAATCGACTCCGATGGAATCGCGAAGCCCATCCAGTATGTCGGCGGGTTCGAAGGTATCGCGGCCGAGTTCCGCGACATTGGCGCGCCAAAAAGCAACTGGACGCCGCGACTGGAATCCCGAGTCCGCGATCGCAAGGCAAAAGGACCCTCCACTCTCGGTTTGGAAGAGTTGGCCGGTTACTCGGCCGATCTGATTCGACTGAGCCGCTCGGACGAAGTTCTGAATCTTCTTCAGCCCTTGGCTCGCGACCCTCGTCGCGGCGGGTTTCTGGTCTATGCGCATTTGGCTCGAGCTCATGCTGCTCGCGGCGAATGGCAAGAGGCGGCCGATCAACAACAAGTCGCTAATCAGTACAGCGAATTTCCCACGAAATTCGCCAAGCTCTCGAAAGAGCAGCTTGCCTGGCTGAAGCGGATCGAACGAGATTACTATCGACCATTTCTCCTTCGTCGGGCCGAGGAAGCACGCGGTGGCCGGCCGAACGAGTTGCGTGAAGATGTCGATGCCTTATTTCCCGTTTCAGCCGGTCGCAAGCGCACCGAAGCGCCGATTCGCTTTGTCGGCGAGAACGGCGAGTATGCACCCGGCCAACTGGCCGCAGCCGAGAAGAGCAAATTACCGGCGGACGCATTGGCTATTGTGCAGCAGATGATTCTGTGGCACCCGAAGGACGCCCGGCTCTACTGGCTACTCGGCGAGTTGTACAACGCTCAGGGTGAAATCGACATTGCCGCACGATTGCTGGATGCCTGTTCGTTCAACATGGGCTACTCGAATCCAAACCTGATTCGGCACCGACAAATTCTGTTGAAAGGGACCGAGGAGATTGCCACTCAACAAGCAGAAATTCGACAGGCCGAGAAAGCCGATCAAAAGCTGAAGGAAGAAGAGCAACAAACCATCGAGCGCGACAATCAAAAGCGTCGCAATTGGATTCTGGTAATCGGCATCGCGCTAGTGGTTTTGCTCGGGTACTACCAGGGCCGCGAAGTGATCCGACGTGTCCGTCGTTCCTTCTCGAGGGCCTGACATGCCAATAGCCGCGCCAACCCCATTTCTCAAATTCGGCCCCTTGCTTGCGAAACGCGATCCCAAGCTCAAGCCTCTGATCGCTCATGTTGGCCCTTGCATTTTGCAACCGCATCCGGATAAATTTCGCGTGCTGGCTTCGTCAATCATCTCACAACAGATTTCCGGAAAAGCGGCCGAATCAATTAACAAGCGAGTTTCAACGCTCTGCGGTCCCGGTGGCTTAAAGGCAAAGCGCTTGGCCGAGTTGGGAGACGAGGAGTTGCGGGCTGCCGGGTTGTCCGGTTCGAAATTGCTTTCGCTTCGCTCGCTGTCGAGTTTCTTTCTCGAAAATTCAACTCTCGTTCGCGGGCTGAACCGGATGCCTGATGAAGAAGTCATTGAGTCACTATTGCCGATTCGTGGTGTAGGTGTGTGGACCGCCCAGAT
>Ga0105044_10002351_pt1 | contig 25765 bp, 23 predicted proteins | sample MAT01_FD_78092 | JGI IMG/M metagenome (GOLD analysis project Ga0105044, IMG submission 78092) | Freshwater microbial communities from Lake Fryxell liftoff mats and glacier meltwater in Antarctica - MAT-01 | ecosystem: Environmental > Aquatic > Freshwater > Ice > Liftoff microbial mat | place... | reverse complement strand
GAAGAATCGCGACACGAGCAAAGCAGGGAAGGGAGATAGGCTGCACGCTCGCAGCATGCCGAAGTGCGGGCCCGGAGGCAAGCTGTAGCTACAAGATAACAACGGAATCCCAGGGGGTAGAACTCAAAAGACGGCCCCGGAGTTCCCTTTGAGCCGCTGCCAATTGGAGTAGGCGAGCATCCCGAAGAGCACCGCCGAAAACAAACTCCGTCTGCTGATCAGGGCCAACACCACCACCGCGATCAGCCCGGCGAGCACTACCCCGACCCACAAGACGGTGCGGTAATGTTGCGGGCCCGCCGCAGCCGCCGCGATTTGACCGCCATCGAGCGGGAAGATCGGAAGAAGATTGAGGATCGCCCATCCGATGTTCACCCAAATCATCTGGGCTACGAAAAACTTCAACCAAATGTTTTCCGAGGCCCCCGGCGTGAAGACGAGCAGCCCGGCGAGACAGCCGAGCGTGATGCTTGCGAGCGGGCCGGCACCAGCAATCCAGATGGTCTGCCCTCGCGAGAATTGGCCCGGCCCGGTGCAGAGCCCGCCGAAATTATGCAGGATCAGCTCCGAGTAGGGAGCGCCGCACTGCTTCCGCGCATAGGCATGTCCCAGCTCATGGACGAGAATCGATCCGGTCACGATGGCTGCCAGCAAGACGAATTTCCCCAGCGCCTCGGAGCCGGGCTGCTGGAGGAAGCTCATCCCCAGGATCAAACAGAGGATCCAGAAGGTCCACTCGATCCGTACTGGGAATCCGAAAAGTTGAAAGCGAAGCATGTGAGGTCGAGCCGGAACGTTGCGAGGAATCAGACGATCAAATGAAGTCGTTGATCAAATTCTCGATCATCTCCTGACGACCGCTCTGGGTGACCGGCTCGCCGTTGCCGAGAGCGTAGGCCGAGAGTTCCTCAAGTCCGACGGTGCCGGCTTCGATTTTGGCACCGATGCCGCTGTCGAAGGAGCTGTAACGAACTTTCTTGAACTCGTCGAGGCGTCCGTCGGCGATGATGGCGGACGCGATCTTAAGACCGCGGGCAAAGGCATCCATCCCGCCGATGTGGGCGTGGAACAAATCGACCGTCTCGAAGCTTTCGCGGCGGCATTTGGCGTCGAAATTGAGGCCGCCCTTGGTGAAGCCGCCCGAGCGCAGCACGCAAAGCATGATCTGGGTGGTGAGATAGAGGTCGGTGGGGAATTGGTCGGTATCCCATCCGATGAGTTCATCGCCGGTATTCGCGTCGATGGAGCCCAGAGCGTTCGCCGCCATGGCGACCTCAAGTTCATGCATCATGGTATGACCGGCGAGGGTGGCGTGGTTGGTCTCGATGTTGAGTTTCAACTCGCCGTAGAGGCCGTGCTCGCGGAGGAAGTTCAGACAGGCCGCCGAGTCCGAGTCATACTGATGGGTGGAGGGCTCGCGCGGCTTGGGCTCGATGTAGAAGTCGCCGGTGAATCCGATCTTTTTCTTGTGATCGACCGCCATCCGGAGGAGTGCTGCGAGGTGGTTCAGCTCGCGTTTGATATCGGTATTGTAGAGGGTCGCATAACCTTCGCGGCCACCCCAGAAGGTGTAGCCCTCACCTCCGAGGCGATGAGTCACCTCAAGGGCTTTCTTTACTTGACCTGCGGCGTAGGCAAAGACATCCGCGTAGGGCGTCGTCCCGGCTCCCTGATTGTAGCGCTTGTGGGAGAAGAGGCAGGCGGTTCCCCAGAGGAGCTTGATGCCGGTCTGCTTTTGGGCCTTGGCGAGTTCGTCGGCGACGGCGTCGAGGGCGTCGTTCGAAGCCTGGAGGTCGTTGCACTCGGGTGCGACATCGCGGTCGTGGAAGCAGTAGTAACCGATCCCGCACTTCTGCATGAACTCGAACATCGCCCAAACGCGGTGCTTGGCATTTTCGACGGAGTCGCTGCCGTCATCCCAGGGTCGCTCGGCGGTGCCGACTCCGAACGGATCTCCCAACCCGTTGCGCATGGTGTGCCAGTAGGCGCAGGCGAAACGGAGATGCTCGGCCATCGTTTTCCCGGCGACCAGCTCGTCGGCCTGGTAGTGCTTGAAAGAGAGGGGATTCTTCGAAGCGGGGCCTTCGTAACGAATCGTGGGGATTTCAGGAAAGAATTCAGAACTCATGTGGCTGGGAGTGTCCCAAACGAACGGAGAAGATCAAGCAGAATCGTGGCGTGATCGACGAGCGGGGCTCACCATTCTCCCCTTGCGTCATGCCTTGCGACCCTTACCCTCGCCTCCAATCATGGACACCTTTTTCCGAGGCTGCTTTTCCCATCCCGAAGTGGCCCGCCAATTTCTGCGACGCTGGCTTCCCGGGTGTTTGGTGAGCAGGGTCGATTGGGATGGACTCGAAGTCCGAAAAATCCCCGGAATCAACGAGGCTCTCACCGAGCGACGCGAAGATCTGGTCTATCGCTTGCCCTGCGAGGGGCAAGATCTGCATTGCTACGTGCTGCTCGAACATCAGTCGCGCCCGGACCCGTGGATGGCACATCGGGTTCTGGAGTATCAAATGTTGATCTGGCAGGAACATCGCCGCATCCCTGACGCATCACTTCGCCTCCTGCCAATGGTGGTTCCGATGGTATTGTATCCTGGTCCGGGTCACTGGGGTGAGGTGCGGCGTCTGCGCAATCTCATCGGCGTGCCAACCGGGCTGGAGGAGTGGGCGGCGGGATTCGTGCCCGATGCCAGTTTTATCGCAATCGAACTGGCCGGACTCTCCATGGAACAGCTCGCCGACGGTCCGCTAGCCCGTGCCATCCTCGATGCGCTCGCCAAAGAGCGCACCGGTCCCTTGGACTTCGCCGCCGTGCGAGGCGTCGTCTCGGAGTTTTTCTCCGACGTGCACGTCGAACCGGTTACCCATCTCGCGGCGATGTTCTGGACCTTTTTGCTCCATGCTTCCGAGTTGCGGGGAGATGAGGTCCGCAGTATCGTGGAGGGGACGATTCCACCCGATCAAAAGGAGACCTTTATGAGTACTGCCGAAATGTTGAGACAAGAAGGGATCGAGCGGGGTATCGAGCGGGGTATCGAGCAGGGTATCGAGCAGGGCATCGAGCAGGGCATCGAGCAGGGCATCGAGCAGGGGATCGAGAAGGGGATCGAGAAAGGCATCGAGCAGGGGATCGAGAAGGGGATCGAGAAAGGCATCGAGAAAGGCCGGATCGCGATGAGGCAGCAGGATATTTTGAAAGCGCTGGAGCTGCGGCTGGGAAATGTGCCGGGGGGAGTCAGCGAGGCCGTTCTGGCCGAGCAGAATGCGGCGGGACTGGATCGACTTTTCCAGTTGTCGATCACGGCGGCGGATTACGAAACCTTCGCTGCGGGGCTGTAGGGTAAAGTGGGTTTGGGTGTATTCGGATCGGGGGAATGCGACCGAGGGCTTCGTTCGCTCCGCTCACTTCACATCCTCCGACTTGGCTCTCCCTCGCTCACCGCTCTCGCTCCGCCGCCGCCGCACATCCGTAGCCGTTCACCCGGATTTTGTAGAACGCGAATGCCATCGATCAGATTTTCAGAAAAAATTCCGGCGAGCTTCGCTCGCTGTCTCTGTCACCCGGTCCACCTCCTCCTCCCGCCGTCCCGGCTCATCGCGCCTGCATGGAACTGAGGGCGGGGCGGAAGCCCAAGTAGTAGAGCCGGCTCTCCGGCACGAACCTGAGGCGGTACGCCGCACGGCAGAACAGCGCGTTGCCGCCCAAGCCCCCGCCGCGCAACACGCGGTTCGAGCAGTCAGTCGCACCTGGGGGGTCGGTCGCGGCTCCGCTCGCGTACTCTCCATGCCTGTCCTCGCACCACTCCCAGACATTGCCGATCATGTCGTGCAGGCCCCAGCCATTCGCTTGCTTCAAACCCACCTCTCTCACTCCTGCCGTCCCACCGGGATGCTGCTTCTCTTTCCAATCACTCGTATCAAACCCTGTGTGGGTGTAACCCACGGAACTATTCCCTCCATACCAGGCGATGGCATCAAGCGCTGGGGCATTGTGTATACCCTTGATTGAAAGTGATCCACTGTAGATCGCTGTCTCTGTCCCCGCACGACACGCATATTCCCACTGCGCCTCCGTCGGCAACACCCAACCCCAGCCTTCCAGCAAGGGTTGGTCTCGGTTCATCTTTTGGAGCTATTTTTGCGCATCGTCCCAACTCGTGAAATACATCGCCACTTCCGGGCCGGTCGCATTGACGTCGCCATAGGTTTCGCCATCGATTCCCGTCCGCTTCAATTCCGCCACATTCGTCCCCATCACACTCTCCCACTGAGCCTGCGACGTTTCCGTCTTCGCCATCCAAAATCCCTTCGTCAGGGTCACCCGATGCTGCGTCTCGTTGTCTTCGCGCCCTTCCTCCCCCGCCGGACTGCCCATCAAAAACTGGCCAGGCGGACACCACACCATCTCGATCCCTCCGAACTCGCGCGTCTCCCCCGCAAGGCTCACCTCCATGCCGCGGGACGGGAGCACGGCGGCAAGAAAAGCGCAGACAGCGAGGATGAGCGATTTCATGGGAATTATTATATGCAACGATTAAGGGGACGCGAGTTTGTGCTTCAAGTTATGCGAGAATGGCGCGTTTGCGTTAGGAAGCGGTGTTGCTCTTTTCAACGCCTTCTGACGGCGGCTGTTCTCTATGCGCCTGCGCCTCTTTTCCAAGACTATCTCGGATCCAGCACGCGATGACCGGATGGTCGATGCCCTGCTCGGCGTAGTTGATCGCTGCGGCGATGTCCTCCCGTTCAAGATCGGGCATTTCGTCCAGAATTTGGTCAAAACTGAGTCAAACCGCGAGCAGGTCAAGGACATCCGTCACTCGAATTCTCATGCCCCGAAATGCACGGTCGGCCGCCGCACTGCCGTGGGGTGATCGAGACTCTCTGTTCGCCTGCGTTCATAGGCAAACGTAGTCCTGGAATTTCAGGGGGCGATCCTTTTTTACCGTCTGAGGCCCCGCACCCGCTATCGCCACCGCCAAACACAAATCCACGCCTCACTCCACCTTCTTCGTCCCCGGCCGCACCGCCGGGATCTCGGCGAGCCACTCGGGCACGGCATCCGCTTCAAAAACCGGAAACTCGATCTCCATGCACGAGACAACCGGAAACGGCCCGACCTCGGTTTTTCCCGAGCGGTTGACGATCACAAATACCCCGGCGACTTCGCCACCCTGAGCGGCGATGAAGTCGGTCAATTCAAGCAAAGTGCCGCCGGTGGTGATGACGTCCTCGACCAGCAGTAGCCGCTCGCCGGGATGGATCTGAAAGCCGCGTTTGAGCTCAAGTTCGTTGGTGGCCGGATTGCGTTCGGCGTAGATGGTGCGGGCGTGCACGGCGAGTCCGACCTGCTGGCCGACGGGCACGCCGCCCATGGCAGGACTGAGGACCACGTCGATTTTCCCGAGCGTGGCGAGGGCTTCGACCCGTTGCTCGATCATGCGCTGGAGCTCCCAGGGATGCTGGACGAGTTTGCCCTTTTTGACGTAGTAGGCGGAGTGCTTGCCGCTGGCGAGGATGAAATGTCCCTGCTCGACCGCACCGTAGCTTTTCAGCAGTTCGATGGTTTCCTCAGAGGACTTGGGCAATGCGGTTTGCATAATCAGCGGCGAGTTCGGCGAAGGGGCGATCATCCTCGGGATAGAGGATGCCGCGGGATACATTGATGACGGACGGTGCCGTGCGCCCGGTGCCGCGAAGGGCTTCGAGGTCGCCGCCTTGGGCTCCAAGTCCGGGGATGAGCAGCGGCACATCGGGAAGGCGGGCGAGGACTTCGGCTGAGGCATTGGTCAGGCCAAGGACGAGTCCGGCGCTTCCGAGCGGAGCGCGTGAAGCTAGGTCGGCGGCGAGTTCAAAGACGAAGCGACCGTCGGCGAGCTGATGCGTCTCCAGGTCCGCCGCGCCGGGATTGGAGGTCACCCCAAGCAGGTAAACACCTTTGCCGGGTTGCTGCAAAAAGGGTTCAACCGAGTCATATCCCATGTAGGGGCTGAGCGTCACCGCATCGACCTCCCAGCGGTTGAAGTAACAGCGGGCATAGTGCTCTTGGGTCGAGCCGATGTCACCGCGTTTGGCATCGAGGATGATGGGGACGCCGGTCATTTTGAGGGTGCCGATCAATTTCTCCAGCACGGCGTAGCCCTCCACTCCAAGGGCTTCGAAGTAGGCAATATTCGGCTTAAACGCGGCCGCAAAGGGAGCGGTCTCGGCGATGACCTTCTCGCAGAACGCTTGCAGCGCGGCGGGAGAATCGTGACGATCCAGACGCGGGTCAAGCCCCACACAAAGCCGACTGCCGCTGGCGGCGATGCGGGCCTGAAGGCGTTCGGCGTAGGTCATGGATCTCTGTGAAATGGCAGGTCTTACTTGATGCGTGCTACGATGGCGTCACCCATGGCGGCGGTGCCGACTTTTTGCTGGCCCTCGTCTCCGGTGTAAATATCGCCGGTGCGGAAGCCAACGTCGATGACCGATTTGACGGCGGCATTGATGGCAGCGGCGGCTTCGTGCAGGCCGAAGGAGAAACGGAGCATCATGGCCGCCGAGAGGATCTGGGCGATGGGATTTGCGATGCCTTGTCCGGCGATATCGGGAGCGGAGCCGCCGCTCGGCTCGAAGAGCCCGAAGTAGAGTCCGCCTCCTTTGCTCTGGCCGAGGCTGGCGCTGGCGAGCATGCCGAGGGAACCGGTGATCATGGCCATCTCATCGCTGAGGATGTCGCCGAAGAGATTCTCCGCGAGGACGACGTCGAACTGCTTGGGTCGGGCGATCAGCTGCATCGCGGCATTGTCCACGTAAAGGTGATCGAGGGTGACGTCGGGATATTCTGCCGCGACGGCGGTGACGGTCTGACGCCAAAGGATACCGTTCTGGAGAACATTGGCCTTGTCGATGGAGGTGACTTTTTTTCCTCGCTCGCGGGCAGCGGCGAAGGCGACATGGGCGATGCGCTCGATTTCGCTTTGTTTGTAAATCATGGTGTCGATGGCGACTTTTTCTCCATCGCGCACCTCGATGCTTTTGGGCTGGCCGAAGTAAAGTCCGCCGGTCAGTTCGCGCACGCAGAGCACATCGAAGCCCCCGGCAATGCGATCCTCTTTGACCGGCGAGGCGTGGGTCAGAGCCGGGAAGCAGACAGCGGGGCGGAGATTGGCGAAGAGACCAAAGTGTTTGCGCAAAGGTAAGAGAGCGCCGCGCTCGGGTTGGAGATCGGCGGGCAGACTCTCCCATTTTGGTCCGCCGACGGATCCGAAGAGAATGGCTTCTGCCGCTTCGCACGCGGCGATGGTCTCGGGCGGGAGTGGATGGCCATGGGCGTCGTAGGCCGCGCCACCGACGAGTTTTTCATCAAAGGAAAAGGTGAGTCCATAGATTTCCGCGATCCGATCGAGGACCTTGCGGGCTTCGATCATGACTTCGGGACCGATGCCGTCGCCGGCGAGGACTGCGATGGGGAGGGCTTTGCTCATGGGCGGAGACGAAAGACGCGATCCGCCCCTCCGCAAGGGAAAAAGGAGGCGGGGTTAGCGGAGCGACCCTACCGAACATTCTTCGAACTCAATTGCCGTCGTCTGGCTTTGGCACGAGGGCGATGGCTTTTTCCCAAGTCATCGTGGTAATGTCTCCGCTTCCACCACGGATTTCGACGATCATGGTCCCGTCGGCATTGTTCACCCGGGCGATGGTGCCGTCCCAAGTGTCCTTGTAGTTTGAGCTGCTCCCGTAATCGAAGGTATCCGTGAAAATGGGGCTGATTGGCAGGACCACTTCGCGATTGAATGGGATCGGATCGAGATTCGTTTTCCCTGCGACGGCTTCCGGGAGGTCTTCCAAGGAGCGATAGGACCAGGTGCCGTCGTCTTGTTCGATTGGTTCGATGTCATTTCGCCAGACAACTACCCACTCCAGCGTGGCTCCCACGAGGAGTTCACGGGAGAGGTTGCGGACGGTGGCGGTGGAGATGTTCTCACGCCGTTCAATATTGTAGTCGCTCGAGATCTTGAATTTCTTAGCCGCCGATACCTTGCGATCAATGGTCAGTTCGACCCGATAGGCGCTGGCAGCGGGCGTGGCTGGACTCGTGGCCGTGGTCGTGGGCTTCCCGACCTCAGCCGTGCTCTGCTGGGCGAGCCAATCCTGAAGATACTGTTGATCTTCAAGACTTAGCAAAGTGATGACTAGCTCGAATTCCTGCCCGTCAACCCGGCGGATTTTCATGGTGCGGCGGTCGGGCGAGATCCCCAGCAGGGTGGCTTCGAGGGCTTTGCCTGCTTTATCGGTGAACTGGTGGGGCGTGGTGCTTTGGGCTTGGCCGGTTCCGCACCAGAACAGCGGCACCAAACATAGACCGGCGATCACGAGCGGATGTCTCATGGGAGAGGATAGCCCGATTTTTGAGGAAGGCGGCGGCGCGATTGGGGTGGCCGTCATGGACAGGGATTGGGATGCTGGTGATGAACCGCTTCGATCTTAGCAAGCACTTCGCGGTCCAGCTTAAGGCCCGCGCTGGCGATATTGCTGCGCAATTGCTCCAGGGTGGTCGCTCCGATGAGGTTGCTGGCGACGTGGGACTGGGCGTTAATCCACGCGAGGGCCATCTGTGCGAGATCGAGTCCGGCTTGGTCCGCGATGCGGGCATACTCCTCGATTGCGAGATCCGCGACGGGGCTGTTGTAGCGGGAAAAGCGCTCCCAACGACTCAGGCGGGCTCCCGGCGGCTTCGCACCGCTCCGGTATTTTCCAGAAAGTCTGCCAAAAGCCAGGGGAGAGTAGGGCAAGGACCGGACGCCCTCTTCATGGCAGACTTCCGCGAGCGCTCCGTCGAAGGTGCGGTTGAGCAGGTTGTAAGAATTCTGGATGGTTACGACACGAGGCAGGTTCATCGTCGCCGCAAGGTGGAGGCAACGCATCGTGCCCCAGGCGGTTTCGTTGGAAAGGCCCACGTAACGGATTTTCCCTTCCTTCACAAAATCGCCGAGGACGCTGAGAGTCTCCTCGAGGGGCACGGTCGCGTGATCTGGTTTCGGGACAAAATCCCGTCCGCCGAAGAGCGGCACTGGTCGATCCGGCCAATGCAGTTGGTAAAGGTCGATCCGATCCGTCTGCAATCGGCGCAAACTTCCCTCGAGCGCGGCGCTGAGGTGGGTGCGGTTGTGGCGGGCCCCTTCGCGCACATGGGTGACATGAGGTCCCGGGCCGACCGCCTTGGTCGCAAGAATGACCTGATCCCGCGTTCCCCGCGCTGCGAACCAAGTGCCGATGATGCGCTCGGTCTCATGGCAGGTCTCCGCCCGCGGAGGCACCGGATACATCTCGGCAGTGTCGAAAAAATTCACCCCGGCAGCGAGGGCGTAATCCATCTGCTCATGCCCCTCGGCCTCGGTATTCTGCTCGCCCCAGGTCATGGTGCCGAGCCCGATCAGACTGACCCGGAGGTCGGTCTGGGGAATGTCGCGATAGTCCATCTACGGCTGGCTTACTGCTCTGGAGCTCACCCGTTGCGGATGACGATGCGGTTTTCCTGACCGCGTCCTTTTTCCTCCGCCCAGACCCGATGGATATGATCGTAGATTTGGGTGATGGTTTCCCGATTTCGGAATCGGAACTCCGACGTTTTCGCATGGGTGGTGGTCGGGTAGTTCTTTGTGACGATGGTATCGACATCGCCCATGCCCACTTTGTTGGTGGCTTTGTCCGCCAGTCCTTTGAGGCGTTCCAGGGTGGCGCTGCCCGAGGTGATTGACGCGCTGTCGGTGACGGGTTCGAGGTAATAGAAGCGGGCCGTCTGGCTGCCGTTTGTGTCAACCGTGCATTCATAGACCCGGAGCGTGCCGTCGATGAGATACTCATGCTCGGTGACCGAAGCAATCTGATCGATCCGAACCACGAAACGTCCCTGGGAGGTGATCACTTCCCAAAAGCCGGCGATGCCCTCCTCGTTGCCGTCGGGAGCGGCGGTTTGGGCTTGGCTGTTGGCGAGCATTCCAAAAGCGAGAGCGAAGCAGGCAAGGGCGGTGGGTTTCATGGGAGGCATTATGGACACAGGAGCCCTCCGGCGGCAAGTGAAACGAAAGTAAAATGGAAGCAAAAGTGCACGAGGCGATGCCTTCATTCGCCGTGCAAAGCGCGTCGCAGATCACCCGCAGTGTATCCGTAAAGTTCGGCAGGGAGGGAGGAATTCTCCATGGAGACGAGTCGCCAACTGGAGGGCAGGAAGCTTTGCTTTTCCCACACGAAGACGAATGGTTCTTTGAGCTGGTTGACGGTGCGGGTGATTTCGTGGCCGACTGGACCGATGGCATTGCCGCTGACGACCAAGCGGGTTGTCACGACCGCGCGACGTCCTTCGATCACGGTGGACGAATCCTCCGGCGTCACGACCAGGGTGAGAAACTGGCTCCCGGCATCGAGAAGTGCTTCGACGGCGTCGCCGCGGGTGAATCCCCAGCGGTCCTGGTAGTCCTCGGCGAGCAATCGGGCGACGCGGGCCCCGCTGCGGCTTTCCACCCCGGCGAGAAGCGCCGCCTGGCGCTTGGCCACGACGTGGGATGGGCGGCTCGACCAAACGACCAGTCCGACGACGGTCAGCACAACTGCGAGGGCGAGGAGCAAAATCAGCCGGGCGGAGCCGCACTGATGGGGGAAAATGGTCCAAGATTTGCCTTGCGAAAATTTCATCGTTCTTATCTTCCCCCTTTCCCGATTCGGTGGGAAGACTTCTTTTTTGATCTGGCCTTGTATTTTTCCGGTCGCGTGATTTCATGCCCCTTTCTTGCCCATTCCTTGCATGGCCACCTACCGCCCCAATGTCGCCGCGATTCTGCGGAATCCCACTACGGGCCGCATCCTGATCGCCGAGCGGGTCGATCACAAGGGGAGTTGGCAGTTCCCCCAGGGCGGGGTTGACAAGGGCGAGGATCTCATCGGCGCGCTCTACCGCGAGGTCGAGGAGGAGATCGGGGTCCCGGCGACCCTCTATGATTTGATCGCCTGTCGTAGCGACTACCGGTATAAGTTTCCCAACGGTCGGCTCAAGCGCCGCAAATGGTGCGGTCAGGTGCAGACTTACTTTCTTTGCGATTTCCGGGGAAAGGATGAGGATATCCGCCTCGACACCGCCCAGCGCGAGTTCACCAGTTTTATTTGGATCAATCCAAGCGAGTTCAAGCTGGAGTGGGTGCCGAAGTTCAAACGCCCGGTGTTTCGGCGGGTCTTCGAAGACTTTTTCAAGATCGATCTCGTGGCGATCCATTCCGGTCGCTGACCCGGAGCCACGCGGAGTCGCCAACAAGAAAACAAAGAGTTTCCCAAAAAGGTGAATCAATGACACCCTAGCCTCGTCTATGCAGCGGGGCTTGATGCGATTCGGAATTCGAGAAAAAGTAGCACTGCTCGTCATGCTGGCGACAGCGGCGTGTGCTTTGCTCGTTTCCAAGCTCCTTTCGCACAAGGCGACCATGATCCTGCGCGAGCATGAAATCGTCGATCTCGGCGACGAAGCGTCACTGCGGAGCTGGGAGTTGATCGATCAGATCGACGGGTTGCGGGACGACCTCGCTACCCTCGCCTACCGTCCACAGCTCGCGGAGGCCGTCGCTGCCGGAAAGACTCCCGATGAGCTGAAGGCTCTGGCCCGGAGCCTGTGTCGCCGGTATTGGAAGAAGCACCTGCGCATCGACATCGTTGGAGTGGGGGCCGAAGCTCCCGCCCCGCTCGTGATTCTCGACAAGGCCGAGCTCACTCCCGAACAGTTGTGGTTTCCCGATGGCAATGCCGCCGCCGGGACCAGCCTGCACATCTCGCCGATCGAGCGACTCCAGATGAATCATCGTGATTTGCTCGGACTCGGACCGGCGACGCGAACGGAACCGGTCATCTGGGCGGTGGCGCCGCTGGATCCGATCAGCCGTCAGGGCCAACCCGCGCTTTTCGTGCGAGTGCTGATGAGTCTGCAGGGAGGCAGTTCGCCCCGACATTTTTCCACGCTATCCAAGGTCACCCATCCCGAGAATGGCGGTCCGGTGGAGATCGATCAGCTGGTTCGACACGACGAGACCGAGGTCCTCGAGCGCCAGAATGACGGGGTCTTTCTCAACTTGAGCGCCGACGAGGCTCTCATCGCCGCCTTGGAAGAAAGGAATGCCCCGCCCGACCCCAACGCCCAGCCTCAGGCGGAGCCCAAAGTCGAGCGACTCGTGCGGAGAGAGAGGGAACCGCTCGTCAACGGGTATGAGTTCCAGGAGGGGGCACCCGGCCCGAAACTCGCGGCAGCCATGGAGGCTGAGAACGACATGGACTTCGAGAACGGCTTCGAGCAACTCGCCTACCGCGCCAGCGAGTTCGGCCGCCTCAGCGCTCCCCGCTCCGGCGTGAACGAGTTCCGCCTGCTCGCGCAAACCCGTGAGAAGCTCGCCCTGATGCAGACCTTCCTCGCCACGGAGTTGGCTCAGAAATACGGTGAGGCCTACGATGGGATCGATTGGCGCGGCGTCGTCGAGTGTGACGAGATCAATTCCTGGGCCGTCCGCGTCCTCGTGGGCAATGGAGCCGAGACTGCCGAGTATCTCCTGCACTACGCCTGCCTCGACGATGAATTGGCTTCCTCGATCAACTACGAGATGATTTCCTTGCAGAGCCTCGCTCTGGGGGTGGCGGCCCTCTTTGGCATCGTCGGTTTCCTCATCGCGATGCACTTCATCCGTCCGCTCCGGCAGATGACGCTGACCGCGCTGAAAATCACCGAGAGTCACCGCGACAATCTTTACCAGGATGTCGGGGCCCTCACTCGCAGTCTCGATACGAAACGCCGCGACGAGGTGGGCGACATCTCGCGGGCTTCGAAACGCCTCTTTGAAGAACTGATCGAAAGCCAGAGCGAACTTGAGCGACGCGTCGTCGAGCGGACCCGCGAGCTCAGTCTGACCAACAGCAAACTCGGGAAAGCGAATGAGAAACTCAAGAGCCTCAGCAACGAGAAGGACGTCTTCGTTGCCAAAGTCAGCCACGATCTTCGTCAGCCGCTCAATGCTATTTTTCTTCAGGTCGAGGCGCTGAAGCTTTCCAAGCTCGACGACAGCCAACGCAAGGACGTGCAGCGCATCCGCGACCACGCCGCCCGGGAGTTGACCCTGGTCAATGACATCCTGGAGTATCAAAAGATCATCATGGGTGCCGAGGTTCTGCACAAGGATGAGGTCTCGGTGGCTCCGATGCTCGAGGACATCGCCGACGGCCTCGCTGGTCAAGTCACAGGCAAGCCGGTCGTTCTGAGTCAGACCGCCCCCGCCGACCTGAGTCTCATCGCCGACGAGCGACGCCTCCGTCAGATTCTGGGCAACCTCGTCGGCAACGCCTGCAAATTCACCAAAGAGGGCAGCGTCAGCTTCGAAGCCAAAGGCCGCGAGGTCAGTGGTGAGGCTTGGATCGAATTCACCGTGACCGATACCGGGCGGGGCATGAGCCCCCAGGAGCAAAGCCAGGTCTTCGTGCCCTTCGTCTCAAACAAGAAGGACAATGCCGGGGGGAGCGGCCTCGGGCTCTCCATCTGCAAAGAGCTCGTTGCCCAGATGGGGGGCCGGATCGGCTTCGTCAGCGAACTGGGCAAAGGGACCCACTTCAGCGTCATGCTGCCGTGGGTGCCGACTTCGAAGAACTATGAGGCACCGCCCGAGGAGTTGCTTACCGTCGTGGCAGACGACAACCCCGAGCCGAGCGTTCGGACGGAACGGCGCGCCGGAACTATCCTCGTGATCGATGATGACGTGCGCGTCCGCGAGCTGCTCATCCGCATCCTAGAGGGCGAAGGCCATCAAGTCATCGTCGCCGAAAATGGAGAGACCGGGCTCGCGCTCGCCCACGAGCACCTGCCCGACGCCATCACCCTCGACGTCGTTATGCCCGGTGGAAGGGATGGATGGGACGTCCTTCGGGCGTTGAAAGATTCTCCCGAAACGCGTGGCATTCCGGTCATCATGGTCTCCGTCCTCGCCGAGCAGGGCCAGGGTCTTGCTCTCGATGTGGCTGACTATTTGGTCAAACCCATCGATGTTGATCAACTGAGTCGCGCGATTCAGCAGGCGACCTCCTCCTCGCCCCAGCGCAACCTCCTTCTCGTGGACGACGACCCGGATTCGCTTGAAGCCATGTCCGCGGTGCTGACCAAAGTCGGCTGGCAGACCATCCTTGCGGACAACGGACAAAGCGCCCTCGAAGCTCTCGCCAAAACCCGTCCAGCCGCCATTGTTCTCGATCTCATGATGCCCGAGATGGACGGGTTCGAGTTCATCCGCGTCCTCCAGGCTTCCGCCCATCTGCGCTCCATCCCGATCATCGTGATGAGTGGCAAAGACCCCAGCGAGAGCGAACGCGAGTTCCTCCGCAACCGGGTCGATGCCGTCCTTCGCAAAGGACCCGATGGCACGAAAGAGCTGCTCGCCGCGATCCAAGCGAGACTGCGGATGCCTCGATCTGAGGGGGCGTGAGGAGGCCTATCAGGCGTCGTTTTCTCGGAATTTGGGCGCGTCTTAGCTCCTTCCGGACGCAGCTACGCCGAAACCGCGTCTTTCAGAAAACCGCCCCGAAGCCGAATTCCCGGTTGCCATCGGGCTGCGATGCTTAACTATACCGCTCGCCAAAGCGGATACCCTCCCAGACCCCCAGTTAGATGAAAGACCTTTCCAAATACCGCAACATCGGGATTTTTGCCCACGTCGATGCCGGCAAAACGACCACGACCGAGCGGATTCTGAAGCTTACCAACAAAATCCACAAGCTGGGGGAAGTGCACGACGGAGCGGCCACCACCGACTTCATGGATCAGGAGAAAGAGCGCGGAATCACGATCCAGTCCGCTGCAACGTCCTGTTTCTGGAAAGGGTATCGTTTTAATATCATCGACACCCCCGGCCACGTTGATTTCACCATCGAAGTGTATCGTTCGCTCAAAGTGCTCGACGGCGGCATCGGGGTGTTTTGCGGATCCGGCGGCGTCGAGCCCCAGTCCGAGACCAACTGGCGCTATGCGAACGATGCCGAGGTCGCCCGCGTCATCTTCGTGAACAAGCTCGACCGGATCGGTGCCGATTTTTACGCCGTGGTGAAGCAAGTCAAAGAAGTGCTCGCTGCCAAACCGCTCGTGATGGTTCTGCCCATCGGCTTCGAGGACAGCTTCAAAGGCGTCGTCGATCTCATCACCCGCAAAGCTCACATCTGGGATGAGTCCGGTCTTCCTGAGAACTTCACCGTCACCGACGTGCCCGCCGACATGGTGGAGAAAATGGAGCAATACCGCGCCGAACTCATCGAGACTGCCGTGGAACAAGACGACGAAGTGATGGAGGCCTACCTCGAAGGCAAGGAACCCGATATCGAAACCCTCAAGCGTTGCATCCGCCGTGGCACCATCGACCTCAAGTTCTTCCCAACCTTCTGCGGTTCTGCGTTCAAAAACAAAGGCATTCAGATCGTGCTCGATGGTGTGGTCGATTATCTCCCCTGTCCCACCGAAGTGATTCCTCAGCCGGAAGTGGATCTTGAGGGCAATGAAACCGGCAAAGTCGCTATCGTTGATCCTGCGCTTCCTCTCCGCGCTCTTGCCTTTAAGATCATGGATGATCAGTATGGTGCGCTGACCTTCACCCGGATCTACTCAGGCACCTTGAACAAGGGCGATACCATCCTGAATACGTTCACCGGCAAAACCGAGCGCGTCGGTCGTCTCGTCGAGATGCACGCCAACTCCCGCGAAGACCTCGACGGCGCTTCCGCCGGAGACATCATTGCGCTCGTCGGTCTGAAAAACGTCCAGACGGGTCACACCCTTTGCGATCCGAAACACCCCGCCACCCTTGAGCCGATGGTCTTCCCTGAGCCCGTGATTTCCATCGCGATCGCTCCCAAGGACAAGAGCGCTTCCGAGAAGCTCGGCGAAGCCATCGCCAAGATGGTCCGCGAGGATCCCTCCTTCCACGTCGAGACCGACATCGAGACCGGCGAGACCATTCTCAAAGGGATGGGCGAACTCCACCTCGACATCAAGGTGGACATCCTCAAACGGACCCACAAGTGCGAGGTCGAAGTTGGTGCCCCTCAGGTCGCCTACCGCGAGACCATCACCAAACGCGTCGAGGACAGCTACACCCACAAGAAACAGTCCGGTGGAACCGGTCAGTTCGGCAAGATCGATTACATCATCGAGCCCTCCGAACCCGGCGAAGGCTTCGTCTTCGAGTCCAAAGTGGTCGGTGGTAACGTTCCGAAGGAATACTGGCCTGCCATTGAGAAAGGCTTCCGTCTTTCCAAAGACAAAGGAACTCTCGCTGGTTACCCGCTGCTCGACTTCAAGGTGACCCTGCTCGACGGTGGCTACCACGCGGTTGACTCCTCGGCCATCGCCTTCGAAATCGCCGCCAAGGCCGCCTATCGCCAAACCATTCCCAAAGCCGCGCCTCAGTTGCTTGAGCCCGTCATGCGCATCGACGTCTTCACCCCTGCGGACCACGTTGGTGACGTCATCGGTGACCTCAACCGCCGCCGCGGCATGATCAAATCCCAGGATTCCACTCCGACGGGAATCCGCATCAAAGCCGAGGCTCCCCTCAGCGAGATGTTCGGATACATCGGTGACCTCCGCACCATGACGTCCGGTCGTGGTCAGTTCTCCATGGAGTTCGAGCGCTACTCGCCCTGTCCTCGAAATATCTCGGAAACGATCATTGCCAAAGTTGCCGCTGAAAAAGAGGCCGCACAGAAAGCGAAGTGATCGGGATCATACCCTGTTGGGTCGGTGACCATACCCTGTTGGGTCACGCAGCATACCCTGTTGGGTTGACCACCTGACCGGGTTTGTTTGTTTCGACTTCTACCGCACTCCAAATTCCCCCGCAATCCGATCCGCAGGACTCCGGCTTCTACCCCTTCAGCCGAAACGACCACGGCAAAAGCATTGCCCAGGGGATGATCTCCCCCACATAGAGCGCCCCGTCCTCCTCACCTGCATCGACCACGATCAAGGTTCCCTCGTCGGCGAACTCCGAAATCACCTGGCGACACATCCCGCAGGGCGATCGCGCTTCCAGCCGACTGCCGGGAGGCACATCGGTGGAAAGTGCCAGGATCTCGATCCACCGTGCTCCCGCCGCCGCTCCGCTGAAGATCGCGGTCCGCTCCGCGCACATCGTCGCTCCATAGCTGGCATTTTCGACATTCGATCCGCCAAATATCTTTCCGCCCATCTGCACCGCCGCCCCGACCCGGAAGCGGGAATAGGGACAATAGGCATGCTCTTTTTGCGCCCTGGCCAGGGACATCAGGCTTTCCACCGTATGCGCGAGGGACTCTGTCCAGACCCGGGTAGGATCGAGTGACTGCCAGCGCCCTTGCGGCGAAGCGAAACGCGGGGTGTTCATGGGCGGTCAGGGTTGCATGACGTTTTCGACGAGGATGCTTTGCACCACTGAGTAAAGCTCATACTGGGCCAGTAGCAGCAAAAGACCGTCGGGGAGGGTCTCCGGCACTGTCTCTTCACCGAGGCGATCCGCCATACCGGCGATGCCGTGCTGTTCGTTGAGGAGCAGCCTGGCCTCATTCAGCACCGAATACCAGGCATCGGTATGCTCCAGCAGGACTCGCACGCGGCGCAACTCCTGGGGCAGCTCAGGGTCGAAGTCTTCCTCCCCGTCATCAATCCATTCAGATAGCGGCAGAACCTCCACCTGATCGAGATCCCGCTGGACCAAGGAGCGAGCCTCACGGAAGCCCTCCTCAAGGTCGGGCACGATGAATTCTCTCCAGTCCTCGCTGAGCTCCAGGGTGTCCACCCCGGCCAGGCTGTCCTCGGAGAGCGGGGAGGGGGTCAATCGCTCCCGCAGGTGTTCAGGCCCTTTCTTGCCGGCCGCCGTATCGGGCAATACTTGCACAAAATTCCACTCGGCGGGGTTGAGGGCGTCCATCACCCACTCCTCTTCAGTCAGGATAAATCTCATCTTTGGGGACGATGCCATGACTAGGCCCCGGCAGAAACTCAAATTGCGATTAATTCACTCGCTTGACCCTCCGAATCAGGCGTTATTGCCCACTTGATTACAAATTCTCAGATTTGAAAATACACGCAGATTTACAATTTAAGATTGCGAAATGGCTCAGATGTGGCAAAATCTTTTTAGAATGCAGTCAAGCAGGGAGAAAGTGATCTGGAAATTATGATAAATATAATAAAAAGGTTGCGTTCAGGCCTCATGTAGGATTAAATTATAAAAACTTTCCACATCCATTAAAATCGCTAGTTAAATTAATCATGCAAGTATCAGAAGAAACCACGGTTGGGGTCGAGCAAAATGCCGATCGTCTTGCGGACTTTATTATGTTCGCGCAACGCTCCTTCCTGCTCGATCTCTCGAAAGAGCTGAACAAGGGCAATCTCTCCTACGCCCAGTTTTTCCTACTGGGGTATCTGGCCAATGAGGATTTCCTCACCATGACAGATATCTCGAAGAAGATGGGTCATTCGACCGCAGCCGCGACCGGCCTGGTTGATCGCCTGGAGAAACTCGGTTACGTGCAGCGTCTCCACGCCGCCGAAGACCGCCGCAAAGTGATGGTCCAGATCACCCGCAAGGGCATCGAGACGGTCGGACGCCTCCGCAACTCCATCGCCGAGAGCATCTCTCAGGTGATGACCGCGCAAGAGAGCGGTGACGTGGAGGACATCCAACCGATCTACTCGCAGCTTCGCGAATTCATCGCCGCTCGCTGATCCGGCAAAAAACTCCAATTCTAGCGATTTCACGACGCCTCCAAGTTCGCTTGGGGGCGTTTTTTTTGCGTCCACGCGGAACGATATTCATCCGGGGTGCACTCCGGCGGCCACTTCGTCAGCGAGGCTGACAAGCAGCACTCGTGCGAGCTTCCTGCTGGCACCGCGCCGCGAATCGCGTAAAGTATCGGATCGACCCGCCCCCCTCACTGCCCCAGATTCCCGACTTCGAGCTGATCGGCCGCATCGGCGGCGGAGCGTACGGCGAAGTATTCCTCGCCCGCACCGTAACCGGACGCCTTCGGGCGGTCAAAGTGGTGGCCCGGGAGGACTTTGAATACGAAAAGACCTTCGAGCGCGAGTTTGAGGGCATCCAGCGATATGAGAAAGTATCGCAAAATCACCCCGGACTCGTCGATGTCCTCCACGTCGGGCGGAATCGCGAGGCTCGGTATTACTATTACGTGATGGAGCTGGCCGACGATCTCAGCGGCACCGCGCTCGATGAACTCGACGTGACCCGCTACCGGGCCCGCACCCTTTCCTCCGACTTGCGGCGTGGAACTTCCAAATCGATCCGCGAGTGCGTCAGCTTCGGGGCCGCCCTCGCCGATGCCCTCGGCCACCTCCATCGGGCCGGGCTGACCCATCGAGACGTCAAGCCCTCGAACATCATTTTTGTCAAAGGCGAACCGAAGCTCGCCGATGTCGGACTCGTCGCCCACTCCGGCCAGCGCACCTATGTCGGCACGGAAGGATACGTGCCGCCGGAAGGACCCGGGTCGAACTCCGCCGATCTCTACTCCCTCGCCATGGTGCTCTACGAGATGCATACCGGACGCGACCGGATGGATTTCCCCGAGCTGCCCACCAATCTGGAGATCCCGCCCACCGTCAATCGCGACGAATGGCGGGCGCTCAATGCGGTGATCTGCCGGGGTGGCTCGCCCGATCCCCGGAAGCGCTACGAATCTGCCGAAGCGCTCGCCAAAGCTCTTCGCGCGATCGTTCCCGGGGAGGAGCTCTCGGACTTGCGGCCTGGATCCCACTCGTCGGCGCGAGGCGTGGTTATCGTCGGACTTGCTCTCTTTGCCCTCGTGGCCGGAGGGGGATGGTGGCTGTGGCAGGATATCCGGAGCTTCCTCACCAGCAATGCGGATCTGCTTACCGAAGCCGAGTCGATCAAGGGGGAGAAAACCGATCTCGCCGGAAATGCCGAGACCAAGGTCACCGAACCCAAGGTTACCGAGCCGATCCCGGTCGTCACGGTGCCCTCTTTCGAGCTGCTGGCCAATCAAGGTCACGATCCCGAGAACATCGGACCCGTCGTCATCCTCAACGATCCGAAGAAAGATCCCGCCGTCAAGCCTCCTGTCGTCGAGGCGGATCCGCTTCCCGCTGATCCTCCGGCTCTGGTCGCCACCGTCGTGCCCGACCCCGTCCCGCAAGGGCAGGTCCGTATTCTCACCAACCCTCCTGGCGCGAGCGTCTGGAGCGAGGGCGAAAGCCTCGGTAATGCCCAGGATCGCGTCTTTGATTTCACCGTCGGTGCCCTCAAGCTGACCCTCAAGAAGCCCGGCTTCCTCGACCTCACCCGCGAGATTCAGGTCCACGAAGGACTTCAGACGCTGGACTTCACCATGCTCCTGGATCGCAGTCCGGCGCCCGGGCAGGATTGGCTCAACTCCGCGCAACTGGCCTTCGAGTTCGAACCAGGTTCCGGACACATCACCAAAACCGAAGTGCCGTTCGCCCTTTTCGACGCCTACTTGGTCGATTCCGGTTTGCAAATTCCCGTCTCAAGCGGCCTCAATGGAACCGCGCAAGTGCGGGACGATGCCGCCGTGTGGGGCTTTTGCGACTGGCTTTCCAAGGGTGACCGGGACGCGGGATTTCTGAAGCCCAATCAATATCTCCGTTTCCAGCGCAGTTCTGAAGCAGCTTTCTCGGACGCCTTTTTCCTCAGTGTGGATAACGCCGACGGCACCCTGCTGCTTAATTCTGAACCACCCGGAGCACGCGTCTTCCACGAGGGACAGTTCGTCGGCATCACCCCCACGGCGCTGAACGAAGTCCGCCACGGACCTTATCGGCTGGAGTTCGCCCTTCCCGGATACAGCGTCCGCGAAGTGACCGGTGAACTTGCGGATTCCGAGCCGGTGGCGCTTCCGGTCATTCTGACCAAAGACGGATCGGTCAGCTTCACCGAACCGTGGGAGAACAGTCTTGGCACTACCCTCGTGCCGTTGGGTGGATTGCTCGTCGCCCGGACCGAAACTCGGGTGCGGGACTATCGGGAATTCATCACCGCAACCGGGATCTTCACCCCTCCCGCAACCGCCTTTCCCCAAGCCCTCGATCATCCGGTCGCTGGAGTGGACCGGGGTGGGGCCGAGGCTTTTTGTGCCTGGCTGACCGAGCGCGAGCAAACGATGGGTTTGATCCGCCCCTGGCAACGGTATCGGCTTCCGACGGATCGGGAGTGGAGCCTTTTTGCCGGTCTGGCCAATGAAAGCGGAGCCACTCCGGCGGAGCGGGCCGCCAACACAGCTCCGATCTGGTCCTGGGGAGATGCCTGGCCTCCGCCGACCCAGGCAGGGAATTTTGCCGACGAATCCGCCGCCGGGACACTGGGCTCTTTCGTAATCCCCGCCTACCTTGATAGCTTCCCCGCAACTTCGCCGGTGGGTTCTTTCACCGTAGGGCCGGAAGGCTTGTTCGACCTCTCGGGAAATGTCTGGGAGTGGGTCTCCGATCCCTATCAAACGAACAACGATACTCTCGGCGTCGTTCGCGGCGGGGCTTGGAATTCCTCCGACCAGGCCTTGCTTGCTCTCGGATATCGCAATCCTGTTCCGGTCGGCGCGACCGACGGATTCTACGGATTCCGTTATGTGCTGGAGGATGGGACGGGGAATGAGTGAGTCTCTGCTGTCGTCTTTCTATTTCGCTGAATCATCTCATGGAGCGCACCCGCATCGTCACCCTTCTCGCCCACACCGACCCTCCTGAGCGCGTCCTCATCGAGGGCTGGGTCCGCACCAAACGGGACAACAAGGCTTTCTCCTTCATTGAAGTAAATGATGGAAGTTGCCTCGCCAACATTCAGGTCGTCGCCGATGCCAGCCTGACGGGCTACGCGGAACATGTCGTTCCCCTGAAGACCGGAGCGTCTATCTCGCTCGTCGGCAAGCTGGTTCCCTCGCAAGGCGGCGGACAGAAGTGGGAGGTTCAGGCCGAAGCCGTTACTCTCGTTGGAGCGGCCCCGGACGACTACCCCCTGCAAAAAAAAGGTCACGGAGTCGAGTTCCTCCGCTCCATCGCCCATCTCCGTCCCCGCACGAATCTTTTCGGCGCGACCTTCCGGGTCCGCAGCCGCATGGCCTACGCGATTCACCAATTTTTTCAGAATCGCGGATTCGTCTACGTGCATACACCCATCCTGACCACTTCTGATTGTGAAGGTGCCGGCGAAATGTTCCGCGTCGTCACCATGGAGGGGACCAAGGTCCGTGAGGGTGCCGACGAATTCTTTGGTCAACCGACCTATCTCACCGTGAGCGGCCAGTTGGAAGGGGAGACCTTCGCCTGCGCCCTGTCAAATATCTACACCTTCGGCCCCACTTTCCGGGCGGAGAATTCTAACACGTCCCGACATGCTTCCGAGTTCTGGATGATCGAGCCTGAAATGGCCTTTTGCGATCTACTTGGCGATATGAACATGGCTGAAGCGATGGTCCAATATCTCGTCGCTGATGCTCTCGAACATTGCCACGCCGATCTTGAGTTCTTTGATCGTCATGTCGATCAGGGATTGCTCAAAAGGCTCGAACTGGTCCGCGACCGTCCCTTCGAGCGCATCAGCTACACCGAAGCTGTCGCCCGACTCGAAGCCAGCGGACAGTCGTTCCAGTATCCCGTCGCCTACGGACTCAACCTGCAATCCGAACACGAGCGTTATCTCGCGGAGACGCTTTTCCAAGGACCGACCACGGTTTACAACTATCCCGCCGACCTGAAGCCCTTCTACATGCGTCGCAATGACGATGACAAAACGGTCGCAGCCATGGACGTGCTCGTTCCAGGTATCGGAGAAATCGTCGGTGGCAGCCAGCGGGAGGAGCGTCTCGACATCCTCCAGGCAAACCTCACCGCCCACGGACTCAAAGCAGAGACCTATCGCTGGTATCTCGACCTGCGCCGTTTCGGCACCGTGCCGCATGCCGGATTCGGTCTCGGCTTCGAGAGGCTTCTCATGTTCATCACCGGCGTCGCGAATATCCGCGATGTAATCCCGTTTCCGCGAACTCCGGGATCAGCGGGATTTTGAGGCGTTCGTTTCCGCCGCGGATCGAATACCACGGAGCAGCAACGCTCACTCCATCGTGAAGATAGGCTTGCCCCCATTTTGCCCGTGGAGGACCTGCTTCGTGACGGTCTTACCGTCCTTCTCCAGAGTCACCTCATACCATCCGTAAAAAGCCCGGCTCGGGGCAAAGCCTTCGGCGTCGGTCACAAGGTCGGCGTTCGTAGCCCACTCGCCCAGCACGAGGTCACGCCAGACTTGCACCGCAGGGCGCTCGGTCCAGTCTTTCTTGAAGAGGGCGGCGGTTGGTTTCCAATGACGGCCCTCCCAGAAACCCCACATCAGGAAGCCGGTCATCTGGGGGTGGCTGAACGCCATCGTCAGCATGTCGCGAAGGTGATCGGCGTGGAGTTGATCATCGAGTGTCTGCAAGTCATACTCGGTCACGGTGAGGTATTTCACCATCGCCCCGAAGGTTTCCCAGTTCGTCCATTCCTCCGTGATGTCGGGAATGGCGTGGTCGCTGAAATGGCTCTGGAAGCCGCAGCCGTCGGGGGTGACGCCCTCGTCGATCATGTGGCGGATGTGTTTCCCGAAGGCGGCCGCGCGGTCGGAATTAAAAGTGTCTTCGTTTACGAAGAGAAGCTTGTCTGTCATCGGCCGGATTTTTCGATAAATGTCAGGGTAAAAATTTTCGTCGATGATGTTGTAGAGCGCGTCGGCCTCTACGAAGGGCACGGGATGGTTCAGGGCGTCCCACTCCTCGACGTAGGGATCGCAGAAGGGGATTACAAAATCGAAGTGTCGGTCGTAGGCGGCCAGTAGTCCGACGGTTCCTCCCTTTTCGAGTTCTTTGCGGGACCACGGCTCGACGTAGCCCCAGACGAGGTAGTGGCCCCGGCTCGACATCTTGTGATCCTGGGCCCATTGCAAAGTCCATTGCACGGCCGCTCGGGTGCGACGCCGGGTGTCCTCGTCCCACGGTCGGGCAGGGTCGGCAGGTGCCTCAAGATTGAGGGGGCGGAGACCATTCTCCGGGACGATGCGGCTGAAAAGTTCATCGACGGTGTTGCGGTATCGGGTGGCATCGTCATCGGAGAGGGTCGAGCCGAGACCGGAGAGCATATTGACATCAACGGCACTACCAAACCCAAAAAGATGGCGCTGCATCGCGACCTTTATCTTCACCCCTTCGATGGGTTTTCCGGCGACATCGACAACCCCGATGGTCCAGTCACCTTTGCGGTGCTTCTCGATACGCTCCGCCGCCTCCATGCGCCAGGGTGCGTCCAACTCGCGACCGCCGTAGGTCACCTTCATGCGCGGGGCGAGGAAGGGGTCGAAGCCGACGGGGAAGCGATAGACTTGGAAATCAGCGATCTCGACGATCTGTCTGGCCTCACCGACATTGACTTTTGCGACGCCCGCACCTTCGGGCAGATCGTGAGTCGCCTGGAAGGAAAAGTAGGTCGTCTCCCATTCCGACCCGATCACCCAATTTTTCCAAAGAGGGGTTGCGGAATAGTCCGACGTATTTTGCACCGTAGCGGTGACGCGGCCTTTCCCATCGACCTCGTCCGACTCGACCGTTCTCGCGGTGATGACGAAGAGACACACCTGGTCTTTCGCGATCGGCTCGGTGAACTTCCGGCTGACGCTGAGGTTATAGCTCTTCTCCAATGTGCCAGGCGACTTGAGACGCCAGCCCTCGGCGATTTCAGTGATGGTTCCTTCCTCCTCGTTGGGCTTCGTGGGCTCCATCAGCGTCCCCGGGAGCAAGGCAAAGGCCTCGGGCGGGAGAGTCGGTTCCTCGGCGAGGAGAACATTGCCGATGAGGAAGGCGAGGACGACGGGGAGTTTGGTCATGGATCGAGAACCGGAGGATAGATTCTCCCAGCCGAAAAACGAGTGAACAATCGGACATTCACTCCTGCCCCGCATGGCGGGCCATATGGCGCCGACGAAGGACCTGCCCGTCATCAGTCTTGATTGCCGGGATGCGGACTGTACCAATCCGGGGATTTTCCAAAACTGGTCTTCCATGGGCACCGTCGCGACGGATCGCATCATCGACATGATCCAACGCGGCGAACGAGGCATCCCCTCCCATCCCGTCAGTCTCACTGTGACCGGGGTCTGGCGAGGCGGAGGCTCCGTGAGGGAAGGGACTGGACGCATCGCGGGATTCGGCGAAGACGGCCTTTCCATACATCTCTGATTATGTCCACGACCTTCCTCCTCGGCGGTGATCTCCCCATCCATCGCATCGGCTACGGTGCCATGCGTCTCTGCGGACAACCGGGGAATTTCGGACCTTATGCCGACGGGGAGGGTGGCAGGGCCTTGCTGCGCCGCGCCGTCGAACTAGGGGTGAATTTCACCGACACCGCCCATCCCTGCGGACCGGGGTGGAATGAGAAACTCATCGGCGAGGCGCTCGTTGCTGGAACGTTCGCTGAATATGGTGGTCATTCCGGGAACCACCTCGGTGCAACATCTGGAAGAGAACATGAGGCCCTGATCCGAATGATTTCAAAAAGGGAGAGTTCAACCGCCTCAGGGGAAACTCGTCAGACCTCCGTCCCCGGCTCCCCGGCTCCCCGGCTCCCCGGCTCCCCGGCTCCCCGGCTCCCCGGCTCCCCGGCTCCCCGGCTCCCCGGCTCCCCAGCTCCCCGGCTCCCCGGCTCCCCGGCTCCCTCCATT
>Ga0105044_10002347_pt1 | contig 25793 bp, 18 predicted proteins | sample MAT01_FD_78092 | JGI IMG/M metagenome (GOLD analysis project Ga0105044, IMG submission 78092) | Freshwater microbial communities from Lake Fryxell liftoff mats and glacier meltwater in Antarctica - MAT-01 | ecosystem: Environmental > Aquatic > Freshwater > Ice > Liftoff microbial mat | place... | reverse complement strand
TTCAAGGCGTTGTCGATCGCATTGCTTAAAACTTCCCGAAGGATCTGCACATGAGCCTGAACGGGGGGCAGATCAGCGGGAATGTCAGTGAGCAGAGTCAGGGCGCGGTCTTGGGCGATCGCCCTGGTCGATGCCAGCAATGGCTCCAACACCGTTGCGATGGCACACGGTTCTAAAATCAGGGGTTTACCCGACAGCAGACCGGCTGCTGGCAAAAGAGGGAGAGTTTGTACACGCTGCTGTAGCGTCGTGCCTTCATCGGTGGTGCGATCGCCCAACTGTCGATCGTCCAACCCAGGCGGCAACGCTAGCGGTGGCATTCTGGCTGCGTCCGTGGCGGCGACAGCCGCTTCAAGCTGCTCCGCTAGGTCACGCAAGCGGGCCGTCTCGCGCACAAGGCTGGCAGCAACCTCGCGATTTGCATCCTCCGGTAACAACCGTTTAAGAATCAACTTACCAAACGTCTGGAGTGCTGTGAGAGAGTTGCGAAATTGATGCAGCAAGTTATCTAACAAGTCGTGCTGCTGTGCTTGAAGCTGTTGCTGCTGACGATGGTCTTGCTTTAACCATCGGTAGCGCTGATCGAGGACACACGCGATCGCGAGCGTCTCCGCGATCTGCTGAATTTGCGTTTGCTCCCGCTCAGTCCACGGGCGATCGCTTCGCTCAGTGACCAGCAACCCCAGCACAACGTCTTCGTGCATGAGCGGTAAGACAACGCGTCGCTCAGCGACTAACGCCGCGCGTCCTACGTTACTTTGGGGGCGTGCAGCATGGTCAACGTTAGGCTCTAAACAATCTGACAATGACTCAGAGGCATGAATTGGCAGCCGTTCAGGTGTAGATGCCGGAAGCTGTTTGACTTGAGACAGGTCAGAAGGCGAGTTTGTCAGGAACCGAGGAGTCGGTTTAGCTGTGGCGATCGCAGACATGAGCGATCGCGACGCTCTCCTTGCCTGCCAGTCCGTAGCTGTTTCTGGATAAGCAATCACAGGGATTAACTGTGTCTCTGCACCGTCCGCCAGTTCGTCTGTCAAATACACAACGCTCAAGGACGCTCCTAGCGCTTGCGTTAGGAGCACGACTTGTGCCCGACAAAGAGCAATGAATTCCGAGCTGGTCAGCATCAACATGAAGCGGTTTTTGAGAGCAACTTGTAAGCACTCTTTTCTGATCTGGTTTCAAGCATAGCTCGGTTGTTTGAACCTTAAACACCCCATACCAATCAAAAGTTTCAGACACGCAAAGGCATTTGATTCCCTTCCTACAGCAGTCCCACTTAAATGGACTCAATCACTCTTGCGCTTGCGATCACGGAAGAAACTTAGGATCGTGGATTAAATAAAACCGACAAATTGTTCGTAGGTAGGGGCGCACAGCCGTGCGCCCCTACAGAAAACGCCGAGGTGATTAAATTCTTGTTCCTTAGGATCGTGGATTAAATAAAACCGACAAATTGTTCGTAAGTAGGGCTGCACAGCCGTGCGCCCCTACGGAAAACGCCGAGGTGATTAAATTCTTATTCCTTAGAGGACTCCTTGCAAAAAAAGGTAGAAAGCTTCGCTTTTCTCCTCCTATGCCCTGATTAAAACTACTTGCACCTTCATATTTCAAGTGAAGGCACCGTGCAAGTGCTCTTGTTAAGAGGCTAAGATCACCCGGTAGAAGGGCATCTTTTAATTTCTATCGCAGGTAAGATTTAATCTTTGTATCAATGGGTTAAAACAAGTTGAAATTTCAGTCCCGAATCGATATACTTGCGTCGTCTTTGTAACTATCACTACACTTGAGCGACAACAAAGGGGGGAACGGGATTGGCAAGGAGACGTAAGCGGAAAAGCCGACGACGGCAGGAAGGTCGGAGAATTCTGGAGAATGTGCCTCAATTCAGCATCGAATGCGGAGAGGACAAACCGGTGACAGCAGCCCGAAAATTCATCCACTCAGAAGGCATTGCACCACCAGCTTTGCTGCTGGTCAAGCGCAATGAACACACCACGGATCGGTACTTCTGGGCAGAGAAGGGGCTATTTGGAGCGCAGTACGTTGAAGAAAACCATTTTCTGTTCCCCAGCCTCAAACTGCCGGATGAGGAATCTGATGAGCTTCCAGTGATCGCTCAGAGCTGTTGAACGGTTCTAGCTGCTAGTGATCATGCTGATGCCCGCAGCATTCGAGTCCTTAACAGTCGAACCATGCAACCAAAAGAACCCCGCTTGTAATCTCTCAGGCGGGGTTTCACTATGATCTGTCTTCAGTATGTAACTTCAGTATCTAAAGTGGCTTCAGGGATAGATTGCGCTGTACTTCTGCCAATTCATCGCGATGTGCTGTAACAGTAACAACACTTAATTGTCCAGCCTCTGAAGGACTACTTCCTTCAACCTTCAGCAAAACCTGTTCAGAACGTGCAGCCCTACGCCAGTAAAAAAGCCCAGCGATCGGCGAAAGCACCGTTAACCCTAGCAACACTTCAGAAGCATTAGGAAACAGAATTGACAGCATCAATGCCAGACAAAGAAAGCCGATTGCCGCCAGCAAGGTCAAAAAAATAGCCATCACCAGACTCGGTCTAACAAAACCCTCAAATGTCACCTGAAGCTGTGCCGCATCGGTTGCCACAATCCGATACGCACGCTGAGTAAAATAAGCCTGAAGTTGGTCTAACAGCGAGACCTCTGACTGCTCTGAAGCCAGCCTCACGACCTCAATCCGATCTTTAACCGAAGCCCGGATGAAGAACACCAGACCAACTGACATCAGCAATGCCAGTACAAAGATTGACGGCAGAACAGGGGCACTCATTGTTTGACTCTTACCTAGAACCGTTCACTCTTCTAGCTTACGCTGTTTCACAACCCCAAGCAAAATAGACCCTAGCAAAAGGGGGGAGTGCAAGCAGCCACTCCCCCAAACAATGAGATATTGGAGCCTAGCGAACATAGAGCTTAGGAATGCCCAAGCCGCTAGAGGCTCGATCGCGCTGCCAGAAATGCCACTGCCACAAACAGGCGCTAATTGTGGCTCGGAGCTAGCTCATTTGGGTGAGGCACAGTACTGTGGCTTCTGAGATAGTCATACCAGAGTCGAGTCAGGTCTTGCGCTTGTTTCGCCATCTCAGAGCGGATCTGGTACATCCGGCGGGGACGACCGCGACCCTCAACCTTCTTCCAATATCCTTCAACAATCTGCTCATCCTCTAAGAATTTCAGCGCGCTGTACAGGACGGTATCAGAGAGGCGATATGTTGGATGATCGGTCTCCAAGAGTTGAATCAGCTCCGTACCATAAGAATCACCACGCGACAAAACGGAGAGAACGTAACACACCGCTAACTCTTTGTTGAGATAGAACGGTGGTGGCGTTTGGAAAAACTGATAGATATCGTCAAATTTCATCTTTCCCATCCAGACATTACAAATTAGTTCACGTTGACTGCCAAGAAATGCAGGATGAACCGAGGACAATACGACTAGCCTAACAACGATACCCCAACCTTAGACATCATCCAAAAGCATTAAATTGGTACTCGAAGTAAAAATCCATACATTTGGCTACATGTTTAGAATTGGACAGCAAACCAGCCAGCTTGGTTCACTGAGTCTGGCATCGTCTCTAAAAGCCGCAGACCTTAAACACAAAAACCAGAAGTCTCAACCACTGAAGACAAGAGCTAGAAACTTTCATCTCTAAGATGCCGCTGATCAAGCCGTGTTTTGTAGATTAAGGAGCGCGGTGGAACACACTAAGTTTTTGCTCAGCGTTCAGCTCAGAGTTTAAGTGCAAAGAGCATGAACGAAAAAAGCCAAACTCTGTTTCCGATTACAGGAACTACTAATGCTGTACACCCTAATTCTAGATCCTAATCGGAATATCGTTCGCAGAAAAAGTAATAAGTTATGCTCTCCAAGGATAGGACAGTCGCAAGCGATGTCAATTTGGAGCGTGACAGCTATAAAAGTGACCAGTCTTAAAGGCACAATTGCCTGAGCTACCCGCATTCCTTTGAGAGAAAACGCTTGAGGGGGTGAAGGATACGCTTGCCTGTTTTTCGATCGACCGCTGGATGAGCAACCACAACGACCGCTAGCTTACTTAACCAACCCTGATCGCAAGGCGACGACTGCCGCTTGAACGCGATCGTCAACGGCAAGCTTGTTCATAATGCCGCGAATGTGTGTTTTGACTGTGTTGGGGCTGAGGTACAGTGCCGCCGCGATCTCAGGATTGCTTTGACCTTCAACCATAAGCTCAAGTACTTCCTGCTCTCGCTTAGACAAATGACCAATGTTGCCTGTCGGTGTTGGCGGTTTGAGATGTTCGATCACACGACGAGCAATTTGTGGATCTAGGTAGGTTGCGCCTTCCTGGGCAGCGGCGATCGCAGCCAGCAGCCGCTCAACATTAGTGCCCTTAATGCAGTAGGCATCGGCACCACTCGAAAGCGCTGCGATGACTTCAGTTTCCGTAGTGTGCGAGGTCAGCATCACAACACGCACGGACGGCAGCGCTGCCTTAATCTGCTGCGTCGCCGCGATGCCATCCAGCCGTGGCAGTCCGATATCCATCACCACGACATCAGGCTTAAGCTTCAGTGCTGCTTCAACGCCCAAGTAGCCATCGCTTGCTTGTCCGACTACTGTGATTTGGGGATATTCCTCCAGGCATTGCTCTAGCCCTAGCTGCATCATCGGATCATCCTCGACAATGAGAATCCGCAAAGGAGGGAGGTTTGAAGCGAGGCTGAGTGGTTGAGTTTCGTCAGGCATAAAAACAACTAAATTGAGTTTCCTGTCACTTTGGCGACTAGAAAGCGCAGCTCCAGAGACGAAGCCTCCCGCAGTAGGCTCAAAGACTGGCATTGCTGCGTGAGTTCATGACGGTGTTCGTTTCAGTCGTCGCGGTTTTAACCGCCGGACACTGTTCAAGCATTCTCTGGATAGGCTGAAGGCTTGCAGTGATCAAGTCATCAAGCATTCAGTTACACCTAGTTTGCTGGAAGCATTTGCCTAAGATCTGCACATCCAAGTTTTGCCAGTTAAACCTTACTACCTGCATTCTATGGTAAGCGAAAAACCTGCTGGCGCTTGACCACAACGACGGCAAACCGTGAACGCTGCCCGAACTGCTGGGAACAGTTGCCCGTCCCTTCTAGCCCGATGCAGCCTTACCATGAGAGACTAAGAACACAATGCTCTCAGGCATCTGCATATGTTCGGAAAGTCAAACTCCACGCCACCGTCGCTGAAGGAAATTGCCAAAACTTTTCGCATGACGGGATGGATTAGCCTTTGGATACAGCTAGTGCTCACCGTGGTTTCGAGCATTATCTTGCTTTTTGCTGGAGCGTTGAGCCGTTCTGGTGGTGCCAATCAAAATAGCCCAACGACCGGGATTGGCGTACTCGTCACGATTTTTGGGATTGCCGTCCTGGTTTTTAACATGTACTGGGCGCTGTTCCGCTACATTCCGATCGGGCGTAAGCTAGACGGTGTAGCTGCTAATCGTCCTCGCAAATCAGACACCATTCAGGTACTTCGTACTGGGTTGATTGCCAGTCTCATTGGGATCTTGCTTTCGCTGCTTGGCGCTCAAGCAACAGTTGGGTTGCTTGCCTCTAAGGCGTTTAGCCAGGGCAGCGGTGGTTTTGTCAATACTGACCCGTCAAAGTTTATTCAGCCACTTGATGTTTTGGTCGTCCAGGCAAGCATCAACGTGATTCTGGCGCAGTTTTTTGGGATTGTGGCTTCGCTCTGGTTATTAAACCGGATGAGCCGACAGTAGGCAAGGATGAAGGATAAATTTTGAGTACAGAATAAGCCTTTGCACCCTTCTGCTTTTAGCCTTCATACTTTATTCTTTAGCCTTTTGCTCACAACCGCCTCACCCTTCTAGCCAGTCGAAGATCTGCTCAAGCTGCTCCAAGGAAACCAAGCCATACTGCCAGAGGATCATTGGCAGCGGTCCAGGATCTTGCTCACTATGACGGAGTGCCATCGCGATCGCCGGGGTGGAAAGAGCAAGTTCTTTTTGTAAAAAATTAATGAGCTGGAGATTGCTACGGTCAGATTGCACGGCTAGACTTTTCACCCCTGAAGATTGAGTCGATTTAGCGGTCAAGCAAAACGTTAAGACGAGATTGGCTTCAGTCGTTTGCAGCAGGCAAGTTTCGCTGGCAGCACGCTACGCAAACCCAATCGCTGACCTAAACGCTAAGCGTGGCGCTATGGTACTGAAAGCAAACCGGAAACGCGCCGCCCATCTGGATCGCCCGATCGAGCGATCTGAACGGTCGCACTCGTGATTGTACGTATTTGCCACTTACTTAAACCATAAAGTTCACCAAATGAACGGAGAGTTTTACTGGCAACCGTTTCGTCAGCGGTAACCGTCATAGTCATGGCGTTAGAGAGCGTAGAAAGTAGTCCCTCACCCTAGATGTAGAGTGTTAAAGATTGTAAAGTTTAGCAACAGTCCTTGACCAGGAAGCGTTTTGAGTTGCTACGTGCAAGCGTTACGCGCTAGCCGTTCACAGGTGCAAGGCGGTTGGCATGAGAATACTTTCGGCAATACCTACCAACATGGCGTAAACACCGATCTGAGCGATCGCGCCAATTTCTCTACAATGACGTTAGTAATGTAAGCAAACTGCTCTAGCGAGGGGACTATGCAGCCAACAAACCCCAACCAATTTACAGAAAAAGCCTGGGAGGCGATCGCGCGCACTCAGGAGATTGTGAAGCAGTCGCAGCAGCAGCAGATTGAATCAGAGCATTTGATGAAAGCGCTGCTTGAGCAAAACGGTCTCGCCAGCAGCATCTTCAACAAGCTAGGTGTAGACGTAAAGCAGGTTGGCGATCGCACAGACGACTTCATCCGCAAGCAGCCCAAGGTATCGGGTAACAGCACGTCGATCTACCTGGGTCGCAGCCTCGATACGCTGCTTGATCGGGCGGACAGCTACCGCAAACAGTTAAGCGACGAATTTATTTCGGTAGAGCACCTGTTGGTAGGCTACGCCAGTGACGATCGCTTTGGTAAAGGGCTATTTGCGGAACTTAAACTAAATGAAACCAAACTTAGAACGGCGATCGACCAAATTCGAGGAAGTCAAAAGGTGACAGACCAAAACCCGGAAGGCAAGTACGAGTCCTTAGAAAAATATGGACGTGACCTGACGCAGTTTGCTCGTGAAGGCAAACTCGATCCTGTGATTGGGCGCGATGACGAAATTCGCCGTACGATTCAGATTTTGTCGCGCCGCACCAAAAACAATCCTGTGCTGATTGGCGAACCGGGCGTGGGTAAAACCGCGATCGCCGAAGGGTTGGCTCAACGCATTGTCAGCGGCGATGTGCCGGAATCGTTACGCGATCGCAAACTGATTGCGCTGGATATGGGGGCGCTGATTGCGGGAGCGAAGTATCGCGGTGAATTTGAAGAGCGTCTGAAAGCGGTGCTCAAAGAGGTGACCGAGTCGAAAGGACAGCTTGTTCTTTTCATTGATGAGATTCATACCGTTGTCGGTGCCGGGGCGACCCAGGGCGCAATGGATGCTGGCAACCTGCTCAAGCCGATGCTGGCTCGTGGTGAACTCCGCTGTATTGGTGCTACGACCCTAGATGAGTATCGCAAGTACATTGAAAAAGATGCGGCGCTAGAACGACGGTTTCAGCAAGTGTATGTTGATCAGCCCAGCGTTGAAGATTCGATCTCGATTTTGCGGGGCTTACGGGAGCGCTATGAGTTGCATCACGGGGTCAATATTTCTGACAATGCGTTGATTGCGGCAGCGACGCTCTCTGCGCGCTACATTGCCGATCGCTTCCTGCCAGACAAGGCGATCGACCTGATCGATGAAGCAGCGGCGAAGCTAAAAATGGAGAAAACCTCCAAGCCTGAAGAACTAGACGAGGTTGATCGCAAAATCTTGCAGCTCGAGATGGAACGGCTGTCGTTGCAGAAAGAAACGGACGCTGCCTCGCGCGATCGCCTGGAGCGACTCGATCGGGAGTTAGCCGATCTAAAAGAAACCCAAAGCACCCTGAATGCGCAATGGCAGGCAGAGAAAGGCGTGATGGATCTGATCCAGACGCTGAAAGAGCAAATGGATCAGCTCAACATCCAGATTCAGCAGGCAGAGCGGGATTATGACCTGAACCGTGCGGCTGAGCTGAAGTACGGCAAGTTAGCAGGTCTCAATCGCCAACTGCAAGAAGCGGAAGCGAAACTCTCCTCAACGCAATCAAGCGGCAAGTCGTTGTTGCAGAAGGAAGTCACCGAATCTGACATTGCCGAAATCATCTCCAAGTGGACGGGCATTCCCATCAACAAACTGGTGGAATCGGAAATGCAGAAGCTCTTGCACCTGGAAGACGACCTGCACAAACGCGTGATCGGTCAGCAAGAAGCGGTGACTGCCGTAGCTGATGCCATTCAGCGATCGCGCGCGGGACTGGCAGATCCCAACCGTCCGACAGCCAGCTTCATCTTTTTGGGACCGACTGGTGTGGGCAAAACCGAACTCGCCAAAGCGCTGGCGGCATATCTCTTTGACACTGAAGACGCGATGGTGCGTATCGACATGTCTGAGTACATGGAGAAGCAGTCAGTGTCGCGTTTGATTGGTGCGCCTCCGGGCTACGTAGGCTACGACGAAGGCGGACAGTTGACCGAAGCGATTCGTCGTCGTCCTTACGCGGTCATTTTGTTCGACGAAATTGAGAAGGCGCATCCCGATGTGTTTAACGTGATGCTGCAAATTCTGGACGATGGGCGCGTGACTGATGCACAGGGTCACACCGTGGACTTCAAAAACACGGTGATTATTATGACCAGCAACATTGGTTCACAGTACATTCTGGACGTTGCGGGGGATGACAATCGGTATGACGAGATGCGATCGCGCGTGATGGAAGCCATGCGTGCCAGTTTCCGCCCTGAATTTCTCAACCGCATTGACGAAATCATCATCTTCCACGCGCTGCAAAAATCAGAACTGCGTCAAATCGTCAAACTCCAGACATTACGGTTGGCAGAACGGCTTGTCGATCGCAAGATGTCTCTCAAGCTCTCCGATAGTGCTTTGGACTTTCTCGTAGAAGTGGGCTATGACCCTGTCTTTGGTGCCCGCCCACTCAAGCGCGCCATCCAGCGTGAACTCGAAACCCAGATTGCCAAGGCGATCCTGCGCGGCGAATTTACTAACGGCGACACCATCTTTGTGGATGTGGAGAATGAGCGGTTAGCGTTCAAGCGCCTACCGTCGGAAGTGTTGACGACACAGTAGGAGAGGGGAAAGGGGGAAAGTTTTGAGTTTTGAGTAGCGCTCTGCGCCGACAAGCTAGAGAATTTTGAGTTTTCCCGACTCCTGACTTCTGACTGCCAACTCAAAATTCTCTTCACACCGCTTACCCTGGTTGACTGCCAGATCTTTCAGCGATCGCCTGACCCGCCCTGCTGAAGTACGGGCTAACAGAGGAAAGTCCTCTCAAGAGGACTACTAGAGTTTTGTCATCTGTTGCAACGGTTAGCCCAGATTTTAAGCACGGGCGGGTGAGCAGCGAAGCCGTCAGCCTTGCAGAACGTTTATCAGTCAGGCAGCCTCTCACCTCTCACCTCTCTTCCAACTCAAAACTCAAAACTTTCCTCCCTCCTCCCTAAGATCGGTAGCTCGATCGCAAAGCAAGTTTGCCCTTGCCCACTGGTGACTTGAATCGAACCGCCCAAATGGTGAACCAATTTCTTCACGAGCGTTAACCCCAGCCCCGTACCGCCCTGCTTCCAACGATCGGCGCTGGGAACCCGGTAAAACTGGTCAAAAATACGAGGGAGTTCAGTCGGCGGAATCTCAACGCCAGAGTTGGCAATTTGAAACTGAACGATGGGTGTGGTGCTGGGTGGAGTCTGTTCGAGTCGCTGCACTGTAACAGTGATGCGCTCATTGGCGGGGGTATATTTGATGGCGTTATTGACCAACTCTGTAATTATTCGGCTCAGCCCAGTGGCATCCGTCATGATCGGTGGCAGATCGGGTGCAACGTCAATGTGTAGCGTTTGCTGCTGTGCCTGGGCACGTGCTTGAAAGTCCTCGACGATTTCGGGCAGAAAGCGTTGCAGGCAAACGGTACTTAGATCGTTCGTGTAGGCATTAGCATTGAGTCGTTGCAAATCCAATAAGTCGTTTACAAGCGTCGTTTGTCGATCGCACTGTTCCCTTAGAATCTTCAAGTAGCGGACGGTTGGGTTAGAGTCTGACTCGCTCACTAGAGCAGAATGATCGCGTTGATCTAAGGTCAGTGCCAACATGCGGATTGCCATTTTGATGTTAGTCAGTGGCGTACGCAATTCATGAGACACCGTATTTAAGAAGTCATCTTTTTGTTGATTGAGGGACTGAAGTTCTGCCATTTGGCTCTCAAGCTGTAGCGATCGCGCGATCGCCAGGTTGCGCTCTTCTGCCTGCCGCCGCTCGGTGACATCACGGAAGACAATGACGGCACCTGTGATCACGTTGTTGTCGTCTAGAAACGGCGCGATGCTGGTCGTAATCGGCGTATTCTCGGCACTTTGAGAAACGAGTATGAAATCGCCCGCTGGATAAACGAGTGTGCCGTTTTGTAGTGCTTCATTCACAAAGGCGTGGGCGGTTGCTTGAGTTGCTTCATGAATGATGTGGAAGACTTCGGTAAGATCTTTATCGATCGCGGTTTCCTGTTGCCAACCGGTCAGTGCTTCGGCAATGAGATTGAGAAACTTGATGCGACAGTCAGCGTTGACCACAATGATGCCATCGCCAATTGATGCCAGGATGCTAGAAAGCCATTGTTCGCGTTTTTGCAGTGCTTGATCCAGGCGAAAACGTTGTAGTGCCGTCTCGATCGCCACATACAGCTCTTGTTCTTCCACTGGCTTCAGCACATAGCCAAAGGGACCCGTGGCTTTCGCGCGTTCCATTGTGCCGCGATCGGAGTGCCCGGTGGAATACACCACCGGAATATGCAGGCGGTTCCAGATCTGTTCGGCTGCCTGGATGCCATCCATTTCGCCCCGCAGCCGAATATCCATCAACACTAAATCGGGACGTAGAGCCGTCGCAGTGGCAACGGCTCCTTCCCCCGTCACTGAGACGGCTGGCACCCCATACCCTAAATTTTCCAGGCAATCTTTGATATCAGCCGCAATCACGCTTTCATCTTCCACGACCAGAATTTGAATCGTCTTGGGTAGCGTTTGTTCGACGGTCAGACTGCGCATAGTGCCTCATTGCTGGTAAAAGTAATCTCAAATGCCGTGCCATGACTGCCATGCATTGTGATACGCCCCTCTAGCTGGTGTACCAGATCGTTCACTAACTTCAGACCCAGCGAATCCATTTTAGTCAGGTCGAGCGTGGGTGGAATGCCAATGCCGTTGTCGCTAATGGTCAGTGTGATAGAGCGATCGGTCGTCGTATGAAGACCGATCGCAATCTTGCCCGTCTGCTCAGCCGGAAACGCGTATTTCAGCGCATTCGATACCAATTCGTTGATAATCAGCCCGCAGGGAATGGCTGTATCGATATCTAGTAAAACCCGCTCAATGTCGATCTTAAGCTGGATCGCGTTTGACCGAGTATTGTAAGAACTAAACAAGCTGCTAACTAAACTAGGAATATATTGGCTCAAATCAATGTGAGCTAAATCGTCAGAGCGATAGAGCTTTTCGTGTACTAGAGCGATCGATTTAATCCGATTCTGACTCTCCAACAAAATGCTTGCCGCCTTTTCATCGGTGACGCGTCGATATTGCAGCCGCAGCAGACTGTAAACAATTTGCAGGTTATTTTTCACTCGATGGTGAATTTCCTTTAGCAAAACCTCTTTCTCTTGCAAAGACGCTTGCAACTGTGCTTGTGTTTGACGCAGTTCTTCAAACCTTTTGGCTGGTGTTACGTCAACGGCAATGCCCAGCGTTTGTTTGGGTGTGCCGTCTGGGTCGCGAGCAAAAATTGTTTCCTGGCACTGAAAGTAGCGCCATTCATGATTGCAATCTTTCAGCCGTCGCTCAACATGTAAGATCTCGCCATCTGGAACGGCTTGCCAGAGCGCCACGCTATCTGCCAATGTTGCCCAGTCGTCTGGATGCAGAATCTCGCGTGGGAAGGCTGGTGCAAGCGGCTGGATTTCACCATCGGCATAGCCAAGCTGCTGCGTTAGCTGGTGGTTAGTGTAAATGTTGCGTTGTTCCACCAAGTCAAACACGTAGATCGTGGCGGGGCTGGTATCCGCAATTTTTTGAGCAAACCGCTCGCTTTCCCGCAGGGCTGCTTTGGTCTCCTTAATTTTGGTAGTGTCACGCCCAACCGACTGAAACTCGACGAACTGACCGTCTTTGTCAAACAGCATACGATTATGCCATTGCGTCCAGCGCACCGCACCATCGACAACCACGCGATTTTCAATCGTTGCAGTTGGGTGCTCATGGTTCATCGATTGCACCATGCGATCGACGTAATCGCAGTCTTCTTCAAAGATAATCGGCTGATAAGGTGCGCCAATCAAGGCTTCTCGCGCTACCCCAAAATAGCGACAGTAGGCTTCATTGACAAAAGTAAAGGTGCCATCGGGCAGAAAACGGACGATCAATTCTGTCTGGTCTTCGACGATCGCTCGATAACGGGCTTCGCTCACCCGTAGAGCCGCTTCAATCTGCTTGCGCTCGACAATCTCGCGCTCTAGTTCTCGATTCGCTCGTTCTAGCTCGGCAGGACTGGGCATCGCCAGCAGTTTTGGCATGAGCGGGATGAATTCTAGCGCCGTAATGATCGAAATCGCAGCCGTCGCCATTTTGACGGTGCCCGATAGCCAGTAAACGGGATACCAGAGCGTCAAAATTGCCAGAAGATGCGTAGTGCCGCACGCGACAATAAACGCCCCAAACAGCAGAAAGATCCAGCGAAACGGTAAGTCTTGCCGCTGCCGCACAAAGTAGAGTAGCGTCAGTGGAATGGAGTAATAGGCGATCGCAATCAGGGCATCCGCAAGGATGTGTAGCCCTACTAAGCCTGGTTGCCAAAGATAGCAATGTCCATGTGGAATGAATGACCCCGTACTAAAGAACGTCTGGATAGCATTCAACATATAGGACTGTCTTGATGCGAGTTGTTGAACGTTAAGGATCATGGATTGAAGGGCGTTGCTGAATAGCGGGATGAATGCTTCGCTTTGCCCTCACCCTAGCTCTCTCCCAAAAGGAGCGGGGACAAGAGTTTTAGCGCCCTTCTCCCTGGGAAGAAGGGTTGGGGATGAGGGCGATTCCTCCCTACGTTCAGCCAAGCCTGATTTATGTTGACCCTAACCAAAGTAAGCCCAAAGCTTTCCGCAATTCAACGTAAAAGCTGTGAAGATTCCAGCCAATTAGCGGAGGACAAAGACCCTTTTGATGTCATTAAAAGACAGCCTGGAAAACGTCCGTAATTCAACGGAAGAATTGTAAAGTTATTTAACATTCAGTGCCAAACAACCCGGTTTCCAGGTGAGCCACGCCCTGATGTTTGTAAGACATCGGGGATCTAAAGTTTGGGATTGAAGGGAGACGGCTTACAATTTTGACGGGTCAAGCGATCGTGCGCTGAGCAATGGTTATAAAGGCGGTGATTCCATTGGTGCAACAACAAGAAGACCTTCAGGAAACCTCATCCATGCAGCCAATCTGGCGCGTGATGAAAAGTTTGCGCGGCTATTTCTGGACCGCGATCGGTGCCTTGGTCAGCTTGTTACTTCTCACAGTGGCAAGTGCGGTCACACCGCAACTATTTCGGTGGGGTATTGATCAGGGCATTGCGAAGCAGAACTTACAGGTGGTGCTGTACAGCGCTGGCTGGCTGGTGGTGGCGGCGATCGCCCGTGGAGTCTTCAACTTTGGGCAAAGCTATTGGGCAGAAGCGGCATCCCAGGGCGTTGTCTATGATCTCCGCAACAAGATTTTTAGCCAGATTCAAAACCTCAGCTTTAGCTACCACGATCAATCGCAAACATCGCAACTGCTAACGCGTGTCACCAGCGACATTGAGCAAATTCGCACGTTTCTGAGCACCAGCCTGATACAAGTCATTAACTCAGTGGTGACGCTGGTGGCGATCGCCATCATCTTGCTGGTCATGAACTGGAAACTGGCGCTGATTACGCTGACCGTTGTGCCGATGGCTGGCTGGCTGCTGGCAAACTTTCTGACCAGCAACGGGGCGCTCTTTAAGCAAGTGCAAGAGCAACTGGGCGACCTCAACGCTATCCTGCAAGAAAATCTGTTGGGCATTCGCGTCGTCAAAGCCTTCGTGCGCGAGTCTACTGAAACGACCCGCTACACTGCGATGAATGATGCCCTGGTGCGGGCAAACATGAAAACCATTCGCGCCATCCGCAATACGTTTCCGTTCATTTTTCTGTTGAGCAACCTGGTGACGCTGGCAGTCTTCGGCTACGGCGGTGCTGAGGTCATTGGCGGTCGGTTTTCGGTGGGCGAACTGGTGGCGTTTAATTCCTACCTACTGTTGATTTTGCAGCCGATTTTGCTGATTGGCTTTGCCGCACCCGCGATCGCTCAGGCAGCAGCCTCCGCCGAACGGGTCTATGAAGTGGTGGATGCAGCAGTGGAAATCCGCGATCGACCCGATGCCGTGCCCTTTGAAACCTGCGGCGGCAGAATTACGTTTGAAAACGTGTCGTTCCGCTATCCCGGTGCCACCACTGAAGCGCTGAAAGGGGTCTCTTTTGAAACCAGACCGAATGAACTCATCGCCGTGCTGGGCATGACGGCTTCGGGCAAAAGCACCATCATGAACCTCATTCCCCGCTTTTACGATGCTACGGCTGGATCGATCCGCATTGATGGACGGGATGTGCGTGATTTTACGCTCAAAAGTTTGCGATCGCACATCGGCATTGTCTTCCAGGAAACCACTCTCTTCTCCGGTACCCTCCGCGAAAACATCACTTATGCCAAGCCCAACGCCTCAACCGAGCAGGTGATCGCAGTTGCCAAAGCCGCGCAAATGCACGATTTCATCATGGGCTTACCTGATGGGTACGAGACGATCGTCGGTGAACGGGGTGTCGGTCTCTCCGGTGGACAAAAACAACGACTGGCGATCGCCCGCACCCTCCTGACCGACTACAGCATCCTGATTCTGGATGACAGCACCTCTGCCGTGGATGCCCAAACCGCTGCCCAAATTCAAACGGCACTAGATGAACTGATGCGCCAGCGCACCTGCACCTCGTTTGTGGTGGCTCAGCGCATCAGCACCGTGAAAAACGTCGATCGCATTTTTCTGATGGACAAAGGTCGCCTGATGGCGCAGGGTACGCATCAGGAATTGATGCAAACTAGCCCACTCTACGGCGCAATTCTCGAATCGCAAGTGAAGCGATCGGTCGTCTCTGTGTAGGGGCGATCGGCAGACTCAATTTTGCCCAAAAAAGCGATCGCCTCAGGTAGCAATATCTGGGGCGATCGCTAAATCAAGCTAACTCTTACATCGAACGAACCGCTAGGCACTGCGCCGGGTGGGAACCACATTTAGCGCCGTTATACCAAATCTCGCAACAAACGCTATAGATGCGCCCTCACCCTTTTCTGGTATGCCAAAGGCTTTAAGCCCTCTCCCACAGGCGAGGGACTTTGAAACTGGCTCCCTTCTCCTTGGGGAGAAGGGCTGGGGATGAGGGCAAGATCTGTAGCCGTTGCTCATGGATTTGGTATTAGACTTGGACTTCAACTGGACAGGATGAGATGGGTATACAGTGCAAGCGAACCCGCAACGTAACTAAAACTCAACAACGCAACCGCAACAGTCGCCTGGGTCAGTAGCTCTTCCATGATCAAAAATTCCTTTTGTGACCCACCTGTCGCCAAAAAATGTAGCGACGTTGGGGACAGATGGAGCTTTTGCATTTGTGATGCCAGCATGAGGCAGAAATAGAGCATTTTTCTTGAGCTTTTTGCTGTGATGGCGCAAGACTCCGTTAGGCTAGAAAAGCGACGTTTAACTCGATTCATGCCTGCACTTACCACCCCATTCATTCCCCTTGCCTTTCCCCTCACTGCGGTTGTCGGGCAGGAAGCCATCAAACTCGCTTTGTTACTGGCAGCCGTCGATCCGGGCTTGGGTGGCGTGGTCATCGCGGGACGGCGTGGCACCGCAAAATCCGTGATGGCGCGCGCACTCCATGCCCTGTTGCCCCCGATCGAAATTGTCGAAGGCTCCCTTAACAGCGATCCGCTACAGCCTGAAGAGTGGGACGACGAGACGGTAGAAAGGCTGAAGGATGAAGGCTTAAGGCTCAATTCAGAAGGCAGTTCAGCCTTGAGCCTTGAGACTTTAGATTTTCCCACTACCATCATTCCGGCACCCTTTATCCAAATTCCGTTGGGCATTACTGAAGATCGCTTGTTAGGTTCGGTGGATGTCGCTCAGTCGATTAAACGCGGCGAGACGGTTTTTCAGCCGGGATTGCTGGCAGAAGCGCATCGTGGGGTGCTTTACATTGATGAAATCAATCTGCTGGATGACCAAGCGGCAAATCTGCTGCTGAGTGTGCTGACGGATGGACGCAACCAGATTGAGCGTGAAGGCATCAGCTTTCAGCATCCCTGCAAACCGCTGCTGGTTGCCACCTACAACCCCGAAGAAGGGAACTTGCGCGAGCATTTGCTAGACCGGATTGCGATCGCCCTTTCCGCCGATATGGTGCTGGGTCTGGACGATCGCGTGCTGGCAGTCGAGCAAGCCACTCGCTATGCCGACTCACCGCAAACCTTTCTGACTCAATACACCGAAGACATTGACTCGCTCAAAACCCAGATTGTGCTGGCGCGGGAATGGCTCAAAGACGTACAGGTCACCTCCGAGCAGGTGGGCTACCTGGTGAATGAGGCGATTCGAGGCGGTGTGATGGGGCATCGAGCAGAGCTGTTTGCTGTGCGCGTTGCCAAAGCCCACGCCGCGCTGGATGGTCGTACCGATGTGACGGCAGACGATTTGCGCCGTGCTGTTGAACTGGTCATCGTGCCGCGATCGACCATTGTGCAAACTCCACCGGAAGAGCCACCGCCACCGCCGCCACCCCCTCAAAACCAGCAACAACCGGAGGATGAGTCGGAGCAAGAGCAGGACGATCGCGACGAAGAGGAAAGCGATGACCAGGATGAACAAGAGCAAGAACCACCTGCCATTCCCGAAGAATTCATCTTCGATCCTGAAGGCGTGATTCTTGACCCGTCTGTCCTCTACTTTGCTCAGGCAACCACCCGCCAGGGCAAATCTGGCAGTCGTGCGATTATTTTTTCGGACGATCGGGGTCGCTACGTCAAACCCATGCTGCCCAGAGGGAAAGTCCGCCGCATCGCGGTTGATGCCACACTGCGGGCAGCAGCGCCATATCAGAAAGGGCGGCGAGAGAGGAGAGAGGAGAGAGGAGTCAGGAGTCAGGAGCCAGGAGCCAGGAGCCAGGAGTCAGCGTTAACTCAAAACTCAGAACTCAAAACTCAAAACTCAAAACTTTCCCCACTCCCCACTCCCTACTCCCCACTCCCCACTCCCCCCCGCAAGCGCGTCTTCGTCGAACAGGCAGACATTCGCGCTAAACGATTGGCGCGCAAGGCGGGAGCACTCGTGGTCTTTGTCGTCGATGCCTCTGGCTCCATGGCGCTGAATCGAATGCAATCGGCAAAAGGAGCGGTGCTGCGGCTGCTGACTGAGGCATACCAAAATCGTGATCAGGTGGCGCTGATTCCCTTTCGGGGAGAGCAAGCAGAAATTTTGCTGCCGCCAACCCGATCGATCGAAGCAGCCAAACGTCGGCTTGATCGGATGCCCTGTGGGGGCGGTTCTCCTTTAGCACACGGGCTCACCCAGGCAGTGCGCGTTGGTATGAACGCCAGACAGTCTGGCGATATTGGACAAGTCGTGGTCGTTGCGATCACTGATGGTCGGGGTAATGTACCGCTGGCGCGATCGCTTGGCGAAACCATTCCCCCCGACGCAAAGCCCGACATCAAAGCCGAACTGCTAGACATTGCCGCCAAAATTCGCGCCCTCGGCATTCAGCTACTCGTCATCGACACCGAAAACAAGTTCATTTCCACTGGGTTTGCCAAGGAATTGGCACAGCAGGCAGGTGGCAAGTACTACCATCTACCAAAAGCAAACGACCAGGCGATCGCGGCAATGGCACGAGGAGCCATGCGTGATATGAGCCGACCCTAAACACCATCGTTACGTCAGCCTCAGCGGTTAGCGCAGGATTTAAAGCTGACGGCTTCCAATCCCACAGTTAATAGCCACAAAGCACACAGGATTGCTTCATACCAGGAACAGGTTTGTGTGCCAGTCAGTCTACGCTAGACAGGCTTGCGATCGACTTGGGTATACTGAGGAGTCCAAGCCTTCCATCCTTTATCGGCAGTTGCACCCCTATGACGCGTCAACGACAGAAGCAAGCACCAGGTCTGCCATTCCACAAAACCCAGCGTCGGCTGCTGAGCAAAGAATTGGATTTGCTGCTGCTTACAGGCTGTTCCTGTCTGCTCACTCTTTTGCATCACCCCATTAGCGAAGCCATTCAAGCACAGTCGCCTGCCCGCAATGCCCCGTTAGAAGCATCGACCCAGACTGGGCAGAAGGATATCAAGCTAGCGGGTCAATTTTCTGTCACGCTGCCACCGGAACGGAAGCGAGTCAAGGTGGTCAAGGAAGGCTGAAGCGTGGGTGGTGGTGAGGCGGTAAAAGGCTAAGAGGATCTTTGAAAAGTCCGCGCTAGTCTCGTCCTCTAAAGGCATAATCTGTCGCGACTTCAAATTCCCCGCTGACGCAGAATAAACGCCGCGATCGCCAGATCCATCGGAGTTGTGACTTTCAAATTGCTTTCCTCACCGGGCACAATTTTGACCGGCAAGCCACACTGCTCAAATAAAGCTGCATCATCCGTGACTTCCCATCCCTGAGCCACTCCTTCTTGATGGCAGCGCATGAGTGGCTCCACAGCAAACCCCTGAGGCGTTTGAGCCGCCCACAAGTGGCGACGATCGGGCGTGTGGGTGATCAGTTGCGTGATGGGTTCGACGACCTTGATGGTGTCTTTCACCGGAATGGCTGCAATCAGTCCTGGGCAGTGAAGCAGTTCGGCAGCACAGCGATCGATGAAGTCAGGGGTCACCAAACAGCGAGCGCCATCGTGGATCAGTACCCGCTCTGCTACGGCTGGCAACGCCTGTAAGCCTTTGTAAACCGATTCCTGACGAGTAGCGCCACCGGGGAAGAAATGGACGCACTTCGTCATCCCCAGGCTGCTTACAATCTCTTTAAAGTCAGGAAAATCGTCTGGTTGACCCATGATGCCGACCCAACGGATCGATCGTGATGCTTTGACGGCAGCAAGCGTCCACGTCAAGAGTGGCTTGTCTAAAAGGGGCAGCAGTAGTTTGTTGCGGCTACTGCCCATACGACGACCCGATCCAGCAGCAGGAATCAAGAGATACACGGCAGTCCTCAAACGTTGTAGTTCAGCAGCAGCGACAGCAGCATTTCAGGAACATCGGCTTTCAGGAACACGGTTTTCAGAATGGCTCTTAGGAACACGAGCGATCGATGGTAACCTTACAGGGGTATCTGGGGTCACAACGCACGTTGCCATGATGCAGCACAGTTTGGAAACCAATTAAAGCGTCAGAGTCAGCAGGCAATTCTCACATCCTGAAAGCTGAGTTTTAGCGGCTTCAGTCAAAGCTAGTGTTTTTCTAACCTTCTTTTACTGGTCAGCGTTTCAAATTATGGACGTATGGTGACGTGCAAGACGCAAAACTTTCCAGTATCTTCACTTAAAATTAAGAACGAATTAGCGTCAAGAATGATTATGCGAATCGTAGCCCTTGCCCCTGGCGGAATTGGCGATCAAATTCTGTTCTTCCCCACCCTGGATGATCTGAAACGATCCTACCCAAGCGCTCAAATCGATGTGGTGGTTGAACCCAGGGCAAAAGATGCCTACCGGGTTTCTCAGTCGGTACACAGCACGATTCTGTTTGACTTCAAAGGGCGCAACAGTCTGGCAGATTTAGGCAACCTGCTGGGTTCAGTGCGTGAGCGGGAGTATGACATTGTGCTCTCTTTGGGACAGCGTTGGACGGTTGGCGCGTTGCTGTGGTTGACGGGGATTCCTAACCGGATTGGCTACGCTGGCAGCGCTAGTGAGCGTTTTCTGACGAGTGCGGTGCCGTTAAAGCAAAATCAGTATGCGGCTCAGATGTATCACGATCTGTTGCAAGGTCTGGATATCAACACACCCTGCCCCGATCTGGCGCTAAGCGTCCCTGCCAAGGATCTCGAATGGGCAGAGGGCGAACGGAAGCGTCTGGGCGTTCAGAATAGCGGCTATGTGCTGATTCATGGTGGGTCTAGCCAATTAGCCAAAACGAAGGGGATCGATAAAATCTACCCTGTCAAAAGCTGGCAGGGCATTATTCAAGACTTTGAGTATCGACAGCCGGAACTGCCGATCGTGGTAGTGAAAGGACCCGAAGACGCAGAGTTTGTCGAAGCGCTGCTAGAAACAAGCCCTAAACTTAAAGTCACGGCTCCTGCGGATGTCGGCAAATTGGCGGCAATGATTGCGGCTGCGAGTCTGATGCTGTGTACCGATAGTGCGCCCATGCATCTAGCTGTTGCTGTTAAAACCTATACTCTGGCGCTTTTTGGTCCTACCGATCCGAAGAAGCTGCTGCCCGACAGTAGCCGTTTTGTTGGCATCAAGTCGCTGACTGGAAAGATGGCAGATCTTTCGCCGCAGATGGTGTTAGAGAAAGTTTGGAGCAGTTAGCGCGTGACCCGACGAGCTGTTTTTCTCGATCGCGATGGCGTTCTTAACCAGGAAGTGGGCTACATCCGCCAGGTAACAGATTTGCATCTGATCCCCGGTGTCGCCGATGCTGTAAAACGTCTCAATCAGGCAGAGCTTTTCTGTTGTCTAGTCTCCAATCAAGCGGGTCCTGCCAGAGGGTACTATCCTGCTAGCCATGTAGATGCCTTGCACGATCGCCTCTGTCACTTGCTGGCGACCGAAGCGGACGCACATCTAGATGCGCTTTACTACTGTCCATACTTAAGCGCGCCCGAAGGTGGCACCGAGCCAGCCTACACCCGCTGGAGTACCTGGCGTAAACCCAACACTGGGATGCTGGTGGCTGCTGCCTGGGATCACGATTTAGACCTGAAGGAGAGCTTTATGGTGGGCGATAAGGCAACCGATGTTGATATGGCACACAACGCAGGCTGCATCGGCATTCTGGTGCAAACAGGCTTTGGCGATCGCGTCCTCAGCGGTCAGTATCAGCACCACACCCAACCCGATTTCACTGCGCCCGATTTGGCGATCGCAGCAGACTGGATTTTGCAGCAGGTCAGCGGCAGCAGCGGCAGACGCAATACGGAATCTAGCGGAGCCTAGCTGTAGTACTAAAATAGTAGTAGACGTGTTCTAGAAGTCGCGTTGGATTGACTTCAGGATAAGCTTTGAGGCACTGCTCTAGAAGATACCCCTGCTGGGGGAATGCTAGTTTTTGAGCCACAGCGTATCTTTAGAATATCCTTTGAAATTCTTTACAAACTGACAGGAGAATCGTCCTATGCCCCTCGTTGCTGGAATTGTTTTCTTTGCGGGCTATGCCGTGATTTGCGCCCTCTTTGTCGATCGCGTTCGTTAAGCCCCAGTGCTTTTACTATCGCTCGCTGAGCGTTACTGCCCTTTTTTCTAAGAGAACGCAGATTTAATAAGGTGTAATTCTTTCTGTAGGGCCGTTCCATGGAACGGCCCTACAGAAGGGAAATGGTTCAGATTAGTTAATCCACGATCCTTAGGATCGTGGATTAACTAAAACCGACAAATTGTTCGTAGGTAGGGGCGCACAGCCGTGCGCCCCTACGGAAAACGCCGAGGTTATTAAATTCTTGTTCCTAAGAGAACGAGCTGCATGACTGAGGCTATGCCTTTCGCAGCCGAGCCAAAAGGTGATCAGCCGTTCATAACAATGCAAAAAAGGCATCATCAATGTCGTAACCAAGCATTTGGGTCATCGCTTTGAGCCGAGCCTTTCCTTCTATACCTTGTTGCTGCATCCAATTTGCCAGCACAAACGTCTTGTGCATCACGAAGATCTCCAAGGCTTCTGGATTGTACTGAACGCCGTCCTTCGAGTGAAATTGATGCGGCACGAGCATGGCTGTGTACCGGGTTAGCTCTCCAGCTTTCCAGTCCAGCAAAAATGGTAACCAGGGGTAGAGCGCATCCAACCGAATGAACCAGAGCCGCACTTCAGGGATTTCTGGTAGTTCTCTTGGATCGTCTGGCGCTTGGGGATAATCGATGCTGAACTGAAGCTGCTGTTCATGAGTGAGCACGCTTTTTTGCTGTAGCAGCGAGTCAACCACTGTTTGAGCCGCAGATAAATCGAGCGCGTTGATAGAGTCTGTATTGAGGGCGATCGTCAGCATTGCCGTGGAAGTCCAGAAAACAAAACAGCATTCCCATCATTTTCCTCTGAATCCGCAGTTCTTTAGCAGAATGCGTGGGTTACTGGAATTAATATGGAGTGCCTCGATCGAAACTTGCTTGAACGAAAGCTTAGGATCGTGCATTAATTAACCTGAACCACCTCTCTTCTGTAGGGACGTTACATATAACGTCCCTACAGACGGATTCGCAGGATGGTGAGCTTAAATTGGTATAACGTCCTGACAGAAAGCATTGCACCTTATTAAATCCACGATTCTTAGTACTCTCTATAGACATTCAGGTTCATCTGTTCTTCACCTACCCTTCATCTAGTTCAAATCAAACAGTCACTTTCGTTTAAAAGTGCTAAATTCACAAAGAGATTTCACCCAATTTTGGGAGACTCCATGCTGAAGCAACGAAAGACCCAGGTAAAGTTAGGACTGGCTGTACTGGGAGCGCTAACAGTAGGCGCGGCGATCCCCATTGTGCAATGGAGTCAGCGGCAGCAGCCATCCCCAGTTACTCTCACTGCGGCAGAGGGCAGCTCTAAAAAGCCAGTGAGTGCGTTTAAAGCCTTGCCGCCAGCACAGCGTACGAAAGCACTGGAGGCGATCGTCAAAGGCAAAGAATCACCAGAGCGCAGCCGTGCCCGTTATTTGCTGGCAGCGGAACTGGTTGAAAAGGGGCAGGGCAAGCAAGCGCTGGAGGCGTTGCAAGGCTTAGAAAGTAGCTATCCTGTGTTGGCAGCGCACGTGCTGAAACAGCGGGCACGCGCCTACGAGCAAATGGGCGATCGCGCCAAGACGCAGTCAACCTGGCAGCAAGTACTCAAAGATCATCCCAAAAGCCCAGTGGCAGCAGACGCACTGGCGGCGTTGGGGCATGACAATCCACGCTATGGTGACCAGGCGATCGCTCAGTTTCCAGCGCACCCCAGCACGATCGATCTAGTGCAGCAGCGGCTAAAGCAAAATCCCAAACAGCCTCAACTGCTGCTGCTGATCGCTAAACATGCGCTCTACGCACAAAACTACCTTGCCGTTCTGGATACGTTGACCAGCCAGTACGCGACGCAGCTTCAGCCCGATGATTGGGAAGCGATCGCCTTTGGCTACTGGGAAAAGCAGCTCTATGGCAAAGCGGGAGAGGCTTACGCCCGTGCCCCTTACACACCGCTCAACGCCTACCGTATCGGGCGTGGCTTGCAGCTTGGCGAAAAAGGTGGCGCGACTCAGGCATACCAGCGCGTCGTCCAAACTTTTCCCAACGCCAGCGAAACGCCTCTGACGCTGCTACGGCTTGCCAAGATCACGGAACCGGGGCAAGCGATCGGCTATCTGGATCAGGTAGAGCAGCGCTTTCCCGCCAAGGCTGGAGAAGCATTGCTAGAAAAAGCCAAGCTTTTAGAGCAGCAAAACAGCCTTAAGTATGCGACGGCAGTACGCCAGATTTTGCTCACGCGGTATAGCAAATCGGATGCGGCGGCAGCACTGCGATGGAGCCTTGCCCAAGAGCGAGGGGCAGCAAACGATGCGCAAGCGGCTCGCGTGTGGGCAGAGTCTATAGTGACGCACAACCCCGCTAGCGAACAGGCTCCTGAAGCCGCGTTTTGGAGTGGCAAATGGGCAGAACAGCTTGGTAAGCAGAAAGAAGCGAAGGCTGCCTATGAGCAAGTGCTGGCACGGTATCCACAGTCTTATTACGCGTGGCGATCGGCATCCATGCTTGGCTGGCAGGTGGGAGACTTTAACAGTGTGCGGCAACTCAAGCCCGAAGTGACTCGTCCCGCCTCTCGCCCTGAACTGCCCGTGGGTTCTACAGCACTCAAGGAACTCTTTCAATTGGGGCAAGACCGCGAAGCCTGGAAGCTTTGGCAGGTAGAGTTTCAAGACCCCATGCAGCCCTCAGTGGCAGAACAGTTCACCGACGGCGTGATGCGGTTGGGCGTTGGGGATTACCTCGATGGCATCTTTATGGTTTCGTTCCTGCGGGAGCGAGACAAGCCAGAAGAACAGTCGCAGTATCGATCGCTCAGGCAGCAAGCGTCCTACTGGCAAGCGCTGTACCCGTTCCCATTTCTGGAGCCGATCGAAACTTGGTCGCAAGAACGGCAGCTTAACCCGCTGTTGGTCACTGCACTCATCCGTCAAGAATCACGCTTCATGCCGGGAATCCGCTCCAGCGTTGGCGCAACTGGCTTGATGCAGGTTATGCCCGACACCGGAGCCTGGATCGCTAAGCAAATCAAGCTCAAGCAGTACCAACTGAACGACCCTGACGACAACATTAAGCTAGGCACCTGGTATCTAGACTATACGCACCAGGAATACGGTGGCAACTCGATGTTGGCGGTTGCCAGCTACAATGCTGGACCCGGAGCCGTTGGCAGTTGGGTCGCCAAAGTGGGACAGCAAGACCCCGATGTCTTCATCGAAAAAATTCCCTACGACGAAACCAAAGGCTACGTTAAAGCGGTGTTTGAAAACTACTGGAACTATCTGCGGCTCTACAACCCCGAAATTGCTCAAAGAGTTGCCCAGGTCTCTAAAGAACAACCCGCTGGCACCGTACCTGATTCGTAAGGGCGCTTTAGCCAGCAAAGCCCATGTACAGGTTTTATTGAGTTAAGGGGATTGCAAGAAAATAAGCTACCAGTTGTTTGGGTTTCGGCTACGCTCAACCCGCTATGACTGAAAGTTGAGCGCAGTCGAAATTTGGTTGTTTGGTAGGTTATTAAACCGCAAAGCCCTAATCGATCGATAGCCAACCCGTTGCCTAACCGAAGTGAGCGTCTAAAACTCATTGGTTCGCTTTTGCCTTGAGCGCATATTGCCGAAAGCGCTCTAAATCGGCGTGCAGGGTTGATTCCACCACGCGCCCGATGAAGAGGTTATCGAGGAGTTGACCGAGGAAGCCGGGGATGGCATAGTCGATCGACATTTTGACGATGCTGCCTTTTTCGCCTCGATCGTAAAAACGAATCGCACCCCGATTGGGCAATCCATCCACCGATTCCCATTGAATGATTTGGTTCTGGACTACCTTACTGATGCGTGAGAGCCAGGTAAACTCTAAGCCTCCGGTGGCTAGCTTCCAGCGAGACAGCTCAGGCTTGTCTTCCAAGATGGTGACGGAATCAATCCATTTCATCCAGCGGGGCATTTGCTCTAGATCAGACCAGAGACCCCAGACGAGTTCGATCGGGGCGTCAACTTCTACTTGGACACTATGTTCGAGCCAGTTGGACATGAGGGAAGAGTGGGG
>Ga0105044_10002340_pt1 | contig 25808 bp, 18 predicted proteins | sample MAT01_FD_78092 | JGI IMG/M metagenome (GOLD analysis project Ga0105044, IMG submission 78092) | Freshwater microbial communities from Lake Fryxell liftoff mats and glacier meltwater in Antarctica - MAT-01 | ecosystem: Environmental > Aquatic > Freshwater > Ice > Liftoff microbial mat | place... | reverse complement strand
CGGTTTGGCACCTCGATGTCGGTTCATCGCATCCCGGGGGTGTAGAAGCTCCCAAGGGTTAGGCTGTTCGCCTATTAAAGCGGTACGTGAACTGGGTTCAGAACGTCGCGAGACAGTTCGGTCTCTATCTGTGGTGGGCGTAGGAAATTTGAAAGGATCTGCCTTTAGTACGAGAGGACCGAGGTGGACGAACCTCTTGTGATCCAGTTGTCCCGCCAGGGGCATCGCTGGGTAGCGAAGTTCGGACAGGATATGCGCTGAATGCATATAAGCGCGAAACCTTCCTTAAGATGAGATTTCCCAAGCGCAAGCTATGAAGGGCCGTGGAAGACTACCACGTTGATAGGCTGGGTGTGTAAGCGTAGTAATACGTTAAGCTGACCAGTACTAATCGCCCGTTCGGCTTGACCATAAAATTAACTCTACACAGAGTTATCTCAAGTTTTTCAATAACGCCTTGTTTGTGGCTGCCCATCAATATTCACCAAAGATCAGTCAATTTTGACTCTTTCGAGAGTCTGACGACTTTGGGTGACCCTAGCGCAGGGGTCCCACCCGTTCCCATTCCGAACACGGAAGTTAAGCCCTGCAGCCCCGATGGTACTGCGCGCGCAAGTGTGTGGGAGAGTAGGAAGTCGCCCGATTAATAGAGCCCGCTGGCTAAACCCCAGCGGGCTTTTCCTATTCCCGCACCACCACTTCCGCACCCGCCGGCACCACGAACCGGAATAGCTCCTCCCGCATCCGTCCGCCCAGGCGCTCCTCGCTAAAGCGGAAGGTCATCAGCCCCCCGTCTTGGCCCGACACCGTCACTTCGCGCAGCTCTCCCGCTGGCCCCGCCGAAAACTCGACTTCCCGATAAGGCGACTTGACCGACCGGGGCTTAGCCTGGATCCGGTCGTCGACTAAGCGGAACTCCCGGAAGTCCCTCTGGAAATCCAGGTGGCCCATCAGGAATGCTAAGGGCGCCCTCAGATCGTCGGTGGCCCGCAGGAGGCTCTTCTCCACCTGGTTCATCGCCGGGGAGTAAAACCAGGCGTACTTGCCATCGGTGACAAAGAGCTTACCCTCAGGGTGGCGATACTCCCAGCGCATCCGGCCGGGTTTCTTTAAAAACAGCACGCCGCTCTCCGTCCGCGATGGCTGGCCACCCCCTCGGTACTGCTGCTCGAAGCGCATCTGGAGCGTGGCAGAGCCATTGTAGCGGCGCTCCACGGCGGCTAGGAGCCGGCTGACATCGGCAGGAGCCGCGAAGAACAGGGCTAACGGAGGCAAGATCACGGTGCAAGCCTCTCGCGCACCCAAACTCCGTCCGCCAACCGATAGCGCAACCGGTCGTGTAGCCGGCTGGGGCGACCTTGCCAAAACTCGAATTCCGAAATCGCCACCCGGTAGCCTCCCCAGGTGTCTGGCAAGGGGACCTCGCCTTCGGCATAGTGCTCGAGTTTGGCTTCCAGTTCATCTCGAGAGGCTATCACCATACTTTGGGGAGAAACGGCGGCGCCGACTTGGCTGCCCCGAGGCCGGGAGCGGAAGTAGGCGAGCGTCTCTTCGCGAGAGATCTTGGCGGCGGTGCCACGCAGGCGGACCTGCCTTTCAAGCTCGTTCCAGAAGAACAGCAGGGCCACCTGGGAGTTAGAGGCGAGCTCGCGGCCTTTGGTGCTCTCGTAGTTGGTAAAGAACGTGATTCCCTCGGGACTGTAGCCTTTCATGAGGACGATCCGGGCATTCGGCGTGGAGGTGGCGAGGGTCATGGCGTTGGGTTCGCGGAGGCCGGAGTTGACGGATTCCTGGAACCAGAGGCCGAATTGGGCCCACGGGTCGTCCAGGGAGTCGGACTCGGATAAGCCTCCGCGGGTGTAGCTTTCGCGAAGTGAGGCGCAATTGTTCATATTTCGTTATACTAGTGGTTTCGTATCCCTTTCCGCGAGGAGACTCTCCCTTTATGTTTGATTTGTTTCGCCGGCGCGACAAAGCCGTGCGGTATTTACTGGGTGGCGTGCTGGTTATGATTGCGTTGTCCCTCGTGGTGACGTTGATTCCTGGCTTTGGTTCGAACACTCCTACCGACGACCGTAATGATACGGTCGCAAAGATTGGCGACGAGAAGGTGACCGTGCGCGATGCTGTGATCAGCATCCAGAACGTGATGCGGCGGCAAAATGTTCCGCCGAGCGCCGTGAAGAGCCTGGTCGACAACTTCCTGGACTCGATGATTTCGAGCCGGGTGATGGCCTTGCAGGCCGGTAAACTGGGCCTTTCCCTTTCCGATAAGGACCTTGCCGAGACCATCCGGTCGCGGGTACCACAGCTGTTTCCTAACGGCCAGTTTATGGGCCGGCAGGCTTACGAGGCCTTTCTCGCCCAAAACGGCATGAACGTGACCGAGTTTGAACTCAACGTGCGCCGCAGCATCGCGGTGGAGCGCATGGGGAAGATGATTGAGGACAGCGTCGTGGTCACCGATAAAGAGCTGACCGATGAGTACCGGGCGGCCAATGAGAAGGCCAAGATCGAGTATGTCTCGCTGGCGGAGGATGCCTTTCGCGATAAGATTCCACTGACCGACGCCGACCTCAAGGCGTCTTACGACCGGGAGCCGGGCGCTTACAATCATCCGGTACGCTATAGCTACTCGGTGCTGGTGCTCGACGAGGCCCGCACGGCGATGCTGTTCCCGGTGAACGACAACGAGCTTAAGAAGCTCTATGCCACGGGCCAGGACCGTTTCCGCCAGCCGGAGCGGCTGAAGGTGCGACACATTCTGATCAAGACGACCGAGAAGGCCCCGGCAGATCTTGCTAAGGCGAAGACCACGGCCGAGGATGTCCTGAAGCAGGTGAAGGCCGGCGGCAACTTTGCCGAGTTGGCCAAAAAGTATTCGGACGACCCGGGCAGCAAGACCAATGGCGGCGACCTCGGATTTATCGTGCGAGGCCAGACCGTGAAAGAGTTCGAGGCTTCGGCCTTCTCCTTGAAGGCGAATGAAATTTCGAACTTAGTGAAAACGGAGTTCGGTTATCACATCCTGCAACTGCTCGAAAAACAGGAGCCGCGGCTGCAGCCTTTCGAAGAGGTGCGCGACCAACTGAAGGCTGAGTACAACAAGGACGCAGCGGGCGCGAAGATGAGCGCGAATGCGGACTCGGCGCGCGCGGAACTGGTGAAGTCGCCGAGCCAAGCGGAAGCTATCGCGGCGAAGTACGCGGGCGTGCTGGTTTCGGCGGACAAGGCCGACCCCCGCAAAGGAATCGAAGGACTGGGCTCGGTGCCCGAAGTGATCGCCGCTTTGACTTCGCTGAAGAAGGGCGAAGTGGGCACCACAATTAGTCTGCAAAACGGAAAGATCGTGATTCCGATCCTGCGCGACACCATTCCAGTGGGTGCGATGACGTTCGACGAGGCGAAGACATTAGTGAGCCAGAGCGAGCAGGCCCGCCGGTCAGTGGAGATGTTTGCCTCGAAGTTCACGGCCTTGTCGACGGCGGCGAAGGGGAGTTCCGATTTCGCGGCTTTGGCGAAGACCTACGGCGCGGAGAGCAAGATGCCGGCGGAATTTGGCCGGTCGGGATTCGTGGAAGGGCTGGGCGCGGCGAGCGCATTTAACGAAGCCTTTACGGCGCCCATCGGCAAAGTGTTGGGACCGGTATCGGTGGACCGCAAGCGCGTCTTCTTCAAGGTGAAGGAACGCACGGAGCCGGATATGGCCAAGTTTGCGACGGAGCGGGCCGCGCTGGTCGACAAACTGCGCCAAAAAAAGGCGCGGGAGCGGATGGACCTTTTCGAGGCAGGCTTGCTCGAAGAGCTGGTGCGCAAAGGCACCGTCAAGATTTACGAGGATGCTCGACAAAAGGTCGCGGCGGCCTTCTAGCGGACCTTTCAGAGCGGGCCGTTTTTATTGGCGAAACCGGAATCGACCCGGAAGAGGCACTTGCGGGTGCGGCTTCCGGGTTTTCTGTTTTTGCCCCTTCCGGATTGAGAGGTGACGAAACAAACCCGGGAGTGGTTGATTCTACGGGGGCGGGCTCAATTTTGGAGGCCTGCGCCAGGGCTTGGCGGGTACGGTGAAAGTTCGCATGGATGTCCCGGGAATAGCGGAAGTAGTTGCGAAGAAGGTGATTTTGGGGATCGCCGGCGTGGGGCTCGAGGGTGAGAGCGAGGCCGGCGTAGGGGTTTTCCGCGAGGGCCTGGTGGGTGGGGAGGCCTTGGGCTTCCAGGTCGTGGATGACTTTCTTGAGGAGTACTTCCTGGAGGCCGATTTCGACCTGTTGGCAGCGGAGGGTGCGCCAGGCGTGGGTGGCGAGTTGGGTGACCAGATAGCGCTGGTAGGTGGTTTGGGGGGCGAAGTCCTGGAGGAATCCATCGCGGAGAGCTTCGAAGTCGGCGGCGGATTCGAAGGAGAGAACGGGGAGTTTGGCTGTGAGTCCGTGTTTGACGGCGTTGAAACGGGATTGGGCTTTGCCGGACGGGGTCCGGGGGCCGGTGGACTTTTGGGCGTTACGTTGGTAGGCGGCTTGTTGAGCTGCAGAGATGGGTCTTGCCATGGTTTTAGGGTGGCATGGGGAGGTTGGTTTTTCGATTGTTGGCGGGGTGAGGTTATGGGTCAAGTTATTTTTTTACAATAGTTTAGGAAACTTTTCGGTTGTTGTGACTGGCGCAAACGGGGGGATGGGATTTGGTGGGGGCTGGGGGAAGGAGAGGCAGGGGGAGTCCTGGGGTGTTGGGTTTTGTTATGATCGTCGAGAAAAGAGGTTGCCATGAAGCTAGTGATGGTGTTTACGGCTCTGTTGGCCGCCACCCTGCCGGGGATGGCGCAGCGGTATCAACTGCCGGAGATCAACGCAACGACGGCCGAGGGCAAGTTGTTGCAGGCGATTACCGGGGAGCCGGATGGGGCAAAGAAAGTGGTTTTGCTGGAGCAGTTTAGCGGGAGCTATGCAAAGCACGGGGCGATGGGGTGGGTTTGGAGCCAGTTGCAGCAGGCTTACTTTAAGGCAGGTAACTTCGATTCGTCGCTGGCGGCGGGGGAGAAGCTGCTGGGGCTGGATGCTAAGGATTGGGAGGCGGGGCTGCTGAGTTTACAGGCGGCGGTGGGGAAGAAGGATACGGACACGGTGCTGAAGTTGGCGCCGATGGTGACGGAGGGGGCGCAGAAGGCGGGGAAGGAGCCTAGAAAGGCGGGTGAAAGCGACGAGCAGTTCCAGTATATGGCGACGCTGACGAGGGACGCGGTGCTGTATGCGGAGTATGCGTATTCGGCGGTGGCGTTGGCAGAGCAGAATCCGGGGAAGGCAATGCAGGTGATTGAGGCGCTGGAGAAGCAGAATCCAGCGAGCCAGTATTTCGGGTCGACCGTGCCGAAGTACGTGTACGCGGCGCGGCAGGGGAATCAGATGCCGGCGCTAATGGCGTTTGGCGAGCGGGCCTGGGGGCGGGGAGCTTTTTACGAGGACGTGCTGTTGACGATGGCGGATTATCACATGCAGACGGTGAAGGATCCGGAGAAGGTGATCCTCTACGGGGAGAAGGCGGGCGAGGTGTTGTCGGCGAAGGCAAAGCCGGAAGGGATGACGGACGCGGATTGGGAGAAGAAAAAGGGGGCGTCGTTGGGATTGGCGTATTGGATGGCGGGCACGACGCTGGCTTCGCAAAACAAGAACCCGCAGGCGGATAAGGATTTACGGGCGGCGTTGCCGCATCTTCAGGACAATGCGCAATTGAATGGGACGGCGCTGTTTTACCTGGGGCTGGTGAATTATCAGATGGGCAAGGGGAAGAATGCGGCGCAGATGACAGAGGCGGTGAGCTTTATGCAGCGGGCGGCGGCGATTCCGGGGCCGTTGCAGGCGAAGGCGCAGCAGAATTTGGCGTTGATGAAACGGGAAGCGCCAGCCCCGAAGAAGAAGTAGTTACCTAGAGCGGCTGGCGGAGAAGGCCGTTGGTGGAAGTAAATTGAAGTTCGCGGAGCGGATGGCCATTTCGCTTGAGTTGTACGCTGTTGGTTTGGCCGGGTACATCGAGGAGGATGCGATTTTGCAAAGTGAGGCCGGACCAGCCGTCCTGGAGCGGCAATTCGAGATAGACCGTGAGGAAGTGTACCTTTACTTCCATGCCGACCCACTGGGGCCGGAGTAACTCACCCTGTTTGCCGCGAATGAGGAAATGAATTTTCAGGTAAGCGGCGACGAATTTTTCCGCTTGGGCCGGGTCATCGAAATTGGCGTTGGGGCCTAACCTGGCGTGAAAGGCGCGCTCGAGGTCCTCGGTGTGGAGGAAGAGCATCACCTCGGCGGTTTTCTTAGCGGAGATGTAATCGAGCTGGGCGATCGACGAATGGTAGCTATGGCCGGAAGCGGCTACGGCGATCAGCGCAATCGGCAGCCAGCGCATGGCTTAGGGTTGACCTTCGGTCGGGGTGGATTTGGGTTTGGTTTCCTGCATGGGATTGGTGGGCTTCTTGTCCTTAAAGAGCTCGAATTGACGTTTGATGGGCCGGCGGGGGAAATAGTTGTTCATTAGGTCAGTGTCGGCGGTTTCGAGGTGGGGGTCCAGGGTAATTTGTTTAATTTCCTTGGGGGTGACGATGAGCTTCGAGACGGCGGTGTTATTGCGGCGCCAGATTTCGGCGGGAAGGCGTAACTCATCCTTTGAGCCATCAGTATAATCGACCTGCAGGATCACCGGCATGACGAGGCCGCCTAAGTTCTTAAGGTCGAGTAAGTAGAAATTGTCGCCGCCTTCGAGGAGCTTGCGTTCGTCTGGCTCGAGGCCAGCAAGGAATTTCTTGTATTCGTCGCGATCTTTGTCGGTGACGGCGAATTCGTCGTAGGCGTTGTAGAAGTCTTTAAGCTCTGGCTTGGCGTCGAGTAACTTGGGCAGTTCCCGGTTACGTTGTTGCGAGAGGGTGACCGGCTCTGCGTCGCGTTTCTGCCTCGCGACGGGCTTTTCGGTTTCGGGGTTTTTGGTGCCGAGGCGGAACATGCGGAGGTTTTCGAGGGAGATATCGGTACGGTCGGTGGAGAAGAACCAACCGCGCCAGAACCAGTCGAGGTCGACGCCGCTGGCATCTTCCATGGTGCGGAAGAAGTCGGCGGGGGTGGGGCGCTTGAACTTCCAGCGGCGGGAGAATTCGCGGAAGGCGAAGTCGAATTGTTCGCGGCCCATGATGGTTTCGCGCATGATGTTGAGGCCGGTGGCGGCCTTCTGGTAGGCGTTGGCGAAGAGGTTCTGGACGGAGTCAGAATTGGTCATGATGGCGTCGTGGGAGGGCCCGCTCATGTAGGCGACGATATCTTTGGGCTCGGCGTCGCGGGAGGGGTACTTATTCTCCCATTCCTGTTCGGAAAGATACTGGAGGAAGGTATTCATGCCTTCGTCCATCCAGGTCCACTGGCGTTCGTCGGAGTTAACGATCATGGGGAAGAAGTTATGGCCGACTTCGTGAATGATGACGGAGATGAGGCTGTATTTGGTGCGGGAGCTGTACGTGCCGTCATCTAAGGGGCGGGGGCCATTGAAGCAGATCATGGGATATTCCATGCCGCCGCCGACGACGCCGTTGACGGAGATAGCGGTGGGATAGGGATAGGCGAAGCTATATTTGCCGTAGACATTGAGGGTGTGAATAATAGCGGGCGTCGAGTATTTCTCCCAGAGGGGATTGGCTTCCTTAGGGTAATAAGACATGGCCATCACGCGGCGGCCGTCGACTAAGTGGCCTTGGGCGTCCCAAATGAATTTACGGGAAGAGGCGAAAGCAAAATCGCGGACGTTGTCGGCGTGGAAGATCCAGGTCTTTTTGCCTTTGGGCTTGGAGCTTTCGGCCAATTTGGCTTCGGCGGGGATGACGATCATGACGGGCGTCCTGGCGGTTTCGGCTTCCTTGAGGCGGGCGATTTGGGTGGCCGATAATACTTCGCGGGGATTTTGCAGGACGCCGGTGGAGCCGATGACGTGGTCATCGGGGGCGGTGATGCGGACCTTATAGTCGCCGAATTCGAGGGTAAATTCGCCGGCGCCGAGGTACTGCTTGTGCTGCCAGCCGACGGCGTCGTAGTAGGCGGCGAGGCGGGGGAACCACTGGGCGATGGCATAGATCCAGTTGCCATCTTTCGAGAAGAATTCGGCGCCGGTACGGCCGCCGATTTTCTTCGAGGGGTTGATGTTGTAGTCCCAGTCGATGCTGAAGTCGACGCTGGCGCCGGGGGGGAGTTCGCGCGGCAGGTCGACGCGCATCATGGTGTTTTGGATGATGTAGCGCAGGGAATCGCCGCCGGAGTTCTTGACGGCTTTGATGCGGTAGCCGCCTTCGAAGGTAGGCAGGAACTTCATGCGCTGGAGGGAATCGAAGGGCAGATTGGTGAGGTCAGCGGTGGTTTGGGAGGCGGCGGTGAGCGAGTCCTTAGTCCAGATGTTCTGGTCGAGTTGCAGCCAGAGATAGGTGAGGGTATCGGGCGAATTGTTCTTGTAGGTGATGCGTTCGGAGCCGGTGATACGTTGCTTTTCGTCGTCCAACTCGACGCTGATGGCGTAATCCACCTTTTGCTGCCAGTAGCGATGGCCGGGGGCGCCGGAGGCGGTGCGGTACTCGTTGGGGGTAGGGAGCAGGGTGCCGAGTTGCCCGAAACGGTCGGACGAACCGCGTTGGGTCTGGGCCATTAAACTGCAGGCGAAGAGCAGAAAGGCGAAGCGAGGGGACATTTCAATAGGGTAACTGAATGTGCTGATTCGTAAAAGCGCGGGGGTGGGGCGCAAGGGCGGGGGTATACTGATGAGATTATGGGCATTCCTATTCGGCCGGTTGGTTCGCGCTCCCCGATGTCACCCATGGGGCGGCCGGGCGGGCCTTCGACGCCGGGGAATCGTCCTCCGGTAGGGGCCAAGGCTGGCGGCGCGACGGGTCGCAAGCCCACGTCGGCGGCCCCTGCTACGTCGACTCGTCCGGCGGACCGTTACTTCGAACTCAAGAGCGAAATCCATCGCAAGCTGATTGGCGTGCTGAACCTCGAAAAGGTGTCGTCGCTGCCTAAGGATCGGGTGCGGGCCGAAATTGGGCGAGTAGTCGAAAAGCTGCTTGACGATGAGCGGGTGCCGATGACGGCGCAGGAAGAGAACCGGATCGTTGAAGAAGTGCTTGACGAGGTGCTGGGGTTGGGGCCGCTGGAGACGCTGCTGAAGGAGCCGTCGATTTCGGACATTCTGGTGAATGGCCCGAACAAGGTTTTTATTGAGCGCGGTGGCAAGCTGACGCTGACGGGCGTGCGGTTTAAGGACAACGCGCACCTACTGCACATTATCGAGAAGATCGTGTCGCAGGTGGGTCGGCGGGTGGACGAGGCGAACCCTTTGGTGGACGCGCGGTTGCTGGATGGATCGCGCGTGAATGCGATCATTCCGCCGCTGGCGCTGGATGGTCCGGCGCTGTCGATTCGGCGGTTCGGGCGGCATGTGATCACGTCGGACGAGATGGTGGGTTACCAGACCGTGATGCCGACGATGCTGCGGTTTCTGGCGGCTTGCGTGGCGGCCAAGAGCACGATTCTGATTTCGGGCGGCACGGGTTCCGGCAAGACGACGACGCTGAATGCGCTCTCGCGGTTTATCCCGGAAGAAGAGCGCATCATCACGATTGAGGATACGGCCGAGTTGCAGTTGCAGCAGCGGCATGTGGTGAAGTTCGAAACGCGCCCGCCGACGCTGAATAAAGAAGGCGGCGTGAATCAGCGGGTGCTGGTGCGGACGGCGCTGCGGATGCGGCCGGACCGGATTGTGATCGGCGAGTGCCGCGGCGCCGAAGCGCTGGACATGTTGCAGGCGATGAACACGGGTGTGGAAGGGTCAATGACGACGATCCACGCGAACACGCCGCGTGATGCCTTTAGCCGCCTGGAAGCGATGATGCTGATGGCGGACCTGGACATCCCCAGCAAAGTGCTGCTGCAGCAGTTGGCGAGTGCGATTCGGCTGGTGGTGCAGGTGTCGCGCTTGTCGGATGGCACGCGTAAAATTCTCAACATTTCCGAGGTAACGGGGGTGGAGAATGGCCGCGTGGAGACGCAGGATATCTTCTTTTTCGAGCGCACCGGCGTCCGCGATGATGGCAAGGTGCAAGGGCGTTTTCGGTGGACGGGCGTGAAGCCGAAGATGCTGGAGCGGCTGCGCATTATGGGCATTGCGTTGCCCGACGGGGTGTTTGACGAAGTGATGGAAGTAAACATGGACTAGAGCGGGCGAATGTTTGACGCCGTTTTCGACGCCATTGTCATTCCCGGGGGCGGCTTGCTGCCGGACCATACGCTGCCGCCTTGGGTGTTACCGCGCTTTGAACGCGCTCTGGCATTACGTCGAGCGGAGTTCGTACTGCCGTTGAGCGCGGGCAGTCCGCATCGGCCTTCGCCTTTCACGGCGCAGGGTGGGCCGGTGTTTGAGGCGCATGTGGGCGCCGAGTGGTTGGTGGCGAGGGGTGTGCCGGAGGATCGGGTGCTGCCCGAATCACTTTCTTTTGACACGATCGGCAATGCTTTTTTCGCACGGTTGTTGCATACGGATCCGCGCGGGTTGCGTCGCCTGCATGTAATTACGTCGGAGTTTCACTTGCCGCGGGCGCGGGCGATTTTCGATTGGGTGTTTGGGTTGGATGGGGCGGAGTACCGGCTGACCTATGAAGGTGCGCCGAACGCCGGCTTGTCCTTGGCGGTGCTGGCGGCGCGGCAGGAGAAGGAGCGGGCGGGCTTGGCGGCGGTTTCCGGGCTTCCCGCGCGGATTCAGTCGCTGGCGGAACTGCATCGGTGGCTATTCACGGAGCATGAAGCCTATCGGGCGACGCGGCCCGCTTGGCGACGATCGACCGGCAGCGAAGCTTGGCGCGATTCATACTAGAGAGGATGCACCTCGAAACTTTAGCTGTCCACGCCGGCCGCCGCATTGAAGCTACCGGCGATGTGACACCCGCGATTCATCTTTCCACCACCTTTGAGCGCGATGCCGACGGGCAGTATAGCCGCGGGTTCAGCTATGCGCGCGAAGGTAACCCGAATCGCGAAATGCTGGAGGAGTGCGTGGCGCAGTTGGAGGGCGGGCGGCAGGCGTTGGCGTTCTCCTCAGGCTTGGCGGTGGTGACGGCGGTGGTGCAAGGGCTGGAGCCGGGCGACCACATTGTGGCTCCGGACGACGTCTATTATTGTCTGCGGAAGGTGACCGGCAAGCTATTCGGTAAATGGCCGCTTTCGGTGACCTATGTCGATATGACGGACCTGGAAGCGGTGAAGGCGGCGATCCGTCCGGAGACGCGGTTAATTTGGGTGGAAACGCCGTCGAATCCTTTGCTGAAGGTGACGGACCTGGCGGCGATTGCGGCGATCGCGCGGGGGACGAAGGCGATGACGATTTGCGATGGGACGTTCGCGACGCCGATTTGCCAGCGTCCGCTTGAGTATGGCATTGATCTGGTGACGCACTCGACGACGAAGTATCTGAATGGGCACAGCGATTGTATCGGCGGCGTGCTGATTGCGCAGCACGATAGCTATCTGTTCGAGCGCTGCCGGACGGCGCAGATCCACGGGGGTTTGGTGCCTTCGGCGTTCGATTGCTGGCTGACGCTGCGGGGCATTTCGACGTTGCCTTGGCGGATGCGGGCGCACAACGAAAATGCGCTGCGGGTGGCGCGATTTTTGGAAGCGCATGCGGCGGTGGAGCGGGTGTATTATCCGGGGCTCGAGTCGCATCCGCAGCATACGGTGGCGGCGCGGCAGATGAATGGTTTTGGGGGCATGGTGTCGTTTCTACTGAAGGGCGGGGAAGCGGTGGCGCGCGCGGTGGCGGGCCGGACGCGGGTGTTTACGCGGGCAACGAGTTTGGGTGGTCCACATAGCTTTATTGAGCATCGGGCGTCGGTGGAAGATCAGCCGACGGCCACGCCGCGCAACCTGCTGCGGATGTCGATTGGGCTGGAACATCCGGAAGACCTGATTGCCGATCTCGCGCAGGCGCTACCATCAAAGGAATGAGTAAAGAGACAACTTTCAACGAACCGCGCTTGGCGCTGAACCGCATTTACACGCGTGGGGGCGACACGGGTAAGACGAGCCTGGTGGGAGGCCAACGGGTGGGCAAGGATACCTTGCGCATCGATTGCTATGGGACGGTAGACGAATTGAATTCCTTTATCGGCATGGCGCGCCTTTCGGCGGAGGAAGCGCCGGCGGCGGCGAAGCTAGCGGTGATACTGCACCGGGTGCAGCATGAGCTGTTTAACCTGGGGTCGATTCTGGCGACCAAGCCCGAGGACGTGCATCCGAAGCAGCCGCGGGTGACCGCCGTGGAGGTGCATCAGCTTGAAACGGAGATCGACGACTTTAACGAGGGCTTGCCGAATCTGCGGTCGTTCGTGCTGCCGGGCGGGTGTCGGCTGAATACGGAACTGCACGCGTGCCGGACGATCTGCCGGCGGGCCGAGCGCATCGCCGTGGCGTTGGCGCACGACGAAGAGGTGCCGGAGGAGGCGATTCAATACCTGAATCGGCTTTCGGATGCGCTGTTCGTGTGGAGCCGCTGGGCGTGCGTGGTGATGAGCGTGCCGGAGACGCTGTGGGAGCCGAATCGCGCGGCATCGGGCGGCGGGTCGGGCGACTGATTTCCGAGAGGAAAAGGCGTGTCGCGGCGCAACCGAAACCGAAATGCGACGTCTCTCTGATAGGGCTCCGTTTGCGAGCCCGCTATTTGGCGCTAAAATAAAACAGAACCCAAGGGAGGTTCATCGCATATGGCTCGTGGACGGCGTTCTTTCTTCTTCGTTCCGTTGATTATCACCCTGTCAGCCCTGCTGGGCGGCTTTTTTGCACCCGGGCCGGATGAGGTGAGCGCGGCCACCACAGAGGACGATCTGCGTGACTCGCAGAAGCTCTTTACGCGCGTATTCTCCTTGGTGGAAGACAACTACGCCGATCGCGTGACGCCGGATAAGGCCATCTACAAGGGCGCGATTCCGGGCATGCTGCGCACGCTGGATCCGCATAGCAACTTTTTCGACCCCAAGGATTATAAGCAGATCCGTGAAGATCAGCGGGGACGCTACTACGGCGTCGGCATGTCGGTGGGCCCGAAGAACAACAACACGATGGTGATCGCGCCGTTTACCGGCAGCCCGGCTTACAAGGCTGGCATCCGCCCGGGCGACATGATCATGGAAGTGAACGACAAGAAGACCGATGGCTTGACGACAAGCGAAGTGGCCGATTTGCTGAAGGGTCCGCGGGGCACGAAGGTGCAGATCTCGATCGCTCGCGAGGGGCTGGACAAGCAGATCGTCATGAATATTATCCGCGATGAGATTCCGCGCAAGAGTGTGCAGGACGCCTTCTTTCTGAAGCCGGGCATCATGTATCTCGACGTGGAGAGCTTTAACGAAAATACCAGCCGCGAGGTGGAAGACAATTTCAAGCGCCTGGGCGAGAAGAACGTGAAGGGCCTCATCTTAGACTTGCGGGACAATCCCGGCGGCTTGCTGACTGAGGGTGTTGCGGTGGCCGATCGCTTCTTAACGAAAGGGCAGAAGGTGGTTTCGCACCGTGGCCGGTCCTCGCCGGAGAAGCGTTATATGGCGCAGAATGGCAACCATGGTTTCGATTACCCGATTGTCGTCCTAGTGAATCGCTACTCGGCTTCCGCCGCCGAGATCGTCTCGGGTGCCCTGCAGGATCATGACCGCGCCTGGGTGCTGGGCGATAATACTTTCGGTAAGGGCTTAGTGCAGACGGTGTATCCGCTGAATGAAGACACAGGCCTGGCGCTTACCACCGCTAAGTACTACACGCCAAGCGATCGGCTGATTCAGCGCGATTATTCGCACAAGAGCTTCTTCGATTACTATTACGCGAAGAATACCGACACGAAGAACTTGCAGGATGTGAAGATGACCGACGCCGGCCGCACGGTTTATGGCGGCGGCGGTATTTCGCCCGACGAGAAGTTTACTCCGGAGAAGCTGAATCGCTTCCAGGTGGAACTGTTACGCAAGGCGGCGTTCTTCAATTTCTCCGCCAAGTACTTCGGCGATAAGGAAGCCAAGCTGCCTGCTAACTGGGAACCGGACCAATCCTTACTTACCGATTTGCATGCTTATTTGTTGAAGAATAAGTACGAGTTCACCGAAGCCGAGTGGGCTGAAAATAATAACTGGATCAAGCAGCGGGTGAAGTATGAGTTCTCGATTACGGCCTTCGGTGTGGACGAGGCTCGCAAGTACGCCATCGAAATCGATCCGCAAGTGCTGAAGGGCATCGACAATCTTCCGCAGGCCAAACACCTGCTGGAGACGGCCAAGAAGATGATCGTCCAGCGCCTGCGCTAGACCGTACTGGTTGTTTACAAGTACTGGGCTCTCAGGGGGCGCTTTGGTACGATTAATTCACGTGCCCCGTTCCAGCGTCCTCATTGTTGGAATTATCGTCTGGAGCGCCCAGGCTCAAACCAGTGCTGACGCGCTGTTGGACCGGGTGATCCGCGCCATTCGCTTCGAGCCGGCCGCGCAAGCTTTGCCGGAGGAAGAACTTCGTACGCTGGTCGCGGTGAAGTCGGGCGACCGGCTGACTCGCTTAGCGGTTCGACAATCCATCACGGCACTTTATAAGACCAATCGCTTCGACATAATTCGCGTGGAAGGCGATGCGGCTCCGAATGGCGAAGTGGATTTGGTGATCCGCACGACGCCTAATTGGTTTATCGGCCGCGTGGTGATCAAAGGCGTGCCCGATCCGCCTACGGTGGGGCAACTCAATAATTCCACCAAGCTGGAGCTTGGCGCGCTGTTCGAACCCGGGCAGATCAACCAAGCCATGGAAGGCCTGGGGAACACACTGCGCCTGAATGGCTTCTATGAGAGCCAGATCAAGCAGACTTTGCGCCGTGATCCGGATACGCAAACGATCAGCGTCCGCTTTGAAGTGGTGCCCGGGCCGCGCGCCCGGTTTAGCCGGCCGGAACTACTGGGAAACCTGGAGCAAAGCCCTGAGTCGTTGATTCGCGCCAGCCGGTGGCCGCTGGCATTGGGCCTGTTTGCCCAATGGCCCTGGGGCTGGAAATCGATGACGCAGAGCCGCATTCAGAACGGCATTGACCGTATCCGCCGCACTTACATCAAGAAGAATTTCCTGATGGCTTCGATCGGGCTGGAGGGGGTTCGCTATCTACCCGAGACCCATCGGGTGCAGCCGACGGTGCGCATCGATGCAGGCGCCCTTGTCGCGGTGCGCGCCACCGGGGCCAAGGTGTCGCGCAGCCGATTGCGCCAGTTGACGCCGATTTATCAGGAGGCCAACGTCGACCGTGCCTTGTTACTCGAAGGCGCGCGGACCATTGAGCAGTACTTCCAAGCCGAAGGCTATTTCGATGTCGACGTCAAGTTCGCGATTGACGATCGCGAGGGTAAGCGGACGATCGACTATCAGATCGGTCGCGGCGATCGCTACCGACTGACGGCCCTCGAGCTTACGGGCCAGCGATACTTCAATCAACGCACCTTACTCGAGCGCGTACAAACCACGCCGGCGACGTGGCTGCGCTATCGCCACGGCCGTTACAGCGAGCGGATGTTAGCGCAGGATAAGCTGGCGATTGAAGAGCTTTATCGCAGCAACGGATTTTTGGAGGTGGAAGTGCAATCGCGCGTACAGCAGACGCCGCAGGGCAAGCCCTATGAACAGTCGGTGTATCTGAACGTGAACGAAGGCGAGCAATGGTTACTGAGTAAAGTGGAGCTGGACGGCGTGCCGGCGGCGCGCCTTGAGTATCTGCGCGGGGTCCTGCAATCGCAGGTTGGGCAGCCATATAGCGAAGCCGGAGTGGCGGCCGATCGGGACGCGCTGCTGAATGAGTTCTACAACAACGGCTTTCCCGCCGCCACGGTGGAGGGCACCATCGAAATGGACAAGGTGGCCCGGAGGGTGGCGGTGAAGTTCAGCCTTCAGGAAGGCCGGCCACAATTTATTCGCAAGGTGATTGTGGAGGGCTTGGAGTCGACCAACCCCCAGATAGTCAACAGCCGGCTGTTGCTGTTCGCCGGGGATCCGGTTTCGCAAGGTCAAATGCTCGCCACGCAACGACGGCTCTACGATCTGGGTATCTTTTCGAGGGTGGATATGGCGTTGCAAAATCCCGATGGCGCTGAAAATAGTAAGTACGTTTTTTATCAAGTGGAGGAGGCGCGTAAGTACTCGTTCACTTTCGGCGCCGGTGCGCAGATCGCTCAGATTGGCGGCGGCATTACCAGCTTCGATTCGCCCGCCGGCGGAACCGGATTTAGCCCGCGGGTGTTGTTGGGGCTCTCCCGGAACAACATTTTCGGGGTCGGCCACACGGCGAGTGTGCAGACCCGGATTTCGAACCTCCAGAACCGCGTGATTGCTTCTTACCTGGCGCCGCAATTTCGCAACAGTGACCGACTAAATCTGATCTTCACCGCGATTTACGACGATTCGCGTAATGTCCGCACTTTTAACGCTCGTCGTCGCGAAGCCTCCATCCAGCTTGGCCAGCGCGTGTCACGAGCGAATACGATCCAATATCGGCTAACCTACCGCCGCGTTTCGGTGGATTCGGCGACCCTCAAGATCGAGCCGCAATTGATCCCCCTGCTTTCGCAGCCCGTGCTGCTGGGCATCGCTTCGATCACTTTCATTCAGGACCGGCGCGACGATCCGTTGGATGCCAAGCGCGGCTGGTACAACACGCTCGACACCGCGGTTTCCGCGCGCGCCTTTACTTCGGAATCGGACTTCTTCCGGCTGCTGGGGAGGAATTCCTCTTATTACAAAATCGGCCGTGAGTTGGTATTTGCCCGCACCGTCACCTTCGGTTGGCAGTACGGGCTCAGCGCGAATGCCTCCCGCGACGTTCCTTTACCCGAACGCTTCTTTTCGGGTGGTGCCAACTCCCATCGCGGATTCGCCGAAAACCAGGCCGGACCGCGCGACCTCGTGACTGGGTTCCCCGTGGGCGGCAAAGCCGTACTGATCAATGGCCTGGAACTTCGCTTCCCCTTTATTGGCGATAACCTCAGCGGCGTACTTTTCCATGACGCGGGCAACGTCTACTCAAAATTCAACCAGATTGGTTTTCGCGCCCAGCAGCGCGATCTTAGTGATTTCAATTACATGGTACATACTGTGGGCTTTGGCTTTCGTTACCGGACGCCGGTGGGGCCGATTCGTGTCGACATCGGATTTAGCCCGAATTCGCCTCGGTTTCAAGGCTTTCAGGGCACTTACCAGGATTTACTATTTCAGCGAGGGATCGCTACCCAACAACGTGTCAACCAATTCGCTTTTCATTTTTCTCTCGGGCAGGCCTTCTAATGCGGCTCCTGGTTTTGCTCTTCGCTCTCCTGCCGGCAACTGCCGCCGATCTGATTGACCGCGTCGCGGTGAGCGTGGGTACTACGGTGATTACCGAAAGCGAGTTACTCGAGCAAATGCGAGTGCGCGCGCTACTCGAAGATGTTCCGCTGGCGCTGGATGGCGAAAGTAAGCGGGATGCCGCTGATCGCCTAATTCAACAAACGCTGATCCGGCGGGAAATCGAAACCACGCGTTATGTCACGCCCGATCCGGTGGAGGCCGCCAAGTTACTCGCCGCCTTTAAGCGCAGCCGTTTCCAGGATGACGAAACGCTCTATCAAGCGGCATTGCGGAAAGCCAAAGTTACGGATGACGAAGTATTGGCCTGCTTCTTGTGGCAGTTGACCGTGCTGCGCTTCATTGAGTTTCGGTTCCGTCCGGGAGTACAGATCACTCCGGCGGACCTGCGCGACCATTATGACCGCAAATTTCTGCCGGCCTGGCGTGAGCGTACCAAGGATCCGCCGCCGTCGCTTGCCGACGCGACACCGGCGATCGAAGAGACTCTCGTGCAGGAACGCATCGACAATCAACTGGACGGTTGGATCAGCCTGAGCCGCACCCAAGTGAGCATTCGCTATCGAGAGGAGGTCTTTGAGGGCTTATGAAACGGCTTCGTAAGCTCATACTCGCGTTGTTAGTGCTGATGGCCATTTTCGCCGTCGTGGCCTTCTACCTTTGGCGTTCGGACTGGCTGGCCAACGCGATTCAAGCCCGTGCGATCGCTGAAATCCGCAAGGCTACCGGAACGGACGCCTCGATCGGTAAGTTCGAGTGGGATTGGCAGCGCGGTACCGTGCGGGTGAACGAGATCGTGATTCGCGGCCACGAGGCGGTTACCGATGCGCCCTTTGTCCGTATCGCTACCGCGGAAGTAACGCTGAAAGTAATATCTTTCTTGAGCCCCAACGTGGACGTCCGTGCGGTAAAGCTATCGAAACCAGAGGTGCATATTATCACCTATCCGGATGGCACTACCAACCTTCCGCGCCGCCGCCATCGGTCGACAGATCAGGTGATTGCGGAGTTACTCAAATTAGGGATCGATCGCTTGGATGTGACCGATGGCATTCTTTTATGGAACGATCAGCAGATTCCTTTCGCGATCCACGCCGAGCATGTCGATTTGTCGCTTCAACTGGATGCGCTTCGCTATCAGGGTACTGTGCAGGGTCAACGAGTGTCGTTGAAGTTGCCGGGGGTGCGCCAGTTTGCGGTTGATCTTGCGGCCAAGGTGACTCTGGAGCCGACGCGTTTACGATTTGAGGCACTGCACGTTTCTCTCGATGGACTGGATTTGTTAGCCGATGGCGAACTGACCAACTGGGCGCGGCCAGAACTTACGGCGAAAATGAAGGCCAACGGCCCAGTAAAGGCTTTGGTTACTCATTTCGACTTACCCGTCATGGCGCAAGGCGAAGCGCGGGCTAGTGGCGAACTGACTTACCGGCAGGGGTGGAGGTTCTCTGGTTTGGTCGGCGGAACCAACTTGGGCTATCAGCGCGAGCAGTTTACCGCGCGAGGCGTTAATGTGCGTGGGAGGGCCGAATATACTTACACTCAGTCCGGCGGTCACCGTGCCGAAGTGGCACAGTTACGCGCCGACTCAAGCCAGGGTAGTTTTCGCGGATCGCTGAGGGCAAGTTCAACGCGCTACCGGCTGCGAGGCACGATCGGAAACTTGCAGTTCGACGACGCACAGCGCCTTTTCGACCCAGCACTTCCTTCGTGGGCCTCTCTCGTCAACGGACCTATTGATGTGGACAGTGACTATCAGTTTCTGAAGTTCATCGCACATTTGACCCTGATCCCGACGGACGGCGATCGTTCTTTAAGCGGAACCGTAAATTTGGAGTACGACTCACGGACCCAGGATGTTAGACTCACCAAAACCTCGCTGCAATCAAACTCCACCCAAGTGGAAGTAGCCGGCGATTTACTCGGGGGGCTGCATGTCGATCTGTCGACTTCCAACCTTGGCGAGCTGCCATTCGTCAATCGGCTGCCCTTGCGGGTGGAGAGCGGGGGCTTGGTTACCTTCGAGGGACAAGTAAGTGGCGGCATTCGGGCGCCGGCGGCAAAGGGTCAGCTCACGGTGACGGCGATCTCCTATCAGGGTGAAGCCGTGGAGCGGGGTCGCGCTTTCGTCAGCGCGCGCGCGAACTTACTTGCGCTGACCCAAATGGAGTTGCACCGAGGCCGGCAGACCTTGAGTGGCGCGGTGCAAGTGTCTTTGTTCGACTGGGCGACTCGTCCCGCCAGCAGCTTGCGCGGGCAGGTTGTCGCGTCGGAGATCGAGGTAACTCCCTATCTTGCCGATGCCCGGGGGCGGATTAGAGGGACCGCCGAGCTAGGTGGCGTGATTGGCGACCCCAAGCTGGAGGGCAATGTGGAATGGGTCGATGCGATTTATCAGAATCAAGCTTTCGGAAAAGTAACTGGCCATATTACTTATAGTGGCGAGCAAATCGACGTCCGCAATGGCTTGCTAACGCTTGAGCGCCAACCGTTCGAATTCGCCGGAACTTACGTCCACGAGCCGAATGATTATCGAAACGGCGCTTTCCATGCTACGGGCAAGGGCTCCGGCGTCTTTCTCGAGCGGCTGCCGCAGCTGCACGATCGCTTTCCGCTAGTGGCGGGACGGCTTGAAATCGATGCCCGCGCTCGCGGCCGTCTGAACAACGGCATTCCGGACTTCAACTCTGTCGACGGTCGCGCGGTGATTCAACAAGCGGCATATGACGGCAAGGTGCTCGGTGCCCTTAGCCTCCACGCCAAAACCGAAGCGGGTAAAGTAAGTCTCAGCGCCAGCGGGCTGCTGCGTGGCGCTTCGCTTACGGCGAGTTCCCAATGGCAATTAAGCGGGCCCATGACTGGCCAGGGGCAGTTCGCGCTCCAAGGCGCTAAGTTCGACGACTTTCAGGATCTGGTGGCCAATCCGGCTTCCGCCGAAGATCCTTCGCCCTTTGACTTAAGGCTCGAAGCAACGGGGACGATCCACGGTAACTTACGTGAGCCGAATGCGTTGGCGGGTAACGTGAAGATTAGCCAATTGGCTATTACTCCGCGCCAAGCGATGAGCGATGCGGCGCGCCGCGATTTTACTCTCCGCAACGATGGCCCGCTGGAGATCACTTATGACGCCAAAGGTTTTGACATTCGGCAGGCTAAACTCTTCGCTAAAGATACGAAACTGACGGCTTCCGGTTTGGTTTCCACCCAAGGCACGACTAACGCCAGCATTCATGTAGTGGGCGACGCCAACGTGGCAGTGCTGTCGGCACTCAAAACCGACTTACTCGCGGCCGGAAATTCTACTCTGGATCTGACTCTCCGCGGGTCACTGGCGCAACCCATTATGGCGGGACGGATGGAGCTTCGTGACGCCTCGTTCTTTTTACGCGATGTGCCAAACGGTCTCGAGAAGGTAAATGGCGTTGTATTCTTCGATCGCTCGCGAGCACGCCTGGAGAATCTAACCGCGCAATCGGGCGGAGGCACGATTCGGCTGGGCGGATATATCGGATTCAGCAACGAACTCACCTACCAGTTACAAGCGCAGGCCGACAATGTCCGGGTTCGTTATCCCGAAGGCGTCAGTACGGCCGTGAATACCGCGCTCACTCTCGCGGGCAGTGCGTCGCGTAGCTTGCTCTCCGGCTCAGTTACCCTCTTGCGAGCGGCATTGAATCCGCGCACAGACTTGGGGGCCTTAATCGCGGAGACGGGAAAATCCAACTCTACGCCGACTCGCATTGAGAATGAGTTTCTCAAGAATATGCAGTTCGACGTGCGGATCGATACGGCCCTGAATGCCCAGGTAACGACCTCGCTCACCCAGAATGTCGAGGCCGAAGTGAATTTACGTTTGCGGGGCACTCCGGCGCGCCCCGTGTTACTCGGACGCACTTCCTTCACGCAAGGGGAGATTAGTTTTTTTGGCACGAAATATACGATCGACCGGGGCGAAGTGAACTTCTATAACCAAACGAAGGTGGAGCCCACGATTAACCTGGACCTCGAAACCCGAGTACGCGGGGTGGTGGTGACGATCAACTTCTCCGGCCCGGCCAGTAAGCTAAATCTCTCCTACCGGTCGGACCCGCCGTTGCAATCTGCCGAGATTCTGGCTTTGCTCACCGTGGGTCGGACACCGAGCGGCGCCGTTAGTGGCGGGGCCAATGTACAGAGCCCCACGTTCTTACAGGGCGCTAGCAGCGCCCTGCTGGGCCAGGCGGTGGCTGCCCCCATTACCGGCCGCCTACAGCGGCTCTTTGGCGTCAGCCGGGTGCGAATCGATCCCCAGTTGACCGGACTTGAGAATACGGCGCAGGCGCGGCTCACCATTGAGCAGCAAGTTTCGCGCGACGTTACCGTCACCTTCATTACCAATCTCAACCGCACGCAGCAACAGATTGTCAGCGTGGAATGGGATTTCTCGCGCGAATTTTCCGCGCTGGCGATCCGGGATGAGAATGGCGTGTTCGGGCTCGATTTCTTTTACCGGAAGCGATTCAAATGAAGCTGCGGAAAGTGCAAGGCAAGTTAAAAATCGAGCATAGTATCATCGACGGCTTGCGCGACTTACTTGAACGCCTACTGAACGAAAATCCTGAGATTCGGTCCATCATCCCCGGCGTGATTCGCCCGGTGCGCGATGCCAAGGGCGAGGTGAAGCTGCGGGTGACGGTGCCCACGACGAATGGCTGGAAAGCGATTGCCCTGAGCGCCGGTGCGCGGCAGGAGTTATTCATCTCCACGGCTTGGACCCAGGAGGAACTTGAGGCGGCGATCAAACGCTCCTTGACTTAGCCTGGGCCTGCCGTTGTAACTCGCGCAGCTTCATTCCAGTGAGCGCCATCGCCACAAATCCGCCCAGCAATAGGGGCAAGGTAACTAGGCCCCAGAGTAAGAACGAGAAGCGCTTCGCCAACGCCTCATTGGCGATGAACATGGTGAGTGCTTGCGCCACTAATAACTGGAAGGTGCCTAAGTTGCCGGGAGCGCTGGGTACCACCGTCCCAAGCCGGAGCACCACGGTGACCACCGCGGCCGCGCCCAGGACACTGCCATGGGGAAGCTGCAATCCGAAGCCGCGCATCAGGGTGTAAACGGGCACCACTTGTAGGAGTAGATAGGGCAAACTGGCGGCGAACGCCAAGTAGAAAGAACGGGATTTCCCCATCGCATGTAAGTCGTCGATCAGGCGAACCAAGCCCGGTGACTTAGCGACTAAACCTTCCGTCCAGCGCCGCGCAATCAGCACGGTTATGAGGACAGTTACCAGCACCAACACCACCAGGCTGAGTACCCAGGCGAAGTGACCGACATATCCTGGCAGCGGCGTAAACTGCAGGGTGACCAGGAAGAATACGATCAGCCAGATGCCATCGAATAATCTTTCGAGCAGCACGCTCGAAAGCACGACGGGGAGGGGCATGGTCGTCCAGCGATTCAGCAAGTAACAGCGGATCACTTCGCCGGTGCGGAATGGCAGCACTTCGTTCGCGAAGAGGCCCACGTAAATGGCGCGTACGGTTTGGCGCATGCGCACGGTGGAAATGGGCGACAGCAGGATGCGCCAGCGCCATCCTTGCACTACGTAAACCAAGACGTCGGCGGCGGCGCCCGCGCAAACCCAACGCCAATCGAGGGCGCGCATTTCTTCCTGCAGCTTGGAGATCTCGCTGCCGCGCAACGCCCACCACAAACAGGCGACGGAGCCGAGATTGGCAAGGATGATCAAAGCCCGCATCCCCGGCGACGCCCCAGCCCACATGCCGGGTGCTTTCACTGGAGAGTTGTGAACTTCATCCTTCAACTCTTTATGATAGCGCCCGCCAGTGGTAGCGAAAGCAGTATCCTGATAGAGGCTATGTCCCAACTCCCAGTTCGAGCGATCAAGAAGGTGGCCGTTCTCGGCGCCGGTACCATGGGTTCGCGAATCGCGGCCCACTTCGCAAATGCGCAAGTTTCGGTTCTTCTGTTGGACCTGACACCCGCCGCCGCTCAGCGCGGGCTGGACGCGGCGACGAAGGGGAAGCCGGCTGCGCTCTACTCGCCGGCCGCCGCCTCACTCATCACTACCGGCGGCTTCGATACCGACTTGGCGGGAGTGGCAACCTGCGATTGGATTCTGGAAGCGGTGACCGAAAACCTCGAGATCAAGCGTCAGCTTTGGCCGCGCGTACTTGAGTTCGCGCCCGCCCATGCGATTCTCTCCACGAACACCAGCGGCATTCCGTTGCGCGCGATCGCCGAAGGCTGGCCGGCCGATGCACGCCGTCGCTTCCTGGGCACGCACTTCTTTAACCCGCCACGCTATCTGCACTTACTCGAAGTAATTCCCGGGCCCGATACGGATCCGTTCCTGTTGCAGGATGTGATTCGCTATGGCGATCTGCGATTGGGCAAAGGCGTAGTGTTGTGTAAAGACACGCCGAATTTTATCGCCAATCGAATCGGCAGCTTCTTCGGCTCCACGGTTTACAAGCACATGGTGGAGGGCGACTACACGATTGAGGAAGTGGACGCGCTTACTGGCTCTTTGATTGGCATCCCCAACACGGCTACGTTTCGTTTGTGCGATTTGGTGGGCCTGGATATTTGGGCGCACGTCAACTCGAACTTGTATCATGCGGTTCCGGACGATCCTTGGCGGGACCGGTTCCAAGTGCCGGCATTTCTGCAGGGCATGTTGGATCGTGGGTGGCTAGGCGATAAGAGCGGGCAAGGGTTCTATCAACGAACGGGGCCGCAGCGGGAAATCCAGGCCATTGACTGGAAGACCTTCGAGTATCATCCGGCCGCGCGTCCGAAGTTGCCCGACGCGGAGGCCGTGAAGCCGATTGAAGACTTAGCGGAACGCTTGCGGGCGATCGTGGCGAGCCCGGGCCGGGGCGGGTCATTCATTTGGAAACTCTTGAGCGACCACTTACTCTATGCCGCCGAGCGGGTGCCGGAAATCTCTGACCGCTTAGTGGAAATCGATCGGGCCATGCGTTGGGGTTATGCGAATAAATTAGGCCCATTTGAGTTATGGGACGCGTTGGGGTTTCAAGATACGGCCCGCCGCCTGGAGCGTGAGGGGCGGCGGTTACCCGATAACGTGGTGCGCATGCTGGAGGCGGGCGCCAAGAGTTTCTACCGCTCCGCCGACGCGAATCAGCGGCCGCGCAATGAATATTTTGATTTCGGGGCGAATAACTATGCGCCACTGGATCCGCCGCCCGGAACGATTTCGATGGCGCATACGAAACGGGCCCGCGGCGTGATTAAACGCAATGCGGGAGCGTCTTTGGTTGACTTAGGCGACGGCGTGTTGGCGATAGAGTTTCACTCTAAGATGAATGCGATCGCCGAAGACGCGCTTTCGATGATTTACGCGGGGCTCGACGAGACGAAGCGGAACTTCGCGGCCACCGTGATTGCGAATGAGGGCGAACACTTTTCGGTCGGCGCGAACTTAGTGCTGGCGCTGGCCGCGGCGCAAGACGAAGAGTGGGATGAAATTGACTTTGCCATTCGGCGTTTTCAACAAGCGACCATGGCGATCAAATACGCGACTAAGCCGGTGGTTGTGGCGCCGTTCGGGCGCACGCTGGGCGGGGGCTGCGAGATTGCGCTGCACGCGACGCGTTGCCAGGCTTCGGCTGAACTCTATATAGGTTTGGTGGAAGTTGGCGTGGGGCTGATCCCCGGCGCGGGCGGCTGTAAAGAGTTACTCCTTCGCTTAAAGGACGTGCGCCGGGTCTTTGAGACGATTGGGCTGGCGAAGGTGTCTACTTCCGCGGACGATGCCCAGCAACTAGGCCTGTTACATAAACTCGACGTCGTTTCCATGAATGCCGATCGTTTAATTGAGGACGCGAAGTTTCTGGCATTATCATTGGCACCGACTTACTCGCCGGGAAAGCCGCGGATGGATATTCAACTGAGTGGCGAGGCCGGTTATAGCCGGTTGAAGCTGGGGTTGTGGTCAATGCGACAGGGCGGTTACGCCACGGATCATGATGTGGCGGTGGGAGAGAAATTGGCCCGCGTGTTGACGGGTGGTCCGCTGACGGGCACGCCGGTGGTGACCGAACAGCAGATGCTCGACTTCGAGCGCGAAGCCTTCTTGAGCCTTTTGGGGACGCGCGCGACTCAGCAGCGGATGGCCCATATGCTGAAGACCGGCAAGCCGCTCCGCAATTAATTTAGCCGAAAAGGATTTCCTATGACTGAAGCCGTCATTATCGATTGTCTCCGTACGCCCGTCGGCAAGGCCCCGCGCGGAACGTTGCGTCTTACTCGCCCTGACGACATGGCCGCCGCTGTGATTCGCGCGCTGCTCGCGAAGTATCCGCAGGTGCCCGCCGATGAGATCGACGACTTGATCCTTGGCTGCGCGATGCCCGAGGCCGAAGCGGG
>Ga0105044_10002339_pt1 | contig 25815 bp, 28 predicted proteins | sample MAT01_FD_78092 | JGI IMG/M metagenome (GOLD analysis project Ga0105044, IMG submission 78092) | Freshwater microbial communities from Lake Fryxell liftoff mats and glacier meltwater in Antarctica - MAT-01 | ecosystem: Environmental > Aquatic > Freshwater > Ice > Liftoff microbial mat | place... | reverse complement strand
TCTTGGCTCCGTCATCCATAAAACCGAAGGGATAACCTCCAGCCTTTTCTCCGGTACTTCTTGCCTGACTATCTTTCTCCAGCCATTCATTCAGCTGCATCGGTTTCCTCCTTGGCATTGCTACTGCGGGCCACGTCCTGAGCCTTTCTGAGACGGTCCAGATCAGAAAGAAAATCCACGTAGTGCGGCAGTTTCCAGTGATTTGCAAATCCCATGGCCTCAATGCCGTCGATGTGATAAAGAACAAACTCCTGATCCTCGGCCGGGCAGGTCGGCTTTTCGGCCCTGGCGCAACGATCCAGCACCGCCATGGAAATGGCCTTAATCTCGTTCTGCCCAAAACAGAAACCGTATCCCAGACTGAATTTCGGCATGCCGTCCTTGCCCTGAAAACGGGCCAGCACCTCAGCCTCGGTAACTTTTACCTCACCTACAACATAAGGCTCACCGGTTACCGGATGGGTTATGGTCAGCGGCAGGTAGCCGATCCTCAATTCACCCAGCGTCGGGTGGATATTGCCGTAACCGCGCATACTGGAATAGGCCAGCGTCAGCATGCCGCCTGTCTCCCCCCTGGCCATACTCTGTAACGCGGCACTGCGGGATGCGGGGAAAGTCAGGGATTGGCGGGTGATGTCTGTCAGTACCGCCTCTTTAGCATTGATACCGGGGGTCTCTTCCAGCAGACCTTCACGACGGAGAATACTGATTACCTTGGGAAAGGTTTCCGGCAGCTCCAGGTTGTCGGGAAGTGTGCTGAAAACACGTTCACGGAAGGCCTTGCGCCTGGCTTCATCATCCTCAAGCAGGTCGAAATCCAGCAGCCGCAGACTGTAGTCGCTGGTGGCCCCCAGAATCTGCCCGCCCGGAATATCCTTGAAAGCAGAGGAGATTCTCCGCACAATCCGCATTTTTTCCGTATTCAATGACAGTGAGTAACCCAATCTGGGCTGGGTGGCCCGAAAAGCCCTCAGCATGAAAGATGCCTCCAGGGTATCACCAAAAGTCTGCTTTATGGCAAGAGCAGCCAGGTCCGGAGCATAAAGCGAACCCTCTCCCATAACCCGGTCTACGGCCAGGGGCAGTTGGTCCCTGATCTGCGCGACCTCCAGCGGTGATGAAGAACCATTCATTCCCTGCAGGGCAAAAAGCGCGCAAGCCTTTTCTATTGCTTCATTGCCGCCTTTGACAGCTACATATCCCATATCAGTTCACTCCGATTTTTGTTGAACGCGGGATACAGGCAACCCTGCCGTCCCGATCTATAAATATGGCATCCAGCCCCAGCGGATACTCCATGTTGACCTCTTTGAGCCGATCGAGCTCACGCATTTCAAATCCACTGATTGCCAGGGATAAAGTCCCATTGATTCCAGGACCGGAGAGCATTATTTCATTTCCATCAGCTTGCAGTTCCTCCACAAGGTAGACGACAGTTGCTCCGGCATCGGGATATTCAAGTGTTCCGCGTTTGAATCCGGTCAGCCAGCCACAGGTTGTGCCACGGCAGGCAACAACATAATCCGCTTCCTCAGGGTGCGCCTGGATGCTGTTTGTATAACGCAAGAACACCGTTTCAAGGGCAGCGTCATCCATCACCGCCAGGCTGACTTCGTTATCCAGCAGGCAACCCAACAATTGAACAGCCGACTGCTGTTCCCCGTCATGCTGTGGCAATTCATATACTTTTCCGGGACGGCTCATGGCCTGCAACAGCACCCTAAACAAGGTGTGATCTTTTATAATCTGACTTGAATGCATAGCTATGCCCCCGCCATGAGATCAAAACTGACTTTTGTGGCTGCCACCAACGCAGCATTTTCTGCCTGCTGTTTACTCTGCAAAACCTCTTCCAGCTCCAGCAAATCAATCAGTCTTGATTTGACTTCGGTCTTCTGATTAAAACGCAATACCGCATCGCTGGCGGCTCTAGCCAGTGCCCTGCGTGGTGATTCACCCAGCACCATGGCATATCCTTCAACACCTCTAAAGCAGACCGAGGCTTCCGTAACCAGCACTTCGCCCAGGTGAAAATCGGTTTCAAAACAGTCCTTGACCGTCTGCATCAACAGTCCGACACGCGGTGGCATGGAAATCATCAGTTCTTCATTACTGAACAATTCCAACAGCTGCTCTACCCGCTGATCATCCATGCCTGCAATCAACATGGTCATATCTTTTGTTGCCATATGTTTTTCCTTTTCACTCATAAGAGACATAAAAACTGTAGCCATGCTTTTTGAATCCCAGAGATTCATAGAAGCGATGGGCGTCAACACGGTTGATGTTGCTGGAAAAAGTCATTTTGTAGCAACCCTTCTGACGGCAGAGGCCATTGGCGTACTCCATCATCTTGCTGCCAACCCCTTGGCCTCGAAGACCAGCGGCTACAACCACATCCTCCAGCACCGCGCTGGGCGCAGCCATGTGGCCGAAGTTGTCCATTATCAGCAAGGCAAGCACTCCGACGGCCCTGTTGTCAATAGTGGCCAAATGCAGACTGTAGTCGGGATACAGTTTGATTTTATTGAATATTTTTTGAGCCTGCTCCTGTGAAAGCACTTCACCTTCGTCCTGCCCGAGCTGCGAATACAGCTCCAGTATGTCCGGCAGGTCGGCTTCAACAACCTCCCGCATGATGATTTCCATGATCTGCTCCATAAACTAATAATTGGTGTTAGGTATAACGTGCCCTGATATAGGCGCTGGCCCGATCAATAAGCGCGACGGTGATGACTATTATGATCAAAATGGTGGTTACTTCGCGGTTTTCATAGCTCTTAAGCTTATCAAACAGGTAGATACCGATGCCGCCTGCGCCGGTAAAACCGAGGATAGTGGCAGAACGCACATCTGATTCCAGGCGATAAAGTGTCATTGAGACAAAAAACGGGGTAATCTGCGGCAGCACTGCATAGCGGATTACTTTTACAAATCCGGCGCCTGTAGCAGCCAAAGCATCAATCGGCTCCTGCTGAATAGCTTCGATACCTTCCGAGAAGAGCTTGATCAGGACGCCGGAGGTATGGATTCCCAAGGCCAGAATACCTGGCATGGGACCGAGTCCGACCGCTGATACAAACAACAGTGCCCAGATGATCTCGTTGATGGAACGGCTCAGGTTGGCAAACATTCTAACAGTTGTATACAAGGCCTTTTTCAACAGCACCGGCACACCAGTTTTACCCGGAATGATGATCTCCAGTGTGTTTTTGGAGGCGAGGAATGAAAGCGGAAAGGCAATTACCACTGACATAATCAATGCCAAAAAAGCCATCTGAACCGTTTCCAACATGGATAACAGGTATTTGCCAATCCCTTTGGCAGCAAGATCGGGCGGAACAAAACCGCTGTCTGCAATCTCCGGATTGCCGGCCAGATAGGTCAACATATTGCCCCAGCCGTCATACAATTTGCCTAAACCCATCTCGGTGGAGTTCCAGCACCAGGCGATCACCATCAACGAGGTGACCAGCATCATGATATTATACGGGTGGAACGGATTGGTCTGGCGTTTAATTTCTTCAAGATTCATGTCTGGTTATCTCGTCAAACAGTTTTTCAGGAGTCAGTCCAAGTAAAGCTGCGACCGGCTTGTTTGCCTGCCGGTCGCGGCTTTGGATTACTTTTTTCCCAGTTGTTTTTTTACCTCAATCTGTTCACGGATCGGATCATAGATATCGTCAGTAACCGGTGCATAACCCTTCAGTTTCAGCTTGCTCAGACCGACTTTGTCGTCGTAGGTCAGGAAAGCGTCCTTAAGGGCCTTTTTCAGCGATTCCGGGATATCCTTGCGATAGGCCATGTTGGAGCCAGGGATCAGTTTAGAAGTCCAGAGAATATTAAAGTCCTTATCCTTTTTCCAGTACTTCCCATCGCCGCGCAGCATATCCAGATCGTTGGTGGAGGCAATGTCAATTCTGCCCGCTTTAACTGCCAGCATGGATGCTTCATGACTGCCGGAGTAGATCACTTTGGAAAAGTACTTTTCAGGGTCGATCTTCATGTCTTTGACGAAGTAAACGGTCGGTACAAGAGTTCCGGAGGTAGAGTTGGGATCGGTGAAGGCAAAGACCTTGCCCTTGGCGGCCTGGATTGATGTGATTGGGGAACCCTTTTTGGAGATGATCACTCCGTGGTAGCCTTTGCTGCCGTCTTCGGAGACTTCCAGTGCAAAACACTCGGCATTGGCGCGTTGAGCAGCTTCGACATAGGATTTTGGCCCATAATAGGCCACTTCGATGTGTTTGAACTGCATGGCAGTAATGACACCGTTGTAGTCGGTGGAGGTTTTAAGTACTACCGGGATACCGAGCTTTTTTTCCAGATATTTGGCAACATTGTCGTAGCGTTCTGTGATGTGCGATGACGATTCGGTCGGGATCAGGCCAATGGTCAGTTTCTTTGGCCATTCTGCCGGGGCTGCCAGTGCTGCGACCGGGATACAGATGGTCAAAGCAAGTGCGACTAAAGCTTTCAGTACTTTCTTCATTGTGCATCTCCTTTAAGTTGGTTGATCTGATATCAGAATATTGAATTATGCAGCAGAAGCTGCTGCCGGTGAAAACGGGTAGTGGTGGATCCCCTTATCTCTGTTCTCACTTTTAAGCGGACAGCAGTAAATCGCCTCAACTGTTGCCTGACAGAGCTGGGAAGGAGGTCCGTCAAATATGATCCGGCCGTTGTTCATGCCGATGACCCTGTTGCAGTATTCGCGGGCATAGTCAAGCTGATGCAGGTTGGCGATCACGGTCATGCCGTACTTGTCATTGGCGTTCTTGAGGGTTTCCAGCACGCTGCGCGCACTGACCGGGTCAAGGGAAGAAATCGGCTCATCGGCCAGGATGATTTCCGGGCGCTGGGCAATTGCCCTGGCAATAGCCACACGCTGTTTCTGGCCGCCCGAGAGACGGTCACAGCGGCTGAGCGCTTCCTTCTCAATACCGACCACCTGCATGTATTCATAGATTTCTTCGTACTGCTCATGGGTGTAGTGTTTGAAAAGGGCTGAAAGCAGTGGTTTACGGTGCAGCATTCCGCTGCCGATATTATCCAGCACCGACAGACGCGAGACCAGGTTGAATCCCTGAAAGATCACGCCGATCTTTGAGCGCAGTGTCTTCAGCTGCCCGTTACGGATTGAGCCCAGGTCGTTTCCCAGCACACTCAGCTGTCCGTTCAGGATCGATGTGGTGGCATTGATGCCCATCAGCAGGGTGGACTTGCCAACGCCGGAAGGTCCGATAATGCTGAGGAATTCACCTTTTCTGATGGTCAAATCAACATTTTTGACGACCTTTTTGCTGCCGTAGCCTAATGTAAGGTTTTTTGCGATGATCTGTTCCATTTCAGAAAATCCTCCTGGATTTAAGTTACTTATTCAAAATTGATCACTATGCTGCCGATGTCGCCGCGCATTCTAGTCTCACAATACTCAATAACACTTCCGTACTGGTCTTTGGCAATGCTTTTGGCAAGAAGCAGCGGCACGCCTGTACTGATTTGCAGAAGCCGCAAATCGTCTTCCTCCGGCATGACTGTTTCAAAGAGTGATTCTGACCTGCTCGGTTCCACGCCGAATTGCTCCCGGAGCATTTCGTAAAGCGACGATGAGGAACTCATCAGTTCTCCAAGCCCAATGAATCTGGCAGCTGAGAGATTAGAGGTTGCCACCATCAGCGGCGTACCACTGGCAAAACGGAGCATTCTCAAAGACAGCACCGGTTCTCCTGTTTCAAGTCCAAGTTTTTCAGCCAGAATTGCATCTGCCGGAGTGACAGATGTTTCAATCAGTTCAGTAGCTGGTGCCAGCCCTGCTTCGATGATTGAACTGGTAAATCTGACCTTTTTAGACACCCTGTACTTGATTTTGGTGTCTGATACAAAGTTCCCCTTGCCTTTGACACTGTAGATGACACCTTCGTTCTTAAGCAGCTTCAACGCCTCACGGGCCGTATGACGGTTCACCCCGAATTGACGACTCAAGTCTGATTCAGTTGGAAGCTGACTACCCGGCTCATAATTTCCACCCTCTATATTTTGCATGAGGATTTCGGATATCTGCCGGTAATAGGCTATTCCAGACGTTTTCTGGAGTATGTCGGTAACTTGTCTATACATCTAGACAGGGTTATAGCACCGGATTGTTACAACCAGATGTAGACATTGTTATTTTTTAGTGAATAGTAAGTTACGAATTGTCCAACCCAAATGGGCGTGATATTTTCTAGTAGAATCCAGCGTTGTCCGTTTGGTAATTGCATTGGTCTAAAATCCCCTCCCTTTCAAGGGGAGAGTTAGGGTGGGGATGGGTTTTAGCTGCTGCAAACCCGAAAATCTACCCCATCCCCCTCCTAACCTCCCCCTTGGAAGGGGGAGGGACAAAGGCTGAAAAAAGCAAACCGGACATTGGTGAGTAGAACCATATTTTGAAAAGGGGAAATGATTATGGCAGGCAAGATCGGACACAACTATAGCAGAGATCCATACCCATGGGATGGGGCCGAAACACTGAAACGTTCATCAGCCTGGGAGTGCTGTGACATGAAGCTCCCACCATCGTTCCATGTCTGTCCGATTTGTGGCAGGGAACGGCAACTGCCGGAAGAATCCGCTCCCATACCTGATTAAAACTATCGGCTTGCCGTTACTCGCCTAACAGGCTTCTCGCGCGACTTCATCTCCTGTGGAGTAATTCCGTTCAGCCAATGCCCACAGATAAAACAGGAGACGCCATGCGCTGAAGGTGAATTTACCTCCAGCACTATATGACGTATATGAACGGAATGACATTTGGGACAGGCCATTGTTTCCTCCTTAGTTCAAAATATTCACACTGTGGTTATCTGACGCATAGATAACCTTTTTAATCACTTCATCACTGTAATTACGCATTTTGCTATGAATGCTGTCCATCCGCTCCTTTTGCTGACGAACCTGTACTTCCAGCCTGTTTACATCGTCGAGCAATAACTTGAGCATGGCAGCAGCCATCTGATCCTGCATATTTGGCAAATACTCTTCAATCTGTTCCAGGGTAAACATTACTTTTGGTTGCATTTATCTGTCTCTTTTCGGCATTATTTTGAAATAGATCATACGACGGTACCGCAAAACCATTTCAATGCATGGCACTGAGTGATTCATAGTTAAAACGGCTTACATGTTTTTCAATTTTCTGCCTGATAACCCCGCCGCTGACCGAGTCATACTCGTGAGATTCGACATTAACTGCAAAACTATGATTAGATATCAGATTCTGATCAAAATCGCATGACTGAGCATTTGGCGTGCCACTCCATTCACCAAAGCTGCCTTTGACAACATTTACTGAGGACATGAGTGTTGTTCCTTCTACCTGTTAGAGAGTAGCTATATAACAATATCATTTCAGAGTTACGAACAGATTGCATTCAGGCAATTGTTTGGCAAAAATTAAGTGTCTGAACTCATGCCGATTGGCAACTAATACCCAATTAACAAAAAACCCGTTAAATCTTTAATAAAGATTTAACGGGATATAGATGACGCATCAGGCATACAAAATTTAAAATATTCCTATTTACCTGTACTCAAAAAACATCCAAATACCTCATATTTTTACCGTCTTATACAAAAAATTCTTGAACTTGAACAGTTTTCGCTTTTCCTCTTCCTCACTTGCATCAATGTCCAGTGCTTTAAGATAGCGCGCTACTGCAGGCAGGGTTTTACCGGCCAAACCTTTTGTAATTTCAATCAGCAGCTTGACCGTTTCCCGGGAAATGTCATTTTTTGAAAACGGCTCATAAACATCTTTCCAAAAATCACCGCCAGCTTCAATCTGCTCAAGTATCTTCTTTGCCAGCTTTTCATCCAGCTCTTTTGAGCCCGGTTTATGAGATAAAATTTCTACTGCACCGGTTCCTGCAATGGCCATACGAATGGCATCGCCGGTGATGATATTGCGCGTCCGGAAAAACAACGCCCGTAACAGAATACTGCGAAGTTCGCGAATGTTGCCTTTATAGTTGTGCCTGATCAGCTCCTGTTTAGCATCTTCGGAAAGTATGGGTGGATTATCCGGTGGTTCGTTTTCACTGCGATAGGTGCGGTAGAGTTTACCGAGAAAGTGTACCGAAAGGTCAGAAACATCCTCGCGTCTTTCATTCAGCGAAGGGAGCCGAATGGAAAGCTCGGAAAGCCTGTGGAACAGGTCTTCACGGAAATTTCCGGCGGCAATTTCTTCCGGCAGATTGCGGTTGGTCGCTGCTACCAGCATGACGCGACTGTAGCGCTCGTTATTTTCACCCAGCCTTACAAATCCGCCGTTATCAAGAAAACGGAGCAGCTGCACCTGGGTTTTCGGGTCGGCATCACCAATTTCATCCAGAAAGACGATACCGCCCATGGTTTCTTCCAAGATACCGCGACGGTCGTTGTAGGCACCAGTAAAAGCGCCTTTTTTATGGCCGAACAGCTCTGAATAGGTCAACTCACCCGAATAGGACGCTATGTTGGTCTTTTTGACCGGCAGCTCGCCATTGGGGTTAATCTTTTCGCGGTAGAGATTGTTTAACTTGTTATACAGGTTGTTGAAAAAGAACTCCTTACCTGAGCCGGTTGGGCCGGTCACAAGTATGGAAGGCAGTCCGAGCGTTGCCTCCTGCAAAATGTGTTTGTTCCAGAAGGTAATCCGGTTGAAAATAGGTGGAGAGACCGTATTAATGAACTCAACTATGGCCTGGGAGTTTGGGCTGTTACCAATGATGTTGCCCAGCCTGTAGGAAGAGACATGTGGATCTTTATAGGCAACATCGCTGGCAAGCCGGTCAACCTCACTCTGCAAACCTTCGATGCGCTGCAGATCAGAAATGTGGCGCGCTGTTATGCTGCCGATAATCTGCAGAATACGACGGTGTTCTTCGCGGAAATATTCGTAGTGAAGTGAATTCAGACAGATTACTGCTATCACATCATCGTCGCAGATAACCGGCACAGCTATCTCGCTTTTGAGCAGATCACTTACCGATCGGTGAAATCCGCCTGTCTGTTGTTCACGATCAGCCCGGCCAACTATTTTTGGCAACTTGGTATGGGCCACATAACCGGTAAGACTTCTGTCCTCCGGTCGCAGCTCTATACCGCCAACCGGCATGGCCGGAATATATTTCTTGATCCATTCCTTGTTTTTGGCGCCCACAATTGTACCGTTTTCGTCTTCAACAATAAGCCACTTCTGACCGCCACGCTCTGTCACCATGGCAATACTGCCCGTATCGGCACCGATCAATTCTGTGGCTTTGGAAAGCACCTTATTCAGGAATGGCTGAAGACTCTCACTTCGTTCATTGAGCAGATCACTGATCTCGGAAAGCACCTGAATCTCCAGGTTTTCCCCACCTACTTCACTGATGACTCTTTCCACCATCTCGGCGTGGGTCTGCAGCAGGCCCATTTCAAAATCCGTAAACCGGTGCAGTTCACGTGAAAAATAGTTTAACAGGCAGATGATCCGCCTAGTGTCTGGTGTGAAACGTGGCACGATATACATGGATTTCAGCCCCATTGCATCTGTCAAGGCAGGTTTCTGCAGGGTATGCTGAGTGAGATCGGCAATATAAAGCGGATTAAGCAGTCGGTCGTTGTCAATAACTCCCTGTTCGTTGACATACTTGGCGATCAAGGACTTACCGCGGCTAAGATCTACGCCACCCTGTTCATCATAGAGAGCCTTCAGTTTTTCATCGTCGGAGTAACTGGCCAGAATCTTTAATGACCAGGAGGCTTCGTCATTCTGCTCCGGTATCAATACCGATGCCAGTGATAGCTTATCAATCAGCCGCACAGCCGATTTAGCCATCATCTCGGCAGCTTCGCGCGCCTTGAATTCTTCCAGACGACGAGCCAACTGCACTTGTTGATGATAAATACGTGCCTGGTCTAGTCGATCAGCAATAAAGCTGGCAAAGTCTGTTAATTGTGTCCGCGCCTTTGTTCCCGGCACCTTACCGAAGGATTCCTGGTCAATGCAAAGCACGCCGATTGACTTACCCAAACTGACAATCGGCATTACATAACTGGATAAAAACCCAAACATTTGGGCAAAGTTTCTATCCACTTCATCCAGCACCATATCGGACGGTGTGAATTCCAGCGCCTGCTGGCTGATGAATACTCGGGAGACGATATTATCCGAGTGGACTAGCGAATAAGTAATACTCCGCACCTCTTTCTCACGGAGACCGGTCGCATGAGCACAGGAAAGGGCGCCGACAGTCAAGTCCTCAAGATAGATGCGGATACGATCACTTCCGGAGACAAGCTGAGCAGCTTCCGCAAGAGAATATAGCAATTCACCCTGATTTTCTTTGCCAAAGGTAACAACCTTTGCGCGAAACGGTGCAAGTTGGGTATCTAAAGGCATAATGACTCCTGAGTATATTTATTACTCAGGTGAGTTTACAGATGTGGTGCGGGGTAGTCAAGAGGTACTGCGTGGTGCAGGTTAGTCCAACTATTTTAGACTGTTACAGGTACTCAACAAAACTGGTTACAACTGCCGATTGGGTCACTGGGATTACGATCGGCTCTATTCTGTTCAGTTCATCCATATTCCAGCGATCTTCCTTAGCAATCAACTCCAGCGCTTCTTCCCTGGTCGCTGCAAGGACAACAACTTCAGCCTGCATATAATTATCTCTGCAGATGTGAGGTTCATTAAACATGGACCAACTGGAAAACTTTTTACTATGTCGCCAGATGAATATGTTCATCACACTCCACTGCCGCCTGCATAGCTTTTCAAAATTTAGAAAAGGGTGCCAACCACACTGCCAATAACGGAAATCGGGCCTGCATCCTGCAGTCCTTCCATTGCTTTTTCGGTCTTTTTCAGCGTTGAGAGGGCATCACGATAGAACTTGTCTTCATTAACCAGCTTGCCGATAGTACCCTGGCCTTCATTGATCTTGCGGGTAATCTCCTTCAGGTTGACCATTGTTTCGCGCAACTCATTATATAACGCTGGATCATTAACCAGTTTACCAACGGTGCCCTCGCCTTTATTGATTCGCTGTGCAATTTCATCAACATTTTTCATACCGCTGTTAATACTTTTGACCGCGGCTACACCTTCTTTATACAGATCATCTTCCGTCAGCAGCTTACCCAGCGAACCCTCACCGCGTTCCAGCCTGGCTGTGACCACCCGCAGACTACCGCTCAGGGCATTTGCATTTTCATAGAGGGACTTATCATTCAACAGCATGGCCAATGACCCATCGCCACGGTCCAGCTTGGTAGTGATACTGGCCAGACCGGTTAGCGATGTTTTAACTACAGCTCGGTTTTCATCCAGAATCGCATTAACCTTGCTCATTACTTCATTCTGATTGCGGTTAAGATCCAGCACCAGCTGTTTTGCATCTTTGGTCAATATCGCCATGTTATCCAAAATGGCGTCTATACCAACTGAATCAGCACTTTTTACAGTACTGCCTCCCGGCAGAACCTGGCTGTCCGAAGTACCGAATGATATACTTAAAAACTGGCCACCCAGCATACTGGTCATACGTATACCGGCCTGACTGTCCTGCTTGATGTGTGTTCCCTGCTTAACTTCAAAATCCACCTGAACACGGTCTTCCAAAACAGAAATATTGGAGATTGTTCCAACCTCAACTCCGGCCAGTTTGACCGAATCTCCAGTCTTCAGGCCGGTACTTGATGGCAGATAAACACGGTAAGGGATGCCACGATCAAAAAAACTCCAGTGATTGCCTATTTCAATCATCAAGCCGAACAACATTATGCTAAGGACAAAAAACAGTCCGACTTTGGTCTCTTTTGTTAAATTCTTACCTATCTCCATAATCACCTGTCCATTCAACAGCATTTACATCGTAGACATGCCTGCTATAATGACGTGCAAATTCTTTTAAACATTATACGTATAGATATTCAGCAGGCAAGCAGTATTGTAACCAGTGGAATAAATTGCCAAAAATCTATGGCCATCCTGAATAGAAGTTTCAGGGAAAGAGGATTAAAAATGACAGACTATCTTGGTGCGCATATGTCTATTTCCGGCGGACTGCATCTGGCTGTTGACCGGGCCGTTTCCGCCGGTTGTGGAGTTTTACAGGTTTTCACACGCAATTCAAACCAGTGGAAGGGCAAGCCGATCAGCGAACCGGATTTGGAGCTTTTTCGTCAGAAGTTTGCTGCCTCCGGCCTGCACGAAGTCATTTCGCACGACATCTACCTGATCAACCTGGCTGCCGCTCCGGGCGATGTGCGGGACAAGAGCCTGGCCGCGTTTCGAGATGAGTTGGAAACATGTACAAGACTCGGCATAAAAAAAATCGTCATGCATCCCGGTTCTCACACCACTTATACGCCGGAAGCCGGACTGGCACGAGTAATAGAGGCTTTTGACCAGCTATTTACTGAAGTGCCGCAGTTTGATGGCTATGTTTTGCTTGAGACAACCGCCGGACAAGGAACCAATCTGGGACGGACTTTTGAAGAGCTGCAAACCATCATCGAGGGTTCAAAATTTCCGCAACGCTTTGCTGTCTGTTTTGACACCTGCCACACCTTTGCCGCCGGTTATGACACCGCAACGGAAGACGGATACCGCGACACTATGGACCAGTTTGACCGCCTGATCGGGCTGGAGAAACTGCAATGTTTCCACTTTAATGACTCAAAAAAGGGACTCGGCTCACGCGTTGACCGTCATGAGCATATCGGTCAGGGGACACTGGGGCTGAACCCGTTCAGTTTTATCCTGAATGACTCTAGATTTGCCAAGGTTCCGAAGATACTGGAAACCCCTAAAGGAGACAATGAGGAGATGGATGCGGTAAATCTGGGAATACTGCGGGGATTGGTGATTTAATAAGAGCAGCCGACCAGTTACCGGCTGCTTTTTTGAATAGCAATTTAGAACAGATCCAGATTCTCCAGTGCCTTGAGAGGCTGATTGCTGAAACCTGATTTTTCCTGTTTCTGGGCAGGACGAGGTGCAGGAGGGACTTCCGGTGCCTTTTCAAAACGCGGTTCCTCATCATAAACGCACTGCACTTCCAACTCCTCGTCCAGACCATTGCCCTTGAAGAAGTAGCGGTCGTATAGACGATGATAGGCTGTCCAGCGCGATGTGCTGGCGTTTTCCTTGGCAATATGGGCCTGAATGCCGTTAATCTTGGAGTCCATGTCATCCAGATAGTTGAGGACCGTGGCTTCAATTGTCTTGGGACGTTTGGGGGAACCGAAATCATACTGTCCGTGATGAGAAAGCAGCATATGCTTCAGCAGCATACGCAGCTCTTTAGGAAAACCGTCTACCTGGCGGATCATCTCCTCCACCAGTTCCACTCCGATGGTAATGTGACCCAGCAGCTTTCCTTCGTCGGTATAATCAAAGGCACGGGCATAACTCATCTCGTAGATTTTACCCACATCATGCATCAGCGCACCGACAATCAGTAGATCCTCGTTGATTCCCTCGTATAACGGCACCACCACCTTAGTCAGTTTTACCAACGACAGTGAATGCTCCAGTAATCCGCCCAGGTAAACATGATGCATGCCCTTGGCGGCCGGGGCCAGGCAATACTGGTCCAATATGGCCACGTCAGCAAGAAACACATCCATCAATGCCTTTAGGTGCGGATTTGTAAGAGCACCCACGACTTCCTTCAACTCATGACGCATCTCTTCGTTATTGCGAGGCGATTCCGGCAGGAAATCAACCAGGTCAACCTGCTCTTCCGGTATTTTTTCGATTTCCGCCACAACAACCTGCATTTTGTTCATATAAACTGACGCCTTACCTCGCACCAGAACAAAGTCATCCTTATCAAAAAGCCTGTCCAGAACATCAGTGTTATCCCAAACCTTGGCTTCAACTTCGCCGCTCTTATCCTTGAAACGCAAGTTCATATAGGGCTTGCCGTTTTTAGCCATGGCCATAATTTTATCTTTTACCAGAAAAACCGATTTGACTATGTCTCGGTCTTTGATTTCGGCTACAAACTGTTTTGCCACGTGAGACTCCTTTTTTTTCACAAGCTGTTTACAATAATATCAGCTACTTTTACTCCATCAATCGCCGAGCTCATGATACCACCGGCATAGCCGGCCCCTTCACCGGCCGGATAGAGGCCTGCCAGACCGGTTGATTCAAAATGCTGATTGCGCAGGACCCTGACCGGGGCAGAGGTGCGCGATTCTATACCGATCAGACTGGCTTCGGCACTGACAAAACCGCGTAAACGCTTTCCAAAGTCCGTTATGCCTTCACGCAAAGTCTTAATAACATAATTGGGCAGTACTTTCTGCAGGTCCGCTTCCACAACTCCGGGACGATATGTGGACGATAAAGCCCCTTTACCCGGAAGGCGCATGAAATCCATCAGGTTCTGGGCTGGTGCACGGTAATCACCGCCACCGGCCAGAAACGCCTGGTGTTCCCAATGACGCTGGAACTGAACACCGGCCAACGGCCCGCTGCCACCGAAATCATCTGGTGTGACATTTACGACCAGCGCGCTGTTTGCAAAGGGAGAGTTGCGTTGTTGACCACTCATGCCATTTGTAACAACTCCGCCCGCCTCGGAAGCGCTGGCAATAACAATCCCGCCAGGGCACATACAGAAAGAGTAGGCACTACGACCACTGGAAGTATTATTCCAGGCCACGGCATAATCTGCAGCAGGCAGATTTCTGTGGCGCGGTCCTCCGTACTGAATACGATCCATCAATACCTGTGGATGTTCTACGCGTAAACCGATTGCAAAGGCCTTCCGCTCCAGCGGTACTTTGTGCCGCTCTAACATTTCATAGGTGTCTCTGGCGCTATGCCCTGTTGCCAGTATCAACCTGTCACAGGGCAACTCATCAGTTCCGTTGACTACAATTGAAGAGACAATACCATTGTTAGAGTTTATATCCGTCATGCAACAACCAAAGCGGATATCAAACTCTTTTTCCAGCAGATATGTTCTGATCGATGCAACCACATTCCGGAGCAGATCAGTTCCGATGTGTGGCTTGGCCAGATAACAGATTTCGGCAGGAGCCCCAAAGTCAGCCAGGCGTTGCAAAACCCAGGGAGTCAAAGGATCCTTGGAACGGCTGGTCAATTTACCATCTGAAAACGTTCCGGCTCCACCTTCGCCAAACTGCACATTGCTCTCTGGATCCAGCACCCCATCTCGCCAGAAGCGGCTCACATCGCGTGCTCGCTGTTCCACCGCCTGGCCACGCTCGATCAATGTAGCCGCAAGACCATATTCAGACAATCTGAGCGCTGCAAACAACCCGGCAGGCCCGCTACCGACGATTATAATGCGCTTATTCGAAGCAACCTTACTGAAGCTGGCCATTGGAACAGGAGCCTTCCATTCCAGGCCCGTAATCTGATCCATGCGATTTTTCAATAATTCCGATTCAATAACAGAAAAGGAAGCCGTATAAACGATTTTGACGTGGTTTTTTTTACGGGCATCAACACCCTTGCGGATGATGCAAAAATCCTTTAAAAGGTCTGGAGATAGATTAAGCAAGGAGGCAACACGGGATGGCAATACTTCTTCACACTCTTCTGGAGAGATGGTTAAATTTCGATAGATAAAAGACATTCGTCACATATTCTGGAATTTTTTACGTTCCATTAGCTGTTCTATTATGATGACAGTATCAACCGGACTTGTAGCCTTGGGGATATGTATACTGGCGCCCATTTCAGGATCTGCATGTTCATGGGCAGGTTCGTGAAACATGGATGTCAGAAGAGCTATTACAGGTTGCTCATCACCGGCAAGTTTTCTAATTTCTATACAGGTACTGACTCCACCCATGCGTGGCATGACCAGGTCAGAAATCACAGCATCCGGTTTGTTTTCCAAAAATGATTTTACACCCTCTACACCATCAATGGCGGTAAAAACGGCATAACCGTACTCACTAAAGGCATCGGAAAGGAGTTTCAAGAAAAACGGGTCATCATCAATAATCAGAACTTTACCGCGCGATTCATGCATGTTTGTCTCGTAAATTGGATTTTTCAAGATATTACACTACATTCTTGGTAAAAAAAAGATGAATACTTCAGGAACCACTGCGGGGGGCATTTCAAGGACGCGGCGGCCCGGAAAGAAAGACCGCCGGTGTTTAAATCTGAAGAATTCAAACTGATATTCAGTAACAGTTTCAGCTATTTCTCGTCTGGCAGACGAATAGTAAGCACTGGACAGGTTGCACCGCGCACAACACGTTCCGCCGTGCTGCCGAAAATAATGTGATCAAGCCCTGTGCGACCATGCGTACCTATCACAACTAATGATGCGCTGATTTCACTTGCTTTACGGATGATTTCATCGAATGGAGTGCCGGTTACAATGACTGTTTTGTAGTTGGTGTAGTCCTGCATCTTTTCCTGGCAGAACTGTTCCATCATTATGGAAGCTCCGGCTGCGATCTCTTTTTCAAGCTGTTCAAATGAAATATGCGGGACATAAAAACCTCGCAAGTCCACTGGTTCATTAATAACGTGCAGTAGCAGCAACTCAGAATCAAATTGTTTAGCAAGTGACAGCGCATAATCAAAAGCGTAGCTAGAGTTATCTGAAAAATCAACCGCAACCAGGATCTTTTCGAATTGTTTCATGACAGGGCACCCTCACTAAAAGATTTTTCACAAAAAAACCAACCTGGACTAATTATCCCTGAAAACCTTGCTAATAATCTTTTTAAGTTCATTAATTCTGACCGGCTTATTAATATACTCGAAAGCCCCCAGATTCATTGCTTCTATATACGATTCAACTTCACCATAAGCGGTTACCATTATTACGTTACTACCTGGATAAAGCTGGTTGATTTCCCTTAGAAAAGACATACCGTTCATCTCAGGCATATTAATATCAGTAATTATCAAATCAACCTGCGTATTTTTAAGGAGTTCCAGTGCTTCAAAGCCATTACCTGCAGAAAGCACCTCATACTCCTCGCGGGAAAGAATTTTGGCGAGTGCAGTACGGGCGTTTTCTTCATCATCTACTAAAAGTATGCGCTTTTTATTATTAGGCAAATCAGGCTCCCTAAAATCAGACTCAAGACAAGTCTAGCACGGAGCATCATACTGTCAAGAAGCGATTGGATTCTTTTCGATGCGCTTAGGCGACACCATCTGACGACGAATTTTAATGGCTGACAATATCAGATTGGCAATTATGGAAACAAAATAGATTTCATCCTCTGGAAAACTGCGCATGGATGTTTTCTGTAAATTAATTACTCCGTAAATATCTTTCTTGTCGGTGACAGGAAACGAAAGCATGGAATAATACTTTTCCTCGTTCAACTCGCTGAATACTTTGTAGCGCGGGTCTTGTGACGCATGACTAAGGTTCAGAGGCAGCATTTCCTTGGCCACTGTGCCGGTAATACCCTCTCCGATTTTAAGGCGGATTTTACCGATTTTTTCAACTTCATAGCCATAGGTTGCCCGCAGAACAAGCTCACCCTCTTCCAACAGGTAGATGTTGCCGACACTGGCATTAAGCTGCACTGCCAATTTGGCTACCACCGTCATCAACACATCATTAAAATCAAAGTCAGAGGAAACCAGCATGCAGATTTCTTCCAGAGAAATAATCTCCAGGTGTTCACGGTTGGACCTTTGCATGGAGAGCACCATTTTGCCCTCATCGTTTTCCACTTCCGGGATAAAGTTAACTTTTTGGTAGTAGGGATTAACCGTTTTTGCCCTGTCCGAAATTGTGCGGAAATCCGTAAAACCGCAAGGACAGGTCAATTTGACTCGATAGTTATCAACACGCTGGCTGTTCATAACTCTGCCACATTTTTTGCATCGATTTGCTATCTGCATATAACCACTCCTCGCTGTTTATCTTGATTAGTTATTGCTTTACGCCATCAGTCCCGATAACCACATAGGCTGACTTTCCGGTTGAGCCAAATGATTTTAATGGTTTGCCGTTCAACTCCGCCTCTACTGCTCCTGCATTAGACAACTCCAAAGCGATACTGTTGGAGGCTTTCCATTCAATTATGTCACCACTGCTTAAATCATAACTCTGAGTTGTCGCACCGTCAATAGTCACAGCCAATTTACTGTTGTGGAGAACCTTCATTCTTACAAAAAAAGACTTGGGCTGCTCAACCACGGCTTTTGGAGCTTCCTTATGCTCTACAAGCACTTCTTCTTTTTTTACCGGGGCTTGTACCACAAGGGTTTCTTTGACTAGGCCTTTGTCGATTGGCTTAGTGGCACTGGAGAGAATCGGTTGAATTACAGCAGACTGTGCAGGCATCTGCACTTCTTTCTGAGGTGTAGCCACAGGCGCTGATGTGCGATTTATAACGACAGAGGTGATTATCAGCAATAACAACAGCACTGCGGGCATGGCTAGCTTTTGCCAGGATAACCACTTGCGACGCTTTGATATTTTATCTGAATCCAGGCTGTTAGAGCTGCTTTTAAGATTACCGGAAGGTTCGTAAAGCCTTTCAAAAAGCCTTACCATGTCATCGGCGTTCAGGCTGAGGTAGTTGGAATAAATTCGCAGGAAACCTTTTAAATAGGCGATATTTGCAAAGTCCCTGATGCTGTCGTTTTCAAGAGCGGTCAGGTAGTTTTCACCTATTTTAGTGGCCTCGGCAGCCTCATCAATAGAAATACGATGAAACTCCCGACATCTTTTAAGTATTGCTCCGGGCGAACTGGTGGAATAATCCTGATTTTCTGTCAAGTTTTCGGACAAAAAGGCCTCGCTTATTTAAGCTGTTCCAGATAACCAACGGACAAATGTCCCAGATCTGACTCCGGGAAGATGCGCAGCACTTCTTTGAAGGCTTTTCTGGCTTCATCTTTATTGTTAAGTTTCAGCTGGGCCAGGCCAAGATAATAGTAGGCCGCTCCGTGATCCTTGTAAATCTTGATGGCTTTCTCGTATTCAGTAATGGCAAGTTCAGTCTTTTCCATTGCAAACCATACTCTTCCTATGGACAGTCGAATAATCGGGTTACGCGGATTAATCTCTACAACAGTTCTCAGCTCGTCCATCGCCTTCTGATATTCACCTTTACCAAGGTAGGAAAGACCAAGGTTTATGGTCGCATTCTCCGAATTATCATAGAAAAGATCGTCTTTGACAATTTTGAACTGCTCAATCGCTTTATCCCAACGCTTAAGCTGGATATATGCCACGCCCAGATCATTGCGCGCTTTGGAGTAATTGGGCTTAAACTTTATTGCAGCCAGCAGTTTCTGTTCTGCCAGATCCGCACGTTTTTTCCCCACATAAGCCATGCCGAGATTATATAGTAGCTCAGGGTTCTCAGGATCGTACTTTTCCGCCTCTGTCAACTCGAACAGAGCACTGGTATAGTTGCGTTCACCCATATACGACAAACCCATTTGATAGTGATATGCGGCAGGATTCTTGTTAGTCTCCTGTACGCCTGAGTCACGGCGGCTGACACAACCTGCGGAAACAATTAACAGCAGCAAAAGGAGACTTGCATGAAACCGTCGTATTTTCATAATGCTCCAGACCGCTAATTTTTTTATTATTATTCGTGGAACGCTAACAAATCCAAACAGCATTGTCAATCAATCGCAATATCACTAAATCTCTGCGATATCTCTGAAAGATACCAAGGCTTTAATACTTTTGTAGCGGGCTTCAATTTCGTGATACTCAAGGCGCTTCATGCGGTCAAGGCTAAAGTCCTCAACATTGAATGACGCCATGACGCTACCGAATACAATCGCCTGACGGATACCATTCTCACTCAGGTCCCCACTGTTGGCAAGATAGCCCATAAAACCACCGGCAAAGGTATCACCAGCACCAGTTGGGTCAAAAACCTCTTCCAGAGGATAGGCTGGGGCGGCAAAAACCGTATCGGCAGTAAACATCAGCACGCCGTATTCGCCACGCTTGATAACGAGCCTCTTACACCCCAATGAAATAATCTGACGGGCAGCTTTTACCAGATTAGCTTCACCGGTAAACTGGCGGGCCTCACCTTCATTAATAATTACAATATCGACCTTCTGCAGCACCTTTTTTAATGATTCACGCTTGGATGATATCCAGAAATTCATTGTGTCACAGGCTACCAGCTTGGGATTTCGTACCTGTTCTAACACCTCCATCTGCAAGTCTGGATCAATGTTGGCCAAGAAAAGTATTTCAGCATTACGATAAGATTCCGGAAGATTCGGTTTAAAATCCATCAACACATTCAGCTGCGTATCCAGCGTCTGCGCTTCATTAAGGTCATAGCCGTATCGCCCAGTCCAGTGAAACGTTTTGCCCGGAATGCGCTGAAGACCGTCCGTATTAATATCACGAGACTGCAGAAACTGGACATGCTCTTCGGGAAAATCCTCACCCACTACAGCCACCAGTGATACATCGGTAAAAAAACTGGCTGATGTTGAAAAATATGTGGCTGAACCGCCAAGAACGTTTTCGCCCCTGCCAAAAGGAGTTTCAACCGTGTCAAATGCAACAGTGCCGACAACTACGATACCCATAAAATGTCCCCTTATATGTACTTCCCAATGATAAGTTCCAGTTTTTCTTTTGTCTGGTGCGGCATCACGGACTTGTCGCTAATAATCGCATACTGCATTGCTGTTGCACATGGGCAACTGCGATCATCTGAAATATCTGACACGGCATGACGAATGATATTTTTGGCCATTTCCACATTCTGCTTTATGATCGCCACAACCGCCCCTACAGATACATCACCATGGACCTCGTGCCAGCAGTCGTAATCAGTTGACAAGGCAATAATGCCGTAACATATTTCAGCCTCGCGGGCCAACTTTGCTTCCGTCAGATTCGTCATACCTATGACTGATGCTTCCAGATTTCGATACATGAAAGATTCCGCCCTGGTAGAAAAAGCCGGTCCCTCCATGCAGACGTATGTTCCACCCTTATGTACCGTTGCACCGGCTCTGAGCGATGCAGCGAAAAGCTTGTCTGAAAGGTTCGAACAGACCGGATCGGCAAAGCCCACATGCGCCACGACCCCATCTCCAAAAAACGTATCCTTGCGAATACCTTTGGTGCGATCTATGAATTGATCCGGAATCACCATATGGCCGGGCACAATTTCCTCTTTAAGACTGCCGACAGCGGAAACAGAAATGATCTGCTCAACTCCCAGCTCCTTCATACCATAGATATTGGCGCGATAATTAACTTCAGAAGGTGTAAATCGATGCCCACGTCCATGGCGGGGCAGAAAAACCATCCTCACACCGTTGAGCATACCAATGACATAGTCATCGGATGGCTTCCCAAATGGTGTATCAATACTGATATGTTCAATATTTTCCAGGCCTTCCATCTCATAAAGCCCGCTGCCGCCGATTACTCCGATTGTAGTAGTCATAACATCCTCTTTTATGCTGCGCTAAAGCGCTAAAAGTCGCGTACCAAACGTTTTAATAAGCTTTAAACCTTACGGCTTTCGGAAGCAAAGTTCAATAAATATTTTCCCACAAAAAGCGGATCCAAAGGACTAAATAGCTGTTTTATCGAGCACGAAGCAGAATTGTCTTGCTTTATTAAACATCCACCTCTATATTTACTGAAGACTGTCACACAAACGACGGCATGGTGTCCGTCGTTTTCTTTTTGATCATCGCTTACCGATCCCTGATTCAATCCCTTTATTGAACTTGGCAGTACGTTGGAAGGCGAAGATTTATACCGTGTAAGATTTTTTACACAGCGCCAAATTTTATAAGCACCTTAAAGTTGCACTGCTTCAGTGATAACACGTACAGGCCTGTGCGTATTCACCTGCTGTTCAACCCTAATTGCTATTTAATTTCGCTACAAGGTATTTTGTACAGCCTGCACACACGGAACTGCCGTCCTGTCAGTGGATCATACTGTTTGATCCCGCGGCTCGCGTGTGCTTTAAACCGACACACCGCCTGATTCAAAGGACAATAAAACTGATGACATTTGAAGAACTGAACCTCAACACTAACATCCTCAAGGCAATCACCGCCTGTGGCTACACAACACCTACACCTATACAGGAAATTGCAATTCCTCTGGCAATGTCCGGCAGCGACCTGATCGCAACTGCCCAGACCGGAACCGGCAAAACAGCCGCCTTCGTACTTCCCGCTCTTGAACTCCTGACTGCTGCTCCAACACTTCCCGGCAAAGGACCACGTATTCTTGTACTGACACCGACCAGAGAACTTGCTGCCCAAGTTATGGACGCCGCACGCATCTATAGCCGCGGCACAAAAATCCGCTGCGGCTCGATCTTGGGAGGCATGCCATATCGTGAACAGCTGCGTCTGCTTTCTGCACCGGTAGATATCATCGTGGCGACTCCAGGCCGCTTCCTGGACCATCTCAACCGAGGCAGCGTAAGACTTGATCGACTGGAAATGCTCATCCTTGACGAAGCTGATCGCATGCTTGACATGGGTTTCAGCGAAGATATGGAAAAAATCGTTTCTGCTTCTCCTTCAGATCGCCAGACACTCATGTTTACAGCAACAATGGATAATACGGTTTCCAAACTGGCCGAAAAAATGCTGCGCAATCCACAGAGAGTCGAACTGGCTGTCAGAACATCTTCTCACGATCTTATTGAGCAGAGACTGCACGTTGCCGACAACCTGAACCACAAAAAAGAACTTCTGCGCCACCTGGTAAACGACGAAGGCCTCAAGCGGGCTATCATCTTCTCTGCCACCAAAAGGGATGCAGACGAGCTAGCACGCGAACTCAGCCGCAACGGCCATCCAGCATCCTCACTTCATGGCGACATGAGCCAGATGGCTCGCAACAAGACGATTGACGGCATGCGTCGCGGCAAGATCCGTTTGCTTGTAGCAACAGATGTTGCTGCTCGCGGTCTTGACGTAAACGGCATCAGCCATGTTATCAACTTCGACCTGCCGCGTTTCGCCGAAGACTATGTTCACCGTATCGGTCGTACCGGTCGCGCTGGCGCGTCAGGCATTGCAATTTCTTTTGTTTCATCTTCCGAACTCAGCTACCTGGAAAAAATCGAGCGCTTCATCGGCAAGAAACTTCCAGAACTGAATATCGATGGATTGGCACCTCTGTCCATACTGCGTCGTGTTGCACGCGGCAGCGGCGCAAAACGCCCATCCGGCCACGGTAACAGCCGTTTTGGCGGTGCAGGCTCCAGATCCAATGCAGCACCGGCGCATGGCAAACCACGCACAAACTCTTCAAAACCCGCACCTGCACGTTCAGGTCGCCCGGCAAAACCTGGTTCCAACCAGCCTGTTGTCGAGTACCGTACCCGCCGTGCAGAGTCACAATCTGGACAAAACAAGTACTAAATCTGCCAGAGTCACCTGAAATAGTATAAACAAAAAGACCTTCGAGGAATTTCCTTGAAGGTCTTTTTTATTCACCAATAAACCCGATCTATATCTGCCCCTGTTTTTCCAAACGCCCCTTGAGCTGCCCACAGGCCGCTGAAATATCACCGCCACGACTGTCACGGGTAATCACTGTAACATGCCTATCAATAAGGTATTTGTGAAAAGCATCAATAGTTGTCTGCCTAGGTGCTTTGAAACCGCACCCTTCATGCTCGTTGAAAGGGATCAGGTTGACCTTGTTGGGTATATCACTGATCAGACTCAGCATCCGCTTGGCATCATCCAGTGTATCATTGATACCGCCCAGCATTACATACTCAAATGTGATCTTGCGGCGACCCGGCAGAGGGAATTCACTGCACGCTTTCATAAGTTCCTTCAATGGATATCGACGATTAACCGGCATAATCTTGTCACGCAACTCATCGGTAGTAGCATTCAGCGAGACGGCCAAATTGACGTTAGGGACCTCCTGCCCCAGCCTCTTCATCTCAGGCACCAGGCCACAAGTTGAGACCGTCACACGTCGATTCGAAAGCTGCAAACCATTTCCGTCAATCATGATCTTGATGGCCGGAATGACATTATCCAGATTATGCAGCGGCTCACCCATTCCCATCATGACAATGTTACGGATCAGCACATGTGAATCCGGGCTACTGTCGTCACCTTCCTCATCGTTATCGGCAAAAAACGGGACCGTCGTCACTTGTGTATCAGGCAGCACAGGATTAACAGTCAAATCGCGCTTGACAGCCATGATCTGGTTGATAATTTCAGAAGTTGTCAGGTTACGTGTTAACTTGAATGTGCCGGTCAGACAGAATTCGCACCCCATGGCACATCCTACCTGGGAAGAAATACAGAGAGTATTTCGCCCTGCGATCGGAATCAGCACCGCCTCAACGGCATGACCATCGGCAAGCGTGAACAGATATTTACGAGTGCCGTCACTACCGCTCTCCACCGTTTCAATCTCCAAATTAGTGATTGTGGCAGTTGCCTCTAGCTCTTTACGAAGATCCTTTGAGATATTTGTCATCTCCTCAAAGCTCTTGGCATCCTGTTGATAAATCCATTTAAAAATCTGAGTCGCCCGAAAGCGCTCTTTTCCCTGCCCCTGCAGAAACTGTTCCAGGGCCGGCAAGGTAAAAATTTTCAGATCGGTTTTATTTTCTGCTTGCAAGTCCGTTCCTCTTTTCAATGTATCCAGCTGAATTCTGCTATTTCTTTTCTAACGGCTCATTTGACAGTGCCGGTTTAGGATCACTGTTTACCGATGTTTGGTCTGTCGGCTCTGCCTTTGGTGTTTCAGCAGGCTGATCCTGTTTTTCTTTTTCATCGCTGGCCTTGTTTAGTACAGCTGCGGAAGATGTCGATGCAAACACCGGTGGCGCACTTGTCACCATATCAATCTTGCGCTGCATACCGGCAATATTAGGCTTAGAAGCCATTGCTACCTGATACTCATCCTCTGATATGACTGCCCGCTGCCGCATCAGCTTCAGTATCAGGTCCGAACGCTTGACGACCTTATTGATGTTTTTATACGGGTTATAGGCCACACGCGGACCTGGTAACATGGCCGCCAGAAAGGCGCATTCCCGTGGTGTCAGTTCTGCAGCCGACTTGCCAAAATAGTATCGCGCCCCATGCCCTATACCATGAACCATCGGCCCAAGCTCCACCACATTCAGGTAGAGTTCAATAATGCGCCCTTTGGTCAACTCCTGTTCCATTCGCCAGGCCAGATAAATTTCCTTTAGTTTACGGGTAATGGTTTTTTCACGGGATAAAAACAGGTTTTTAGCAGTCTGCTGTGTAATAGTTGAAGCGCCACGAGCAAAGCTTTTCTTTTCAAGATCGTACTTGATCGCCTTTTTAATGGCTTTAACGTCGAAACCTTCATGTTTATAGAAATTGCTATCCTCGGCAAGGATAACTGCCCACTTCATTTCCGGAGCAATACTGTTCGAACTTGTCCATCTGGGGTTTTGAGGGCCTACAAGCAGTGAGTGGTAATTGCCTTGCCAGTCTTTAACCTGAATGCTTGTATTAAATTTTCGGTTTGCCAAATCCGAAACCGGAGGCAACAACGAGAGAGTAACACCGATGTACAAAAGATATACAACCAAGCACAGAAGCAGGTATTTTATGATTCTTATCACGCTGTTAATCCTCGGAAAACCATCAGTTAAAATTGCTCTGCAATCAGGAAGTATACATTAATATTACGCCTTAACAGAAGAAATAATTGCAAACGATATATTCTAAACAAAAATATCCGCCTAAAAATAGGCGGATATTTTTCTCTAAAAAACCTCTAAATATTGCAACCTACTTGCGTCCGGCCCCCTTCAAAATCAAATAGTGACCTGTATATATGT
>Ga0105044_10002337_pt1 | contig 25819 bp, 19 predicted proteins | sample MAT01_FD_78092 | JGI IMG/M metagenome (GOLD analysis project Ga0105044, IMG submission 78092) | Freshwater microbial communities from Lake Fryxell liftoff mats and glacier meltwater in Antarctica - MAT-01 | ecosystem: Environmental > Aquatic > Freshwater > Ice > Liftoff microbial mat | place... | reverse complement strand
TTTCTTAAGCAAACTGTGTGGAATTTTAGGACTCGATTGAGCGATTTTAGGAGAAGAGGAAGACTTAAAATGAGGTTTAATTTCCCCCTTTTTAGTGACATGCAAAGATAAAATTTCCTTATTCTTAGTGTTAGGATCTAAGGCGAGGAAATTCGCGACTGTAAAGGCTTTTTTCATTTGATTTTTTATGGCACGCTCAGAGGTCTTATTAGACAACTCAACTTCAACCTTTACAATCCGTCCGCGTAAGTATCCTTTCTGGCTGGCAATTGCTTTTCCTGTAGAGAAAGAAACTTCAATTTTTCCTTGTGGATTTATTTTTTGAGAAATCGTAGGCATAATGTTCCTGCTTTTACTTATTAAAAAAGCAAGAATAATGCCAAGGTTTAACTAAAATGCCAGTTACAGGATGCATTGATAACATCTGATGAAGGAAATCCAGCGATCTTTGGCCTTGAGTTTTTTGTCATAAATAACTTAAATTATAAAACTTCACACGAGAATTTAATCTTTAGATTTAAAAAGAAGGCAATATGATGAATGTATATTTAGTTGGTTTTCTTGCCACTTTGTTTTGTTTGACCTCATTGACCGCTTTTGCACAAAATAACTCTTCAAACATACCCGTAAGAACTGTATGGATCCTTCTTGGACCCCCTGGCTCCGGCAAGGGGACCCAGGCTGTACAACTTTCCAAAGCACTTCAAATTCCTCATATTTCCACAGGAGATCTTCTCAGAGAGCATATTAAAAAAGAGACTCCTCTAGGAAAACAAGCTAAGCAATATATTGAAGCTGGAAAACTAGTGCCGGATGAGTTGGTCATGGAAATTTTATTCACTCGCATTGCAGAACCAGACAGTAAAAAAGGCGTTCTACTGGATGGCTTTCCACGAACCATCCCCCAAGCCCAGGCGTTGGAAAAGAAGCTAGGTTCTGATCAGGTTGTCGTCTTTAATCTTGAGGTAAAAGATGATGTGATTGTGAAAAGAGCAGAAGGACGTTTAACCTGTACCACTGGAGGCCACGTGTTTAATCGTTATTCCTCTCCTCCGCAAGAAGAAGGGATCTGCGATCAATGCGGGGGAAATCTGGTGCGAAGAGCTGATGATGAGCCTGCAGTCGTTCAGGAAAGATTAAAAGTCTATCAAGCTCAAACCGCTCCACTAGTGCAATTTTACCAAGAACGAAAGGTATTACACCCTATCAATGGTGAAAAAGCCCCAGAACAAGTTTTTACAGATCTCATGACTGAAGTGAAAAAAATTACCAATTAAGACTTTTTTGTTGATTTAGATAATCGTACAAGGCTTTTTTAGAATAGATTTTATTCTTTTTAAGGTCTTGTACGGTTTTCAAATGATGTTTTTCTAAATTTTGAGTGACAAGGTTTGAAAGATATTCTCGATAAGCTAAGCATTCTTTTTCAGAATAAAACTCTGGATCGAGATTCAGTTCAGAACGTGTTGCAATCTCTGGTAGAAGACCTAATTCCCAATAATCCAGAAGATACCAGATAGAAAATTGGGTGAGGGCTTCTGTCACAGGTGTATCATCTACAAATTTTTCAAAAGAAGTCAAAATGGCTTCTTGTTCAAAAATTCTTTCAAAATGGTACGCAAGCTTGGCATGAAGTCCTGAGAGTGGATTTTGTTCATCTCCTGCATGTCCCAACTGATTGACTATTTTTTGCAAAGAAGTTTTGGCATAGGTGAGTTTTTCAATTAAATCTATTCTTGAAGTATTCCAAGTGGTTTCAAGAAGGGCATTTAAAGTCATTAAAGTTGAATCAGTTTTTTGGGATGCCTGCTCGATTCGTTGTAAAAAATTCAGGATTTCTTCGTGAGTCGTTGTCAAGGCATCGATTGAATTAAGCTCCATCTCTAAATAAAACGACTGCCGAAAGAGCTCATCAATTTCATTTAAAATATCTTCAGTTAAAATTGTAATATGATGCTGAAGAGGTTCAGTTATTCCCTCTTGTTTAAGGATTTGCAACTCCGCTGCATTAGCTTGAGTGAGAATTTCTCTAAAGACTGAGGGGCGCATCCCTACAAAAATAGGAGAGAGTTTCCAAATCTCTTTGGTTTCGAGAATTTCTCGATGGCTTAACAGGTCCAAAACTTGATCAATATTTAAAGCTTGGCTAGCTTGCTCGATGGCTTGCCTGTTGTTAAGCCCTTTGACTAGAGCTTGTGTTTTCTCTTGCCAATGAGCCATTTGTCCTTCCCCAAGCAAAGCAATAGCATAGATAAGCTCTTGAGAATTAAGCAGGGAAGCCTGCTTGGTCAGCTCTTCAGATTCAAGTTGAATCAATTTTTGGATAGATTCTTCTATGCATTCACTCTGAACTTTCTCAAAAGCCATAAATATCCTGGGGTAATCTTTAAGTTTTCTTTATAGATTTTTTGAGGAGATATTTAAAGAAAATTATCACCTAAGTTTTAATGCCAGAAGATAAAGCTTTAAGCGCTCGTCAATGCGCATCCCTTGAATGAAAAATCTTGTGACTTTGTAGGCTTTAAATCCAGTATTCAGGCCTGTAATGTAGAGGCCGCCACCATTCTTCAGGACCTGGCTACGAACTTCTTTTTTGAGCTGATTAATTTCTCGTGCATTTCCATGATAATTTTCATCGATGTGCCTATCTAAGTGTCTGTTCATTAATAAATTAATTAAATATGAAGTGCGATCTTTTCCACTTTTGCAATTCACACCAACCGGAGTCTCCATTAAACGTTCAAATTCAGCTATATCAGCACTAATTTCGAAATCTGAATCCTCATGCACAAATTTATTTTCGATTTTTTGCTTTAAAGCACTCAATTGGGAAAGCTTTGCTGAATAAGTTTTTGAATCGGGATATGCCCCCGTTGCCCAGTTCGTATAGCTGTCATAATGTTCTTGCGCTTTTTTCCAGCCCGTTTGATTAACTTTTTTTTGATAACCGATATTTTTTCTATTGAGTAAATCCCCCTGCACATTAAAATTGTGTAAGGCTAAAGAGGTTTTTAACTCTAGGGGTTCGTTTGTTTGAGGGTCTATCATTAGTTGCGGGGCATGCATGTTACCCTCTTTATCAAAACCAGCACTTCCATCAAAAATAACCGACTTGCCGTCTAACTGGGTAAATAACCATTCCATATCTTTAAGCATATTTTTTTCATCCCCCGTAAAATGCAGTAGGGAAATTTGTGAGTAAGGTATGGTTTTGGTGTCATAGAAATAATTGGGTTCGCCATTAGTGATGGCAGCTTGAATTCCATTCGCCAGAGGTTGAATTTGAGAGAGAAAAACAGCTCCAAATTGGGAAAAAATAATGGCTTTACGTTGGTTAATTTCTGCTTCCACATCTAGGAGTTGGTTGGCACCCTGAGTTTTGATCAAGCTTTGAATATTAGTGGCTGCATTAGATGTATGACTAAAAGCGCCAGAACGAGCCAAGTGAACGGCAGGGGTGTCTTCTGCACCTGGTGATAGAAGTTTTTCAATCCAGGCGTTGGTGGACATCTCAAGCTTTTCTGGAATACCTGTATTGGCTTCTGCGCTTGTACGCCAGCTACTATCATCCGTCATTTTTTGATAGAGCGCAATTTTTTGATTCAATTGGTCTTCCTTAGCTAAATAGACTTGGTCTTGAGAATTTCCGGGAGTTTGCTGAAATTCAAGCAGCTCTAAATGAGCTTGTTGTAGTAAAAAATCTGAAGAATCTACCCGCTTGATTTCATCATGGAATCTTTCCTTATTTTTGGAACCATCGGGATTTTTGAAAACGAGTTCAATGTTTCCTTGGAAAATTTTATTGGGGCGATTTAAGTCGCTATTGGCAACAGCTCGAAGTGAGACTAGGTTGAGTTTAACAATTTCCTGTAGAGAGGAAGATGAAATTCCCAACTCCTTTTTAATTTGATTCGCCAGTTGTGGATCTGAAGCTTCGATTTTTTTTAACGCCTTTGAGCAAGCCTGCGTGACTTCTTTATGAATTTTTTTATCAAAAGCCTTTTTTTGGCTCCATTTTTTATAAAAATCAACGATGGAAAGATTGTCTTCGGCAGAAGTATTTAATTCTTTTGATTGATCTATTAATAATTTTTCAAAACTTTCACGACTTGTTTTAAAAATGGCAGTGACTTTTTTTTGATCAGAGGTATGGTTAATGTTTTTTTCAAAAACGTTTTCCATTTTTTGTAAAAGAATATAACCTGCTTCAAGAGAGACCACTTTTTGAAAAGCAAAATCTTTAGCAGAGTTCTCATTCTGTACTTGATAGATCTCTTCTCTATCTTTAGGTGTGTTGCGATATGAAGGGTTAGTATTCCACATATCAAACCTCATTAGTTAACTATCTATATATTATAACAGGTTTAGTTAATTAACTGGCGATATAATATAATAATTAGTATTTGACTAATTCACGTTTAAAGTGGGAATAGAGGAATAAATCCAATTGCAAAGTATTAAGTTTGATTCACCTTGCTTATAAATATTTTGGCTTTTATGATGAAAATCCAAAGGATTTGTCAAAATTTAACCTAAAGGGTTAAAGATTTTTTTATTGGATTCTTAATATCTAAAGTTTTGAGAAAAAGGTTTATATGACTATTAATGTAAAAAATATTCAATCTGCAAAAGATTTTCATGAAGTTGTCAATCACCTAAAGACAATTAGTGATGCGAGCGATCGACAGTTAACAAGCAAACTTCAAGAAAAAAAAGGAAATCTTGAAGGGAGATGGATTATTCTTCTAAAAAAAATACTATCAATTCTCCCTGGGGTTAATCCCTCCACTACAAATTTAGATGAAGTTGCAAAAGCAGTTGCTAAATTTGCTGTTGCTAATCAGAAAATAGGGTATTTTACAATTGATGACCAAAAAAAGCTCAGGGAGGTTATCGAAAAATTAAAACTGAAAGGACAAGAATTTCATCAAGGTAATGAAAAAGTTTTAAATACAGCGATTGAAACAATTAGCAAATTGCCTGTTAGAACAATTAATAAAGATAGTTTTACTTTAGAGGATATTTCGGCTTTAAGAGAAAAAGCAAAGATTTTTGTAGAAGGAGATCAATCTAACGAAATTGCCCCTTATATCGAAAGTGTTTTAATCAACCCTTTATTTCAAAGCAATCCTCAACTTTTTATGGACAATTGGAAGAAAGAGAGAGGGGGAACCGAAGAATTTCGCATAGGGGAAGATTCTGCAAGAATGTTTTTTAATGCAGAGCTGCCAAAATTATAACTTTATTTAAAATCGATTGTGGAGACATAAGATGCCTAAAGTTTTACCCGATGCACTACAAAAAAATAGACTAATTATTGAAGAGACGCTTCAGACTAGCAACGAAGAAACTTTTTCACCAAAAAATATGCAAATCCAACTGCTCAAAAATTGTCCAGAAACAATCCCTACTTTAGCCAATTGGATATATCAAGAATGGCACCCTTATGACTCTTCATTGACTAAACAAAAGCTCATTACTGGTTTTGGTAAGCGTTTAAATGATGATAGAATACCCTTGGCGGTGGTTGTATTAAAAGAAGGGCTTCCTATTGGAACAATTTCTCTTAAAGAAAATGAGGATCCTGAATTTGCAAATTTTGCCGTCGGTAATCCTTGGCTGGGAAGCTTTCAAATAACAGAAGCAGAAAGAAATAAAGGTTTAGGTACAGACTTATTAAAGATGGCAAAAACTCTCGCAATTGGCTTGGGTTACAAAAACATTTTTCTTTATACTTCGAATCCTGCAAATTTAGAATGGTTTAGCGAACATGGGGTGCATTTGATAGAAACGCGCCCTTTTCGCAATCATGAGATCACCATCATGCAAATCCATTTATCATAACTTTACTGCTGATAATAGGGACAAAGTGTTGCGAATTTTCTCATAAAAAATCCTGGCCATAGAACAAGATTATAAATGCAAGGTCAGGAACCCCTGACCCTTGCTTAAACTTATAGATAGCAATCGGAAGAGAGATAGGCCAACTTGCCAAAGGGTTCTTTTGATTTAAAAGCGCGAATTTCCACTGGAGAAACCCAATTTTGGCTAAAAGAACATTGCACAAGATGTTGCTCTAGATCAAGTAACAAGCCAACATCCCCAGGTAAAACGACTGTTTTTGTTTGAAATTGATTTTCTCTGCGTAATTTCTTTGCAATTTCTATCCGAATATCCCCTTCTTTGCCGCCAAATTCTGTGCAAAGAAATAAACGAGGTGTGGCTTCATCTATTAAAGCAAGAGATCCAAAATAGCCAAGCGCTTCTTCAGAATTCCCTTCGCTGCTATTACCGAAACCCGCAACAATGACGTCACATTGTTTTAAGTGTTGGGCAGCTATTGAAGCTTCGGTGGCTCCAGACACATACCCAAAAAAGATTTCTTTACCTTCAGGATTTCTTAAGTCTAAACGTATTCCTAAAGAACTGGATCCGTTGTGGTCTGGTGAAAGAGCGAAATAATGGAGGTTTATCTCTTGATTTAACTCCATTTTTTCTAAGTCAGCAGAATCCACAAAAAGATCGAGGGAATGCAGCGTATTTCTGGCTTGTTTGGAAGTTGGCTTAAGAGCTTGGGCCAGCTCTTGGTAGGCCTTTTGGTTCAAATAATAGTGAATTGGCTTAGAATCCAATCCGATTTTGTTAATTTGAAGGGCTAAGTCGTGGATTTCTTTGATATCTGAATAGGCCTCAGGACTCTCTTGCGTAACAATTACGTAATCGATATCGCAAATATGCAAGCCTTGTTCATGGAAATGACGTAAGAAATGCTTTCCTGGATTAATCACAATCCCTTTGTTATTCCAGCGAAGATAAAATCCTCCCGAAGCTTTGCGAGAACGATCAGTTAAGAAAAAGTGATCTAAAGAAAAAGGCGCGAGGCTTTCTTTGACATTGCCATTTAAAATGAATAAACATTGATTCGGAATCACGCGTTTTTGAAGTTGCTCTAGGTATTCTTTAAGTTTTTGATTTTGTTCTTTTTGAAAGCTTTCGATCTGTGAGTGCAAAGAGCCTTGATCGTGCTGAGTACAGGAAATGTTCTTTTTTTCTTCCATCGGTAGCGGCGCGAAGGTGTGGATAGAACTAAAATCATAGGAAGGCAAATCAGTGAAATTTTTGGGAGTTTGCAGCTGTTCTTCGTAGAATAAATCTTGAGTTTCAGTGCGAGGTTTCTCGAAAATCTGTGAAAATTCATTCATGTCCCTCTCCTCTAATGAATTTTCAGAGCTTGGGTCATTTTGCTCTAAAGAAAAAAGTCTCTGATCGATGTCGTTAACACTTTCTTTATGGGATTCATAGCATAAAAGTTCTTTTAAGAGATTTAAAAGAAGGTAGTCTTCAGGGAAGAATTTTAGGGCTTTACGGCCAAAACTAATAGCTTTTTCAGTATTTCCTATGGTTTTTGAGACAAATGCTGAAGCGCGATAACAAAAAAACTGAAAATAGGGAATTTGGCGCGCCTGGAGGTAATATTTTAGCGCTTGTTCGTACTCTTGATTAAAAAAAGCAATTTCACCGTTAAAAAATTCTTCGTAAGAAGGAATTTCGCACCATTCAATTTGTTGGCTTTCAATTAAATTTAGTAGTTCGGCCTGAACATTTTCTTCTTTGCTCATTCTAATTGTAAACGCCTGGACTTGTTCCAAATAACTTTCGAATTTTTGTGTGTCGATCAAAGTAGTCATCGATCTCCCTCAATTGGTGTGTAAATAAAAGCTCAGATACATTTAGGGGCAGTATACCCTGACGGTAATATTTTTTGGCTACTTTTTTATTTCTTTGAGGAAAGATATTTTATTTATAGTTGTATAATTAGTTTTTATTTGATAAAATATTTATTGTTATCAATTAATAAATTAGGAATTGTTACATGATTATTAGGGTTTTATTACTTTTATTAGTTTCTTTTCATCCCTTTATTAATGAAACTCAAGGATTTGCGTCCTCAGCAGAGGAACAAATAGTCAGACGTGCTGCTTTCGATTTTGGCTCAGGATCAGTCAAATTGCAAGTTGCGGAGGTCGACCTTTTAAATAATCGTCTAGTTAGAACTTTGTATGCTGAAAAAATTCCTGTCGATCTGAGTCAAGATCTTTCACAAAGTTCCGATGCAAAATTTAGTGCTGAGATTCAAGCTGAAGCTATTCGCGTGATCGCTCTTCTGAAAAAACGTGCCGAAGTTTATCAACCAGCTGCCTATAGCGGGGTGGCGACAGAAGCATTTAGAATTGCGAAAAATGGACAAGAGTTAGTCGACGCCATTCGGGAAAAAGTTGGAGTATCCCTTCAAATCATTTCACAAGAAGACGAGGCCCTTGTTGGATTTTCTGCAGCAGTAAGCACCAAAGGCATTTCAGCTCAAAACGCTCTTGTTTGGGATATTGGCGGCGGGAGTTTGCAAATTGTGACGCAGGTGGGTGAATCTTATGAAATTTACAAGGCAAATTTAGGAAAAGTGCCGATGAAAAATTTTATTATTTCAGAACTTCAACGTAAAGATATTGAACAAACCTATAGCCCAAATCCTATTAACGCCGAGCACAGTCTTCAGGCGATTCAATTTGTTCAAGAGAAAACGGGTCAAATCCCTGCAGAAATTTTAGCTAAATTAGCAGACCCAAATGTGGTCGTATTAGGCATTGGTGCTCAACCAAAGTCCTTGCGCAATCTTAGCCGTGGATACACTTCAAACGATGCCTTTAGTCAAATTCAAAAAGGGTTAAACTTACCTGATCAAGACATTTTAAAGGTATTTTCAGAAGATACTGTGCCAGCTTATGTGCTTTCTGATCTGATTTTAGTTTATGGAATTATGACTGCTGCTGGTATTGAAAATGTGCATTTTGTCGAAACCATCTCAGGCAATTCCACCGGTGTTCTAATCACTCCATCCTACTGGGAAGGAATTTGAAGCGAATCACCTGGTTTAAGATTATCAGATTTTAAACGATTATGTTTTTTTAAAATGTCGACATTGATCTTAAACTGCCCGGCAATTTTCCAAAGAGTATCTCCTTCCTGAATAATATACACACGATTTGGTCGGGCAGGCTGCGGCTTGACCTGGCGGGTGGGCACTTCTTTTGGTACTGAAGCTTTTGGCACAGCAACCACTTGGCGTGTAGGTGGAACTTGAACCATTTGAATCACCGGAGCTGGTGGTTTTGGCGCTGGTGGAGTCTCTTTTTCGGCAATTTCAGGCATCATATTTTTTTGAGGGATAAAGCGTGAAACGGCTGTATGGTGATGATATTTGGCTGGGCGCTGTTCACCGGCGTAGTCATAGAGTCTAAAGGCCGCCAATTCCCAAACGGCGTCACTACGAGGGCTGGTGAGCAATGCTAGCGCAAACTGTTCTGCCTGTGGAGTCTTTTCAGTTAAAACTTGTAGAATTTCCAAAACATGCGCATCGTTTAATTTTTTTAATGCAAACGCCCCATCAGTTTTTAAAATCACTTGAGCTGCCGAACTAGATTTGGATTGAATGTATTCGAGCAAAAACCGCTGCCGTCTCGAAGGGGAGAGATCTTGAGAAACTTTTTGCTGCTGTAGAAAATCAGTCAGAGTTTGCCAATTCCCTTGAATCAAGACTTTTAAAATTTCTTCTTTATCAATAATTTCCTCGCCTCGATTCATCAACATTTCTACCGTGAGAAATTCTTGGCTCAAGTAAAATGCATCAGCCAATGAGGGAAGGTGCTTACCATTAGTTTTTTGTAGAAGTAAGAAAAGTCCTTGCGAGGTTAAAGGCCATTGTTCTGATAAGGCATAACGCAAGATAGATTGATAGTGCACATCGGTTAATCCAGGATAAACATCAATTTTGCCATCTCTTTTTCCGGCTCCTTCTTCATAAAGAATGGTGCGGCGTTGCATGGGTTGCGGCAGTCCTAATAAAGCTTTCGATAGATCAAAGTAATGAAAATTGACTAAGCAAGCAATGGCAAGATCTCTCTGGGTATACCCATTTTCAACGAGTTGATGACTTCCAAGTTTGGTGAGGAGCTGCTGCAGTGACATTTTTTTGAAGTGTCGAATGATATCTCCATTACTTTTATCGAGTGCTAATGGAGGTTGCTCGGAGTGCTGATCGGCGGGTTTTAATTCACAATAGGGTGTCGGAGGGCGTTCCTTAATAAACCAGTAGATAAAAAGGGCGCTTAGACCAATATTGAGAGCAAAGCTAAGGATCAAAAATTGGCTTAATCGGCGAATGAGATTTGAATATTTTTTTGTTTTGGACATGAACTATTAAGCGCCAAAGTTATGAGGGGAATTATTCTTTATTTAATCTGCTTTCCAATGCTTCTAGTTCCTTAGTGATACCCTGAGGAAGCTTTTCACCAAATAGCTTAAAGTAATCTCTCAATTCAGCCGCTTCTTTTTTCCAATCTTCACAGTTTACGTCTAGAAGGCTTCGAACGGTTTCAGGGGATATTTTAAGGTTAGAAGTATCCAAAGCTGCGGGTGTAGGAAGAACGCCAATTGGAGTTTCTAATCCTTCAGCTTGATTTGAAGTGCGCTCGAAAATCCATTTTAGCACGCGGCTATTTTCGCCAAATCCTGGCCATAGCCACGATCCGTCAGAATTTTGCCGAAACCAATTCACATAATAAATTTTGGGGAGTTTTGCTTGACTGTGCGCACTGCCTAGCTTTAGCCAATGAGCAAAGTAGTCACCCATGTGATAGCCGCAAAAAGGGAGCATTGCAAAGGGATCATGCCGCAGTTTGCCGACTTCTCCGGCGGCGGCGGCGGTCGTTTGAGAAGAAACACTGGCCCCTAAAAAGACTCCATGCTGCCAGTTTAATGATTCATAAACTAAAGGCACGACTGAAGCCCTTCGCCCACCAAAAAGGATTGCAGAGATAGGAACACCTTTTGGGTCTTCCCAAGCTGGATCAATAATTGGGCATTGGGAAGCAGGCACAGTAAAACGAGCGTTGGGATGCGCGGCTTTCTCTTTTGAAGCAGGCGTCCACTCATGATTTAACCAATTAATTAAATGTTCGGGAGGAGTGGCTGACATGCCTTCCCACCAGACATCTCCTGCGTCAGTTTTAGCCACATTGGTAAAAATAGCGTGCTTTTCGATGGTTTTCATCGCGTTGGGATTCGATTTAAAAGAAGTTCCTGGCGCTACACCGAAAAAGCCTGCTTCAGGATTGATGGCGTACAGCTGTCCATCCGCACCGAATTTCATCCAGGCGATATCATCGCCCACAGTTTCAACTTTCCATCCAGGCAGTGTAGGCGTTAGCATTGCTAAATTGGTTTTGCCGCAAGCACTTGGAAAAGCGGCGGCAATGTATTTCTTCTCCCCTTGAGGATTGGTAATACCCATAATGAGCATATGCTCTGCCAGCCACCCTTCGTCTCTGGCCATAGCCGAGGCGATGCGTAGGGCAAAACATTTCTTTCCAAGCAAAGCGTTTCCACCGTAGCCGCTGCCAAAAGACCAAATTGAGCGTTCTTCAGGAAAATGAACAATGTATTTTTCTGAAGGGTGGCAGGGCCATGGAACGTCTTTTTCACCTGGCTCTAAAGGGGCTCCGACTGAATGCATGCAGGGAACAAAATGAGAATTTCCTAAAACATCAAGTACTTGCTTCCCCATGCGCGTCATGATGCGCATATTACAGACAACATAAGGAGAATCAGTTATTTGCACGCCGATATGGGCAATATCTGAGCCTAGAGGCCCCATGCTAAAAGGGATAACATACATGGTACGCCCTCTCATGCATCCTTTAAAAAGAGGCTTTAGCACTGCGTGCATTTCTTGCGGGTCTTTCCACTGATTGGTTGGGCCAGCATCTTCTTTACGGAGACTGCAAATAAACGTGCGCTCTTCCACTCGTGCGACATCATCTGGGTTAGAATTGCAGGCATAACTTTCTGGGCGATTAGCGGAATTGAGGCGCTGCCATTTTCCTTGATCAACCATTTCTTGACAGAGGGTCTCGTATTCCTCGATAGAGCCATCGCAAAGGTGCACCTTAGATGGGGTACATAGCTGGATGGATTCCTGAATCCATTTTTTTAGACTGGCATTTGTTGTCCATTGATCAAGTGATTCAGGCACTGCTGTCATAAAGGTTCCTTAAATATTAGCCGTTTTTCTTTTTTTGAATTTGTCAAGGTATTCAAGTGCTTTGCCGGTTCCTAAGCAAACTGAAAGTAAAGGATTATGCGCTGTGATCACTGGCAGGCCAGTTTCTTTAATTAACAACTTATCCAAACCTTTCATCAAAGCTCCTCCTCCTGTAATAACCATACCTCTTTCAACAAGATCTGCAGCAAGTTCGGGAGGGCATTTCTCCAGAGTTAATTTGACATGCTCAATAATCTGTTGATTGGGCTCAGCGAGGCATTCGCGAATTTCGACTGAGTTAATTCGTTTGGTGACTGGCAACCCAGCAACTTGGTCGCGTCCGCGCACTTCCATTTCCAGTTCGTTTTCCCCTAAAGGATAAGCTGAACCGATAGTCATTTTAATTTCTTCTGCCGTCCGTGGACCAATCATCAGGTTATACGTACGACGCATATAGTTGATGATACATTCATCAAATTCGTCTCCGGCAATGCGGAGGGAACGAGATTCTACAATACCGCCTAAAGAAATGATAGCGATTTCTGTGGTTCCACCGCCAATATCAATAATCATGCTTGCTGCAGCTTGGTGCACTGGTAAGTCCACACCAATAGCTGCGGCCATTGGTTCTTCGATTAGGATGACTTCTTGAGCACCGGCATGCAGGGCGGCATCTTCGACAGCTCGCTTTTCTACCCCAGTGATACCTGAGGGAACTGCAATCAAAATTTTAGGTCGGAAAAGACTGCGGGAAGGGGTGACACGCTTAATTAAAGCTTTCAACATCCCTTCAGCAATTTCAAAATCGGCAATGACGCCGTCTTTCATTGGGCGTACTGCATGGATTCGTCGGGGAGTTCTGCCCAACATTTCTTTAGCTTTATGTCCCACGGCTAAAACTTCGTTTGTCGATGAATCAACGGCTACAACGGAAGGTTCGGCAAGAACAATCCCTTTGCCTCTGACAAAAACTAAAGTATTTGCCGTTCCGAGATCGATGCCGATATCATTCGAAAAGGCGCCTCTAAATTTAGTGAGTTGCCCAAAAGCCGAGCGATACATGTGATCAAAAGTATCTTTAAACCCGGAGTGATTTTTTTTACTCATAATATGTGTTTTTCCAGTGAGTGAACAAGTTTGTGTCTATTTTACACTTGCAATAGCTCCAAAACTTCTTCCCAAGTCAATTTAGCGATCGCCTCTTCATCACAGCTAACGACCTTTTTGACATGCCCTTCTTTCTGCTGTTGAAGTTGCAAGATTTTTTCTTCGATGGTTCCCAAAGTGATCAATTTATACGATAAGACTGATTTCTTTTGGCCAAGCCGGTGCACCCGATCTGTGGCCTGATTTTCTACCGCAGGGTTCCACCACATATCGTAGTGGATCACAGTATCTGCACCGATTAGATTAAGACCAGTCCCTCCAGCCTTAAGCGAAACAAGGAAGATAGGGATATTCTCGTCTTCGTTGAATTTTTTTACAATGCTCAATCGATTTTTACTTGAACCATCTAAATATTCAAAGGGAATTCCTTGCTGTTGCAGATCTTCTCGAATGATATTAAGCATCCGTGTGTATTGACTGAAAATAACAGTCTTGTGTTTCCCTTCTATCAGAGTCGGAAGGAGTTCCATTAACATATCGTATTTGGAAGAATCCCCATTCTCGGCCTTTTCTTTTGCAAAAATAGCCGGGTGGCAGCAAATCTGTTTTAAACGCGTTAAAGTGGCTAAAACGTGAATTTGAACTTTATCGAAACCTTCTTTTTTGACCAATTGCGACAATTCTTCGCGGGCGGACTGGGCATAGGAACGATAAAGAGCTTGCTGAGTCTCTGAAAGGTGGCAATGATACACAATTTGCGATAAAGGAGGAAGCTCAGAAAGCACATCCGACTTCATACGGCGAAGAATGAAAGGGGAAACTTTACGACGTAAAATTTCCAGATTCTTGCCTTGATTATTGTGTGGATTACGAATATAGCGCTCGACAAAGCGATCAAAAGTACTCAGCAATCCAGGCATTAAGAAGTCAAATAAGCTCCATAATTCTTCCAGAGAGTTTTCAATAGGAGTTCCAGTTAGTACTAAGCGATGCACGCCATTTAACATTTTTACCGATTTTGCATTGCGAGTGCCCCTGTTTTTAATATGTTGGGCTTCATCTAAAATGCAATAACGGAATTTGGTGCTTTGATAATATTCGATATCTTTTTGTAAAAGAGTGTAAGAAGTTACGATGACATCGTAGTTTTTAATGCCTTTGATGAGTTTTTTTCGATGAGCAGGGGAGCCGTCGACAGGTAAAATCCTTAGTTGCGGATGAAACTTGGTAAACTCTTCCTGCCAGTTATACACCAAGGAGGTTGGGCAGATGACAATGGCGATCGAATCCGGGTAGTCGATTTTACTTTGTGTCACTGCAATAATAGCCTGCAGTGTTTTTCCAAGGCCCATATCGTCGGCCAAGATTCCATTTAAGTGCATATGACGCAATCTTTCTAACCAGTTGACCCCTTCTACTTGGTATTCTCTCAATTTCGCATTGATAACCTCTGGAACTTGTTTTGCATTGAAAACTTGTTTTCCAAGCATCTGTTGCTGGACTTCTTGTAATTTTGCAGTCATGGAGAATTCTATGGGTAAACCGGCAAAGCTACTCGAGTCGATACTTGCCAAACTCCACAATGGACGTTCTTCTTCATGATTTGTTAAGAGATTGATACCGATTTCATCAAAAATTTCGACGACTGGAGCTAGTTTTTCTAAATCTAACACCAAAATTTTGAGGGTTTTCATGCCGCTCTCATCATCAACTCCTTTTTTACGAGTCGACTTAGTGGCTCGTGAAAGCTCGATGAAAGTTTTTTTGGAGGATAAGCATTCCCACAAAAGATCGATGGTAATGCCATTGAGAAAGCCATCCACTTTTAAATTGACTTTGTAAGTGTCCATTCTTTCAGTCTCTGAAAGATGCAATTTGAAAGTTGTATTGTCGTAAATAAATTGGTCTAACAAGTTGGATGGACAATTAAATGTAACTCTTCCTTGATTACGTGGAATGACTTCTGTCATGAATTCGACAATTTTTTTGTCCGATTTACAGATGTAGCAGCTTTGAGCCGGGTCGAAAAGAAAATCTTGGAAAAGATCGTTAAGGATTTTTTGCTCTTCGGTTAAGTTTCGTGCTAAAATGCCTTCTGGCCTAACAAAAGAAGTGATTTCTTGAATATTCAGCTGTGCACTTGAGGCCGGGACTTTAAGGTTGTTATAGACAAATTGCACTGAGGCTTCTAAAACACCATTTAGGTAGTGAATATCACATTCGGCGACTAGCTTTCCTGTAAAAGGTAGAGTGACAAATTTTTCGATAATGTCATTATTGGTTACATTGGCAAATCGAAGCAATTCAGGGAGTGAGTTTTCTACAAAAGTACCGAAAAGAGGCTCTGGAATCGTAATATCGCGAATCACATTAATATTTCTTAAATGCTTGCGCTTGATTAGATTCTGAAAACGGTAGTAGGTGTGGTTTAAAATCATTCCTGGTTTACAACACTCGAATAAACGCGCATCCTGTATAGGAACTCCTCCTTGGTCAATTAACAAAGAGGGTTTAAAAAGAATTTTGGGATCATGTGCAGTAAAATACTCGAGCTCAAATTGTAAATTAGCTGGAATTGTGGAGAACCGCAGTGGTTCTTCTAAGCTTCCACTATAAAGACAGGGCATTGTTTTAAATTTAGAATCGTCGGTCAACATGGCACCAGTCGAATTGATTCTTTGCATCACAGATTCATAAATTTGGGCAAGGATGGTTCCAAAAGTCTCTCCATCCAATGCGGCAATTCTTTGATTGCGGTCGCTATTTGGATCAGGATAGCGAGCAAAGTCGAGAACATTTTTCAATAAAAAGGCACTTTCCTGATCGAATGATTGCAAGGTGAAGAAATAGCGCTTATTGCCTATATATAAAGGTTCTCCATAGCGCACCGCATTCACAAATTCTCGAATCGCAGGAATAATTAGCGGTTTGGAGCGGAATGGCAAGCGCAAGGCTAATTGGATTTCTGCCCCAGAGAAGGCTTCTGTACTGGGAGGGACATGAAAAACTACTGCGAGTTCCGCATTGTCCAAGGTAAGTTCTTCTTCGGGTAAAAAAAATGGGGATTGGCCAAGCACTTGAGAGGCGCCAATATATTCTTCCATTAATTCTTTCTGTTGTTTTTTGCCTTTGCGGACACCTTCTTTTTGAGCCGCTTCTTTAAAAGTTTTAAGAAGCGTGTCCTTGTCTTTTTCATCGATGATCCCGGTTTTTTCTAAATCGGTTTCTTTAGAATAATCTACCACCATGCCATCAAAATGTTCTTCCAAATAAAAAAGGACGGATGCCAAATGCTGGCAATCGTATTTGTATGGACAGTCGCAATCGGAATCCATCGTTGATGAGTCGTGGCGGCTCATTTCAATTTCACATTGATACTTATTATCAAAGGTTCCCATTACACCGCAACTGACACGCACGGTCTGCGGACTTAGGCTCATAATTTTGGCGGAAACAACCAGCCCTTTGCTGTAAAGGTCTTTCCCTTCATTAAGAATAGTAGGTGAGTAGTCTTTTTTTAACTTTCGAAAATTTAGCATCGTCACTCTCTGAAGTTTAGGTTAAAGAGCTTAAGGGCTCATACAACGGGAAATTTAGTGGAACTTGAGGTTTTTGAAACCTTTTTAGCTTTTTTCATTCCCGAACGCAATCAAAAAAAAGAGATAGGTAAAAAAATAATTAATTTTTATTTTTAAAAGAGGGTTAACAACCTTTCCTCAGGAGATTTACAAAAAAATCTTGAAAAAATTAAAAAGAAAGCGGTATAGCTAATCCTACAATATTCTATGTGTACCTGCCCAGTTCTAAGTCAAAGTTCCTCCATTCTTTGGTTTAGAACTGGCTTTTTTATTTTTTGCACCATAAGTGCTGATTTTCATGTTGCTCAAAAAATCAAAAGCGCTCTATACTCGTCGCTTAAATCCTAATCTGCTGTGATGGCATTGTAAGGTACTGGTAAATGCGGATGTAGCTCAGTTGGTAGAGCGTCACCTTCCCAAGGTGAATGTCGTGAGTTCGAATCTCATTATCCGCTTTAGAACCAAAAAGGAAGAAACACAAGTGTGCGGGTGTAGCTCAGTGGTAGAGCATCACGTTGCCAACGTGAGGGTCGTGAGTTCGAGCCTCATCACCCGCTTTGTGCCTTTCATACCTTTATGCGGGTGTAGCTCAGTGGTAGAGCATCACGTTGCCAACGTGAGGGTCGTGAGTTCGAGCCTCATCACCCGCTTTCTTTCACGAGTAATTTCAAATATATTACTCACGGTTTAAGTTTCAAAACTTCCAAAAAATGAGGTTATGGTGTCTACGAATCAATCCGAAGTCAGCAATCAGCATGTAAAAATCTCTCTTCAAAAAGAAGATGGGTGTTTGGTTAAACTTGATATCCATTTATTTCCCGAAGCAACAAAAGCAACCTATCAGGAAGCCATTAAATCCGTTGCTAAAGAAGTTTCTCTTCCAGGATTTCGTAAAGGCAAAGTTCCTCCAGCCATGATTCTACAAAATTTTAAATCTCACGTAGAACGCGAATGGCAGGATATTATGCTCAATCGAAGTTTACGTGAGTTCATCGATCTTACTAAAATTGTTCCGTTTAATAAAGAAAGCGTGCAAAAGGCTGTCGTTCAAAAAGCCTCATTGGATAATGGCGCCGATCTGCTCATTCAATTTGAATCAGCTCCCGAAATTCCAAAGGTCGATCCTACGGCTCTGCGCATTCATCAAGTTAAAAAACGTGAAATCCTCCCAGAAGAGATCGAGCGATCAATCCAAAAGGTTCAAACGCACTATGCAGAATGGATCACAATTACAGATAGAGCTCTTCAAGCTGGTGACAGTGTAGTCGTCGATGCTGCTTCTGCGGATAATCCAGATCATCTCTTTTATAAAGACACCTCTTTTACCGTAGATGATGAAAATATGATGCCCTGGTTTAAAAAGGCTATTTTAGGACATCATCAAGGAGAAACTGTCGAAGCTGTTGCCGAAGATCAAGACCCGCCTCTTAGTATACGCATTACTATTAAAGAAATTAAGGCGCCAAAATTACCAGAGCTAAACGATGAATTCGCCAAAAAAGCTGGGGCCGAAAATCTTGAAGATATGCATCAAAAAATTTTACAGCAGCTTGAAAAGCATGCAGAAGAAGAAGTGCAATATGGAATGCGTCATCAAGTAAGCGCTGCACTCTTGGAAAAATACCCTTTTTCAATTCCTGGATCTATCACTAAACAAGAAATTAAACGGATGATTTCCCAGAAAACTAATGAATTAAAAGAGCAAGGTCTTTCCGCTTCTGCAGCCAATCAAAAAGTTGAAAGCATGCGCCAAGAACTTGAAAAAGAATGCGCAGAATCTCTTCAATTACTTTTCTTGGAAAATGAAATGATTCATCAATTCAATATTCATGTGACGGATGATGAAGTCGTGCGGGAATTGTTTACCCAAATTTACAAGAATCCTTCAGCCATGCAATCGGCTCGCGATCTTTTAAATTCTCCAGAAGTACATAGCCGTGTCCGACATATGTTAACGACGCAGAAAGTCAAAGACTATCTTGTAGAAAAAGCGGAAAAAATTGACGCCAGTTGAAATGCAAATGTAATTGTTGCATAGCAAAAAAATAGACAGATCGGATACAACAAAAGCATTATTCAACTTAGCATAAGGATGCTCTATGTCAGATAAAAGACCACACAACTCACTAACTCCCTATGTCATTGAAGATACAGCAAGAGGGGAAAGGTCGATGGACATCTTTTCTCGCTTGCTTCAAGATCGAATTGTATTTATCGGAACCGATATCACAGATCAAGTCGCAAACGTAGTCGTCGCTCAGTTGTTATTCTTAAAGATGGAAGATCCTAAAAAGGATGTCCACCTTTACATAAACTCCATGGGAGGTTACATCACATCTGGCTTGGCCATCTATGATACCTTGCGCTGGATGAGTTGCGATATTAATACATACTGCATTGGGCAAGCCTCTTCAATGGGTGCTCTGCTGCTAATGGCAGGTACAAAAGGCAAGCGTTTTGCGTTGCCGAATAGCCGCATCATGATCCACCAACCATCAGGTGGTGTTGGAGGCTCTTCCTCAGATATTATGCTGCAAGCTAAAGAGATTCTCGTGCTTAAGCGAACCTTGCATGAAATCATGTCTGCATGTACAGGTCAGTCAGTCGAAAGAATAGCTGCAGACTCTGAGAGAGACTTTTACATGAGTCCAAGTGAAGCGAAAGAGTATGGCGTGATTGATGAGGTCGTGACCCTTGCAAAAAAGTAAGTTTTGCAAGTTTATAAAAGTGTTTTAAATCTTAAAAAGATCGTTCAGAATGGCAAAAAAAGCAATTAAAGAAAATATCGCCTGTTCGTTTTGTGGGCGTGCCGAAGATGCTGTAGAAAAGCTCATATCAGGTCCTAATGCATACATCTGCGATAAATGTGTGAATCTATGCTCTGGCATTTTAGAAAAAAAGAAATCCAGAACAACCTATGATTTTAAAATCTTAAAACCTCGAGAAATCAAGGAACGATTAGACGAATATATTATTGGTCAGGAAAGTGCCAAAAGAACCATCTCTGTTGCTGTATACAATCACTACAAGCGGATTCGTACAGTTAATAAAGAAAAAAATGCAATTGAATTTAACAAATCAAATGTTTTGTTGTTTGGACCGACAGGTTCTGGCAAAACCTTGATTGCAAAAACACTCGCAAATATTTTAGATGTCCCTTTTACAATTGCCGATGCCACCACACTTACAGAAGCAGGATATGTAGGTGAAGACGTTGAGAACATTATCTTACGTCTCTTGCAAGCTGCCGACTATGATGTTGGTAAAGCTGAACTTGGAATTATCTATATCGATGAAATTGATAAAATCAATCGCACGACAGCCAACGTGTCTATTACACGAGATGTTTCTGGTGAAGGCGTGCAGCAAGCCTTACTAAAAATTGTCGAAGGAACAATTGCAAATGTACCTCCCAAAGGAGGGCGCAAGCATCCTAACCAAGAATACATTAAAGTTAATACCGAAAATATTCTCTTTATTGTAGGCGGGGCTTTTGTCAACCTCGACAAAATTGTGGCAAAACGTTTGGGCAAAAGCACGATTGGGTTTACAAATAAAGATAAAGAAATTTTTGATCCCAATAAAAAAAGCGAGCTATTAGCCAAGGTTGAACCTGAAGATTTGATTCAATTTGGTATGATTCCAGAGTTCGTTGGACGCTTTAATTCAATTGCAAACTGCAATGAGTTAACAATTTCAGATTTAGTCTCTATTTTAAGCGAGCCTAAGAATGCGATTGCCAAACAGTTCATTGCAATGTTTGAAATGGAAGGTGTAAAACTAGATTTTACAGACGAAGCCTTGGCAGGAATTGCTAAAAAAGCTATCGAAGCTGGAACTGGAGCACGGGCTTTGCGTATGATTTTAGAAAACATCATGCGTGATTTGATGTTTGAAGTTCCAACCGACCCCTCTATCGCTGAAATCTTGATTGATGAAGATGTTGTTTTGGGTAAAAAAAGTCCAATTATCAAACGAACAGATGAAAAAATTGCTTAATAAAAGCTCTTGCATACTTGACGAAATGCAAGAGCTTTTCTTCCATCCAAACTTATTTCTCCGAATCTCCAAACATTAGTTTTTGTGGAGAATTTCTAAAACTTGGCCCTTCCCGCGTATAAAAATTAAAAAACCAGTTTCGATCAAATGAAGATCCAGGCCATGCCTTCGGGGCTGAAATAACCCTCAAGGACTCAGCCATATTGGGAATAGCATAACGTTGCCAGCAAATAAGGACCATTTTACCTGTGTACTCTGGCTCTACCATAATTTCACGCAGCATTGCTGAATACTCATTACTTTTATACTTTGTATTTAATTCGATGCCTAGCGTTTTTGCTAGTCCCTGGACAGTTTCAATAGGACGAAGTGTGTCAAAAACTTTACTTGGTCTTTGCGCGTAAATAGCTACAGGTGGTCCAAAGTCCAAGACATCTGGATTCCCAGTAAAGTAAGCAATGAAGGCAGCAGCTCTTTCTCTTCCCTTTTGAGATAAGGATGGGTCTTTTTGGTGCGGCACCTTTTCGGCATGTCGAATAATAATAATTTGTGCTGGAACAGCAAAGAGAGGGGAACACCAAGCCGCAATCGACATGATCAAAATAGCAGTTGTCCACTTCATAAGTGCTCCTTAGAAAATTCATTTGTTAAGATCAGTAGCTATCTCAACATCGTTTGCTCTTAATTGCGTTTTAAGGCAAAAACAAATTGCTAATCAAGAAGATTTTTTAAATTTTTAATTAATTTATCTAAAATTTTATTCAGATTTTAATTATTAATTGTTTCTTGATCTGTAGTTCATTAACTGTGATAAAAATAATGACGATGAGTATTTCAAAGGATGAGCTAGGTCTTAAGACCTAGCTCATCCTGGATTTCTCAACTGAAAGAAAGTTTTCTTAAGAAGTAAGAAATCTCGCTGAATATCAATGAGATAAATTAAATCGAGGGTAATATTAAGGCAGTCTTCGACCTACTTAATTAGTTTCTACTGACATTAAGCAAACCTGCTTTATATCTCATTTTTAGGGGAAGCTTACCGGAACTTACGCTTAGATTACTATTGACACTAGTAGATTGTGGAGATGTGATTTTTGAAACTTTAGACCTGGTTTTCTTGAGGATTTTAGGCCTAAATTTTAATTTTGGTAAATTAGTCGTTTTATCTGATAGAGATATTTTGTTTTTTCGTTGCTTTTGTGCGATTCGTGAAGATCTTCTTAGCAATGATGTCTTTTCCGTTTCTAACGAATTAACTTCATCTTTTAGTTTAATTAGTTTATTTGTTAAAGATTGTTGCTTCCTTAAAGCAGATTGTTCTTTTTCAAGTGCAAGCTGTTCAGCATGTTCTTTTTGTACTTGTTCAATCCTGCTTTTTTTTAATAAAGCTTTTTCTCTTTTTAATTCATTAGCTTTTCTTTTTTGATTACGGTGTGTAAGAGGCTGTGGTTTGTCAGCACTGACAGGTGTTGTCAAATCGATAAAAACCTGCTGACTGACTTGCACTGTAGTATAAATGCCTTTAGCTTGTTCAGCTTGTTCTTTTTTTAATACAGCTTGCTGTCTTTGGAGCTCTTTAGCTTGCCTTATTTGATTTCGGTATGAAAGAGGCTTAGGTTTGTCAGCAGAGACAAGTGTGGCTGTTCGCTGAATTGGTGGTAGTTCTTTCCATAGGTATGCATCTATCCTAGGAGTTGTAAGTGTTTCTTTTGGCTGAATTGGGTGTGCATTTATAATTAAGAGATTATCTTTACTTAGAAGTGGGCGGAGTGGTTTTCTGCTCAGAACTGGATGTACTACTCTTGGAATTGGGAATGGATATTGCTCCAAAATTGGTGGTGTTTCTTGTTTATATGTCAAATCAATAAGAGTTCGCCGGCTAGCTTGGGTAACAGGCGCAATGGGTTTAGTTAGTTTTTCAGAAAGATCTTTTGTGACAGAGAATTTTCGAGGATGGGAACCAGATGCAGATTCTGGCTTTCTAAAACCGACTTTTGTTGGTAACGTGTGGGTTCCTTTATAGGTAAATTTAAATCCGTTAGACGAATTTGAAATAGACACTTTATGATACTTTAAAGGTGGCTTGGTAGTAACAGCAACCGAAATAGATTGTGTGTCCATATTATTCATAATGTTCTCCGAGAATATTTTTTAATTACTATATCTTATTATAAGAAGTTATTAGTAATAATGTTTTAATTTATAAATTCATAAAATGTTCGCATAAATTAAAGCATTTTGTCAACTTGTAATTGTTATATTTTTATGTTGTAGTTTTGTTTTTATATAAAGCTAATTATTTAGATGTTGAGATTTGTTGTAGTAATTGTATCGTGACAGGTTCTGGATTGGCAACTAATCTAAAATTGAATGTACTGTATTAATACCCAAACTGGTGGAACGACTTGAAGCTGATAAAAACGGGTAGATAACCTCATGGGATCTTCTTGCAAATGAAAACAAAATTCGAGTATTCCATAAGTAAAGCTAATAGGAAGTGATCATGTACCAAATTGAGAAATACAGTGCCCCTCTTCCTCAGAAGGAAATAAAACAATTTGAATCCCTAGTAGATACCCGAGATCGTGATTTTCTAAAAAATCCGAAATTCGGCGGACAAATATGGGTGGCTTTTTTTCAGAAGAAACCTGTTGGATTAGTGATCGCCATCAATACTGAATTTCCTTTTTATTCAGAAATTCATTCGCTTTTTGTTTTAAAAGAGCATCGCAGTCAAAATGTGGGGGGTCGACTTCTGAATTCAGTAGAAGAGTATCTAAAAAAGAAAGGTTGTAAATATTCCACTCTATTTTTTCGCTACGATCGAGCTTTAGCTCAGGGAAATGAAAATTTTTTAAAAGCTCATGGGTGGAATAAAAGCACTTGCAGCTCTTTGCTTTACTTATTCCATAGCTCGTTATTTAATCCTCCATGGCTTCATCTCTATGATAAACCTCTACCCAATCGATTTCGTGAGGTCTCTTGGACACAAGTGAACGAAAAGGATCGAAAATTATTGAAAGCTCTTGAGAAAGAAAAAGCCTTTCCATTTTACGTTTCCCCCTTTAGAGATGAGCAATTGGTAGAACCTTTAAATAGTTTGGCGGTCTACGAGGGTGACGAAGTGGTTGGTTGGTTGATTACGCACCGTATTCTTCCCCATATGATCCGTTACCAGGCTTTCTTTTTTGAAAATCGTTTGCAGCATACTGGAATTCCAATGAAAATTTTATGCGACTCTATCAAACTACAAATCAACTCTTCTGTTCCCTACGCATTAGTAGAAATTAATGTCTCGGTTTCTGAGTCAGATTGGATTCGTTTTGCGAATAAACGCCTAACGCCCTATGCACAAGCTCTTGGTTTTATACGGCAAAGTTGGAAGCAATTTTCCTCCTAAGATTTTTGCTGGAAAAATATGTGAGAGCCCAAGTATGATCGTTCATAATTCATGTTCAATATCCTTCGCGATCAAGTATTTACGATATTGAACCTGGGAGGGGGGTATTGGATGAAATTAAAAAAAGCTTTTATTGGTTTGGGAGGGAATATCGGCGATAGTTACGCTGTTCTCAAACATGCGCTAAGATTGATTGAAGAATTTCCTGGCATCTCCCACCTCAAATCCTCAGCTTTTTATGCAACGACTCCTGTCGGTCCCATTTTGCAAAAAAATTTCATCAACGCAGTCTGCAGTGTGCAAACTTCACTTTCGGCCAATCAACTTTTACTGGCGTTGCAAGAAATTGAGAAATTTCTTGGGAAAATAGAGAAACCTAAGAATGCACCGAGGGTGATTGATCTCGATCTTTTATTATTCGATATGGAGAGGCACTCCTCACCTCATCTCGAAGTACCTCATCCTAGATGGAAAGAGCGTTTATTTGTTTTAATCCCTCTTACAGATCTAGAGAGCGAAATATTAGTCCCGGCTGAAGACGATCAAAGTCCGATTCGCTTAAACCTTCATCGGTTGCTGCAAGAGTTTCCAAACATTCATCATGAAACTGTGCTCCAGGTACAGGAAAAAATGGCTATTTAACACAGAGGCAGACATGGCACACGCAAAACAGCGAATAGCAGTTAAAGATTTTTTTATTGGAGAGCAACAGCTTGTCATTATGTCAGGTCCTTGCGTCATTGAAAGTGAAACCCATTGCTTGCGAGCCGCTGAAGAATTAGTGAAAATTTTCGGAGGTTTTAAAAATCTGCAGCTTATTTTCAAATCCAGCTACGATAAAGCCAACCGCACTTCTGTGCATACCTATCGTGGACCAGGTTTAGAAGAGGGTTTGCGCATTTTAGAGAAAGTAAAACAAGAAACAGGGCTGCCGCTTGTCACTGATGTGCATTCTCCCGAAGAGGCTGCAGCTGCAGGTCAAATCTGCGAGATCATTCAAATTCCTGCGTTCTTATGCCGGCAAACCGACCTTCTTATTGCTGCCGGAAAAACTGGAGCTGTGATTAATGTCAAAAAAGGTCAATTTATGGCGCCGTGGGATATGGTACACGCTGTCGAAAAAATCCGATCAACTGGAAATCCTCATGTCATTTTAACGGATCGCGGGGCTACTTTCGGATACAATAATCTCGTGAGCGATATGCGAGCCATTCCAATTATGCAGCAAATTGGAGTGCCTGTGTGTTTTGATGCGACCCATTCAGTGCAACTGCCAGGAGGGCAAGGAGTTTCTTCGGGTGGACAACGCGAATTTATTCCAGTGCTAGCTAAAGCTGCCATTGCAGCAGGTGCAGACTGTTTATTTATTGAATCCCATCCCGATCCCAAACAAGCTAAAAGCGATGGAGCCACGGTTATTGATTTCAAAGAATTACCCGGCTTACTTGCCATTCTTGATCCCCTTTATCAACTGATCCGGACGAGCAGAAATGAATAAATCTTTTTTTAAGGCTTCTTGGATTCTTTTCAGCATTTTTCTCATAGCGGCTGCTGGTCTGTCCATATACCTAAGTATTCCAGATCCAGAAGCCGAAGCTTTCTATCAGCAGCTAAACTCAGCAAATAAAAAAACTGATT
>Ga0105044_10002336_pt1 | contig 25824 bp, 19 predicted proteins | sample MAT01_FD_78092 | JGI IMG/M metagenome (GOLD analysis project Ga0105044, IMG submission 78092) | Freshwater microbial communities from Lake Fryxell liftoff mats and glacier meltwater in Antarctica - MAT-01 | ecosystem: Environmental > Aquatic > Freshwater > Ice > Liftoff microbial mat | place... | reverse complement strand
TCTGCACATCACGGCCCAATCTTTCCGTCCCCTTTGTTCGGAGAGTTGCACTAAGATACGCTACTGTCACTACAACTTGCTCATTCCGCACACCATCTTAGTTTCTTGGTACCACCTATGACTGAGAACGAGTCCGAAACACAAGGATTGCAAAACATAGCGACTCTTTCAAGTGGTAGCATTCACCGAGGAAACTGGGTAAAAACCGCAATTGTTTCCTTTCTTGCCTGTGTTTGCTACTGGGCGAGCGGGAGTCATTCCCGAGCGACCGAGCCCAGCGTCGAGTCATCTCGCTATGGAGTAATGCCCGACAACGGCGAATCGGTACAGCAATTCACTCTTCGCAACCGCAAAGGAATGGAGGCCAAAGTAGTTGAGTACGGTGCGACGTTGGTTGAACTTACGGCCCCGGATCAACATGGTGTGTTGGCTAATATGATTCTATCGCCGCCGTCGCTCGAGGCATTGACCAAAGGTTTCCCTGCCGCTTCTGTCATCGGACGGTATGCCAACCGCATTCGAGGGGCAAGTTTCGTTTTGGATGGGCAAACCATTCAGCTCTCCAAAAACGCTGGCCAGAATCATATCCACGGCGGCCATAAGCATTTTGGAAAACGTCTTTGGAAAGGTGCTGCCAATGTCCAATCCAAGGACCCCTCGGTAGAGTTAAAATACACGAGCGAAGATGGTGAAGAGGGCTTCCCGGGAACTTTGAATGTATCGGTCACGTATTCGCTCAATGACGCAGGCGAATTGGGTATCCAATACCGAGCTACGGTCGACAAGCCAACTATCGTTAACTTGACGAACCACGCCTATTTCAACTTGTCCGGCACGCTTTCCAACGTTCTCGACCACGTTTTGCAGATCGAGGCGGACCAATTCACGCTGGTCGACAAGTCGCTTATACCAAGTGGAGAATTGGCGGCGGTCGATGGAACTCCTCTCGATTTCCGAACTCCCCGACTCATCGGAGAACGCATCTCTGAGCTCTATGAGGCTGCCAATGGCTACGATCACAACTATGTTCTTCGCGGAGATCATGGTTCATTGCGATTGGCGGCCCGTGTCTATGATCCAAAATCAGGCCGTATCCTCGAATGCTTGACCACGGAACCAGGATTGCAGCTGTATAGCTCGAACGGGTTCAACAACAATCCGTTTCCGAAACATGGAGCTTTCTGTTTGGAAACACAACACTATCCAGACTCACCCAATCGGCCTGAGTTTCCGACCACGGTCATGCGTCCGGATAAGCCTTGGGAATCCAACACGATCTTCCGCTTTTCGGTCAAGCCGAGCGATCCAGCGCCTTAGTTCGTTCCGTTCCGCGAAGCCACGGTTGCTATCCGCTGCGAGGATAGAGTCTTTTACTTCCCGATGCAAAATCGGCTGAATAAAGCGTCGAGAATGTCGTCTGTGTAGACGGTACCGGCAACCAAACCAATTTCCTCGAGAGACAATCGAATCTCACTCGCGGTAACTTCATCGCCACGATCTAGTGTCGCAGCCTCCTTCGCATGCGAGAGAGCTTCCAGAGCGCTGGTTAGGGACGCTCGGCAGCGGGCAGCAGTGACCGGTACTACGTGATGGGTCCGTTCCATTTTGTCTGCCGCCCAAATCCGCAAAGACCGAACAAGCTCGTCCAAGCTGACCGTATCGCTAACGCTGACGGAAAAGCATCGCTCGTAGGAACTCGAAAGACCGCTATCCTCCTGCTCTAGATCACTTTTGGTGCGAATCAACCAGACCGGCGCACTCGTTTGCATGGCTTCCCAATCGCTGGAATCGAGATCGGACGGGGCCAAGCAGTATAGGATCAGATCGGCGTCAATCACTTGCTGCCGCGTGAACGCTTGTGCGATCGCTCGGGGGCTTTCTCCTTGAAAATCCTCGAGGCCCGCTGTGTCGAGAATATCGATAGCTGTTCCATCGAGATCTAGACGGAGACGCACGTAGTCCCGTGTGGTACCGGGTTCTGGACTAACGATGGAAACGGATTTTTTCGCCATCGCGTTGATGAGCGAGCTTTTGCCTGCGTTGGGTGGACCAACAACCGCCACCTGCAAATGGGTTGTCTGTCCAGCTCGCGATTCCATTTGGTCAAGTAGTTCGTCAATGGTCAGCATGCCGTCTGTTAGGCGATGGAGGATTTGTTCCTTACTAACGAACGAGATATCTTCTTCGACAAAGTCCAAACCGGCTTCGATGTCGGCAAGCAAATGGACGAGAGTGGTCTTCAATGCTTGCAAAGGTTCCGATAGGCCGCCGGCCAATTGGGATAGAGCAACGTTGAGCGATCGCTCGTTGGCCGCATGAATCACCCCGAGGACCGCTTCGCATTGAGTCAGATCCAATCGACCGGCCAGAAACGCCCGCAGGGTGAACTCGCCTGGTTGTGCGAGAATAGCACCGTGTGCAAGCAGTCGTTCCTGAATCGCTTGCAGGATGATAACGTTGCCCAAACAATGCAATTCTGCCGAGGGCTGGCCGGTGTAGCTTCGGCCATCGGGCCATAGAAAGACATCGAGGTCGATGGCCCCCAACGGATCTATCACAACGCGGCGTTCAAGCCGAGTGGCGCGCTTGATCTTCCAATCGGCAGAGTCGTTGATTGCATTGGAAACAACGGCCAGCGTGTTCGGGCCAGTGATTCGAATCGCTCCTCGTAAAGCCCCCTCAGCGCCTGTTGCTACAGCACAGATAGTGGATTCGGTATCAAAGTTCATGAATCAATGAATTTGTACTGTCCCGGCATGGGAACCTCCACTTCGGGAGCTGGCCCCCAATTGGGTCTGTCTGGTCCAAGCTTTAGTTCGCTGGACAATGCATCTTCCCACTTGATGACTTGGCCCGAATAGGCAGCTTCCCGGCCCATGATAGCCATGAGTGTGCTTTTGCACATGTACTCACCATTGTTGATTGGCTTGCCGTCTCGAATGGCTTTCATCAGGGCTACATGTTCGAGCAGATACATGCTCGGTTTCTTTCCTTCAAATTTCCAGTTCGTTTCTCCCTTGATCTCGTTTGCTAGCACGCGAGCAGTCCCTTTGGTGCCAAACACGAAGTCCTCAGTCTCGTTGAAGCAACCCGCCATTTGTCGCGTGGTTGCGTGGCATCGCGTTCCATCGGCCCATTCGTAGACGACAGAAAAATGATCGTAGATATCGCCGTATTCAGGTTGCGTTCGGACTTGGCGACCACCGGTTCCGTAGCAACGGACGGGTGGGACATCGTTGTGAAGCCACAGGGCTTTGTCGAGCGAGTGGATAAACTGTTCTACGTAATGATCACCACTTAGCCAACGGTAGTACAACCAATTGAGTACTTGGTTGTGCATGGGTGTCCAATCGGGCTGTGGAGTTCGAATCCAAAGTGTGCCGGTGAGATAGTTTTCCTGGATCGAAACAATTTCGCCGATTGCTCCCGATTGGATTTGTTCGATAGTTGCTTTGACACCCAAGTCATATCGCCAGCAAAGCCCTGAGACAACGCATAGTCCTTTGGATGCTGCCAACGCGGAGGCAGCCAGAACGCGACGCACACCGACTGGGTCGGTAGCCACGGGTTTTTCGCAAAAGACATGCTTTCCCGCGTTGATGGCAGCTTCCATTTGAGCGGGCCGGAATCCCGGTGGAGTTGCGAGGAGAACGACGTCGATATCCGTCTGCAAAATTTGATCGAGCGCTTCCCAGCCGGAGAAACACTTGTCATCCGATACCTCGTACTGAGTGCCGAGCGACTTTTTTAGTTGTTCTTTGCCCGACTCCATACGGTCGTAAAAGACTTCGGCCAACGCCGTCAATCGGCAGCCCGCATCTGCGTTCATCGCATCCTTTGCAGCACCCATGCCGCGGCCACCACAGCCCACCAAACCCACTTTGATTATGTCGCTACCAGCCGCATGAACAGTCCGCATCAGCAAGCTAGAGGTACCGGCGACCGCCATGGTCGCTGCCGTGGTCGCTGCCGAAGTTCTTAGAAAGGAGCGTCGATCGGCCGCTGGGTTGGGATGAGAGACCTTGGTTGTGGAGAGATTCGTGTCTGGCATACGTCCTGAGTTCGGCCGCGCATAGCGGAAAGTTAAGGTGGGATGGGGGGTGGGAAATGGTCCTATCGGTCGCCTGAAATTTACGTATCCTGGGAGATCGAAAAACACACGACCCAATTGGTTATAACCCAACAAACTCGTTATGCAACACGATCCAGAATCCACTCCGCAGCAAAATCACTCCTCTATTCTACACGATTCGGAGCCGGATTTGCCTGAGCATGAGATGCGAGGCCGCTATTTTCGGCCTGACGATCAAGCTGTTTTTGCAAACTGGATCCAATCGGATTTGCCCATCGAACTGGAGATTGGGTCGGGCAAAGGACTTTTCTTGACCAACGCCGCGAAAAAGAACCCCAAGCATCGATTCGTCGGCTTGGAGCTGGCGGCCAAGTATGCCCTGGAGTGCCAGCGACGCGTCGAAAACACCAAGATCGAGAACGCTCACTTCTTTGCCTGCGATGCCGTCGCGGTCATCGATCTCGATGTCGCTGATAACTCCATGGATGCGGTCCATGTCTATTTCCCGGACCCATGGTGGAAATCGCGGCACAAAAAAAGACGTGTGCTGAACGAACAATCTCTCCAAAACATCCAGCGAATCCTCAAACCAGCAGCCAATTTACACTTCTGGACTGATGTTCTCGACTACTACGAGGGGACATTAGAGTTGATCGACCAAGTGACATCGCTCAAGGGGCCATTTTTTGTCAGCGAGCCGCCGGCGGAACACGATATGGATTATCTAACACACTTCGAACGCAGGACCCGACGGAATGGTCTACCTGTCTACCGGTCGCGATTCACCAAAACGATTTCATAACGATCTCATGTTTTTTTAGCACAATTTGAATGCCAAGTCACCATTTTGATATTGTTTGGGTGAACCGCAACCCATTGCTGGCCCTCGACTTCGAAGACGATTGCGTCATCCATTCCGCTTTCAAGCCGCATCCGTTCGGTATCCTGCTGAGAATGCAAAATCGCAGGCGAAAAAATCTCTCCGGTAAGCAAGTGAATGGATACGGTTCTGCCGCTGTTCGCATTGGTTGCCTCTGTGTCTCCACACTCTTCCGCCAATTCATCGGCTACATTCACGGAACGCGGAATACCATTGTGCGGTGGCTCCATGTTTGCACCTAGCCTATCCAGCGAGGCCCGGCGCTCAGTCAAAAAAGCTCTTGCCGATCTAACCACTGGTTGCTCTTCCTCGAACGAACCAGCCCGGCCATTCTGAGAAACCAAGTTCGGCCGGATGGTTTTCACAGTTTTTTGAGGGTCCGTCAGACGCGCTCGTTCTGCCAGTAGTGGAGTAGGCTTGACTGCTGGCCGGCCGGCTTTTCTCCGCCGTCGAGCTGACTTGGACTGCGATGCGGTCTGGTTCTGCCCTCGCATCCAAACATCGATCCAAGACATGCATCGAAAAAAGAGCACGAGAAACACGATGGCGCCTACGATGATGGCCACTACGGCTGCAACAAGGCTAACGATATCAAAGGGGTTCATGCCACAAACAGTTTATTATGGGTTTCGAAGCGAGAGGCGACTACCCAATCTAGTCCATTCAAAGTCTGTATCAAGAGACTTTGTCAGGCTTTAGGACCACCTAACACAATCGCGGCCGAATCCGCAATGGTCAGTTTCTGACCTGGGACGAAATGGGTTCTTTTGACGAAAGCCAATCCGCGAAAGGATGGTTGACTCGGATTCGCGGCTACCGAACACAGACTCCCAACTTCCTTCCCATCGTCCAAAACGGGCGCAGGGAGGCTAGGGCTTTGGGTGGAAAAAATCTCCATCGAAACCAGTTTTTTTTGGACTTTTCCGAGCATATCCAAGCGTGCGATGGTTTCCTGCCCGAGATAGCAACCCTTCGTGAAGGAAATAGCCGAACTGTCTCGATTTAATTCCTGCGGCAAGTGTCGATCGTCCATATCGACTCCGTACCAAGGCCAAAACGCGTTGATACGAGCCAGCTCCCATTCGGTTCGAAACTTCATATCGCTCCCAATCCACAAATCCCCCAGTCGTGAGGCGATGGCATTTGGTTCGCTAGCCGGACTGGCTAGACACACGAGCGACTCAGAACCGATCCATGGTGCGTGAACGAGCATCAGAGGCGCACCGTTCATCTCTACTCGGCTCGCCCTGCCCGCTTCGGGTACGCTCGCGATATCTATTGCAAGGCCTAGAGCGCATACTCTGCGATTTTCGAAGAGCCAAAACTGATACTCATTGCTGGCGTCGATAACCTGGGCATCCTCTCGAATGATGTAGCGATCGAAGTGAGGAACGAGCTTGGCGGCCTGGTCGGGAACCGAAAGGAAGAACGCCTCGTCACCCAGCGCAAAAGCAATACCATGTCCGAACGTTCGCCCCTTCACGTCGGTGATGAACGTCTCCATCGCTTGGCCGGACGTCAGTTTTCGCAAATCCTGCGTGCATAGATTGTTGAAAACGCGGCAGCGGTCTGCACCGAGAAAGCGAAGTACGGTCCCGTACCCGAGTTGAAATCCAGTTTGCATTATGTTGGAGGGCGATTTCGCGGTAGTTCGTTGCGAGAAGAGTTGATGGGACGGTCCATTCGACGGTTCAGTTCGAGGACTTTTTCGCTGAACCTAATCCTGAACATATGCGAATCCGTCGTCCTCGGATAGACTTATGCGGTTCACGCACATTTCCTTTTTTCCGCCAAACGTACTGTTTTCCAATGTCCGACGCAGCTATCCATCAACAACTTCAGATCGCCCTCGAGTCCTTCAAAGAACCGGAAAGTGGACGTTCGATTGCCAAGACGGGCCAAGTCGGCGACTGGACTGTGACCGATGGGGTGGTTGGCTGCAAACTGAGTTTGACGTCGATGATGCAGCCCATTGCGCAAGAAACGGCAGACAGGCTTCGCGATCATATTCTGACACACGTGTCAGACGTGAAGCAAGTGAATGTAAGTTTGGATATAACCTACCGTCCCGCTCCGACGATCGGCCAAATTGGCCTCAAGTCCAAGAGCGTGATCGCAGTGGCCGCTGGCAAAGGAGGGGTCGGGAAAAGCACGTTGGCCGCTTCGATTGCCATCGTGCTAGGGCGAATGGGGGCCAAGGTTGGATTGATGGACGCGGATGTGTATGGTCCGAGCATTCCGCATTTGCTGGGGCTCGACGGTCGTCCTGAAATCGTAGATGGTAAAATCCAACCGATCAAGTCCGGCGACATGCCTGTCATGTCAATGGGTTTCCTCGTGGGAAAAGACCAAGCGGTGGTCTGGCGTGGTCCCATGTTGCATGGCTCGATCACCCAATTCCTACGAGACACGGCTTGGGGTGAACTAGACTATCTCATTATCGACATGCCGCCGGGCACCGGTGACGTAGCGCTGACTCTGTCGCAACTGCTGCCGCTTTCTGGCGTAGTGATTGTTTGCACCCCGCAAGAAGTTGCCTTGCTCGATGCCGGCAAAGCCATTGCCATGTTTGATAAGACCAAAGTTCCGGTGCTCGGGGTGGTCGAGAACATGAGCGGCTTTACCGACCCAGAATCGGGTAAAACTTTCGATATCTTCGGGAAAGGAGGCGCCCGCAACAAAGCGGAGGAGTTGGGTGTTCCGTTCCTCGGCGAGGTTCCCATCCAAATAGCCCTTCGCAGTGAATCGGATGAAGGACGATTGGCCGAGGTCTTGCTCGACCCGACGATTGCCAAACCCTTTGAAAACATTTGTCGGGGTTTGGTGCGTTCCCTGGCAAGCTCGATTGCGAACCGACCAACGATTTCCGCCCAGCTACCCGTACTGAAGTGATTCACACTTACAGTTGAGTTGCTTCTCGTTAGTCAGTTGAGTTGCTTCTCGCGATCCGCAACGTGCCCCTTCGACAGGTTGCTTGGACGTGCCCCGGCAGTTCGAGTCGTTTGGGATGGTTTGTTTGCGAAGCAATTTCAATCAATCGCTTCAGTTGGCGCCAATGCTTGGCACTCATCTCCCGGAGCGGCCAATCCCTTTGATGCCAGACCACAACCAACGCTTTGCGGACCACTGGCCAAGGTTCATTCCTGCACATTGGAAGCGGCACCGAAAAACCCGTTTCGTTCAACGATGATTCGAGGAACCCTACCTTGGCCAACCATCGGTCAGCCAGGTCCTTTACCACGGCATGCTCCTCGCCGATCAACTCGGAAGCTTGTCGCAACCGTTGATCCAAGTTTCCCGAGCCATCAAAAGCTCTCAAGAGGGGCAAGAGTTCATTGCGGATGCGATTGCGAGTGTAGTTGGAATCGAGATTCGACGCGTCGGTTCGAAAGGGCTGACCGCTTTCCGCCAAAAAACCCAGTATCTGCGATCGCTGAGTTCGCAGCAAAGGGCGAACGACATCCGTTAAGCTTGAAACCGGTCGTCGGGCCGGAATCCCCGAAAGCCCCATGGGGCCACTCCCTCGCAACAAATGATGCAAAAAGGTTTCTACCTGATCGTCCGCATGATGTGCCATGGCAATCCATCGGGCAGAATGGTTCACTGCGACACTCTCGAGAAAGCGATGACGCAAGCCGCGAAGACGATTCTCGGAACAATTCGCTTTGCCCCCCTGAAGTGCTCGTTCCATGACAAATCCAAAACCAAGTTCGACGGCGAGACTCTCGACAAACCTTTGGTCTTCGTCGCTTTCCTTGCCGCGTAAACCATGGTTGTAATGGGCTACGATGGTTCGCGCTGGCTCAGGCCTTAGCGAGTGAATGATGTTCAGCAAAGCAACACTGTCCGCACCGCCGCTCACCGCTACGATGACCGTAGACTCGTTCCACAATTCCATCGGCCATAGATCGAGTAATGACCGTTTCATGATTTGGGTAATATCCATCGATTCGACCTCTCTCCATCTATTTGCTTGCGGCTGCCGCCAATTTAGCCTGAGCCCGTAGTCGTCTTGCATCGCTCGCAATTCGAATCAGTTCATCGGTAAGAACCGCCGCCATGAGCGCAATACCAATCACGATAAACTCCCAACTCTTGGCTATATCTAATGCTCCGATCGCCAAGAACAGCGATCGCATGACTGCAGTCCCAATAATCACACCGACAATCGAACCGCTGCCACCGCGTAAAGAACACCCCCCTATGACCGCAGCCGCCACGGCGTACATCTCGTACACCATCCCGGTTTGCGATGGCTCAATGGTATTGAAGTCAAACGAAAGCAAGATGCCGGTAAGTCCCGCCAGCATCGAGCACATAATGTAAGTCGCCATTACAATACGATCTGTAGAAATACCGCTGAACCTAGCCGCCTGAGGATTGTTCCCTAGGGCCAATAGATAACGGCCAAATACCGTTCGATTTACAAGAAACCAAATCGCGACACCAACAACTAAAAGAAGAATGCCGGTCGTTGGCATCTCGACCATAGAATACCAGGCCACAGGTTGTGAATTGCCGGCGGCATCCAAGAGCGGAGCGTCCGCTTTCTTGTCCCAGACGACAGAGTGCCAACGACCGTCACTCACAAAGGGTAGTCCGGGTACCGGAAACGAGAACGCCGTTCCCTTAAACCAGTCTTTGGTTTCCACCAGCGTACTTCCCAGACCCTGGGACTGTTCTCCGGAAAGCACTCTCGCGATTCCTCGGTAGGCCAAAAGACCGCACATGGTAACCACGAACGGTTGCAGTTTGACTTTCGTAATGAGCCAACCGTGGAAGGCACCAATCAACGCCGAAGCCAACAGCACCAAAGGGAGCACCAGCCAAATCGGTCGATGGGAAAACCGAAACCACTGCAACTCGGTTTCGGCGGCCACTTGCAAACTCGGTTCTCGAAAGACCACGCTGATCCCGTCCGCCGACCTTTCAACGGTTACTACACTCCCTTGGGTTTTTTGCCCGCGCCGGTCTGTGAAACGAAATTGATCATCGGTGCGGACTTGTAGATCCCTGCTATCGATAAGCACTTTGGGGAGCTCCTGCCCCTTCCACTCGACCTTTGACACGCTGATCACATTGGCGGCCGATTCCATGTCGATGTATTTTTGATCCAACAACAAGAGCATCACGACTCCCGAAAGTGCGATGACAGATCCTATCGATAGATCGATCCCGCCGGTCATGATCACCAATGCAATCCCCAACGAGATAAACCCGAACAAACTCGTCCAGCGAATAATCGACTCCACATTGTTCTCGGAGAGAAACGACGGATTGATCCACGCCGTAACGATCAAGATAGCGAACAACAAGATAACGACGCCGAGACTTTTGATTTGCATTTACGGAACGGATGAAATGAGCTGCCAAAAGAAACTGTAAGAACCATCATCACGTGGAAATAGAGGACTCCCACTTGGGATCGTACTCGCGTCGCCAAAGGGTCTTGGGGATTCCATCGTCGGTCAAGTGACCAGTGGTGCTGCTGCAGTGAATGACACGATCAGTCCTATGGGCTATGTTTCCCAAATGGCATAGCAAAGTGCTCTGATGACCGCTCAGAATAGGTTGATTCAATTTAGTCGCATCGTTTGCGCGCACACAATCGATGAAATTCTGGATATGTTCGGCTTGCCCCCAGCCCGTCTTGTCAGCAGTCTCCACTACTTTGTCTTTCCCGTCAAAGATCTTGAAGTCACCGTCCGATCCGATCTCAAGCGAACCTTCCATGCCGTAGAAAGAAACGAACGGTCCAGGTTCGTGTTGCGAGCACGAGACCCCCTGGTAGGTAATTTGTTTTCCTCCCTCAAACTCCCAGGAGACGGACTGAGTGTCGGGGGTCTCTTGGTCGTCTTGGTAGCAAAAGCGACCACCGCTGGAGACGATCCGAACGGGATAACCAGCTTGCAAGCCCCACCGACAGATATCCAAGCCATGCACTCCGTTGTTGCCTAGTTCGCCATTGCCCCAATGCCAGAACCAGTGCCAATTGTAGTGGACGACATTTTCGCGATAGGGACGGCGAGGTGCTGGTCCTTGCCAAAGTTCGTAGTCGAGACTCTCCGGAGGAGCCGCATCGGTTTTCACGCCGATGGAACCTCGCAATCGATTGAAAAACACCCGAGCCAAATAGACTTTGCCAATGGCACCGGCATGCAGCTTAGCGATCGCGGCTTGAAAGCCCGCGCTGCTCCGTCGTTGATTGCCGACCTGTACACAACGATTGGCCTGCTGAGCGGCCTGTACCATCCACTCACCTTCCTGCGGATTGTGGCAAGCCGGCTTCTCGACGTACACGTGCTTGCCCGCTTTGCATCCGAGAATCGTGGCTGGTCCGTGCCAATGGTTCGGCGCAGCACAAAACAGAGCATCGACTTCTTTGTCGTCCAGGATTCGCCGAAAGTCCTGGATCGCTTCGGCTTTCCCCCCAGCCTCGGCGATGAATTTGGCGCCGGCTGCCGATCGCTTTGAATCCGCGTCGCAGGCGTATTTGATTTCAACTCCGGGCATCTTGAGCAAATCGCCGGCTAGATCCCTGCCTCGGCTAAGCCCCATCACGCCTACCACCACCCGTTTCGGTTCGGCGGCTCGCACACGGGCTGCTTGGCTGACCAACGAGGTGGCAGCCAGCCCTGCCGTTGCTTGCGAAATAAAATGGCGTCGTTGCATCATGGTAAGAAAAGTCCTAGGAGAGAAAGGAAGTCGTTTTGCGATCGACTTCTAGACCATTGTAATAGACGTTTGACTCCGTTGTGTCGGCCCAAATATATTCCCGAGCCGGGCTCGATTGGTGATAGCATGTCCCACCTCGGAAAACTAGAATGTCGCTCTCGTTCCCGTCCCACCTAGAACCATCGTATCGCCATGAATGATAAACCGCAGCGAGTGACCGTAAAAACGCTGCAAAACATGAAGCAGCATGGCCAAAAGATTTCGATGCTAACCGCATACGATTTTCCTACAGCGCAGATGTTGGACACTGCCCAGATCGATTGCATCCTGGTGGGTGATTCTCTCGGAATGGTGGTACAAGGTCGTACGACGACGATTCCAGTTACCCTCGACGAAATGATTTACCATGGTGAGATGGTGGCTCGCGGAACGCAACGCGCTATGGTGATCGTAGATTTACCATTCCCTGTGGGTCAGTTATCCATCGAGCACACCGTCGCCTCAGCCGCGAACATCATGAAGCGAACCGAATGCCAGGCGGTCAAAATGGAGGGTGGACATCAACAGGCCAGCGCCATTCGAGCGTTGGTCGACGCGGGGATTCCAACCATTGCTCACATCGGATTGCGACCTCAAAGCGTCCACGCCCTGGGTGGATATCGCGTTCAGCGCGATGCAGAACAGCTCATGATCGACGCCAAGGCAGCCGAACAGGCGGGTGCGTTCTGTGTCCTGATCGAATGCGTACCACCCGAACTCGCGAAGCAAGCAACCGAGCAACTCAGCGTCCCAACAATCGGTATCGGAGCCGGTCCTCACTGCGATGGCCAAGTGCTGGTGACCAACGATATGTTGGGCTGGAATAGCGGCTATGTCCCCAAATTTGTCCGCAAATACGTTGACCTCCGAAGCCAAGCTCAACAGGCAGTCTTGCAATTTCGAGAAGACCTACAAAAAGGAACGTTCCCAAGCAGCCAAGAATCGTTTTAATAGTGTCGTAAAGTAGTAACGCCCATGAACCAAGGAAGATCACCACAGTGAACGACGCAAACGACTCCCACCCGGAAAACGCCCATAAGAACTTTATCGAGCATGAGATCGAAAAGGACATGGCGTCAAAGCCGGAGCTACAGGGCAAATCGGTTGCAACTCGATTCCCTCCCGAACCCAATGGCTACCTCCACATCGGCCATGCCAAGAGTATCTGCCTCAACTTTGGTCTAGCTAAGACCTATAACGGTCAATGCAATCTTCGATTCGATGATACCAACCCTACCAAAGAGAGTGATGAGTACGTCCAATCCATCCAGAACGATGTACGCTGGCTGGGCTTTCAATGGGACAACCTTTTCTTTGCATCCGACTACTTTGGACAGCTTTACGATTGGGCCTGTCAACTGATACGAGACGGTAAAGCCTTTGTATGCGATCTTACCGGCGACCAGATGCGCGAATTCCGCGGAACCCTGACGCAACCAGGCCGAAATAGTCCTTTTCGAGACCGCTCTACCGCAGACAACCTCGATCTCTTTGAACGAATGAAGAGCGGAGAGTTCCCCGATGGAGCTAGAACGTTGCGAGCCAAAATCGATATGGGGGCTGCAAACCTCAATTTGCGAGACCCAGTCCTCTACCGAATTATGCACGCGCATCACCATCGCACTGGCGGAGAATGGTGCATCTACCCCATGTATGATTGGGCCCACGGACAAAGCGATTCGATCGAGGGGATCACGCATTCAATTTGCACTCTTGAATTCGAAGACCACCGCCCGCTCTACGATTGGTTCTGCCAAACGCTCCGCATCCATCATCCTCGGCAGATGGAATTCGCCCGTATGAATTTGACCTATACGGTTATGAGCAAACGAAAGCTGCTGCAGCTGGTAACCGAAAAACACGTTGCTGGTTGGGATGATCCACGCATGCCCACGATCAGTGGACTCAGGCGGCGAGGATATACTCCAGAAAGCCTGCGGACGTTTTGCGAGCGGATCGGAGTCGCACGCTTTAGCAGCACGATAGATCTCGTTGTACTCGAGGGATGTGTCCGCGATCACCTGAACGCGATTGCGCCTCGCTTTATGGCTGTGCTCGACCCGATCAAAGTTGTGTTGACCAACTATCCCGAAAATGAAACGGAGTGGATGGATGCGGTCAACAATCCGGAAAACCCTGCCGGTGGAACACGACAGATTCCCTTCACACGCGAGTTGTACATCGAGCGTGAGGATTTCATGGAATCGCCCCCTTCAAAATTCTTCCGACTCAAACCAGCTGGTGAAGTCCGCTTGCGATATGGTTACATTATCCGATGCGACGACGTCATCAAGGACGAGACGGGCGCCATTGTGGAGCTCCATTGCACCTACGACCCGATGACCAAGAGTGGTTCGCCGACTGCCGTCGAGCGCAAAGTCAAAGGTACCATCCACTGGGTATCAGCTTCCGAGTCGGCCGAGTTCGAAGTCCGGTTGTACGATCGCCTGTTCCTAAGCGAGAATCCTGAGGACGCTCCCGAGGGAAAGACTTTTCTCGACAATATCAATCCGAACAGCATTCGAACGGTCATCGCAAAAGGTGAGCTCGAGCTAGCGAAGCAGCCGGCAGGTGCGTCGGTCCAATTCGAGCGCAATGGGTATTTTTGCGCAGACGCCCAGGACTCCAAGCCCGGCGTTCCGGTTTACAACCGCATCGTCACCCTTAAGGACACCTGGGCCAAAATCTCAATGCGGGGATAGCTAAGTTTAGGACTTCTTGAGTGATATCAGGTATTCCACCAAATCGACGAGACCTTGTTCGCTCATGGTCTCTTGCAAGCCCTCAGGCATCAGCGATTTCTCCAGTTTCTTCATTTCCTCGACACTCGTTTTCTGGATGGTTCGATCAATACCTTTCGCGTCTCTGATCGTAACACTTTCTGCAGTGTCAGAAACCATCAAGCCCGTGACCACTTCATCTTCATCGGTACGGACTGCAAAGGTCTCGTAGTTGTGGCTGATTCCTGCGCTAGGGGCTAAGATCGCGGCATACATCGCATCCTTGGAAAGTTTGCTCCCGATCTCGGTCAGACTTGGTCCAACATTCTTTCCTTCCTGACCGACCATATGGCACTGCGAACAAGTGGCTACACCGATGTAAAGCGTCTTACCCTGAACGGGATTGCCCGTACGCTTGACCAAGGCATCGATTGGCGGGAGTGGTGTCTGTGAACTCTTGGCGGGCGGAAACATTTCATTTGCCGCTTTTCGAACCCCTTCGTCCTCGGAGTTCCTCAAGGTCGCTCCGATCAGAATATTGGCTTCAGTTGGGATCAGATTAGCTTTGGCCAGCTCGATGACTTGTGCATGCAAACCCTTGCTCCGAGACATGCCAACCGCTGCGTCAACCTTGATCGCTTTGGCGACGTTCGCATCTGCCAGCAGCGATCGCTGGAGCTCATGCACCTGTTTGCTATTGCTGAGGGCCACAATTTTCGACAATGCAAGCGATGGTTCGTCCGGCATTTTCGACTTCAGGGCAGTTGCGATTTTCTTCATGCCACCTTGGTTGACAGCCAAATCGATCGCCTGAACGGATTGCGAACTCTCGCCCCAAAGTAGGGCGAGGTCCACCAATCGCTCTCCAAAGCCGGTCAGTTTCAGTTTTTGAATGATTTTGAGCTGAGCCGGATCGGACTTCATTTGGCTCAAATAGCGTTCTACTGTTTGAAGTAGTTTCGGATCCTTTCTGATGTCAATGTTTTCCAAACGCATGATCGCTTCGACAACAATGCGATCGCGACGGATCTGTTCGCTTGCGGAATCGGCTGCGTGAGAGGCGCGCTCGCCAACACCAACCGCAAAGGCTAGTAGCAAAGAGAATTTGAAGGTTTTTATCATGTTGAGAGATTTGGTTTTACGAGGTAGTTTGGGCAGAGTTATTTGGCTGCGGCTAGGTCAAGCAACGTCCGCAGCGCTTTTTCTCTTGCCCCAGTTTCTTGTAATTCCAAGGCGCGAAACATAGCTGGGATATCGCTTTCGTTGAGCTTCGGGTTCTTGAGCATATCGGCCTGCATTTGAGCGGCAACGGGACCGCGTCCGCGCCAAACGATTTGCTGGTGGGCTTTTGAATCCAGATTACCTTGGTTCGCCCCTTTCCAGGTCGTCAAGCATTCGTCCCAGCGGTCCATGGCAGCGATACCGAGCGCTTCCAGGTACCATCGATCCGCGCCGTCGAACTTGGACGACAGCTTGGTCCAGTAGCCAGGCATCTCCGATGATTTATCTTCTCGCAGCGCGACCAACAGTTCGCGAAGGACGGCCGGGCTGGAATCTTCCAGCATGGATGGAACATAGTCCCTGGTCGGAAGTTTAGCGTTTCTGGCGATCCGAATGGCGGTGGTGCGAACGTTAGCGTCAGCATCCGAAGCGGCCCGCTGAACCGTCTTTTTTGCATCGTCGATTTTGCTGAGCAACCAGAAGGCGCGAGCTCGGAAACGGGGATTCGTTTCTGCTGCCATCTTGTTCAGTTCCACAGTGGCTTTATCCTTCATCTTGATCAAAGCTTGGTAGGCCAAATAGCGAACAGAGTTGGATGGGTTATGGAGAGCTTCCACAGCCCCTGCGGCTGTCGTGAAGTCGAAGCGTGGAACGTTGTACTTGGTCCCAGGTGGAGCAATGCGGAACAATCGTCCTCGCTCCATGTCTTCCATGTTATGTCCGCCAACGCCGGGATCATACCAATCCGAAACGAACAGGGAGCCATCGGGGGCCACGCAAACGTCGGCTGGTCGGAACCAGCGATCGTACTCTCCCACAGCTACATTCTCGATCGTTGCGGAGTAGCCCGCTCCGTCGGGTTGGGCGATATAAGCTCTTACAACGTTCGGGCCGGCATCGCAATGGATCACTTGGTTGTGAAACTTTTTTGGCAACAGGTTTCCTTCGTAGACGGTGATTCCTGTTGGTGAGCCAGCGCCGGTGAGCAACATATTGGGCACAACTCCGGGGTCATTCAGGTGCCAGTGCCGACGTGGAATTTCCGGTTCCCAGTTGGTTCGCTCGGCTTGCCAGCCAGCCCCGGTGCTTTCATCGACGTACCCGTAGTTTCCGAACTCCATTACGTAGTTGATTCGGGTTGCGCGGTTGCCGTCATCGTCGTTGTCCGATTGCCATAGTGAACCGAACGCATCAACGGCGACTTCATAGTTGTTGCGGAAATTGTGGCCGAGCACTTCCATGTCGCTCAGATCCTCATTGCAACGGAACACCATGCCTTGGCGATACGGCTTGCCCGAGTCATTGATCTCGCGGCCCCATCGATCCTTGATCGGATTGCCGTCGGTATCGCAAAGACGATGGCCTGTGTTTCCATAGTTAAAGTAGAGTTTTCCGTCGGGTCCAAAAAGAAAGGAGTGGATCGAGTGGTCGTGTTGTGGATCGCCCGTTTTGGTGAGGATGGCTTTCTTGGAGTCAGGGATATCGTCGCCGTCGTTGTCGATGAACTCCCAAACGTACGGAGCGGCGCTGACGATGACACGGTTTCCTAAAACGCAGAGCCCGAGTGCTGAGTCGATATCGCGACCCTGGTAGAAGACTTTCGAACTATCTACGATCCCGTCCTGGTTGGTGTCTTCTAAAATGAGGATTCGGTCTCCTTCTGCCCGGTCGTTTTTATGTTTGCGATAGTTGACGACTTCGCAGGCCCAAATGCGGCCGCGGTGGTCGATATCGATGTTGGTCAAGCTTTTTAGCATTGGCTCGGATGCGGCCAGAGATGCCTGCAGGCCTTGAGCGACTTCCAGTCCTGCGACCGCCCTTTCGCTGGAGCGTTCATTCGATTCGTCTCCCCAGTTGTTCAAACCTTCCGGGACACCTTCAGCCGCAATATGAAAACGGACCGAGGTTTTTTCCGGCGCGCGCGACACTCCACCATGATCCAGCGCACAGCCGACTTCCAAGCGATCGCAGCCAACTGGCAATTCGTAGCCGATCACGCTGTAAGCATGGGTCCCAATCCCTTTCTCCACTTTGTTGCGAACCTGAAGCGGTCCACCGTCCACGTTGGCGTTCTTGGAAACCTTTCCGTAATCGGTGCTCGCCTCGAACCACTCCAAATCCAGCAACGATTTCTCTCCATCCTTACCAACCAATTTCGGCTCGATCCAATCCGCCCAATCGAACCCGAAACCATCTTTGCCAGGTGTCACAATCAAGTAGAGTTTCTTCACTCCTTTCACATCGACCGAGACATCGATCTGATGTCGGGATGTCTGGTTATTGATGGTCTGCGAAGAGAAGAGCAGCTTCGCTGCCGACGCAATCGTTTTTTGCTCAGGTTTCGCGGTGCCCGAGTTACTGGAGATCAGCTTAAATGCCTTGCTGATCTCTTCCGCGTTGAATTTTGCGGGAACTGACTCGTCTTGGTTTTCCTTGAGCTGTTCAGCCGATTTCGGTTCGACCAACGCACCGTCTTCGGGGACCTGGATTTTCGCGGACCAGAGGATAGCGTTAGCCACTAGTTTGGTCGGCTCGGTACGTCCCCAGTTCCAATGAAAATGCCCACCGGTAAAGCCGAACGATCGTCCGCCGTTAGGGCGTTCCGTAGCCCATGCAACGTGTTGCAGATCTCCGCGTGCGACTGCTTTTCGAACCGTAGGGTTGCCGCTGTGGGCACCATCCGGTCGATCCATGGTACTGGCGGGCGGCACGGCGGATAGGATCGGGGTGACCCCTTTCATGCCCTCGGGAAATCGCATATGAAAATACCATTCGTCCCGTGTTTGGAAGGGTTTGACGCCGGACGTGATGGGGTGTTTGGGGAGGACATCAAACTTGCCGTCCCAGTGGGGATTGACGGACCAGTTGGCCTCAAAGTACCCGCCGAGCCAGTTGAGAAACTCTGGTCCGCCGCGATCGGTGGGAACTTCGACCGCATAGTGGATACAAACCAAGCCGGCACCGCGGTCCATTTGCTTTTGGAGCCGCTCCAAGTGGGGTAGGGACGGATGGTTCCCACCGCCGTCGGAGTAGATCACGATCGCGTCCGCAGAATCCAGTATGGAATCATCGGCCGGCCAGCCGTTTCTCAGCACTTCGCATTGGACTTCGGGGGTCGTCCGCTTTACCGCATCTGCCAGCATTCGGCACCCTGCGTAGTGCTCATGCGAGCCATAGTCGTGGCTCGGCTTGCCCGCGATGAAGACGATGCGTTTCGGAACGGCAGCATCGGCCGCCACGGAAATCGCAATAACCACGAGGCAGACGAGCGCCGGAACAGTTGAAGTCAAAGCGAATTTCAATTGATGGAGCATAGGAAACTCGATTTAGTTGGAAAGGGAAAATCGGTGGGAGGAAACGTGCGGATAAGCCTAGGTATAGTTTATTATAGCGACTGCGTGGCTGCTGGGTGGGTCGTTGGACGAGGCAACATTTTTTGAAGATGCTCCCACGTTCGTTGCGTTGCGCCCCGATGGGTTTGGCAAACGGATCGGGCTCGCTGAGCCATCTCATTTCGCCGCGCCGGGTCCTCGAGCATGCTTTCGATCCAAGGACCTAGCTCTTCGGGCGACTGGAGCTGGGCGCACGCGTTGTGCTCTTGAAGCAGTTTCACGATGTCAGAAAAATTGCGAGTATTCGGACCAAAACAGGTAGCCACTCCGTAGGCGCAGGGTTCGATCATGTTTTGGCCGCCACGGTCACCGAAGCTTCCACCTACAAAACCGATTTCCGCTAGCCCCCACCACCATCGTAACTCACCGACGCTATCCCCTAGAAAAATTCGCCAGTTTGGGTCTGAAACCGTCACAGGACACTGGCTCCGCTGTGCCCAAGGAAGTCCTATGGCCGCGATTTGCTTTGCGACTTCAGCGAAACGTTCGGCATGCCGAGGAACAAGGATTAACTTTATGTCAGGCCATCTTTTCGACAGCTCTGCGAACATGTCGAGAACAATCTTTTCCTCTGGTGATTGAGTGCTACCGGCCAACAGGATCCGATGTAGACCGGTCAATTGCAACATTTGCTTTCGAATCAGGACTTGTTCCGTCTCTCGATTGCCTGCTGCGTTATCAAACTTAACGTTTCCGGTCACGACTAGGCGTTCTCGCGGAAGGCCGAGTTTTTCGAAACGCGAAGCATACGAAACGGATTGGGCTCCAACGAAATCGATCTTTCTCAAAAAGCGGCCAACCATCGGCTGGAAGCGTGAATATCCGGTGAAGCTTCGTTCGCTCAACCGACCGTTTATGACGGCTACTGGACACCCCAACTGTTCGGCAATCGTCAGCCAGTTCGGCCAAAGTTCCAACTCGGCCAGCACAATCAGCTTGGGGCGTAACGCTAGCAGTGTTCGTCGCATGGACCAACTAAAGTCGAGTGGCGTAAAGAAAACTCGATGTTTCGAAAAGAGTTTTTCGGCCAATTCCATGCCGCTATCGGTTGAAACAGAGATGGCCAACGACAAATCCGGTCGCTGCGAAGCCAAACCTTCCACCAGCGTCCGCAATACTTGAACCTCTCCCACACTTACCGCGTGTAGCCAAACAACGGACGAGGACTCCGGGGCCATTTTCGTTTGTCCGAAGAAGCGATCGGACCAGCCGCGGCGGTACCGACCATAACGAAGACGCCGCAAAATCAACCAAGGGCTCACAAATGTCAGCAAGACCAAGTACAATCCGTTGAGCAAAAATGTCATCAATGAGTTACTATCATGCTTTCTTTATGCAACCATTTGTCGGATCGAGCTTAGATTCAAACTCGAACGCACCTTATCCACGCCTGAAGAAGCAATTTTAACACCCCCATGCAGAACAAAGTACCAGTCATAGCGACAACGCTAGATTTGGACGCGGTTGACGATTCGCCCGTCGTAGTGCCGAAAGCCTCCCTTCACCCATGGATCGAGATTGTAGCGATTGCCTTGATGGGGCTTGCGCTATTTGCCTCGTTCGGTTTTTGGAGCGAATGGTTCACTTCAGTCGATCAGTGGATTCTCTCAATTTGCGTGCTGGCTGGAATGATCGTAGCATTGGCAAGATCGGACTGGCAAGGCGAGCAAACCAAACTGAAGGTTGTCCAGGCCTCAGCTGCATGGATGGGGTCGATCGGGATTGTCTTGATCAGTTTGGTTCAAGGTCGACCAAAATTGGCGGCCATTGCATGTGGTTTGGTGTTGGCCGGCTGGTGCACTTTGCGCATCCGTGGCGAACGGTTCGCACATGCGCTGTCGTTAGCAATGGTCTTTGTGATTCCTTCGGCAATGGATGCCTTGATCGATCGAAAAGTATTTGACTGGCTGGAGTCGGTCTCGGTAACTGTGACTTCTGGTTTGGCAGACGCGGCTAGCGAGTCACACGTGCGAGAGGGGAAGTCGATCGTTTTTGGCCAAGGCGTGGCCGATCGATTCTCCTGTTTGGGTCGATGGGACAGCCTGGTAAGTTTTGTGGGAATTGCTCTTTTTTGTGTTTTGGCTTTTCGAAGAAACCTAGTAGCCGCATTCATTACGATTTCGCTTTCCGTCGTTGCTTGGATTGCGGTACGAGGAGCTGGCTGGGTTGCAATCGCCCATTGGTCGAACCAAAATGAAAAGTGGTTAGAATGGTCTATCGGATTGGAGATTGGTATGTTCTCAATTGGGGCAATACTATTGGTTAGTCTGGACCAGTTTTTTTCAGCCATATTGGAACCTATTCCGCCAGAGTTTATCAACACAGACTTCCCACTTTTTGCTTTCCTTTGGAACTGGATGTGCGGTCTTCCGGCGTTGACGGTCAACATACCGCAACGCGAAATGGATTTTAATGATGACATAGGGAAGGCCTATTAGCATGCATGAAACCAATTGGAAGGAGAATGCTAAATGGCTGGTCGGAGAGTTCCTCAAGGTTTTCTATAACCCCATCGGCGTCTTTGGCGGCTTTACGGACGCGTTTCGAGGGTGGAAATTTTCGCGAAGCTGGGTTCGGTTTTGGTTTCATTTCCCCTCTGTGCTTATTCTCGTCGCTATCTTCGTGGCCTTCGGATTTTCGTTGCTCGGTCGCGAGGATACGAGGATTCAGTCGTTGCTGGCGGAAGGGGAAAAGCACTATTCGACTGGCGATCTTGAGACGAGCATCGATCGGAACGTGGAGGCTGATTTTTGCAAAGCAGCAGGTCTTGTTCCAATCGAATGGAATGAAAGCAGCAGGAAGCCTCTTACGAAATTGACGATACGATTTGTCGAGCTGTTGAGCAAACGCATTTTATCCATTCGGCCAGACAATCCCTTTGCGTATTACCGGCTAGGACTGATTCATTCCCTGACTGGCAAACGCGAGGAAGCCCTCTCGGAGATGACGCAACTCGCCAGTGGCAGTTTGGGAGAATGGCCACAAGCCAATGCGTGGCTGGCAAAAGACCTTTTGCGCCGACGTTGCGTGGGGGATGAAATTGCTGATAACGAGATCATAAAGCAATTAGAAAAGGCTTCCAAGTGGCGAGATGTGGACCCTCGACTTAAGACGTTGCATTCCAGGATGCTGGAGGATGCTGGAGACAATGATGGAGCGATCGCCGTCGCAAAGCAAGCGGCGGTATCTCGACCTGAATTGAACGTGGAATTAGCAAGACTCTATTCCCGTATTGGAAACCAAGATGAATTGCGAGCGGCGGCCAACGCTGCGGAAGACTACTTTATCAAAAGGATCAATTCTCCTGGCGAAAAAGAATCCGACCGTTTAGCCATTTCCGAAGTCCGCAAGCTGACCAATCGCTTGGATGCTGCTGCCGAGATTCTGGCCGATAGTTTGGACCGCAAGAAAGGAGGGGCAGCCAGTAGACGCGAGCTGTCCGAAGTGCAACTGATGATCTTTCGAAAGTCCATCTATAGCACAGCTGCAGGCGTCTATCGTGCTGATCTCTCCATATTGGAAAAAGCAGCGGAAACGGACTCGCTCAACCCTAGTGTTTCGGCAGCGATTGCTGGACTCTTGAAAATGAAGCTGAAGCCTACCGACAAGTTGCGAGAGTACTTGAAATCGCATCGCGACAAGGACATTACGTCATCCACCACGCACTTGCTATTGGGAGATGCCCTGTATGCGATGGGAAATCAAAAGGAAGCCAGCAAAAACTGGGAACAGGCGATTTCTAAGGACCCCAAAAACATCTCCGCCATGAACAATTTGGCGCTGGGTTGGGCCAAGTCAGATCCCACCAAGATCGACAAGTCGTTGGCAATGCTCGACAAAGCACTCGCAATTTCGCCCGAAAATTCAGAGCTCTTGGATTCTTTGGGTGATGTATTGGCGCTAGCCAAGCGAGAGAAGGAGGCAATCGTCAAATACGAGCAATCGCTCAGCGTAGAACAAACGAGAATCGAAACCATGCGAAAACTGAAAAAACTCTTTCAGTCCCAGGGCCGCGAAGATAAAGCCAAAGCCATGACCAAGAGGATTGAAGCTTTAGAACGACAAAAGGAAGAGCAAAGCAAAGAATTGCTGGGTGGATCTATCCCTTGAATGAACTGAATGCAAACGATATTGCCGATTCCACCGCGACCGAAGTCGTACGGAAAAAGCCAAGCGCCTGGGTGGAAATCTTGTTCCTTTCACTTTTCGCCGCGGCCGTCGCTGCGGGCTGGCGTTTTTGGGCTGACTGGCTTTCGGTACGCGATCAATCTTTTTTTACCTTTTGCATGATCGTGGGGCTTTGCGTGGCCATGGTCCGGTCGAGTCGTGAAGGGGAGGTAACCGCAATGAGACTGTGGATAGGATCCGGTTTCTATGCCATTTCGGCCATTGCTTTGGCGCTGAGTTTTGGCAGTGGAAGTGCAATCGCCAGCGTCTTTGCTCTCGGCTTTGCCATCCTGGGATGGGGCTTGATTCGATTCGCCGGCGAAAGCCCGCAGCATGCGATAGGCCTGGGATTGGTCTGCCTTTTGCCCTTAGCGATTTCCAATCTCGTTTCGACGGAGTGGCTCGATTGGCTAGAATCAACAGCCGTAGCTTTCACATCCCGTTTAGCCGATACCTTCGGGATGTCGCATGTACGAGAAGAGAGTAGGATCTTGTTTGAGAAAGGCATTGCCGACCGATTTTCTTGCCAAGGAAGCTGGGATAGTGTTATCGCTTTCCTCGGTATTGCGCTAGCATGTATTCTCGGATTTCGACGTAATTTCATTCCAGCCATCGCAACACTGCTCGGCACAGTTGCCATCTGGATCGCCCTCCGAGGTTGCGTTTGGGTGACGCTGGTTTACCTGGGCTCGCAAAACGAAACCTGGGTTGCATGGAGTCCCGGACTGGAATTGGTAGCACTCGGTTTGGGGGCGCTGTTTATCGTGAATTGGGACGGTTTTTGGGGATCGATTTTTGAGCCGATTCCCTTCGAGTATATCAACGCCGACTTCCCTCTCGTCGCATTTCTCTGGAATTGGTTTTGTTCATTGCCGAAGCTGGCAGTCAGAGTTCCCCATCGGGAAACTGATTTCGGTCCGACTGAGGAAGACTTCTAACATGAAAAACCGAAGGACAACGTTTCTCTCGGATACGAAATGGTTGCTATCTGAGTTCGCAAAAGTATTCTACAACCCGATCGGCGTGGCAGGTGGTTTCATCGACGCGACCCGGGGCTGGAAGTTTTCTCGCATTTGGTGGCGAGTTTGGTTGCATACCCCTTTTGTGGTTTTGTTGTGCAGTGCCTACGGCGCATCCTCTGCTTCTCTCTTTCGTTCGGTCGAAAGCCAGATCCAAGCGTTGAAAGTGGAAAGCGAAGGACGTTGCACGACAGTTCGATTGGAGAACAACTGCAATGAAATCTACGAATCAGATTTCTCAAAAGCTGTCGGACTATCGCAAGTACTCCCAGATAAACCATTGGAACCGCTTTCGGAGCTTACGATACGGAACGTTGAGCTATTCGCACGACGCGCTATCTCCGTCGATCCGACCAATCAAGATGCACATTTTCGATTGGCACTCATCTACCTGTTGTCCGATCGGAACGAGCAAGGGCGATCGGAGTTGCAATTGCTCGCATCAGGTAAGTTTGGCGTTTTCCCCCAAGCCAGCGCCTGGCTAGCCAAAGACGACATCGTCAGAAAGACTAGGGGCGAGGATGTTTCACTGGTATTGTTGATGTCGCATCTGGAGCAAGCGAGTCAATGGAAGGATTGTGATGCAAGACTGCTTTATGCGTACTCGTACTTCTTGCAAGCAACAGGTGACGTCGTCAAATCAACGGTGTTAGCCAACAAAGCGTCCATCGCCAATCCAGAATTCAATCTGCATCTAGCAAGACTGTACGCACTTCAAAAGGACGAGAAAAGTTTGCGCGCGACCGCTTACGTTGTCGAAGACGTCTTCGGCAAGCGGCTCAATTCCAAGATGGAAAAGGATGCGGATCGGCTGGCGGTCGCGGAAGTGAAAAAGCTGACCGATCGATTGGAAGAAGCGGAAACCGTATTGCAGGAGGGCTTGGATTTGCGCCCCAGCAGCATGGAGCTCCGAAGAGAATTGTCGGAAGTTCAGCGTCTCCTTTACACGAAGTCGATTCTCCAACGGGAAGACGGGGGAGTTGATGCAGATCTGATTTTGCTGGAAAAAGCAGGGACAACGGATCCCTCGAACCCAAATATCATTTCGGATATAGCAAAATTGCTGCCGATGAAGATTAAACCAACCAAGCCTTTGATGGAATTGCTCAAGACGCAAATTGCGGCAGGCAAGACCAATGTGCAAACTCATCTGCTTTTAGCGCAAGGGTTCGTATTGATGGACAACATGAAGGAAGCGTTGAAGAATTGGGAGATCGTCATCGCGAAGGAACCAAACAATGTAGGCGCCCTCAACAATCTGGCGCTCGGGCTAGCCATGGACTCGCCAGCCAATTGCGATCGTTCCCTCGCATTGATCTCTAAGGCCCTGGAACTGTCTCCCAACAACGCCGAATTCTTGGATTCGCTCGGTGATATCTTGGTGATCGCCAAACGACCTTTAGAAGCTATCAACAAATTTGAGCTGGCCGTCCGAGTCGACAAGAGCCGCGTCCAGACTCGGAGAAAGCTCGTACGCGTCTATCAGTCGCTGGGCATGGAGGATATGGCCAAAACCCAGTCGAGGGTAATCGAAATGATCGAAAGCCAAAAAACCAAGCAATGACCCGTCAGGTTTGCGAACCGCTTAACTTGCGTCCACTACAGCCCAGCTAGGCCTCCGCCCAGCTAGGCCTCCGCC
>Ga0105044_10002334_pt1 | contig 25825 bp, 22 predicted proteins | sample MAT01_FD_78092 | JGI IMG/M metagenome (GOLD analysis project Ga0105044, IMG submission 78092) | Freshwater microbial communities from Lake Fryxell liftoff mats and glacier meltwater in Antarctica - MAT-01 | ecosystem: Environmental > Aquatic > Freshwater > Ice > Liftoff microbial mat | place... | reverse complement strand
GTGCTATTCGGTCAGTTCATACTCGATGGTGACGCTGGCCGTTACCCCGATCTCGCCCGACGCCACCGGTACGGCGCCCGCTTCAGCGCTGTCTGCCGCCTTGCGGAACATCGGCTGCGGGTCGCCGTAGCCGCCCGCTTCAACGATGGTCAGCACCGGGCCAAGGCGGGCACCGGCAGCGGCGGCGTAAAGCTCGGCCTTGCGGCGGGCGTCGGCGATCGCCAGCTTGCGCGCCGCATCCATCACCGGTTCCGGACTGGCAAGGCCGAAGGTCAGGCCGTTGAAGGTGTTGGCCCCCTGCTGGATCACCCGGTCCAGCACCTGACCAAGGCCGTCAAGCGCGCGCACCCGCACCGTGACATTGTTGGCCGCAATATAGCCGAGGATCTCCGGCAGGCTGCCATCGGACGAGGCGTTGTAGTCGAGCTGCGGATTGAGCGACAGGCCAGAGGTCTGGATGTCGCGCTCGGCAATACCCGCTTGCTTGAGCTGCGCCAGTATGGCTGCCACCGCCGCCGAATTGTCGGCCATCGCCGCCTGTGCCGTCTTGGCCTGCGATGTGACGCCCAGCATGATCGTGGCCATATCGGGGGCGGCGGGAACCATGCCCTGCCCGGTCACGGTGATCTTTCCCGCCGCTTCGGCCGCCGTCGTGGCGATTGCCCCGGCTGGCACCGCCAGCATCAGGGCCAATACCGCCGCCTGCACTCTTTGCCTGTTCCGCCCGATCATCTCGTCATCCTTTCGATCTGTTGACCCTACATTGAACTGTCAGACGCGGCTCGCAACCCGTTCCTTGGTGCTGGTTCTTTCTTTCGGCGAATTCCTGCTGTAAAGAGTGCCCAAAGGTCAGGGGGACTCCCCGAATGCCGGCAGCTTTGCTAGATCGACAGCATGAAACCAAGTTTTGCACTGCAGTTTACCGATACCGGCATCACGCTGCTGCATCGTACCGGGCGCGGCTGGCTGCCGCTGGGCGATGCGGCGATTGATGATCCCGCGTTGTCGGACAATCTGGGCTATCTTCGCGCCACCGCAGTGGGGCTGGAACCGCAGGGTATCACCACCAAGCTGGTGATACCCAACAGCCAGATCCTGTACACCCGGGTCGAGGTGACGGTGCCCGAGGGCGGCAAACGCCGCAACCAGATCCGGCGGCTTCTGGAGGGGCAGACCCCTTATGCCGTTGATGACCTGGTGTTCGACTGGTCAGGCGCGGGACCCGAGGTTCTGGTTGCTGTGGTTGCCCGCGAAACCCTGGCCGAGGCAGAGGCATTTGCCAACGAACACCGGTTCAACCCGGTCATCTTTGTTGCGCTTCCGCAAAACGGAAGTTTTGACGGTGAACCGTTCTTTGGCCTTGCGGCCCATGCCGAAGCCAATTTGCCACCGGGTGACAAGGTCGAGCGTGACCGGGTGGCGATGCGGATCATCGGCCGCAGTGATACCGTCAGGGCCGCTGCGACCAAAGCTGTCGAAGTGGCGGCCGTGCCGGTTGCGGCCGAAGATGTAGCGGTGGCGGGGCCTGTGGCGGTGGCGGAGCCTGTGGCGGTGGCGGAGCCTGTGGCGGTGGCGGAGCCTGTGGCGGACTCTGCTCCCCCTTTGGTGCGGTCTGTCGTGCACCATTCTGCAGCGGTTCCCGAAACATTGCCGCAAGCCGCAGTCGATCTGGCCGAAGTCGTCGAGACGCCCGATCCGGGCCCTGCAATTTCCATGCCCGCCGGAATTGCCGCGACGCTGACAGCGATGGACCCCCTTGTGGCAAGTCTGATAGCCGAAGCCGATCTTGATCTGCAGGACACCGACAGCGATCTGGTGGGCCCCGAAGCGGCAGCCGAACCGGTACCCGCCGCGACCCGGCAGCATGTGTCCCGGTTTGGTCTTTCGGAGACGATTGACGAAGTGCCCGAAGCACCCGCAATGTTCGACGTCCCGATGGATTATGGCGATATTCCGGCCATGCCGCAATCGGCCGCTGCAGCGACCTTTGCATCGCGCCGCAATGCCACGGTCACGTCTGCCCATGGTGGTGCTGCCGAAGCGCCGTTGCCCCCGAAGGTTGGGCCGGCGTTGCAGGTCGCCGCGGTTACGGCCCCGGTTCTGCCTGGGAACGGGGCTGCCGAAACCCCCGCCGCGCAGCCGGCACGAACGAGCGTCAAAGCGCAACCCGGTGGCAAAGTGGCCGATCCGCGCGCCAAGCTGGCTGCTTCGGCGCGGAACGGGGCACAGCCCGGAACCATGGCGCGCTATGTGCCGATGAAGGCCAAGGGTGGCACCGCCACACTGGCAAATGCCATGGCGCGGGCCGGAAGCGGGACGGGGACCGGGACAACGTCAGCGGTTTCTGCGAGCAACGCTGCGGTCGATTTTACCAGGCGCGGTCTTGCGCCCAAACCGGCACAGCGCGGCAAGCCAAGATATCTGGGGATGATCCTGACCGCCGCACTGCTGCTGTTTCTGGCGGCGGTTGCCATCTGGTCAACCTATTTCATGGCCGATGGCACGCCAGAGCCTGCGGCCAGCAGCGATGCGGCCGGCAGCAGCGATACTTCAACCGCCCCAACAGACGAACCAGTGGTGCCGCCCGCACAGGCCGAGGCGGAACGATCCGATGTGCTGATCGAACCACCGGAAGCTGATCCTGCCGAATCAGCCGCCACCGCCGACGCCCAGCCCGACCCGGCGGCATCCGCAGCGGCATCTGTGCCGGAAGCGACACTCTCAACCTCGGATCAGGCGGCTGCCGATCCCGGCCAGACCGATCCCGCAGCCGGGAATAGCCCAGCCAACACCACCGCACAGGCAGCCGCCAAACTTGAAACCGCCAAACCCGAAACCATCGCGCCCCAAGCCGTCGAACCCGAAGCCACCGTACCTGAAGCCACCGTACCCGATGCCACCGTACCTGAAGCCGTCGCACTGGCCGAAACATCTGTGGACACCGCAGCGACACAACCGGACGCAATACCAGCCCCGGCGACCTCTGCCGCCATGGCGGCAGAGCTCCGCGCAGCCCTTGCAGATGCACCCGGCGCGGCGGTTTCCGATAGAGCCGCCAGCGATTCCGTGACAGCCGAACCCGCCCCGGCGGCGTCTGATGCTACACCCTTGCCGAGCGAAACCGCAGCTGACGCCGCACAGGTGGCCGCCGTGGTTCCGGTCGCGGAACCGGAGGCGGAACCAGTCGCGGAACCAGTGGCGCAACCACCTGCCAAAGCGCCTGACGCGGAAACCTCGGCCACCGCGACACTTACCGGCCAACTGCAGGATCAAAGCGAAAGCCCGCCGGACCAGTTGAGCAGCGATGCCGGTCTGCAGACCAACGGTCCGGCGCAACTGTCAGAGCCGCTGGCACTGGCCGGTGACAGCCGGCCCGACACACCGCTGCCGCCGGCTCCGTTCGGCACTTTCTTCGAGCGTGACGCCAAAGGCTGGGTGATTGCGACCCCTGAAGGGGCGGTGACACCCGAAGGGGCGCTGGTGATTGCCGGTCGCCCCGATCTGGTGCCGCCGCCGCGACCCGCTGTCGGCCTGACGGCGCAGGTTCCGGCGGAAGGTGTTGCATCAGTTGCAGATCCGGGGGGTGCAGTTCCGGGGGTTGCGGATGGCGCAAATCCCGCGATCCGGTCTGATCCGGCGCTTGCCGGGTTCCGGCCGAAACCCCGCCCGGCAACGATCGGCGGCCCGCAGGATGACACCGAACTGCAGGTCGAGCCCCAGATCGCCACGGCTTCTACCGCCCGGCCAAAGCCACGCCCTGGCACCTTTGCCAACGCCGCCTTATCTCAACCCGCCGCCGATCCCCAAGCCCTGCCCCGTTCGGGTCAGGGCTTTGCCAGTGCCACCGGGCTTGCTGTCGCCGTTTCCAGCCGCCCTGCCCAGCGCCCCACAGATCTTGCCGCCAGCGTTTCAGCCGCATTGGCGACGGTAGAGCCAGCAGCGACTTTGCCCGCTGAGGAGCAGCCGGTTCTGGCGGCAGCCGTTCTGGCCCCGCTGCCCCGCCCGGCTGCGCCGCAAGTGGCCGAACCCGAGCCGCAGGCCACAGCGCCCGAGGCCGACAACGAGCCCGAGGTGGCAGGAGCGGCACCGGCGATCCCGCAGAATGCCTCGGTCTCCAGACAGGCAACGCTGACCAATGCGATCAATCTTGGCAAGATCAATCTGATCGGGGTCTATGGCACCCCGTCGAACCGCCATGCGTTGGTGCGGCTGCCATCCGGGCGCTATGTGCGCGTCAAGGTCGGTGACAGCGTGGATGGCGGGCGGGTTGCCGCGATCGGCGAGCAGGAACTGCGCTACATCAGGAACGGCCGCAATCTGGTGCTGGCGCTGCCAAAAGACGGCTGATCCGCGCCCCCTCGGCGCAGACCCTTGGAATTTTGCTGCAGAGCGGCAATAGTGGGCCATCGCACCGCACGGGTGGCCGTTTCCGACCCCGGGGACCGGTCATCGCCCTGCCCCGGAGATGCCAGTGGAAAACATCCTGTTTCAGGCCTCGATCTATCTGACCGCGGCGCTGGTGGTGGTGCCGGTGGCGGCACGTCTGGGGCTGGGGTCGGTGCTGGGTTACCTGATCGCCGGTATCCTGATCGGGCCGGTGCTGCATCTGGTGGGCAACGAAACCGCCGACTTGCAGCATTTTGCCGAATTCGGCGTGGTGCTGATGCTGTTTCTGGTCGGGCTGGAACTGGAACCCCGCACCCTCTGGTCGATGCGGCACAAGCTGGTGGGGCTGGGCGGTGCGCAGGTCGCCCTGACGCTGGTGGTGGTGGCTGCGGCGGCGATTGTCCTGTTGGGGGTGGAGCGCAACACGGCGCTGGTACTGGGGATGATGTTCGCCCTGTCGTCCACCGCCATCGTGCTGCAATCGCTTGATGAGCGGAACCTGCTGGAAACCGCCGGGGGCCGGTCCACCTTTGCCGTGCTGCTGACGCAGGATATTGCGGTGATCCCGATATTGGCTGTGATACCGCTGCTGGCCTTGCCGGGGTTTGCGCCACCAGCGGCAGAGGGCCATGAGGCGGCACAGGGCGTGGCGGCGCAGGTGCTGGCCTTTGCCCAAAGCCTGCCGGGCTGGGGCATCACGCTGATGACACTGGCCATCGTCACCGCCATCGTGCTGGGTGGCCACTACCTGACGCGGCCGGTGTTTCGCTATATCCATGCCGCGCGGCTGCGCGAACTGTCCACCTTTTTCGCGCTGCTGATCGTGATGGCGATTGCCTTTGCGATGATGCTGGTCGGGCTGTCACCGGCGCTTGGCACCTTTCTGGCCGGGGTCGTGCTGGCCAATTCCGAATTTCGTCATCAGCTGGAGGCCGACATCGCCCCGTTCAAAGGCATCCTGCTCGGGCTTTTCTTCATCACCGTAGGTGCCGGGATCAATTTCGCGGTGTTTCAGGCGCAGCCATTCGGCCTTCTGGGGATGACGCTGGGGCTGATCGCACTGAAAGGCACGGTGCTTTATGCACTGGCGTGGATATTCGGGCTGCAGGGCCGCGACCGCTGGCTGTTCGCCTTCAGTCTGGCGCAGGCGGGTGAATTCGGCTTTGTCGTGGTCAGCTTCGCGCTGCAACAAGGCGCGATGCCGCAGGTGGTGGCAGACCCGGTGCTGCTCATCATCAGCCTGTCGATGCTGCTGACACCGCTGCTGTTCATCGGATTTGAACGGGTGTCATTGCGGCTCGCCGGGGTTCTGGGGGCCAGCCGTGCGCCAGATGTGATCGACACACAGGGCAATGTCATCATCGCGGGCATCGGCCGCTTTGGTCAGGTGGTGAACCGGTTGGTGCGCGGGGCTGGGGTCAGCACGACAGTGCTCGACAGCGACATGGCGACCATCGACGTGATGCGCCGCTTTGGCGTCAAGGGTTTTTACGGTGACCCGACCCGGCCCGACCTGCTGGAGGCAGCAGGACTTGCCAGGGCGCGGGTGCTGGTTGTGGCGGTTGATGACCGCGCGGCGGCGCTGCAGATCGTGACCTATGCCCGCCGCGCGCGCCCCGATCTCCACATTGTGGTGAGGGCCTATGACAGGGTCCATGTCTTCGAACTGTTCGCCGCCGGGGCCAATGACATCGTGCGGGAAATGTTCGACAGCTCGGTCAGGGCCGGGCGTTATGTACTTGAAAACACGGGGTTTACAGAGTTTGAGGCCTCTGAGTTGTCGCAGGCCTATTACCACCATGACCGCGCGACGCTGCGTGAACTGGCAGAATTGTGGGTGCCGGGAAAGCCAGTCGAAGAAAATCAGGCCTATATTCAGCGGGCGCAGGAACTGAACCGGGATCTGGAAAGTGCCCTGATCTCCCGACGCGACACAGGTTCGGATGTTGGCCCCCCAGTGCCGGCAGAGGATGGGCAGGCAGTCTGAACCACCCTAACCAGCCGCCACCCCGGCCTCGGCAAAGGTGGCCATGCCGGAATGGCAGGCCACCGCCGCTTTCAGCACGCCAATGGCAAGCGCCGCCCCTGAGCCTTCGCCAAGCCGCAGGCCCAGCGACAGCAGCGGCTCTTTGCCCAGCCGCGCCAGCAGGGGGCCATGTGCGCCCTCGGCAGACAGGTGGCCCGCAACCGCGTGGTCCAGCGCGCCGGGTTCGGCCTGATGCAGCACGGCGGCGGCGGCAGAGCAGATGAAGCCGTCAAGGATCACCGGAATCCGCGCCGCCCGCGCGGCAGCAATCGCCCCCGCCATCGCCGCCACTTCCCGCCCGCCAAGGCAGCGCAACACCTCCAGCGGGTCGCCAAGCACGGCGGCGTTGGCGGCCAGCCCTTCGGTCACCACCCGGGTCTTGAGCGCAAGGCCCGCATCATCCACCCCGGTGCCCCGCCCGGTCCAGTCCGCCGCACCGCCGCCAAACAGCGCTGTGGCGATGGCGGCGGCTGACGTTGTGTTGCCGATGCCCATTTCACCGACCACCAGCAGGTCGGTGGTGGCATCCACCGCCTGCCATCCGGCGGTCAACGCCGCCGCCAGTTCAGCCCCGGACATTGCCGGGCCTTGGGTGAAATCGGCGGTGGGCCGGTCAAGCTCCAGCGCATGCACGGTCATCGTTGCGCCGAAACACCTGGCCATCTGATTGATCGCCGCCCCGCCAGCGCGGAAGTTATGGACCATCTGTGCCGTCACTTCGGCCGGAAAGGCCGAAACGCCGCGCGCAGCGATGCCATGATTTCCCGCGAATACAATGATTTGCGGATGGTCAAGCCGGGGCCGCCCGGTGCCCCGCCATCCGGCATACCAGATCGCCAGATCTTCCAGCCGCCCCAAGGCCCCCGGCGGTTTGGTCAATTGCCCGTTGCGCTCGCGTGCTGCTGCCTCAGCGGCGTTGGAGGTGAACGGCATGGATTGCAGCGTCGCGCGGAACTGGGCGATTGTGGTAAAGCTCTGGGTCATATGGATCTCGTTGCCTGATCGGTTGGCCTTGTCTATCCATGGCACTACCGCCGCGACAGATGGAAAGACCGCCCGAATGCCACAAACCGACACCGCTGCCCTGCTCTGGCGCGATCTGGTCACCGCTTTCGGGCTGCTGACCCGGTTTCCCCTGCCAGTGATCCCACCAAGCGGTGCCAATGCTGCCTGGGCCTGGCCGGTTGCCGGTGCCGCTGTGGCGTTGATTGCCGGGTTGGTTGCGATGGCGGGCCTTTGGGCCGGATTGCCCCCGCTGGTAGCCGCCGGGCTGGCGATTGCCGTTCAGATCGGGCTGACCGGCGCAATGCACGAGGATGGGCTGGCCGACAGCGCCGATGGCCTGTGGGGCGGCCATGACCGCGTGCGGCGGCTGGAGATCATGAAAGACAGCCGGATCGGCAGCTATGGTGTCCTGGCGCTGCTGCTGGTGGTGGGGTTGCGCTGGCAGGCGCTGGCCGCGCTGTTCCACCTTGGCGCGGTGATCGGGCCACTGCTGGCGGCAGCGGTGCTGTCGCGCGCTGCGATGGCGGTGGTGATGGTGGCCCTGCCCAACGCGCGCGGCAGCGGGCTGGCCAATCAGGTCGGACGGCCGGAGCCCTTTGTGGCGCTGGCGGGAGGTGGTCTGGCACTGGGGCTGGCGCTGCTGGCGGTGGGCTGGCTGGCGCTGCCCGCCGCACTGGTGGCCGGCACAGCGGCGCTGGCGGTGGCAGCACTGGCCCGCGGCCGGATCGGCGGGCAGACCGGCGATATTCTGGGGTTTGTGCAGCAAATGGCAGAATTGGCGGTGCTGCTGGCGCTGGCAATCTGGCTGTAGCCCGGGTGGCAAGGCCGCTTGGATATTTTTACCGAAGAGAAACGGCAGTCGCGCGTCGCGCCCGGCGACGGCAGGCCCGGCAGCGGCAGCCCGGCAAGGCCATAGCTGCCAAAGCAAAGCGCCGCCCCGATTACAAGGCGGCGCTGTTTCCGGATGGTCAGCCTCAGGCGGCGCGCGACAGCAGGACCGAGCCGACGGTTTTCTGGGCATTCACCTCATCGGTGCCGCTGACAGCGGCGACTTCGCGGGTCAGCCGTTCCAGTGCCGCTTCGTAAAGCTGGCGTTCGGAATAGCTTTGTTCGCGCTGATCGTCGGTGCGGTGCAGATCGCGCACCACCTCGGCAATCGACAGCAGGTCGCCGGAATTGATCTTTTGTTCATACTCCTGGGCACGGCGCGACCACATGGCACGTTTAACCCTTGCCTTGCCCTTGAGCGTATCCAGCGCCTTGGTCACCACATCGGGCGACGACAGCGAGCGCATGCCGATTTCTGTCGCCTTGTGGGTGGGAACCCGCAGCGTCATCTTGTCTTTTTCAAACGAGATCACGAACAGCTCCAGCCGCAGCCCGACAATCTCCTGTTCCTCGATCGAAATGATCCGACCGACGCCATGCGCCGGATAGACAACAAAATCATCAGGACGAAAATCGGATTTCTTGGATTTGGTCATTCAGTCTGTTCCCCGGTTGGTCCGCGATGAAGAGCAGCAAAATACCGACCGGAAACGTGGAATTTCCGGAAGCGGTTTCGGTGTCGCCCAAAGTCCAGCCCGCGAAATGAGCAGTTTTGCTGGTAGAACATCGGTCCATGTGCATTTGTGAAACTTTGATAACACAAGAATGCAGCGAATCAAAGCACTGCAACGCAGCGAAACCCTGCCGCAATGTCGCATTTGCACTATTCCGCCGGTGAGCGACCACTTGCGAGCGAGCGCTGACGGAGTCCGCCCGCGCCGAAGCTGCCCGCGGATCAGCCGCCGGTGCCGGCCGCGCCGGAAAAGTATTTCGACAGCTTGTCCGATTCGCCGTCGCGGTCCTTGGCCTCGGGCATCGGGTCTTTCCGGGTGATTATCACCGGCCAGTTTTCCGAATATTTGCGGTTGAAGGTCACCCAGCGTTCCATATCCGGCTCGGTATCGGGCTTGATCGCATCGGCAGGGCACTCCGGTTCGCACACGCCGCAGTCGATGCATTCATCGGGGTGGATCACCAGCATGTTCTCACCCTCGTAAAAGCAATCCACCGGGCAGACCTCGACACAATCGGTATATTTGCAGGCGATGCAATTATCGATGACGACATAGGTCATGGGCAGGCTCTCTTTCTGGCGCAGGCTCGGCAATCGCGCGCCGTGGTAGACCAGCGGCGCGGATCATTCAAGCCTTGGCGGCCTATTCGCCGTCGCCGATCTGCGGCTGCGCGCGGTCATAGCTGCGGCGGTCTTTCTTGCTGGGGCGTCCGGCGCGTTGGCCTGTGCCATGGCGATTGCCGTCAAAGCCCGGGGCATTGCGTGGCTGGGGCAGCGGTGCTGGCGGTGGCGACAGGTCATCATACAGGCCCTGCGCCTCGGGTGCCGGGCCGCGCCGGTCGCCGGTGGCGACGATCCGCACCACAAGGATCAGATCGCCCCGGGCAAAGGTCAGCACATCACCCTGCCCGACCTGCTGCGCCGGTTTGCTGACACGCACCGCATTCAGGCGGATATGGCCCGCCTGAACCTCGCGGGTAGCAAGGCTGCGGGTCTTGTAGAACCGCGCCTGCCACAGCCATTTGTCGAGCCTGATGGTCGGGCGTGGCGGTACAGCCAAGATTACTTCCGGTCTTTCAGCGCCAGCAATACGGCAAACGGGTTGTCCGGGTCGATCTTGTCGACCTTGGCGGGCCGGGATTCGTAGCGGCGGGCACCTTCGTCGCGCGGTTTGCTGCCCTGATCCTTGGGGCCGGAGCTTTTGCCATGGGGCTTGCCCTTGCCGCCTTCGCTGCGCTCCGGGCGGTCTGGCCAGTCGGAACGTTGCGGTTTGCCGTTGCGCTGTTCACCGTTGCGCTGTTCACCGGTACTCTGGTCGCCGCCGCGCCGCTCGCCCCTTGGGCGGTCCTGGCGGTTGGGGCGCTGATCGGTGGCGGCCTGATCGGCGGTGGCAGGTGCCGCTTCGGATGCGGCGTCGGCAGGGGCTGCGACGGTGGCAGGAGCCGCAGCGGCGGTGCGCTCTGCGCCATGGCGCGGACGGTCCTTGCGGTCGCCACGCGGTTCATCCGTGCGGCGGGGTTGGGCGTCGCGGCGGGGCTGGGCTTCGCGGCGGGGTTTGGGCGCCCAGGTAAAGGTATAAAAGGCTTCCATGTCCGGCGGCACTGCTTGTGCGGCCCCCTCCGGCTCGGGCTCCGGCTCTGGCTCCGGTTCGGGGCGAACGGCGCTTTCGCCTTCGGGAATCGGCGCGGTGCTGACGGGTTCGGCGGGCACAATCGGGGCAGCGGCCTTGACCTTGACCCGTTCGCCTTTTTCACCCCGATAGCCCAGACCGGCCATCAGATCGGCAAATTGCTCCAGTGTCATCCCGGTGATCGACAGCATCCCGGGTGCGGCTTCGAACCCGGCGCGGCTGTCCTTGGCGCGCAGCAGGTCGGCCAGCCGCTCCAGCATGTCAATTCGGATCGCACGTGCCCCGGCGGGATGGTAGCCCGCCAAAGTGTAGTGAATACGCGGCACCACCGGCAGATTGGGAATTGTCACCAGCCCGGGTGGCGGGCTTTCGGGGAATTCCTGCAGGCCCTGCGCCAGCGACCACAACACCAGCCGCAACCGCGTGGCAGCCGGTTTCAGCAGCAGCGGCTGAAAGATGGTGAACTGGCCAAACCGCAGCCCATGCTTGCGCAGCGCCCCACGCGCATCCTGATCCAGCGCCTTGACCTCCTCGGCCACAAGGTCGCGGGCAAGCACGCCAAGTGCTTCGGTCATGCGAAAGGCAAAGCCGCGGGCCAGCCCGGTCAGGGTTTCGTCGCGGCCCAGCACCAGCAGCGGGTCAAACAGCGCCGCCACCTTGCGGTCGATGAAATGCTGCAACCGGCGGCGCACCTTGTCGGCGACATCGGGGCCAGCCTCTTCATCGACAAAGGCTTCAACCTGCGGCTTCAGCGCTTCCGGCCCCGCCACCAGCTTGCCCACCGCCTGGGTGCCCCACATCAGACCACCCTGTTCGGTATAGTCGATCTCGGTATCGGGGGCGTTGTAGAACCGGTCGGCGCGCAGATGAAACTCCGGTTTCAGCGCGGCCAGACTGGCCTGACGTAGCGTCTTCGCCTCATCGGGCGAGGCGCTGGCGTCCTGGCGAAAACGAAACCCTTCCAGACGGCCCAGCACTTCGCCTTCGACCGTCACTTCGCCCTTGTCATTCACCTCGGCCACGAGGGTCTCCTTCTGCTTCAACCGCCGCAGCAGAACGCTTGTGCGGCGGTCGACAAATCGTTGGGTCAGGCGCGCATGCAACGCATCCGACAATCGGTCTTCTACAGCGCGCGACGCCTCGCGCCAATGGTTTTCATCCTGCACCCATCCTTTGCGTTGCGCCACATATGTCCAGGTGCGGATATAGGCCAGCCGCTTGGAAATGGCATCGATATCGCCATCCGGGCGGTCAATACGCTGAATGTTGCGCGCCAGCCAGTCGTCGGGAACATGGCCGCCGCCATGAAGAAAGCCGAAAATACGCGCCAGCAGCCCGGCATGTTCGGCCGGCGAGATCGAGCGGAAATCGGGAATGCGGCAAACATCCCACAGCAAACGCACGCCGGGGGCAGTGCGCGCGGCTGCCGCAACCTCTGGCAGGTCGGCCAGCGCCTTCAGCGCCAGCACATCGTCCGAATCGCGCACCCGGGTCAGCCACTCGTCGCCGGTCTGGCGCTCCAGTGATCCGATCAGCCGGGAAAGCGAACCGAATTCCAGCACATCATTGCGCCATTGCAGCTTGCGCACCGGCTCGAACCGGTGGTTTTCGATGGCCTCCACCACCTCGTCATCCAGGGGTCGCGCTTCGCCGGTAACGCCAAAGGTGCCGGGGCTGATATGCCGCCCGGCGCGACCCGCGATCTGCGCCAGCTCATTGGGGGCCAGATGGCGCATCCGGCGACCGTCGAACTTGGTCAGTGCCGAAAATGCCACATGCGAGATGTCGAGGTTCAACCCCATGCCGATGGCATCAGTGGCCACCAGATAATCCACGTCGCCGTTCTGATAGAGTTCGACCTGTGCATTGCGGGTGCGGGGTGAAAGCGCGCCCATCACCACCGCGCAACCGCCCTTGGTGCGGCGGATCAGCTCTGCGATGGCATAGACATTTTCAACCGAAAACCCGACGATTGCACTGCGTTCCGGCATCCGGCTTATCTTTTTCGAACCTGAATAGGTCAAAGTCGAAAACCGCTCGCGCCGCACGAACTGTACGCCGGGGGCAAGTGCCGAGATGGCGCTGCGCATGGTGTCGGAGCCGATGAACATGGTGTCGATCAGCCCGCGTGCATGCAGCAGACGCTCGGTGAACACATGGCCGCGGTCCGGATCGGCACAAAGCTGGATCTCGTCCACCGCCACGAAATCGGCACCGATCTCCAGGGGCATCGCCTCGACCGTGCAGACCCAATAGGCGGCACGTTCCGGCACGATCCGCTCCTCGCCGGTCACCAGCGCCACCACCGAGGGGCCGCGCGCCGCGACACAGCGGTCATAGACCTCGCGCGCCAGCAGGCGCAACGGCAGCCCGATGACGCCGGTGCGATGCATCAGCATCCGCTCGATGGCATAGTGGGTCTTGCCGGTATTGGTCGGACCAAGGACCGCCGTGATCCTTGCGGCTTCGCGCATCAGTGTGCCGCCTTTGGGTTAGATATCCTGGCCGTCAAGCTGCCTGTGCAGCCGCTCGACGGCGTCCAATACCCCGGGCTGGCGCGGATGTATAGCGCGGGCGGCTTCATAGGCGGTCAGGGCATCCTTGGGCTTGTCCATATCTTCCAGCATCATGCCAAGGCCGGCCATCGCCCCGAAATGGCGCGGGTTGAGCAGCAGCACATGGCGCACATCCTCGATCGAGGGGCCGAACAGACCAGCGTTGAAATAGGCGGTGGCCCGCGCATTCCAGCCTTCGGCAAAATCGGGGTCATGGTCGATCAGCGCGGTCAGATGTTCGATGGCCGCGGCAAAATCCCCGGCAGCCATCGACTGCCGCCCGCGTTGCAGCAGCAGATCCATGGCGGGGGAACCGGATTTCGACCACTGAATCCAGATATTCTCCTCGGCATATTGCCAGTTTTCATTGTCCGGGTCGGCCAGTTCGACGAACAGCCGGTCCAGCACATCTGCCTGGGTTTCCACCTTTGGCGCAGGGGTTTCCAACTGTTCCGCCACGGCGGCAAAGCCCAGTGCCAGCACCAGTGCAAATGCCGCAAAGGCAGGATTGAGATATCGGCCAAGACCACGCATAAATGAACTGTAGCGCAATCAGCGGGAATGAAAACACCCCGCCAGTCACATTTGGAGGATCAGCCATGAGCGGCGTAATAGATGCGGCGGTGGCCTCGCTGGCAACACGCTTCGCCAACGGCTTTGCCGGAACCGCCAAATTCGTGATCCCCGGCGAAGGGGCCATCATGATCGACGGTGCCGGGGTCCGCGCGGGGGATGAAGCCGCGGATGTCACCATGACGGCTGATACCGAAGTGTTTCAGGCGATATTGGCGGGCGAGATGAACCCGACCATGGCCTTCATGACCGGCAAGCTGAGCGTCGAGGGCAACATGGGCCTTGCCATGCAGCTTGGTGCGTCACTGGGATGATCCCCGACGCGGCACCCCTGCGCAATGATCTGGCCGAAGGGCCGGAGGGCGGGCGGGCCTTTTGGGTCAAGGCCGCCGATGGTGTGCGCCTCCGCTTTGGCCATTGGCCGGGAACGGAAACGGGCGGTAGCAGGGGCACCGTGTTCCTGTTTCCCGGCCGCACCGAATATGTCGAGAAATACGGTCGTCTGGCGGGCGACCTGGCGAAGCGCGGTTATGGCATGCTGGCGATCGACTGGCGTGGCCAGGGGCTGGCCGACCGGCTGTTGCCCGACCGCATGGTTGGCCACGTCCGGCAGTTTGGCGACTATCAACTGGATGTCGAGGCCGTGGTTGTGGCGGCGGCGGCTTTGGCTTTGCCCAAGCCATGGGTCCTGATGAGCCATTCGATGGGGGGCTGCATCGGCCTGCGGTCGCTGTTGCGCCGGATGCCGGTCATCGCCGCCGCCTTTTCTGCCCCGATGTGGGGGATCGGCATCAAACCACACCTGCGGCCGGGGGCGTGGATGGTTTCAACCCTGGCACCGCTGGTTGGCAAGGGCGGTGCCTATGCCCCCGGCACCGGCCCCGGCATCTATGTGCTGGATGCACCATTCGCCGACAACAGCCTGACCACTGACCCTGACATGTACGCCTATATGGGCCGCCAGGTGGCCGGCTGCCCTGATCTGGCACTGGGGGGGCCCAGCATGACCTGGCTCAACCAGTCGCTGCGCGAAATGCGCCGGTTGGGCAGCGGCCCCTTGCCCGCCACCCCGACCATGGTCGGCCTTGGCAGCCTCGAACGGATCGTCGATCCGGCGGCAGTGCGGGCCGTGATGGCGCGCTGGCCAGCGGCGGAGTTTCTGGAATTCGCCGGGTCCGAGCATGAAATCATCATGGAAATCCCGGCCACAAGGGCGCGCTTTCTGGATGCGGCAGTGGCGCTGTTTGAGCGCAGCCGTTAGCGCGGCTCCGGCCATGCCGCTGTCACCGGGCGCTGCAGCCTCACCAGTCCCGGTTCAGACCTTGATCCCCTTGAACCCGTCACGCAACGCACGCGACCAGGCGTCGGACATCGCGGCAAAGCCCGGATCGCCCGCCTCGATTCGCCGCCGCTCTGCCACGCGGCAGGCATCCCGCTCCACCACCAGCAGATCCAGCGGCATCCCGACCGACAGGTTTGAGCGCAGGGTGCTGTCCATCGACAACAGCACAGCTTTGCGCGCATCTTCCAGCGAGGTTTCGGGCCGCACCACACGGTCAAGGATCGGTTTGCCGTATTTGTGCTCGCCGATCTGCAGGAACGGCGTGTCTTCGGTGGCTTCGATGAAATTCCCCTCGGGATAGATCAGGAACATCCGCATTTCGCCGCCTTTGCGCTGGCCGGCCACGATCATGCTGGCGCTGGCCGATTGCTTCATGCGGTTCATCTTGTCGGTGATGTCCTGCGACACTTCCGAAAGCGCATTGCCGACGATCTGCGCCACTTTCAGCAAGGTCGGCGCTTTCAGGATCGAGGTGGCATCATCGGCATCAGGGTTTTCGTTGGCATCGCGCAGCCGAGCCATGGTGGTTTGGGTCACCGACAGGCTGCCAGCGGTCAGAATCACGATGACCCGTTCGCCCGGCTGCTCAAAGACGAACATCTTGCGGTAGGTGGCGATATTATCGAACCCCGCGTTGGTGCGGGTGTCTGACAGCATGACAAATCCGGCTTTCAGCAACAGGCCAACGCAATAGGTCATGGGGTCCAGCCTCCAGGCGGTTTCACGGGTCCAAGCCCAAGCCCAGCGCCGACACGGGCAGACTATTGCTGCAATGATTGAACAGCAACAGTCACATCCATGGATTCTGCACCGATTCCACGCGAAAGGCCACGAATGGGTGCCGCATCTTGTGCGTCATAGCCTGAACCCAACCGGATATAGCGGTCATCGGGGCAGCAGCGGTTGGCGGGATCAAAGCCGATCCAGCCAAGGCCCCTGATCCACAATTCGGCCCAGGCATGCGAGGCCTCGCCGCTGGCCCCTTCGGCCATCAGATAGCCCGAGACATAGCGGGCCGGAATGTCGCCATGGCGGGCCACGGCGATCAGGGCATGGGCCTGATCCTGGCAAACGCCTTCGCCCTGCGCCAGGGCCTGAGCGGCCGAGGTGTCAGCAGCGGTGGTTCCCGGCCGATAGGCAATGGCATCCGACACCGCAGAGGAAAGCCGGTGGGCGCGGTCAAGGGTTTCGGTGCCGCCACAAGATGCGGCCAGCGCGGCAAGGGCGGCATCGGCGCGGGTCGGGTCGGTGGACCGCAAATAGGCCTCGGGTGGCACGGTTTCGCGGTGACCGGTCAACAGGCCAGCCAGATCGCGGGTTTCCACCTGTCCCTGCACCGAAATGATGATTTCACCCACCGGACCACGCGCCGACCAGCCCTGCACCCAGTCGCCCGCACCATCGCGAAACCCGCCGCCCTTGATGCCATCCGACACCATGACCTGCCATCCGAGGGTCTTTTGCCCGTCAAATAGCGACGGCGTCAGGCGGTGGCTTTGCACCACGAACTTGACGGGCGCGGCAAAGCGATAATGCGTAACATGTTGAACCGACAGGATCACCGCAGATCCCCACTCAGATAGCTGCCGTGAACAGCGCTGCCCAGGTTGGCCACCTCCTGGATGAAGCGGCTCAGAAATTCATGCAGCCCCTCGTCAAACACCTGCTGCACCGTCAGGCCCGACAGGTTTGCCACCAGCGCGCGCCCCTGATCCTGCGCATCGGTGTCGCGCCCGTAAAGCCGCGAAAGGCGGTCAAGATGGGTCATCAACCCCTCGGCAGAGGTCAGAAGCGAGCGCGGGCACTGCCGGTTCAGGATCAGAAACTCCGAGATCTTGCCCGCCGTCACTTCGCCACCATAGGCCCAGTGAAAGGCACGGTGCGCCGACATGGCGCGGAGCAGCGTGGTCCATTGGTAATTGTCGCGCCCCGACCCGACAAAATCGACCGATGGCAGCAGCACGTAATATTTCACATCCATCAGCCGCGCGGTGTTGTCGGCGCGTTCCAGATAATAGCCGATGTTCAGGAAATCATAGCCGTCGTTGCGCAAAAGCGTGGCGTCGATCGCGCCGCGCAGCATGGCGGTGTGGCGCATTGTCCATTCCGTCAACCGGCTCAACCCGGTATCGTCGCGCGGGGCGCGCTGCAGCCCGCGCAGTTCCTGAAACGCGGTGTTCAGCGCATCCCAGACCTGGCTCGTCAGCGCAGTGCGCACGATCCGGCCGTTTTCCCGGGCACCCACGATGCACGAAGCGACCGAGGACGGGTTATCCTGATCGAAGAACAGGTAGCTTTCGATATTGCGCTGCACCGGTTCGCCGTATTTGCGGGCAAAGCCAACGGCGGTGCCGCTGGCCTGCAACAGCGATTCCCACTCGCTGCGGAAACCATCCCCGGTAGAGGGCAGCAGCGTGATGCGGCTGCCAACCTCCAGCAACCGCGCCATGATTTCCGCCCGCTCCATATAGCGGGCGATCCAGTACAGGTTTTCGGCGGTGCGGCTCAGCATGTCATCATTCCGCCAGCACCCATGTATCCTTGACCCCGCCGCCCTGCGATGAATTGACCACCAGCGACCCTTCGGTCAGCGCCACCCGGGTCAGGCCGCCGGGCACCAGTTCGATATGTTCGCCGACCAGACAATAGGGTCGCAAATCAACGTGGCGCGGCGCGATGCCTTCAGCGACAAAGGTCGGGCTGGCCGACAGCGCCAGCGTGGGCTGGGCGATATAGTTGCCCGGATCGGCGCGGACCAGCTCGGCAAAGGCGGCAACCTGCGCCCTGGTCGATTTCGGGCCGACCAGCATGCCGTAGCCACCTGACCCATGCACTTCCTTGACCACCAGTTCGGCCAGATGTTCCAGCACATAAGCCAGTTCATCGGCCTTGCCGCATTGCCAGGTCGGCACATTCTGCAGGATCGGCTCTTCGCCAAGGTAAAACCGGATCATCTCGGGAACAAAGGTATAGATCGCCTTGTCATCCGCGACTCCCGCCCCCGGGGCAGAGGCGATCGCCACCCCGCCGGAGCGATAGACATCCATCAGCCCCGGGATCCCAAGCATCGAATCCGGGCGGAAACACAATGGATCAATATAGGCATCGTCGATCCGGCGGTAAATCACATCAACCTTGCGCGGCCCTTCGGTGGTGCGCATCCAGACAAACTCGCCCTCGACAAACAGATCCTGCCCCTCGACCAGTTCCACCCCCATCAGATCGGCCAGAAAGGAATGTTCGTAATAAGCCGAATTGAAATGGCCCGGGGTCAGGATTACCACAGTCGGATCGCGGTCGCATTTTTGCGGTGCGACCGAGGCCAGGGTGCGGCGCAGCAGTTCGGGGTAGCGTTCGACCGGCTCGATGCGGTTCTTGCGGAACAGATCGGGAAACATCCGCATCATGATTTCGCGGTTTTCCAGCATGTAGCTGACCCCCGACGGGGTGCGGCAATTGTCTTCCAGCACAAAGAACTCATCCGCCCCGGTGCGCACGATATCGATGCCGACGATATGGCTGTAAACCCCGCGCGGCGGCACCAGGCCCGATACCGCCTTTTCATAGGCGGCATTCTGATAGACCAGCCGCGCCGGAACCTTGCCGGCCCGGATGATCTCTCCGCGGCCATAGACATCAACCAGAAAGGCGTTGAGCGCCCGCGCCCGCTGCTTGACCCCCCGATCCAGCTTGCGCCATTCATCCTGGGTAAAGACCCGAGGGAACATGTCAAACGGGATCAGCCGGTCAGGGTCGCCGCCTTCGCCATAAACGGCAAAGGTGATGCCGATACGGCGAAACATCGCCTCGGCCTCGGCCTGTTTCATGCTGCGCAGCGTGTCGGGCATGGCGCGCATCCAGTCTTCCAGCCGAAGATAGGGGCGTCGCACCTGGCCGTTGTCATACATCTCGTTGAACAAAACTGTCACGGTGGTCCTGCAAAGGGGCCGCCGGAACAGGCGGCTTTCTCAAATCATAGGCAGCGGGTTTGGCGGTGGGAAGCCATCGCCGTCATACGGCTGCATTTCCATGGCATTACGCCTAAAATTTGCGCTTATGCATATATTTTGATCGCCCCCGTCAGCACGATAGCGCAGGATGAGCGGAAATGGTCGCGGCTATCCAACCACCGCCCCGACCGATTTCTTTGCAGAAATCGAGCCGAAGCCTGCACAGGCTTCGTTCCGGAGTTTGTGCAAACTCCGTTCGGACCGCCGCCGGTTTCTGTCATTGCTCATCACGCTCTGGCAGAGATATGCCCCACAATCCGGAACTGGCGCACCAGCGGAAGGTCGACATCTGGTTCTACGACCCGGTTGCTCCCTTATAGCGTGGCAGCAACGAAGACACCGACGGTCTTTGGCGCCAGTTCTTCTCCAAGGGCAGCGACCTGAGCATCATCAGCCAGACCTAACTCAACGATGTGGCCCGCCTTATTAATCAGCGCACCCGAAAGACCCTCGATAGAAAACGGCCGAATAAGCCATGGACGAGGAGCTCGCGACCTTTCGATCAAACGTTGCACTTGAAATCTAGGGCTTTCCGATTATTTATAGCACAGTCTTATCCAAGCGCAGTGTCTATAAAACAAAGTCGAGGCGATGATATTGGCTTGCAACGACGGCACCGTCCTCAACATAGAAAAATGCGTCGAACTGCGCATCGCGGTCATTGTTGATATATACAACCGTGTAAGTGGTTCCGGCAAGATCGGCAACCCACAACCCACCCTCGGCTGTTGACCCAAAACGGAAGGCCTGATCACCGGCGTAGGATGCGAAGGCATCAATAAAGGAAACATCGATCCGGTCAAGGATATCTACACGGCCCGGCCCCTCAAAGCCGAATATCACATCTGATTGAGCATCTTCGTTTGTGAAGAAAATGAAGGTGTCATTTCCGTTGTAGCCAGCAACATTTGCACGGTTACCACCGTAAAGATAATCTGTGCCAAAGCCACCAACGATCTGATCGTTGCCGAAACCACCATGAATAGTGTCGTTGCCGTCTCCACCGTAGATCAGATCATTGCCGGAACCGCCAAGGCACCGATCATTTCCCAAATCACCAAAGACTGTGTCATCACCTCCCCAGCCAATAATCTCATCATTCCCGGACCAACCGTTGAGAGCATTGCCCCAGTTGTTTCCATAGATGAGATCATTTCCAGTTCCACCAACTGCATTCTCTATGATTGTATTCGGATCGATGTAGACATTACCTGACCAGCCGATTTCCTTAAAAGAACCGGAAAATGTAGACCATGACCCCGGGGCGAGATTGATTGAGACGTCAACCGGGTACCCGAAGCTTTGGTAACCAGACAAATCAAAGGAGTCATTTCCAGATCCGTCTGTAAGCCATATATTCAAAGTGTCGTCGTCCCAATCCGAAACTGTGAGTTGCGTGGGGACCATTCCCGGTTGACTGTAATAGGTATCTGCTGACCAAGTGTACCAGTAATATACGGTGTCCATAAATCTTTCCCCGCGCCCCAACTTTATTTTACCTTGTTACACGCTTCTTTAAATCAGTCAACTACTTTCAGACCTTGGCGGGTTGATGACAGGGCTTTTGGAGTGTCTCCGCAGGGAAAAGTTTCTGCAGAAATGCTGGAAATTGAGCCAAAAGCTGAGTTTTTGGCGCGATCGTGGACAGCTTTTCTGATTTTGAGTGGTGAACTGCGGTCACGTTTGAGTTTTCAGCTGCGTGCTGGTGATCCGGCCCGCCGTTCCCCGCATTTGAGCCTAAGCGGCGGGGATTGGCGCCTGGCGCAACCGCAAACCGCCCCACTTCGCACCTTGAAGCCCCCCACCCTTCGCCCCTAGATGCCTGACACCATCATCACCCGAGGTTCCCATGCGTTTTGCCTTTGCCGCCCCATCACCGCTTCTTGCTCTTGACGATGCCAACCGCAGCAACGACCCCTTCGCCGACCTGCCCGAATGGGACCTGACCGACCTCTACCCCGCCCCCGACGCCGCGGAATTCACCCGCGATCTGGCCTGGCTGCAAACAGCCTGCGCCGCGTTTGCCGCCGATTATCAGGGCAAACTGGCGGGCCTTGATGCCGCCGCGATGCTGGGATGCGTGACGCGCTATGAACGGATCGACGTGATCGCCGGGCGGCTGATGTCCTTTGCCGGCCTGCGCTACTATCAGAACACCATGGACAGTGACCGCGCCAAGTTCATGGCCGATGCGCAGGACAAGGTGACCGAATTCACCACGCCGCTGGTGTTTTTGACGCTGGAAATGAACCGGATCGACGATGCAGTGCTGACCGGGCTGTTGCAGGCCGATGCGGGCCTTGGCCGCTATGCGCCGGTGTTCGAGCGGATGCGGTCGATGCGGCCCTATCAGCTGTCCGATGAGCTGGAACAGTTCCTGCATGACCAATCCACCGTTGGCGCGGCCGCCTGGAACCGGCTGTTCGATGAAACCATGGCGGGGATGGAGTTTACAGTCGAGGGCGAGGCGCTGAACCTGGAGGGCACGCTGAACTTGATGACCGACCCGGTGCGCAGCCGCCGTGAAGCGGCGGCGCGGGCTCTGGCGGGGCAGTTCGACAGCAAGATCAAACTCTTTGCCCGGGTTCACAACACGCTGGCAAAGGAAAAGGAAATTCAGGACCGCTGGCGCAAGATGCCAACGCCGCAAACCGGGCGACACCTGTCGAACCATGTCGAGCCCGAGGTGGTCGAAGCACTGCGCAACGCCGTGGTGGCGGCCTATCCCAAGCTGTCGCACCGCTATTACGCGCTGAAGGCGCGCTGGATGGGGCTGGAGCGGCTGGAGGTCTGGGACCGCAACGCGCCCCTGCCGCTGGATACACCGCGACTGGTCAGTTGGGACGAGGCCAAGGCGACGGTGTTGGGGGCCTATGCCGCCTTTTCCCCCCGGATGGCCGACATCGCGGCACCGTTCTTCGAGCGGGGCTGGATTGACGCCGGGGTCAAGCCGGGCAAGGCCCCCGGGGCCTTTGCCCACCCGACCGTTACCGAGGTGCATCCCTATGTGATGCTGAACTATCTTGGCAAACCGCGCGATGTGATGACGCTGGCGCATGAACTGGGGCACGGCGTCCATCAGGTGCTGGCAGCCGGGCAAGGCGAGTTGCTGTCATCGACCCCGCTGACGCTCGCCGAAACCGCCAGCGTGTTCGGCGAAATGCTGACATTCCGCAAGCTGCTGAATGGCGCAAAGACCCAAGGCGAACGCAAGACCCTGCTGGCGGGCAAGGTGGAGGATATGATCAACACCGTGGTCCGCCAGATCGCGTTCTACGATTTCGAATGCAAACTCCACGCGGCGCGCGGTCAGGGCGAACTGACCCCGGATGACATAAATGCCCTGTGGATGTCGGTACAGGCGCAGTCGCTTGGCCCGGTGTTCGATTTCATGGATGGCTATGAAACCTTCTGGTCCTATATCCCGCATTTCGTGCATTCGCCGTTCTATGTCTATGCCTATGCCTTTGGCGACGGGCTGGTGAATGCGCTTTATGCCGCCTATGCGGATGGCCTGCCGGACTTTGAGGCGAAGTATTTCGCCATGCTGGAAGCCGGCGGGTCGAAACACCACAAGGAGTTGCTCGCCCCCTTTGGCCTCGACGCATCTGACCCGAAATTCTGGGACAAGGGTCTGAGCATGATCGCCGGCTTCATTGATGAGTTGGAGGCGATGGGTTGAAAAGCACGCGGAAGCGCCCCCGGCGCGGGCTTTTCAAAGACGACCGCGCGCAACCAAGCCCCCGGTGCCGCTATTCCCAATTGCTCCAGGGATAGGGCTTGTCTTCGGATTTTCCGGTCTGGAACCGGGTGGTCTTGGCCACCCAGTTGGCCAGTTGCGCGCCGAACTGCGCAATGTTTTCGTTGGGTTTTCCCGAAAACAACATCGACAGGAACTGCAGAATGGTCGCAACGCACAGCAGGGTTTGCGCCAGCCCGAACAGGGCGGTCAGGACCAGCATCCACAGCCCGCGCAACCAGATGTTGGGGGCAGGCCCTGCGGCGGAGTTCGGTGCAGAATTGGCATCGCTCATGGCAAGCCTCCCTCTGATGGTGCAATGTCAGATCTGCGCGATGTCGGTGAAATGTCCAGCCAGATCGTGGAGCGGGGTTTTGACCAGATCCTTTGGCATATCGGCGACAATATGGGCCGCCAACTCCTTTGGCATGGCGTCGCGCAGCAACCCCAGCAGCTTGGCGGGGGCGCAGACCACCATCCGGTCATAGCTGCCCTGCGCCCACTCGCGCGCCAGCAGGTCAACGGCATGCTTCACCAGCCTGCCGCGTTCCTTGTCCCCTTCGCTCTGACGCGGGTCAAGTGAATGCTGATTGCCGATCAACCCGCCGCCATGAGCACGCGGCGCACGGTCGGCAAATTCGTAATCGAGATCGGGCATCTGGTCTTGGGTGACATGCGAAATCTGGATCATACTGCCTCCCGTCGAATGCAGCAGCCGCAACTTCTGTTCGGATGCAAGCAATATCAGGGTGTTGAGCGGTTTCATCGCAGAACCTTTCTGGGTGTCTTTGAATCATCTTAACCAACTTCGGCGTCCAGAACCCTGATCTGCCTCAATCGGCCGACAAAATTCATTGCCGTCAGCGGCATGAAGCCAGAGCTTTCAAGGAGCGGAGGAACCACCCCCCTGCCGCTCGATCCGGGCCATGATCCGGTCAAATCGGCTGGCACCCTTGGCGTCGATCAGGTTCTGCTCGAAGAACCAGTACAGATACTTGCGATAGGGCACCGGCTGACACAGCGCCCGTTCCAGCGCCCCGGGCCAGTCCCCGGGCCGCTGCACCGTTTGCGCGCAATGGTGAAAATCGGTCCGGCCAAACAGCACGGCAGGCTTGCGGTGCAACATTCCTTCCAAGCAAGCGGCAGAGCAGATCGAAACCGTCACTGCCGCCGCCGCCAGAATGTCGTGGATGTTGGCATCGGTCACGATCACTTCGGGTGCTTCTGCGCGCAGTCGCGCGATGATCTGCCCGGTCTCGGCATCCTGATTGCCGGGATGCGGCTTCACGATCACCGGCCTGCCCTTCCGATGCGCCAGAACAGCCTCGACCATGGCGCTTGCCCCGACATGGCGCGCCCGGTCCACCGGGTCCGACGTGCCCTGGAGAAAAACCGCAATCGCGCCAGCCGGGAATTGCCGCACATCCATTGGTTGGTTGTAACGGCTGTGCCGCGGCTGGACCAATTTGCGCACCATCCGTGCGAAAAAGGCCGAAGCGGGTTTGTAGCGCACCTTGGCAGGGTCGAAAATCTGATCGCTGATGCTGCTGTCGGCAAAAACTCCCTTGGGATCGGCATACCAATAGCCACCCAGATAGCCGTAACCGGTATTCAGCACGCGCGGATGCTGCACCCGGCCATTATGCACGAAATGAAACTGCCCCGGATCCTCCAGCCCGGCAAGATCGGACAGGTCGCGCCGGACAGCGGCGACGCGAAATCCCGCTGCCGCGAAATCCGCCCACAGATTGCGGTAAAACAACCCCGCCACCTCGCCATCCGACGCCAGATGCTGCGGCGTGACGTGAAAGAGGATGCGCATTGGCCAGCAGCCTGCTCAGGCCTCATCCCCCGCATAGATCATGTCGATCATCCGCTGATTGCCGCGCGAAAATTCCAGCGTGCAGGGATAGGGAGCACCGGTCAGCACCGAGGTGTTGAAGGCATTGGCCTGTTCGGTATAATGATCGACCAGCGCGAACCGCTCCAGCTTCACCACACCCGACTGGTCGCGGATCTCGATCTGATCGTCGCCGTAAAGCTTGGCATTGAACGGGGTGTGAACCTTGATCCAGCCCTTGTCGCCATGAAACAGCATCTGCTGATAGGGATGCATCCGCATCGACACATAGAAATCCATGGTGAAGCCGGGAAATTCGGCCCAGACCCGGGCGGTGGCGTCGATGCCATGATCCCATTCGATCCGGCTGCGGATCTTGGTCGGTTCCTGCCCGGTGACAAAGCGGGTGGTGACAGAGGGGTAAACCCCGATGTCGCGCAGCGCGCCGCCACCCTGGCCCGGGTCATTGCGGATATTGCCATAGTCGAGCAGGTGAAAGGTGAAAGCCCCCTGCACATGGCGCAGCGTGCCGATGGCACCGCCGGCGATCAGATCCCGCACCCGGTGCCACTGCGGGTGGTGCGTCACCATGAAGGCCTCGGCGGCGACCAGCTTTTTCTGATCGCGCAGGGCAATCAGCGCGTCGATCTCGCCTGCTTTCATCGCGATCGGCTTTTCGGTCAGCACATGTTTGCCGGCCTGAAGCACCTTGGCGGTCCATTCGACATGGGCCCCGTTGGGCAGCGGCATGTAGATCGCGTCGATCCCCGGATCAGCCAGCAAAGCCTCGTAGCTGTGATGGACCCGTGCGCCGTAAGGGGCAGCCAGCGCCTCGGCTTTGCCCGGTGTGCGCGAGGCGACGGCGCTGACCGTGCCATGGGTGGAATTGTGGATGCCGGGGCAGACCCATTCCCGTGCGATCCTGGCCGCGCTCAATATTCCCCACCGCACATTGGTCATGGCCGTCCCCCTCCTGTTTCGCGGGGAAGGTTAGAAAATACGGGTGGCGAAGTCCATGGGGGTCACCCTCGTCCACAGGGCTATCGCATTTGGCCGATGATCGACTTTGCGAAGTCGTCGGACCATCCGGCGCGTTTGCGTTTTCGGCTTATGGGGAGGTTTGGGCGGGCTTTTCTGAGGAGATCGAGGGCGAGTTTG
>Ga0105044_10002333_pt1 | contig 25826 bp, 15 predicted proteins | sample MAT01_FD_78092 | JGI IMG/M metagenome (GOLD analysis project Ga0105044, IMG submission 78092) | Freshwater microbial communities from Lake Fryxell liftoff mats and glacier meltwater in Antarctica - MAT-01 | ecosystem: Environmental > Aquatic > Freshwater > Ice > Liftoff microbial mat | place... | reverse complement strand
TTTAATGCTCTTGTTACATTTCTTTCTTCGGTTATGTTTTTACCATAAGTGGAAACACCTATAATTTCGTCATTTATTTTAATAGGATTAAACGAAACATGAAATATATTTTCTGCAATTTCGTAATCAACAGTAAAATATTCATTTTTTAATGCTTTGTCGTACAAAGGTTTCCAGTAATCAATCAATTCAGGAGAAGCAAAATTAGGATCAAAAATGTTATCTCCTTTTGAAATCCATCTGCCAAAATATCTATGATGTTCTACTTTAAAATAATCATTACAAGCAATTAAATTATACTCATTGTCTAAAGACCAAATACTTGTATCGGCGAAGTTATCTAATAAAGATTGTATGCTACTTTGAGCTTCTTCTAATTGATAGGCAAGGACTTTATAGGTATTTCTTTCTTGAATTAATTTTTCTTCATTTTCCTTTGTTTGAGTAATATCAATTACTGTACCTATGAATCTATTTGGTTTCACATTTTTCTCATTCAAAAAAGTGCCATTAATATGTACCTTTTTCAATGTTTTATTTTTGGTAATTATGGTAGTAAATAGTTCATATTGACCACCATTTAATAATCCATCTTCCCATTTATCTTTATATTCTTTGATATTATCAGGATGGATAATTTTCGAAAAAATAGCCGAGTCTTCTATGAATTCTTGATGGGTAATATCAAAAATGCTGTAGACTTCTTCACTCAGGTAATAGTTGTTATTTATAAAATCAAAATCCCAAACACCCATATTGAATGTTTTTGCTGCCAATTGCAACATTTGCTGAGAATGTAAAAGGTTTTTCCGCTCAATTATTTTTTCCGTTTCGTCTTCGAAAGTCAGTAAAACGGAAGTGTCTCCATTGGAACTGAAACTGATTGAACTGTATTTAATTATTTTATTACCTTTTAATGGTATTTTTAATTCCAACTCTCCTTCATTTTTATCAGAGTAGTTTGTTAAAAGTAATGAAGGAGGTATCTGTAAATCAGAAAACTGATTTAGTAAATTAAAAAGATTTTTGTTGGAATTATCAACCTCAGAATGATTAAATAAAATTCTAAAAGCCTTGTTGAAATTTAAAATTTCCCCATCAACAGTACAAATGCATTTTGCATGTTTCGCCTCTTCAAAAACCTTTTCAAACAGCCCCATGTAGATTCCAACCATATTATTTCAATTAAGGATTACGAATCAATTCCCATTTGTGTAAATGTAAATATTTTTTTTTGAAAACTCCTATTAACTTTCTTGAATCCTTAAACTTTAAAATGAAAAAGGCCATATTTAACTAGAGTATATTACTCAATATTTGGATGATTTAATTTCTATTTTAAATTTTATTATCCTTACTGATCCTATAAAACTCTATTTAAATAATTTAAAGATTACAAGATGCTCATCATTTAAAATATTTATTTTTCAATTTGCTTATTACTTAAAAATAAATCCTTTGTTTCAGATACTTTATGAAACAAATCTAGGTTTATAGCGTAAGGAAATTGGTTAATCTTAATCTGATGATATATTGTTACACTGAATTAATTATGAACATTCAAAAGTTTCAATTCGCGCATAATTTTGAAAGTAGATGGAATAAATCAAGTAAGATTTATAACTTTAGAATACGTAATATTGTATCATGAATACAGCAAGCGTCCTAACTATACTTGTTGTTGAAGATAATGCAGGAGATTTTTTGCTAATTCAGCAAATGCTTTTTGAGATTAAAGACTTTTCGAAAAGTATTATCCACGCTGATACGCTGCAACTTGCAATTGAAGCAACAGAGTTGAATCGCATTGATGTGATTTTGCTCGATCTTTCATTATCTGATAGTTTTGGAATTGATTCTTTTTTAAGGTTAAGTGAAGTAGTTCCACAAACGCCTATTTTGATTTTATCTGGCCTCAATGATAAAACATTTGCTAAAGATGCCGTGAAAAATGGGGCACAAGATTATTTAGTGAAAGGCGAATTTGAAGAAAAGCTACTTTCAAAATCTATTCTATACAGCATTGAACGTAAAGCGGGAGTGGAGTTGTTGAGGCAAAGTCAGGAGACCTATAAATTGCTTTTTGAAAATAACCCGATTCCAATGTATATAAGAGAAAAAGACTCTTATAGAATTATAAAAGCCAATCAATCATTTGTTCAACATTTCGGTTATTCTCAAGAAGATTTTTTGGAAATGACAATTTTTGATTTGCACCCAAAAGATGAAAGCGAACAATTGAGAAATTTTATTAACACCGGGAATTTTAAAGATTCTCAAGTTTTTAAAAACATTAAAAAAAATGGAACGGTTGTTTACGTGGAGAGTCGGGTGAAAGAAATTGTTGTAGATGATATAGATTGTTTTTTGGTGTTAGCAGACGACCTCACAGAAAAACGAAAAGTGCAAGAAGAGGTGGTTTTTCAAGCAAATATTTTAAAAAATGTAAAGGATACCATATTTGTAACAGATGTAAATGGTAAGATAACTTATTGGAATGAAGGAGCAGAACAAACTTTTGGTTACAAAAGCTACGAAATGCTCGGTAAGCATTTTGATATATTGTACCCTGAAATTGATAAACAAAAACTCGGAAGAGAGCTGAAAGAAATTACAAATGGTAACTTATCTAATTGGAGGTCTAGATTAATAACTAGATACGATAAAATTTTATGGTCAGATAATACTACCTCAGTGCTAAGCAACGATAAAGGCGAAGCCATTGGTTTTATTAGAGTTGTGAAAGATGTTTCGCAAAGCGTCAAGTTTGGCGAGCAACAGAAAGAATCAGTTGCGATGCTCAATTCTATTTTTAATAATGTTGTTCAAAGTATTGTTCTCGTTGATACTCAGTTTAGAGTTAAAGCATTTAATGTTTTTGCCAATAAACAATGCATCCAATTAATGGGACTTGAATTGCAAGAAAACAGGTCTTTTCTCGATTATTTAACAACAGAAGTTAAAAATCAGTTTGTAGGAGAATTTGAAAAAGCGCTCAACAATGAAACCGCACAATGGGAAATGTGTCTGAGATTTACTAGTTCTTCCATTTTTTGGTTCGGAATGAGTCTTTCTCCTGTTGCAGATGATGCTGGAAATGTTTTGGGAGTTTGTATCAGTATGATTGATGTTTCTGCTAGAAAATCGGCCGATGAGAAGTTTCATGGTCAATATTTAGAAATAGAAAATACCAATAAGGAACTCGATAGATTGATAAAAATTCTAAGTCACGATTTAAGAGCACCGATGAATTCTGTAAAAGGATTAATCTCTCTTGCAAAAGAGGAGAAAAATCCCGAAGAATTTCATAATTATTTAAACATGATGGATAAAAGTCTTAATAAGTTGGAGACTTTTACAATCGATATTATTTCTTCCCTTAAAAACAGGTCTGTTAAAAAAGTGGAGCCTTATATCTTTAATGATTTGGTAGATGAAATAATTGAGGAATTAAAATTTAGTGAAGGAGCTACAAAAATTGAAATTACCAACGAAATTCCTCAAAAAATTGAGGTAGATATTGATCCTACAAAATTGAGAATCATTTTAAGTAATTTAATTTCAAATGCAATTCGTTACCACGATTCTTCTAAAGCTGTAATGTTTATTAAAGTAAATGCAATTAAACATCCTTTATTGGTAGAGTTTTCTGTTGAAGATAATGGGAAAGGTATTGCTATTGAAAATCAACAAAGAATTTTCGACCCCTATTTTACTATTGGAAATCATTCTGATAGTAATGGTCTTGGACTTTCAAATGTAAAAGATACAGTGCAGAAATTAAGAGGCACGATTGATTTAGATTCGACTTTAGAAAAGGGAAGTATTTTCAGGATTGATATTCCAATGGGGTAAAATTACCTATCAATATTCGTTGATTGTATCTTATTATTCAAAAAAACAAAAGGGCTGCCATTTAATAATAGCAGCCCTTTTTCAATTCTTTTGTTAATATTATTTCACTAGTAGTCTTTTATTTACTTTGTAGGTTTTATAACTAATTTCTACAACGTAACAACCTTTACTCAACTCGCTAATTGCAAGCGGCGTATTATTTGAGAATTCTTTTCTTAGAACAAGTTGACCAATTGCATTATAAATTGAAATTTCTCCTTTATCAGGACCCTCAATATTTATAAAGTCGCTTGCAGGATTTGGAAATACATTCGCATAAAAGTCTTTAGAAAGATTTATCCCAACGGAACCATCTACGGTTATTGTTAAAGAGGACGTATCCGCACAACTTGCATTATATGCAATACAAGTGACATCAAAAGTGCCAGCTTCTGTGTAGGTATGCGAAGGCTGTGGGACTTCTGAAGAATTACCATCACCAAAATCCCAGAGGTAATTTTCAGCATTAATAGAAGTTGAAGTAAAATCGACTGTTGCATTGGTTAAAACTAAAAATTCCGAAGAAGCACTGATGGATAAAGAAACAGAAGGCGAGCTTTCTATTATTACAGGAACCGAATAGTTCGTCGTATCTGCAAATATAAATTCCAAGCGATAGTTGCCGGGCATTAAATTCTCGAAGGCTAAATTGCTTATATCGCTTTCATTTGCAATAACAATATTAGAATCGTTTACTAAGTTTACTTGAGTTGAATTGGAATTGCTAGCTTGTAAATAAATGATTCCATCATTTCCAATGCATGTTTCGTTTACACTTTCTATGAAAACATTTGCAGATGAAAAATTAACTACCGCAGCGGCTCTTTGACCAGCATCAAAGAGAGCTTCTAAATTTTCGGCAGCTAAAACTGCAAATATAATTGTAGCAGAATCACCAGGTTGTAACGTATTTAAATTTCCCGAAATTAGATTTGAAATATCTCCTATTGTTGAAGAGTCTCTGATAGCACTTCCCGATAAGGTATTGTACTTTTCAGAAGAAGAAAAACCATCATATAAATTAAGACTTCCAGAAGTTCCTCCATTATTAAAACAGTAATGTCCGTCGAGTGTGCCTGAAATCAATTTTACACCTGCATACAAACCATCATTTTGGGTGTTAAATGCATAGCTTAAATTTTCGCTTGCATCAAACTTTGATTTATTAGTTGTTGCATTTTGAATGTCCCAATCGGTAAATAAACCAGCCGATAAATTTTCGGTTACTGAAGTTCCTATATTTTTTATGGAATACGTGAAGAGGATAAAATTACTGTCTGCTGGAGCAGAAGATGCCCAAGCTTTTTCAGTAATTTCGAGTCTGTTTATAGAAGCGCTGTCTGTATAATAGGTTGATTTAATTTCAACGTAATTGCTATTTAAAGGATTTACATTTTTTACGCTATTTACTCTTACAAAGTCTGCGTCATATCCAGGAATTACACTAGCATAAGCATTGTCTGCCAATTTTGTATTACTGCTGCCAATCATCAAACTCATAGAATATATCATTGTTGGTGCATCTTTATAAGAAATACCAATTCCCTCGGTCGCATAATCTGCATTATAACCAATGTTTCCGCGAGAAGTTATCGTTGTAGAAATATTATTGATTGCTAAATCGATGTAATCTTTATTTACTATTAACTGGATGTATTCGAATGCTGCATAACCTACATCAGAATAAGAAATTTTAAAAATCAATTTAAGATTTACAGGTGCGCCAGGTAAAATTTTGAATATAAATGGATTGGCTGCATTGGGAACTTGTGTTAATGTGCCAATAATTCCTGCATTAAAATTAGAATTACTAAATGAAACAAAAGGTGAATTGCACGAAATTACAGCATTCATTGAAGATGAAGGAGCGAGATAATTGAAGAAATCTCCTAGCAAAGTAACGGTGTCTCCCGCTTCAGCGAAATTATTACCATCGTTATCAGAAATTAGAACATTTTCAAAATGCACAGATGGCAATAGTGGACCATTTAATGCTCTTTGCATATTTAATCTGCCTGCACCTAAATAATGATAAAAACCTGCATTCCCTGAAATTTGATAAATACTTGTATCTGCTGTTATTTTTAATCTTTCGGCAATTTGTAGGGCGTTATATCCTGGGAAATGGCTTTTAACTAAAGCAGCAGCACCAGCAACCAAAGGGGCTGAAAATGAAGTTCCAGAACTTTCTTGATATCCATTAAAAGGCCAGCAAGACCTTACTAATTCACCAGGAGCAACAATATCTATGTCGGGACCGAAAGTAGAACCAGACCATTTTACATCTGTAGCACCCGTAGCACCTACATTTAAAACGAAAGGATAAGACGCAGGGTAATAGGATTCGTTTAAATTACTGTTTCCTGCTGCAGCAATAACAAGAGCTCCCAAATTTATAGTTGCATAGCGTATTACATCTTCGCCCATAGGCGTGTAGAATGTACTTCCCCAACTTGCATTTATAATTTGCGCACCTCTATCTGCAGCATAAGTTATTCCTTCATACCCATAATTAAATCCATTTGCATCATCAATTCTAACAGGAATAAATTTACAATTGTAAGCATTTCCAGCAATTCCTAAAGCATTATTAACCGTGGCAGAGCTCATTCCTGTTGTAAACATTCCATGTGGTGAAAGCATTGCAGTAGGGTCATTAGAATTAGAAACAGAGTTCCAACCTCTAAAATCATCTACATAACCATTGTTATCATCATCAATTCCATTGATTGGGTCAGCATAATTGAATTTTACGTTTGCAAGATCTTCATGTGTAAATTGAATTCCCGCATCAGTAATTCCAATGAACACGTTTGTATCTCCTTGCTCAATATCCCAAGCCTCAAAAGTTTTTATTAAAGCGTGATGGTATTGCTGACCAATTTGAGGGTCGTTTGGAGTAAACATTGGTTTGTTAATGTAGCGCGGTTGCGCCCATTCTATCAATCCTGCTTTAAATAGTTGTTCTTCAATTCTCCTTAAATCGATAGAATTGTTGGTTTTTAATTGGTAAATGAGCGTTAAATCTGCAAGCTGCTCACCATTTTCATTTGTTTTCTTACGTGGCACCTTTGCAGCAGGAAAGTTTTTCTGAACGTTTCCTCCACCATTTTCTTGAAGAATGCTAGTAACTAATTGTGGGAGATTCCCAAAATTTTCAAAACTATTTCTTTGTGTTTCTTTGATTTTAAAAATCAATTGATTGGAAACATAATCTGCCACCTGCACCTGCTTTGGAATAAGGTATCTCTGTGCTTTAGAAAAAGTACATGTAAAAAGAAAGAAGGCCGAAAATAAGATGTATTTATGCGTCATTGTGTTTGTTTTATTAGTTTTTAAAGGAAGATGTTTTGGTGTGTAATCTTCTTAACTAATTAACTCTAAACTAAAATATAGGTTAGAATAAAAGGCGACTTAAACTTACAAATATTTCAGCATTATTCTTTCCAAAGAAATGGAAAAAGTAATAATGATAAAACGAAGACCACTAAATTCAAACTCAATAATGCAAGAATATAAGGTTGCTGAACGCTATGCGCTAAACCATCGGCTGCATTTTTCGAGAATTTTATCAAAATTAATAACATAGGAAGAATAACAGGAAAGCTTAGAATAGCCATCAATGTTGAATTTTGATTTGTTTTTGATGCAATTCCAGCAACTAGTGTAAGTGTGCTCGATAAGCCGACGCTTCCTAAAACAATTCCTAAAATGAAATAGGTGTGGTCTTGTACAGGGTTTCCGATGAGTAAGCTGTAAATAACATAACCAATTAGTGAAATCAACAACATTAAGAGCGCATTGTAAATAATCCGCGAAATGATAACAGCATGCGCTGAGGTCAATGTGTAGAAGTAAAGTAACTTACCTCTGCTTTCTGTAGAGAAACTTTTGGAAGTTGCGTTTATAGAAGTAAACAAAATAATAATCCAAAATAGCGCATTCCAAGTTGGTATATTTATTACCTGTTTAAAAGAAAGATAACATACAAAAATGGTAGATATTATGTAGAGCAAGAGCCCGTTGAGTGCATATTTTTGTTTCCATTCTAGGGCGATGTCCCGTTTTAATAAGTAAATTATTTCAGAATAAAGGGAATTGCTTTTCATAGAGCGGGCAAGTTATGCAATTTACTTCGGATGGAATGGTTGAATTATTTCATTTTCTTTGTGCAATGAAATTAGACATTTTAGCATTTGGGGCACACCCCGACGATATTGAAATTTCTGTTGGAGGAATGCTTCTATCAGAAGTTAAACAAGGCAAAAAAGTAGGGCTCGTAGATTTAACAAGAGGAGAAATGGGTACTCGGGGAACACCTGAAATAAGAGATATAGAAGCCCAAAATGCGTCAGAAATAATTGGCGCTTCTGTGAGACATAATCTTAAATTTCCAGATGGCTTTTTTGAAATTTCCAATGAAAATAAATTTCCGATTATTGAATTAATACGAATGCATCAGCCCGATATAGTAATAACAAATGCTCCATCAGATAGGCATCCCGACCATGGAAGAGCTGCTCAATTGGTAGTTGAATCTTGTTTCTTAGCAGGTTTAGAAAAAATCAAATCGATAAATCCCGAATTTAAAGCTTGGAGACCTCGGTGCATTTATCAATATGTGCAGTTTTATCATATTGCTCCTCATTTTATTTATGATATTTCTGAAGTGATGGACCAAAAACTGGAATCAATCTTAGCGCATCGTTCGCAGTTTTATGATCCTAACTCGAAAGAGCCAGAAACAGTTATTTCATCCAAACACTTTAAAGATAATTTAATTGCAAGAGCATCTGAGTTCGGTATGCAGGCGGGTTTTAGATTTGGAGAGCCATTTTTGGTAATAAGAACTCCCGGTGTGAAATCTATTACAAATTTATACTGAAATTAATTTGCATAAAAAAAGAGGCTTATATTTCTATGAGCCTCTTTTTTTTAAAGTATGAGAATTAATTAGTGTTTTACAACTAACTTTTTGCTTGATTTATTAGTACCGTTAATTACGTTAACGATGTAAATTCCATTTGCTAAATCAGCAGTATTAATAGTAATGCTTTGTTTTCCAGGTAATGCATTTGTATTCGCTACATTTAGAATGTTTTGTCCTAAAATATTGCTGATAGAAACGTTTACGCTACCAGCATTTGCAACTTCAAAAGATAATGTTGCAGTTTCATTTGCTGGGTTAGGAACAAGGTTTAAAGCAAGAACATTTTTATCAACTTTAGTAATACCAACATCCGTAATACCTTTACTTAAACCATAATAAACAATGTCATTAGAACCATAATCATGAACATTAGCATTCGCTATTGTAACAGCACTTCCCGGAATAAAATCACGTTGGTAAAGCATGTGGATGTTATCATCAACACGTCTTGCAATGGAAGGGAATGCATATTCTGAAAATTGATCAAAGAACAAATCTTCTCTTCCTACAATATCTACTGGACTTGTCCAAGTTTGACCATTATCTGAAGATTTAATTACATAAATATGTCTTAAGCTAGGACCATTTCCTGCATAGAAATATGCCGAACCTTCTTTGGATGCAACATAAGCCAAATAAATGGTTCCATCTGCATCAATACCACTAGATACAAAACTAGAAAGCCCAGCTCCGTAAGGAGTTACAGTTGGACTTACAGATTCAAAACTGATGTTAACTTCTAATACACCAGAGTTATCATCATCCATTGCACCAGCAATATTTACAGGTAGTTCTCCATTTGCAAAGTTCTCATTCCAATACATTATACCATTGGTTCCTGGGTAGTAACTATAGCCTTCAGCAGCCGGATCATCATTAGACATAAACATGTTACCATACCAAATGTGAACGAAATCATCATTGTCAATTAAAATAGAGAAAGTTCCGTCGTTTGTTTGAATACGCTCCAAATCAAAAGTAAGTGGAGTATATACGCAAATTGTATCAATGGATGAAATAGTTATAACCGTGTCAGGAGCAGGAGGGAAGATTTGCGTTGTGTCGATTACTAAAGTAGTATCGTAGTTAATGATGTAAGTACAAGTAGTATCGAAAGTAACTCCAACAGAATCAATATCACCATCGCCGTCTAAATCTGTAACTTGATTGTTCCACGGCGTGAAATCATCTGGGAATGGATTTACAATGCGGCTCGTCCAATTTTGACCATTATCAATTGATTTCCAAAGAGTAACTCTAGAATTAGTGTTACCAGCAACAATTGCAACAGTGTTTCCAATAGCATCAATTGCATAAGAATCTCCGCCAAATCCATCAAAAATTGTAGAATCAACGCCTGGAAGTAAACGCATTACTTGGTCGAATGTTTGACCACCATTTGTAGAACGGTTGTAAATTAGAGCACCGTTCATTCCGAAATACGGTGAGCCACCAAAAGTGCCACCGCTAGGCACAGTAACAGCGATTGAATGTACTGTTTTGCCATCTTGTCCACCAACAGCCATACGAGGCCATAAAAGTGGCTGAGCAGTTTCTTCTTGAAAGATCCAATTTTCTCCAGCTAACGAAATGTTTCTAGAAATTTGTAAGGCATCAATTTCAGTTTGATGTGCAATGATGATATCACCTACACCATTTACTCTTCCGATTGAACCAAAACCTGTTCTCACAGGCTCAACACGTTCAACGTTTCCTGCATCTGTATAGCCCGGTAATTTAGTCCAAACGCCTTCAATTCTTTGGTGATAACCCATTCCACGATTTGTCCAAGAGGTATTGCTCTCGTTACTTGTAGTCCAAGTAGTTGAAATAGTTCCATCTGTGTTATTCAAAATCCTCGTAGGTATTGAATTGTTGGTTTGCAAATCATAATACGTTGCTCCAACTGTAACTTCAGTAGGAATTACTCTATTGTTTGTCGCAGTAACTATTGGGTTAACGGCAGCGAAAGGGAAAATTGGATATTCAGAAGCATTATTATGATTAAATCTTGGTCGCAATTCCTTTTGCGCTTGGATAGACTTACTTGTTTGGGCCGTTTTTTTTGATTGCCCTAAAACCGAATTTGATGCGAATAGCACTAACATAGCGGAAAGGACAGTAAGTAATTTTTGTTTCATGAGTAGTAATATGATTTGAAGTGATAAAGTGCAAACTTAATGAAAAAAGGTTTCAAATTATGAAATTGTTAATTTTTGTGATTTTCAACTTTTAATCATTTCTATCTAATTGATTTAGCCAAACTGCAAAACTTAGATATTTAAAAATTCTACCGTTGTCTACTTCACTTTTGGGAGAAAAGAAGTTTGCATAATCCTCTTTCAAAAGATTTACGTTTATATATGGCTTGAGCTTTTCATTAAATTGGTCGTAAAAATTAGTTGAAATTTCCTTCAACCATTTATTGTTGGGAGTTGCATAACCCAATTTATCTTTTCTGATATATATGTCATTCGGAAGAACATTTTTTGCAGCATCTCTCAGCAGCTGCTTATTATTGCCAAAACCAATTTTATAAACTTCTGGTATATTAAATACAGCTTCAATTAATTTATGGTCATCGGCAAAAGGAGTTCTAGCTTCTATTCCGTGCCACATAGCGCATCTGTCTTCACATTTCAAATAAGATTTCAAAGAGGTATTTTGCATTTCATCTGCCAATTTCTGATTGAGATTCACAGGTATTTCTTGCTCATTTATTAATCTATTGGCATTTTTATTGAACAAATCCGAATTTACATATTTTAAATCGTCGAAATAATTTTTATAAACGAGTGTTTTAAAGGATTTAGGAAGTTTATTTTGATAGTTGTAAACCAGTTGCTGTTTGAGGTGGAATTTTAATGCTGAATTCCCTCCTTTCTTTAGCATTAGGCTCATAAATTCTTTCCAATTTAAGCCTTTCCAAAAGAATGAATTGTGTTGTTGGTAACCTGCAAATATTTCGTCTCCACCTTGCCCATCAAGCACCACCTTAATTCCAGTTTCTTTTACTTTTTTTAGTACACTGTATTGTGCATAAGTGCTGGTAGACCAAATAGGAATATCTTGACAAACTGTTAAATCTGTTAATTCCGTTATTAAACTTTCTGCTTTGGGAAATACTAAAAATTGTTGTGCATGATTAAATTTCACTACAGCATCCGCAAATTTTGACTCATCAATCGGTTCATTTGGAAAAGAAGCCGTATAAACATTTATTGGTTCATTTGGATTTATTTTCCTCATCATCCCAACAATTGCGGAGCTGTCAATTCCACCGCTTAAACAGGCACCTACGGTAACATCCGAGCGCAGTCTAATTTTTATGGCTTCTTCTAATAAATCTTGTATTTCTTCTACTGACTTTTCATACTTTGTTTTACTGAATTTTTCACTTTTTTGGGTAAAAGCTAATTCGTACCATTTTCGAGTAGTTAACTCCCAAGTATTCAAATTGAAGGTTAGGTAATGTGCTGGAAATAATTCGTGTATATTTTCAAAGAAACCTTTTTCTTCATTTTCAATTTTATTCAAAACAAAAAAATCAAAAACAGCATGCTCATTTATTTTAATATCAAATTTAGAAATAGAGTTTAATGCTTTTTGTTCTGATGCAAATGCAAAAAAGGCTCTGTTTATTGAATAATAAAAGGGTTTTACACCAAATCTATCTCTGGCACAAAAAATGGTTTTTTCTTTAGTGTCATAAATTGAAAATGCCCACATACCATTAAATAAATACAAAAATTTTTCTTTGTAATGAATAAATGCAGTAAGCACAACTTCTGTATCAGAGTTTGAAGTGAATTTATAACCTAATGTTATTAATTCTTTTTTTATTTCTAAATAATTATATAATTCACCATTAAATGTAATCCAATATCTCGCATCAAGCGAGCACATGGGTTGATGCCCGGAAGCTTCTAAGTCTATTATTGCGAGTCTTCTATGCGCAAAGCCACCCTCAGCAAAGTTACCATCGAATAATATTTCGCTGGAAGGAGTATAATTGAAGTTGGTATTTAATATTTTTTTATCTGTATCATTACTAGCAAGAGGAAATGCCTTATCGTTTGAAAATAAAACCAATCCTTCACCATCGGGGCCACGGTGTTTTATTTTATTGATCATTTTTTTTAAATCATCAATTTCCATTTTGTTCTTCCCAAACAATCCTGCAATTCCGCACATTACAATTGCTTATTAGAAGAAATTTCAACAGTAAAATAATGTTGAGGTGTTTTAGGAAAGATTCTTTCTTTTTGAGGTAATTCAAAGGGCAAAAAAGCACAACACATGGTGTTAGAAACAGCAACCAATCTGTGTTTAAATTCATTTGGAGTACCTTCGAGAATGGCGTGCAACACATTCCAGCGGACGTCTTCTGGCGAATGTGCATAGTCGTGCCAAATGATTGCACCTTTATCTTTCTTTAATAAGTTGAATGCAATTTTAGTGTCATTAACTACACTATCAAAATGATGGTCTCCATCAATAAATATGAGATCTTGCTGGTTGTAATAAGGTGTGAAATCAAAATTTCTGGAATCTCCTTCTAGATGTATTATTGAGGCATCTTTTTTAGAAAAATATCCATGTAAAGCAATATACTTTTCGTCCCATTTCCTTTCTCTCATTTGTTTTTCAGACAAATTAAATGTGGTGCATTTTTCTACTATTTGTCTAGCAGCAGTAACACTTTCACCTCTCCAAGTTCCTATTTCAAAATATTTTTCAGCATTAATTTTACCTGCAATTAATTGAATGAATGATAAATCGGTTGGTAAACTTCCTCCATCTAAAAATGCAAAATTATTTAAAGTTATTTTATTATCGTTTAATACATCAAAGAAACTGATTTCCTTTAATTCATTAATTAATTTATATTTTTCTACAACTTCATTCTTGTGGAAGTCTTCCGCATCAATTATTTTATTAATTAACGCAGGTTGCTGAAGGAGCATTTTTATTCCTTTAACTAATTTATTTATTTTTCCCATTGAATAATTTTAAATAGGATTTTGTTAAATTGTACTCTTCTTTACCTGGCAGCATGTTCTTCCAATTAATATTGAATTCGATTTTGAATAACAAAATAACAAAAATAAAAGTACATACATTCGATAAACATGTAATACAAGCTGCTGTGTAAGAATCAATTTCGGATTTTAGCACATATTTTATTATTAACCAGGAGATAACTGTAAATATAAGTCCTGTAAGCATTGCATAATTGTTTTTATTGAATTGTCCAATGCCAGAGTAGAAATGTCCTATAATTAAATATCCTGCAATAGCAACAATACCAGGCAATAAGGGGAGTAATGCAGTTTTTACACCTATAAATTCGCCTCCAAAAAGCCATGTATAAAATGTATCAGGCAAAAAAGCCACAACTATCACTGCTGCAGTGGTTATTACCATAGTTAATTTCAATAAGGAAAGTGTGAATTTTACCGCTTCTTCTTTATGCTCCATGTTGGCAATTTTTCCGTATTGAATTGTAGCAATGCTGGCGGCAAACATCCAAATTGATTCAGAAATAGTTACCGCATTTGAGTATATACCTAAGGTAAAAACAGGAAGAAAAACATAGGCCAAACGTTGCGTAGAAAACTGAATGATGTGTCCTAATTGATTGAGTTTCCCGAATTTAAATATTTGTTTCCAACTATCACTTTCATAGGGTTTATCATTTTTAGATAGGAGATACAACTTGTAAATACTTGCCACCCAAGGAATAGACCAACCTAGATAAAGAGCTGATAAATACACAGAAATTCCTTCTGTTTTTAAGGGTTGAAAATAGAGAAAAAGCAAAATTAACAAGGCTTGCGCAACACTAAGTATATTTACAAATTGAAATTTTTCTCTACTATTTAATAAATGGTAATGTTGATTCAGCGTGGTAGAAAAAAAACTAAGAATAATAATGTGTGAAACGGAGAAATTAAAATCTTGCATAGGAAATAAATAAAGCCAAACGGCTGCAAGAGTAAGAATACATCCAGCAAAAATGTAGGAAGGAATAAGTAAAGAGGTAATGGATTTTCTTGCACCTAAATAAACGAAAGCTGCTCCACCCATTAAATCGCAACAAATTTGAATTATAGCTATGATTGCTATGAGTTGTGAGCTGATACCTTTTCCCGCAGGACCAAGCTCTTTAGAAAGAATTATAATTGTTAAAAAGTTAAATAATGCTGAAAGGATTCTACTGAAAAACGTTTTTGTAATAAGTTGAATCATTTCTTTAGAATGGACTGATATATTGCATCAAATTCAGAAGCAATATTGTTTTTACTGTAACGCGCAATTGCTGCTTTTCGGATAGCAGAGCTGTTAAAATTATCTTTTGTTGTAATGAATAATTCTAGTGCATTAATTAGCTCGGTTTCATTATTGGGTTGAAAGAGTATTCCGTTTTCGGTTGTAATATTTTCTGAAATTCCACCTACATTACTTGAAATTACAGGTATTCCGCAGCAAAGCGCTTCCAACATAACCACAGGTTGGTTTTCAAACAAACTTGTTAAAATCAATGCATTTGACTGATTAAAATAGGTAACTAATTCGCTTTCAGATTTGTGCCCCACAAAAGTTACACCTCTAGTTGTTAAGCCAAGTTCATTTGAAAGTCTTTTTATTATTTGTTCATTCGATCCTGAACCAACAACGATTAATTCTAATTCCGCGTGTTTCTTCTTTACTTTTTGAAATGCTCGCAATAAACCACTCACATTTTTTTGGGCATCGTCGAGCGAACTCACGTGCAGCAAAGTTATTTTATTAGAATCTCTCTTTCTATAATCAAATAAATTGGTATCAACAACATTCGATATAGTGGTGAAGTTACCTTTCAAACCTAGTGATATCATTTGCTGCCCAAGTTGGGTTGAAACAGTTGTTATTGCTTTTGCTTTTTTTACGATTTTTTTAGTAACATATTTTAAGAATGTTCCTCTGTAGCGTCCATCTTTTGGTAAGTATCCGGTCCAATGTTCCGTAAGAACTACAGGGATTTTCAACTTTTGTGAAATTGATTTCGAAATAAGACCTAGCGGCCAAGCCATATTTAAATGTAAGACGTCAAATTTTATATCAGATTCGAGGTATTTATTTAATCCGAAATTGTAATGTTTTTTTAATAATTTGTAATTCTTTAATCGACTAAAAAAGTTAGTTTTAGTCGATGATTTGCCATAATAAACAATAACTTCAGTAAGTTTTCCTGTTTGTTTTTTTTGAATTCTGAATTCCTTCTCTTTCATCTTATCATCAACTGTAACATGAAGTAGGAAAACATTGTGTTTTAAAGCGATTGCTTCGGCGTGTCGGCGAACGAAAATTCCAAGAAATGGATTTTTATCTGTTGGGTACCAAGCAGATAGCATCAAAATGTTGTACGTTGAATCAATGTTCACAGGCGTTGAAATTACGTGTTATTCATCCAAAAGCATCATAAAAAATAAAAAAATCTAAATAATTCTTAGAATTACTAAGGATATTATTATTTATTAATTAAGAGTAAAAGGAGTAAAATACAATCCAAAAAAGAACATTTATTAAGCAATACGTGGCAAATCAGAATAGGGTTTCTAAAATTATTTAGTTTGAGTTCATTAGCTCATTATCTGGTATAACCAATTTCACTTGCTCAACGCTATGCTTTTGTCTTTTTATAATGGTAATATCATATCCTCCAAAACTTGCTTTTTCATTTACTGCTGGAATACCTCCAAATATTTTATTTACAAGACCAGAAATTGTCTCGTAATCTGAGCTCTCTTCTAATGCAATAGGTAATAAATCATTTACATCACCAATAGAAGCAGTTGCATTTACTATGTATTCCGTTTCAGATTTCTTTTCTACGGATGGTTTTTCTTCATCGTACTCGTCTTGAATTTCGCCTACCAATTCTTCAATAATATCTTCCATGGTTACAATACCTTCTGTACCTCCAAATTCATTGGTTACAATTGCCATTTGAATGTGTTGTCTTTGTAATTCACGCAATAGGTCATTTACTTGTTTACTCAAAGGAACATAGTAAGCAGGGCGCAACAATGGATTAATGTCTGTAATCTTTTTGGTTCTTATAGACCGTATTAAATCTTTAGCGTGAAGAATACCGATAATATTATCTATAGAATCTTTATAAACTGGGAGCCTAGAATATCCTTCTTCAATAACTTTATCGATAATAATTTCAACTTCTTCATCAATATCTAAAGCTACAACACGCGTTCGTGGCACATATATATGTTTCACAACTCTATCGTCGAACTCAAAAACGTTTTGAATCAGTTCGTGTTCCGATTGTTTTATTGCTCCTCCTTCTTCTGATTCAGTAAGAATCATTCTCAATTCTTCTTCGGTGTGTATTTCAGTATGGTCGCCTGATTTAAGTCCAATTATTCTCAATGTTAAACTAGACAAAGCGTTTAATGCCCAAATAAATGGTCTAAATACGATGTAAAAGATTCTTAGCGGAACAGCAATAAACAGCGCAACAGGAAGCGGTTTTCTAATTGCAGCCGTTTTTGGAACCTGCTCCCCAAAAACAATATGCAACACTGTAATGAGCGTAAAAGCTATAGGAATTGAAATTTGATGGACCGTAAGTGTATCAATTGTACTATTGAACTTTTCAAAAAGGGCAATCACAATTCTTGCAACTACTCTTTCTCCAATCCAGCCTAAAGCCAAACTAGCTAATGTAATACCTAATTGGCATGCACTTAGGTAGCCATCTAAATTTTCTACAATTTGCCTAGAAATTTTAGCTATTTTGTTGCCTTGTGATGCTTTTAAATCAATCTGGGAGTGCCTAACTTTTACAAGAGCAAATTCTGCTGCAACAAAAAAGCCATTTAATAAAACTAGTAATAAGGTATAAAGTACGTCTGATATCATTTCGAAGGCGTAAATGTAATGTAATCTAATGATTCAATTTTAGTGTAATTCATAGCTTTATTCACAAAAATATAAGTTTAAATTCAAACTTAAATAATTTGTCAAATATAAGATAATTAGTACGTTATGCTTATTCATTGGCAACTATAAGACTATTTTAACAAAATAACTTAACAAAAAATAGTTGGAGTGATTTTAAATTGCAAGAATTAATATATTTGCGGTCTCAAAAAACGGTGGTCATAGCTCAGTCGGTTAGAGCGCTAGATTGTGGTTCTAGAGGTCGTGGGTTCGATCCCCATTGGTCACCCAAGCCCTGTAATGCAGGGCTTTTTTATTTCCTCTATTTCCAACTTATGGGAATCTCTAAAACCCACCTTTCTTCATTGAATGTTAAAATTATAAGTCTCACATTCCCTATGTACGCTACGTTTTAATTTCTTGTTCGCCTCGATTTAACTTTTTAGAAGTTCCTTATTGTAAATAAGTTATGAACCTTACATATTGTTATTGCGGTAAATTATATTAATGTAAATTCGCGATAATTTAATCATCCAAAACCTAAAAACATGATGCTACAACTACTTAAAATTAAAAGAAATATGCCACTTTTGGGGCTCTTCTTTATTTTCTTACTGCTCTCTTTTAAAGGGCAATCTCAAATAAACCTCACTGTTACTTTAGTTACAAGTACTCCTTCTTGTCAAGACGATGGTTCTGCTTTAGTTTCTGTTTCTGGCGGTGTTGCTCCTTACGACATTTATTGGGTGCAATATGGTGGAAATTCTCCAGCAGGAAGCAATAATATGGACACAGTTGCAACAGGTTTATCGGCAACAGGCTTAGCTCCCGGCTATTATTTTCTGCGCATTAACGATGCAACACAGCCAACACCAATTCAATCTTATTTTACCGTTTGGATTCAAGGCCCATTTACGTTACAATCATCTATTACTCCTGCAACTTGTGCAAATGCTGACGGAAAAGTTGTTGTTACAGTTGTTGATACATCTGCAGATGCAACTGGACCTTACAGTTTTGAATGGTCAAATGGGGAAAATCACCTCAACTTATCGAATGTAAAAGATTCAATTGATAACGTATTAGCGGGTGTTTACTCAGTAAGTGTTACCGATGGAAATGGTTGTTTTGTGAACGGTGTTAGTGGTTCTTCTGGTACGATTAATCAAGAAGGCTTTTATGTGTATTCAAATTCACCAATAACAGCTACAGCAGCCGCTACTCCTTCGAATTGTTTTGATGGAACTGCCTCAGTTATTGCAGTAAATGGCACTGTTCCTTATACTTATTTATGGAATACTGTTCCCGCGCAATTTGGTGCAACTGCAATTGGTTTATCTCCAAATTTTTATACTTGCATTATTACAGATGCTGTTGGATGTACCCGGCAGCAATGGGTAAATGTGCCTGCAGGTCCTAATTATTTGCAAGCAACAAGTATAATCACGAATGCGGTATGTAACAATTCAAATGGAGCGGTAAATTTAACAGTTACAGGAGGTGTTTCTCCTTATTCGTATGTTTGGAGCAATGCTGCTACAACACAAGATGTTACTGGTCTTACTACTGGAAGTTACACTGTTTTAATTACAGATGCGCAAGGTTGCTCACTTACGGCATATAAATACATTCAAAATACAAGCCCAATTACTGCAAATATTACTGGAACAGCCCCTAGTTGTGGTTTAGCAGACGGAGGTCTTCAGGCAATAGTTACTGGAGGTTCTGCACCTTATTCTTTTATTTGGAGTAATGCTCAAACTACTGCTAATATTCAAAATCTACCTGTTGGTTACTACAATGTTCAGGTTCTAGATGTCAATGGTTGCTGGGGTTCTGATTATTACTTTTTAGATGAGCCCGTTGCTTGCGATGTGTTGATTACGGGTAAAATATTCAACGATTTAAATGGAAATTGCGTGCAAGATGGTGGAGAAGGAGGTTTATCAAATGTATTGGTAAATGCAGCTCCTGGATATCATTACGGGTATTCAGATAATAACGGTAATTATAGCATTCAAGCTGATGCAGGAAACTATAACCTTACGGTTTATACACCAAATAATTGGAATCAAATCTGTCCATCAAATCCAGCAGAAATTGCTGTAGCTGCTACAACACCGGGAACAACCTATAATTCTAATCATTTTTACTTGGAACCAGATTCAGTTTTTAATGATGTAAGTGTTTACGTGGGAAGCGGACCTGCAAGACCAGGTTTTGCAATGACTTGGTATGTTTATGTTACCAATAATGGAACAACCGCTGTTGGGCCAACTTTAACATTTACGCACGATGCATTAGTTACTTATACAGGCTCAAATCCTGCGGTAACTGCTTACAATGCTGCAACACAAACTGCAACTTGGAATGTTCCTACAATGACACCACAATCGAGCCGTTTGTTTTATCTCTACAGTTTAATGCCAGTAAATGCAGTTTTAGGTGATTCAGTTCATGCTACAGCCACAGCATCGCTTACAGGAGCGGATGTTACACCTGCAAATAATACTGATACTTATGCACGATTAATTTCTGGTTCTTATGATCCCAATGATAAAGCTGTTACTCCAAAAGGAACTGGTTTTGAAGGCAAAATTACACCTCAAGATACCACATTAAGTTACTTCATTAGGTTTCAAAATACAGGAACAGATACAGCTTTTACTGTAATAATAAGAGATACATTGGATTCCGATTTAGATGTTTCTACTTTTAAATTTGATGGGGCAAGTCATCCTTTAGAATACACTATTTCTGGAGAAGGTTTGGTAACATTTACTTTTAACAATATTTTATTGGCAGATAGCTTTGTAAATGAACCTGCAAGTCATGGATACATAAGGTATTTTATTGATAGAAAACTTGATATTCCATTAGGAACACAAATTACAAATACAGCTTATATTTATTTTGATTTCAATTTGCCGATTATAACCAATACCACATTGAATACTTTATGGGACGAAACAGTTGGAATAAATGAGAACGAAGCGTTTGCATTTGATATTTTTCCGAATCCAACCAAAGACAATTCAGTACTTAAATTTAATGCAACAGAACCAATAGTTAGCATGAGTATTACAGATTTGAGAGGTCGCGAAGTATATTTTACGACTTCCATAACTCATTCAAATCAAATTCAGTTGAATAGAAGCGAGTTTAATTTAAGTGAAGGAATTTATATGGTGAATTTAAAAACAAAGAATTCAAGCAAAACTAAACGTTGGGTTATTGCTGGTAAGTAAAAATCTTTAAACAAAACAAAGAGCGCTCGGTTAATTTAACTTAGCGCTCTTTGTTGTTTAACAGTTTCATTCCTGTAATTTTGCACAAATCATTTTTTTTAAATAACCCGTAAATGCAAGTTTGCAAAACCAATAGAAAAGTAGTTTCCACACCTATTCGAATTGAAATTAAAAATGAGGTAGATGCTTTTGCAGCAATTGGGGCTCCGATTTATTTAAGCAAGAACTACTTGGCGGCATTTCAGGAAAGTTTAGCAGGTAAAAGCAGACTTTTGTTTCCTATAGTTTATAAAGGGGCGGAAGTTATTGCGTTTGGAAGTATTCAAGAAATTAGAATAGATTATGCTTCTATACATTCCTTTGGAAGGCTATTTTCATCAGATAAAACAATATTGGTGTGTATAGAGGGAATGCTAAAATCTTTTGTTTCCTCATTAAATCGAAAAACAGGAATAAAACTTTTGGTTGTAGGCAATACTCAGGTGAGCGGCCCTTATGGAATGTGGTTTAAAGAAGGGTTGAATGAAACTGAAAAAGCATTTTATTATGATGCTGTTCTTCAAAAAATTGAAACATCAGACTTAAATCCAGATATAGTAATTGTTAAAGATTTAGATGCTTCTCAACCAATAATTAAAAAAGCGTTAGTTGCCAGTAAATACAAGGAAATTGGTGCATTACCGATTATGAAAATGAATGTTCCAGCTCTGTGGAAAAGTCGGGAAGATTATTACCATGCATTTTCATCAAAATACCGCATACGCGCCAACAGCGCCCGCAAGAAATTTGAAGGTATAGAAAGAAGAGAGTTAACGTTTGAAGAGATAATTTTGTATAAAGAGACCATTCAAAGATTGTATACAAATGTTTACACTCGGGCTCGATTTAGGCTTTTTCAAGTTCAAAATAATTACTTTATTGAGTTGAAAAAGTATCTAAAAGATGATTTTAAAGTATTTGGTTACTTTCATAAAGATATAATGGTAAGCTTCCACACACTTTTGTTTACTTCTAATTTATGTGAAGCACACCTCATTGGATTAAACTACGAGTTCAACAAATCGCATGCGTTGTACCAAAATATGCTTTACGATTGTGTAGAGGAGGCTCTTGACCAAAAATCTACAAGTATTGATTTTGGCAGAACTGCTATGGAAATTAAGAGTACTGTTGGTGCATTTCCTGTTGAAGCGGATGTTTTATTAAAGTTTACAAATCCTTTATTGAACACTATTGCTTCCTTTATTTTGAAGAAAAATACTACTGAAAAATGGGTGCAACGACATCCTTTTAAATAAAAGTTAACAAAATGTTTTGTTGTTGTTAATAATTTGTTAATATTGAACAACCTGACTTTAAATCTACTAATTGTAAATTAGTTTGCACATGTATTTCTTTTTAGTTTGGTTTGGTAAGATTTGTACAGGCTGAGTGTATGATTCTGTTATTAACTTTTAATGTGTAGTATATGCCAATAAAAGACAGCAGAAGAATAATAGAAGTGCCAGGAATTTCTTTATTGATACTAGATGAAGACAATCTTTCGAGGAAGGGATTGCGTAAAATGTTGCTTGATTTAAATTGGTTTAGCAAAATTGCTGAAACATGTGATTACGGAAAAATTGAAGAACTCTTTAATATTGTAATAATAAGCAGCGACAATAAAACTGCAGATATCATTCATAAAATAAGAGCAAAAGAGGAAACCCAAAAAATAATTGCATTGCTGTTGCACCCTAAAGAAGAAGAAATAGCACAATTAATTGAATTAAAAGTAAATGGAATTGTTTTAAAAACCTCACCCTTTGATGAATTAATTAAGTGCTTGCAGCTGGTTATGGAAGAAAGAGATTTCTTTTCACAAGAAATTTCTAAACTTTTTTATCATTTATGGTTGAGCAAAAAGCCGAATAAACAGAACTCTGAAATGAGTCTTTCTAAAAGAGAAACAGAAGTATTGGTGGCTATTTGCAATCAAAAGACAAACGATGAAATTGCAGATGAGCTCTTGTTAAGTCCATCGAGTGTAAAAAAGTACCGCTGCATGTTACTCGAAAAAACAGCTAGTAAATCTAGTGTTGGTTTAATATTGTTTGCTGTAAAACACGGAATTTATAAGATTTGAGGGAACCTTTAAAACCCAGCTTTCTTCGTTGAACTATAAAATTATTCCGATAGATACTATCTATTAGTCTAATTTCATTTGGCCTAAACAGTTGTTGCATCGACATAATACCTAAAATTTCGAACTCAATAATAAATATAATTGGTATTAAAAGCACCACTTATTTTATGTATGCTACGTTTTTTAATTTCTTGTTCGCCTCGATATCCGACTTTTAGAGGTTCCCTTGATTTTGTTATGAGTGTGAAAGAAATAATTATGTTGAAATGATGGTAAATCTATAAAGCCGCGCCCGCGATTGGAGCAAATTAGCTCCCATTTTGTTTTTTTTACAAAATGGGACTAATGCGGAAAGCGCGTTAAGGCGCCCAAATAAATTTTATAAGTAATTGTAAATGATATGTTTGTAGTATTAGTTAATCCTTTATGATTAGTGCTAAGTTGTACTTCGGGATACTGATTTTTAGCACATTTACCACTTGTTTATGAACTTATCAATACTCATTTTTGAATTGTTGGTTAAGTATTACTAAATTATTAAATCATCAAATTATTATTATTTATTATTTTTATTTATTACAACTTGTGGATCGATGATTAATCGTGAAGCGGCCCATTACCTGGTTCGAGGCAGATAGCTGTGGGCTGGGTATTGCGGTGCGGTTAATGAAGTCGAGAGGAAATTAAACTTATAAATTCTGCGCGGGTTCTATCTTTTAAAAACTCTCCAGTAAATGCTGATGTAGTTGTTACTGAGTTTTGTTTTTGGACCCCTCGCATTTGCATGCATAAATGTTGGGCTTCAATTACAACGGCAACACCAATAGGTTGTAAGGTTTCTTGAATGCAATCTCTAATTTCGGTGGTAAGGCGTTCTTGTACTTGGAGTCTTCTGGAAAATGCATCGACAATACGTGGAATTTTGCTTAAGCCAACAATTTTACCGTCAGGAATGTAGGCAATATGCGCCTTTCCGAAAAAGGGAAGCATGTGGTGTTCGCACATAGAATATAATTCGATGTCTTTTACCAACACCATTTGTCTGTAATCTTCGGAGAACATGGCCGATTTTAAAATTTCTGCGGGTTCCATGTTATACCCTTGTGTGAGAAATTGCAGAGATTTAGCCACTCTAGTAGGAGTCATAAGCAATCCTTCTCGGGAGGTATCTTCGCCTAATTCATCTAAAATAATTGCATATTTTTTGGCAATAGAGGCGGTAACTTCTTCGCTGTAATTCTCTTTTTTGTAATAATTACCGTTATTATTAGATGAGTTTTCCATGGCGTTACTGATGAGGGCCGAAATATTCTGCAAAATTATTTTCGGTTTCGTAAAGTTTTATTGCATGAAGATAACAATTGTAAGCGGCAATTGGTTCTTGAATTTGTTTCCAAATTGCAATGCATAAATTTTCGGTTGAAGGCATGATGCCTTTCATAAATGGAACATCGACATTTAAGTTTTTATGGTCTAATTGCTCTGTTACCAATTCGCGGATAATTTTGCTAAGTACTTTTAAATCGATTACAAAACCAGTAAGTTCATTTGGTTCGCCTTTGACGGTGACGAATAAATTAAAATTATGACCGTGCCAGTTTATGTTTGCACATTTTCCAAATACTTCTTCGTTTTTTTGGTCCGACCATTCGGGCCTAGCCAATTTGTGTGCTGCGTTAAAATGCTCTTTTCGGGTAACGTAAATCATAGTGTAATGTTGGGGCAAAGGTAATTGTTCGAAGTTATTGTTTGGGTTTTCGGAGAAGAAAAACGAAGCCATTTTTTCGACCTATTTCGACAAGTTCTGTAAATGCGATATATTCTTTTAAATGAATTGATTTTACGACAAAATATACGGGTTTGTCGATATTGCCGGTGAGGTACCAATTGCGCAATGTGTCGATGTTGTAATGTCCTTGCGCGTCTTTGGAATACTTCCTTTCGTTGGGGGAAATGCCTTTTTTTTGACTATAGAAATACTGGGCAAAGCTTTTAAAATGCAAGGTTTCTATATACACATCTTCGTGCTGTTTAGAAATGTAAAAGTCTACAGCAGCTTGTTGTGTGTATCCCGCAATGCGCGGAACAAAAGAGGTGAGGAGCAACAATGTAGAAACAATAATACCAGCAAATTGAGCAATGAAAGCGCGCTGAATTTTATGTTTATGAAGGTAAAATAAACAGAGTGCAACCGAAATCAACCAAGTACTTCCACAGACCAAATCAACATAATGCCAAGTAACTTCTGCATTAAGATTTTCTTCTGCAAAAGGGTCATTAATGAGTGGCACAAGTTGGTGAATATTCATGCCGATGAGGGGAATGAGCAACAGAATAAGACCTAAAAGTAAACCAATAAAGCCGTAGCTTATTTTACTAAACAGCGACCATTTGCTGTTTTGTTGGATTTCTTTTTCAAGTGCGAAAGCAGCAATACCGCTTAATGGCAAATAGCAAAGTGAGGAATAATGTACAATTTTGGTGGTGGTAATGGAGAATATTAGCAATACAACGGCAAACAAAATGTACATCCATTGCAGGAAATTTCCTGTACTATTTAAGCTGTTGTTTTTTGATAAAACATACCTTAACGCTACAATAGAAATAGGAAAGCAACCAATTAAAATGACAATAAAATGGTAATAAAAAGGTTGACCATGGCCCGCATCTGGTGTGGTAAAAAGTC
>Ga0105044_10002332_pt1 | contig 25827 bp, 26 predicted proteins | sample MAT01_FD_78092 | JGI IMG/M metagenome (GOLD analysis project Ga0105044, IMG submission 78092) | Freshwater microbial communities from Lake Fryxell liftoff mats and glacier meltwater in Antarctica - MAT-01 | ecosystem: Environmental > Aquatic > Freshwater > Ice > Liftoff microbial mat | place... | reverse complement strand
TGCCGACATCGCTCGCGAAACCTGCGCCGTCATCGGCAACCCTGAGGATCAGCGACTCGCCTTCACAATGGGCGGTGACCGTCACCTGAACACGCCCCGGTTTTGGTTCTACGCCATGCTTCACGGCATTCTCCACGAGCGGCAACAGCAGCATCGGCGGCAACACGAGGCCTTCCGTCGCAGTCTGATCGTCAATATGTACTTGCAGGCGATCACCAAAGCGCAACGCCGCGATTCCAAGATATGCGCGTGCCAAATCAAGCTCTACCGAGAGTGCAGAATCGGCCGCACGCATGTTGGGCAAGGCCAGCTTCAAGTAGTTAATCAAATGCTCCAGCATGCTCTGCGCCGCGTCAGGGGCATGCGCGACCATCGACTGCACATTCGCCAACACGTTGTAGAGAAAATGCGGCTCAATCTGCGCCTGCATGGTCTTCAATTCACTCAGAGCGAGCGAGCGTTCGAGGCTTGCGATTTGCACACGATCTGCATTGCGAGCGGCTGTTTGCGCGTGGTCGTGCTTCTGCAAATGGCTTGCCACTAACGGCAGAAAAACGAACGCCGTAACGAAGAGTGCGTTCATCAGCGCGAAGGTGGACGGCGCAAGCAATGCGATCACCGAGTTCGGGCGAATCGTCTTCCATCCGTAATAGCCGAGCGCGATAAACACCGCCGCGAAAAGTAACAAGCAAAGGAGCAGGAGCAGGATTGACGTCCATGCCGGTTCATTACCTTGACCTTTGCGCTGCTTAACGCGACGTAATGGGCGGATCAGCAAAGCCCCTGACACAGCCACCATCCCGGTAATCGATAACAGTGACGCAAACAGCGGCAGCGCCTGCGGTTGAAAAAAATTGAGTGAGAAGAAAGCTATCACCAACGCGAGCAGGAGCCAGGCAGCGACTTTGCCGTTAGCAACGACAACGTGCCGATTCATCGCGAGCGCTATTTTTTGAAGTCTAGATTTATGGGCTGCTTTAACGCTGGTGTGACGGAGCTACCCGGTTGCGTAGAGGGTGTCATTGGCGAGATTGCCTCGACGCTAACGTCGGTCATGTTTACCTCACCATTGCCATTCAAAAGAATCCCGAAGCTGATCATTTTTGAGTCCGTAGCGACTGGCAATACGATCTCGAATGGCGTCCAATCCGTTGTGCCCTTGATACCGCGCTCCTGCATGTTGTCGAATGCGGTGATCTTGCCGTTCAGATCGTCAACCCGCATCCATAGCCCCGCCCAGTTTTTCACATCGCGGCTACGAACCTTCGCGCTGAAGCGCACTGCTTTGCCACGATAATCGTCTGCAACAAATTGCTGCATGAAAGTCGCGAAGCCGCTGATATTTTCACTGCCCTTTGATTTGATCTGCGCTATCTGGCGTCCGGTCGAATCGCTTTCTGCGACGACGCCCATGTCGAAGCTCTGTGGCGCGCTGCCCGTCTTGAACCAGCCTTGTGGCATGGCCGCGCCCACCGACGAAACCTGCGCGAAAACAACCGAGATGACCGCGGCGGCGACGATTGCGCTCAGACCAACAGGTAATAGTTTCATGGTGAATCACTTAATGTGAGTTGCGAGGCTTTCATTAAAAAGTGTGTGCGAAGGATTGGCAATGGGCTTGCGACGTGGCCGCAGTTCTGCGCGATGAGCCCTGCGTTTCGTTAACTTTTCTGATGTGCAGTGGCTGCCGATTTGGGCAAAGTCACTCGCAGCTACAGCCGCCGCCCAGCCGCCTTTTTCCGCATCCGCTCCCACTTGCGCGACAGCGAGGGCTCGGTCGAGGGCTGCCATTTATCCAGCATGTCGATCAGGCCGGGACGATCATTGCACGGCAGCACGATGTCCGCGCCGCCTTGCACTGCGGCCTCGGCGCGCTCGGTCAAATCACCTGCTGCGTGCGCGGCGATCATTCCTAAATCGTCGGTGAAGATGACGCCTTTGAAGTGCAGTTTGTGGCGCAAAATTTCCTGCAACCAGTAGGGTGAAAAGCCTGCAAGTTGCGGGTCGATATTCGGAAAGATTAAGTGCGCGGCCATGATGCCGTCGATGCCTGCGGCGATGAGTTCGCGGAAGGGGATCAGGTCGGCCGCTAACACCGTTGCGAAATCGCGGTCGTCGGTGGGGCGTTCCCAATGGGTGTCGCCCTTGACAAAACCGTGGCCGGGGAAGTGTTTGCCGACTGCGGCCATACCCTCGGCACGCAGGCCTTGCATCACGGCTGTGGCTAACGCTGCGGCTGCGCCCGGATCGCGGTGGAAGGCGCGGTGGCCGATGACCGTGGATTCGCCATAGTCGAGATCGAGTACCGGCGCGAAGGTGAAGTCGATGCCAACCTCGCCCAGTTCGTGACCAATCGTGAAACCGATTTCAAAGGCGCGGGAGCGAGCGGAGGGTGGATGTGTCGTCCATAAATCGCCCAGCGAGCGCATCGGTTGAATCTCGGTGAAGCCTTCGCGGAAGCGCTGTACGCGGCCTCCTTCGTGATCGACCGCGATCAGCAACTGCGGTTCGCGCAAGGCTTTGATCTCTTTTGACAGCGCTGCGAGTTGCGCTTTATCAGTAAAGTTTCGCGCGAAATAAATCACGCCGCCGATCAGTGGATGACAGAGGATTTCACGATCTTCAGCGGTGAGTTCTACGCCGTCAATCGAGGTCATGATGGGGCCGAGGGGAAGTCGTTTCCCGATGAACAATTTACGAGGCATAGATAGTCCGGGCGCCTGGATATAAGTGGTTATATGTTGTCATCCCAGGCTACAGCGAAGGATCAGATGGCAAAGCGCGAATTCAGGTCGCAGTATGCAACGTGACCCTTCGCGCGCTCAGGATGACCGGAGGGGAATTGAAAATGTCCTGCGTTCAAGCTCAACTTTCAAAAATCGCGAAGGCAATTGCGTGTTCGCGTTCGTCGGAAATACTGAGATGAGTCTGAGTAACTCCTAACATTTTCAGATGGTCCTGAACGGCGGGCGCGAGCTCAAAAAAGGGGCGTCCGAGCACGTCGTGCCCAACGCCGACACCGGAGAGCGTCACGGGCACGAGTATGCCCGTTCCTGCTGCTTTGCCGAACGCCTCCTTTGCGGCCCACCGCTTGGCGAGCCAGGGGCCTGGTTGCTTGACGGCGCTAAATTCAATGAGCTCTGCCTCGCTTAACAACTGCCGCGTGAACGCTGCGCCTTGACGCGCGTAGGTGTCGCCAATGCGAGAGATCAAGACAATATCGGTGCCGATACCGACGATCATGCCTTATCCAGCGCAAGGGCGGCGGTCTTGCGCGTCGGCTTGACAGGTTTCACATCCAGCCGCTCGGCGAGCATCCGCAGATCGTGCATGACGCCAGACGTTTTCACCTTACGTTGCTCGAGATGAAAATTGATGATGGTGCGCACGAAGTCACGCGCTTCGGCAGCAACGGCGGAATTTTCGAAGCGCCCGCGGCCAAGCGCCAGCAGCGCTTCACCGTGTACCACGGGCCCAAATCCGTTGCCAGCTTCGCTGGGGCCCGAAAGCGGGTCATAGCGATAAAGCGTTTCAGCGACCAGCGGCTTGTCGGTTTTCACGTCGCACACGAGCTGCAAACCGTAGCCCATTTCAGCAAGCAAACTCGTTTCAAATTCACGCAGGATCGCGCTGTGCTCGTCGCTCTCAGCGAGCGTCAATAGTGCTGCCGCGTAGCTCTCGAAAAGCTCGGGGTGGGGGTCTTCTCGCGGCAGGAGTTTGATGAGTAGTTCGTTCAGATACATTCCGCACATCAGGGCTTGTCCTGTAAGCCAGGGTTGGCCGGGCAGCCACTGTGCTTGCGTGAGCGTTTTCACTTCACCGCGTCCACTGAATATGACCTCGACCGGCTGCAACGAGAGCAGAGCGCCACGAATGTTCGACGCCGGTCGCTTTGCGCCCTTTGCCACCGCCGCCATACGCCCATTATCGACCGTAAAGAGATCAACAATCAGGCTCGACTCTTTGTACGCATAGCTATGCAGTACGAAGGCACGTTGCGGGGTGGATTTTTTGGCTTGAACGGCCACAGCAGACTTATGAAATCAGGTACGCTGATTGTAGGAGCGGCGCGAGCCGCGAACAGCGCTCATATCCAAACGAGCTTTCGCGGCTCGCGCCGCTCCTACATTCGCTTGATCAGGTAATACCCAAATCACGCAGCACAATGGCGTTCTCTGCCCAGCCGCTCTTGACCTTGACGAACAGCTCCAGATATACCGGGCCGTTGAAGAGCTTTTGCATGTCCATTCGCGCTTCGGTGCCGATGCGCTTTAATAGCTCACCACCGGCACCGATGATGATGGGCTTTTGCGAATCTTTGTCGACCAGAATGGCCGCGAAGATGCGGCGCAGATTGCCCTCCTGCTCAAACTTGTCGATCATCACGGCCGCACGATACGGCAATTCATCACCAGTCAGACGAAAGATTTTTTCGCGGATGATTTCAGCGGCCATGTAGCGTTCGGGCTTGTCGGTCAAGTCGTCCGCGTCGTACATCGGCTCCCCGACGGGCAAGAGCTTTTCGATCTCGGCAAGCAGCTCGCTGGTTTGCGTACCTTTGCTGGCGGCGACTGGAACCACCGAAGCGAACTTGCGCGCGGCGGATAGCTCGGTCACCGCTGCGATCAACTGGCTACGATCCTTGATCAAGTCCACTTTGTTCGGCACCGCAATGACGGGCACGGTGTCGGGGATAAGGTCGAGCACGGCACGATCAGCAGTAGACAAGTGCGTGGCATCCCACAGCCAGAGAACGACATCAACTTCGGTCAACGTCCGGCGAACGCTCCCGTTGAGGCGCTTGTTCATCTCGCCGCCGTGCTTGGTCTGAAAGCCGGGCGTGTCAACGAACACAAACTGTGCAGCATCCGTTGTCAGAATGCCGCGTAATGGCAAACGTGTGGTCTGTGCCTTGCGCGAAGTAATGGAAACTTTTTCACCTACCAGTCGATTAAGCAAGGTCGACTTGCCCACGTTAGGCTTGCCCACTACGGCGATCTGGCCACAGCGAAAATCTGCGTTAATTGGCTTTTCGCTCATGCGGTCACGCCCAGTTTGTTGAGCACCGCATTCGCAGCTTGCTGCTCAGCGGCGCGGCGCGACGAGCCTTTGCCGACTGCCTCTTGGTCAACCTGGGGCACGCTGCAACGCACGGTAAATACTTGGGCGTGCGCCTCGCCGTCGACCCGATCAACGGTGTAGGTCGGCAATGGAAAGTGCTTGGACTGCATGAATTCCTGTAAGCGCGTTTTGGCGTCTTTACCGCCTTCACGCGGATTTACTTGAGAGATACGATTCAGATAAAGTTTGTTGATCGTCGCGTCCGCCGAATCAAAACCAGAGTCGAGCAGGATCGCTCCGAAAATAGCCTCCAGAGCGTCAGCCAACATCGACGGACGCTCGCGGCCGCCGCTTTTTTCTTCACCCTCGCCGATGCGCAGATGATGCGGAATGTCGAGGCGTTGCGCCAAAGAATGCAGCGCAGGCTGGCTGACCAGATTGGCCCGCATCCGTGACAACTGGCCTTCGGGCAATTCAGGAAATTTGTTGTAAAGCGCAAGTGCAATGGCACAGTTGAGGACGCCGTCACCAATGAATTCGAGTCGCTCGTTATGCGGCGTGCCGAAACTGCGGTGTGTCAATGCTTCACGCAGCAGCCGGGGCTCGCGAAACGTGTAACCAAGGGCTGCTTCCAGGCTCAAGTTATTCTGATGCCTTGGTGCGCGTCACTATCGTGTTCCTATTGCGGCTGCTGAGAAGTCGAACAACAGACTCATGTTGCCAGCAACAGGAACCTTGCGCTGATAAACAACGGATAGCCCGATTTTCCCGTTGTCTTTACTAATGTCAACATCGGTGCCTTTGACGGGCAGATCGTCAATGTAAGCACGGCGATCAAAAGACGCGCGAATGGCCGGACCCTGCGCATCCACGCTGAATTCGTTGGCAGTCGCTTGCAATACTTTTCTTAGTGAAAAATACTCGGTCCATGCTGGCACGCATCTAAATGACGTGAACATGACGAAACCGACGATTGCCGCAAGAAAAATGAACCCGATGAGGCTAAGACCACGTTGATGTTTCATATCGCGCCGCGAGGTGTATTGGCCAACTTTTATTGTATGCCGCGAAATACGCGCTTGAAAGCAAACGACGACACATCTTCCCAGTTAAACCAGATAAAGAACGCTTTGCCACGCAAATGGGTGTCGGGAACGAAGCCCCAGTAACGCCCGTCAAGGCTGTTGTCGCGGTTGTCACCCATTGCGAAGTAGTGTCCCTGTGGCACTTTACAGGTCACCACGTTACCGTCATCGGTACACGTCGGCACCGGCGTGCCCGGATACTTCTGGTTCGCGATAAATGATGGGAACTGCGGAAATTGGGCGATCAGATACTCGCGATCACCGAGTTTTTCCTTGAATTTGAGCGTGGTCAGGAACTGGCCAAACTCCATGTAGCTGTAGGTGCCGTCTTCCACTTGAGGCACTGCAGCGCCGTTGAGCGTGAGCTTTTTGTCCTTGTAGACGATCGTGTCGCCCGGCACACCAATGATTCGCTTGATGTAGTCCTTCTCAGGCTCGTGTGGCGCTTTGAATACTGCGACATCCCCTCGCTGTGGCGTGCTCACATCAATCACCTTTTGATCAAGCACCGGCAGACGAATGCCGTACGAGAACTTGTTGACGAGTATGAAGTCCCCCGTCACCAGACCCGGACGCATCGAACTGGAAGGGATACGAAACGGCTCGGCCAGAAACGACCGCAGCAGAAATACCACTAGCAATACCGTGAAGATTGACGCAGGGACTTCGATACCCCAGTGCAAGACTTCGCCCGCCGCGCGCTTCTTCGCCAGAAAAAATTTGTCAGTTGCCCAGGCAATACCGCAGACCACAACCGCCAGCAAGAGCAGCAGTGGGAAGTTGACTGGCGAGCCAGTGAAAACACCTCGCAGTGCGGTGATCACGAGAACAGCTAGGGCGAGAGAGGGAATGTATTTCATCAAAATGTCATTTTCGAGCTATGCGAAGAATCGCGTGATGGTCCAACGCACGTGGTGGACGATCTCGTTGTGTGTCACCTGATCCTTCGCAAAGCTCAGGATGACAACGCCACGGTAATACTGGCTGAAGTTTATTGCAGCGTCAGGCGACAAAAATGACGCCATGCGGTGCGGACAGCATTCAGCGGGTGCGAACTACTTGTCTCCCGTTTGCAAGATCGCCAAAAACGCTTCCTGTGGAATCTCGACCGAACCGACCGATTTCATGCGTTTCTTGCCTTCTTTTTGTTTGTCCAGCAGTTTACGTTTGCGCGAAATATCGCCACCATAACACTTGGCAAGCACGTCTTTGCGCATCGCCTTCAGGCTCTCGCGGGCAATGATGTTGGCCCCAATGGCTGCCTGAATCGCCACGTCATACATTTGGCGGGGAATTAACTCACGCATCTTCGCGGCAACCTGACGGCCACGGTAGGCACTTTGGGCGCGGTGCACCATCGACGACAACGCGTCTACTTTGTCGCCGTTGATCAGGATGTCCAGCTTGACGACATCCGCCGCGCGGAACTCTTTGAACTCATAATCGAGCGAAGCGTAGCCGCGCGACACGCTCTTCAATTTGTCGAAAAAGTCCATTACCACTTCAGCCATTGGCATGTCGTAGGTCAGCATCACTTGCCGACCCAGATACTGCATGTTGACCTGTGTGCCGCGCTTCTCGTTGCACAGCACCATGACCGCGCCGACATACTCTTGCGGCATCAGGATGGTGGCCGTGATAATCGGCTCACGAATCTCTTCAACGCGTGACAAGTCCGGCAGTTTCGCCGGGTTTTCAATGTTGAGAATCGTGCCATCGCGCTGCACGATTTGATAGACCACCGTCGGCGCCGTGGTGATCAGATCCTGATCGTATTCCCGCTCCAGGCGCTCCTGCACCACGTCCATGTGCAACAGGCCCAGAAAGCCACAGCGGAAGCCGAAGCCGAGCGCCTGCGACACCTCTGGCTCGTAGTGCAGCGACGAGTCATTGAGCTTTAATTTGACCAGAGCATCACGCAGCGATTCATACTGGTTCGACTCGACCGGATAGAGACCCGCGAACACTTGCGGCTTGACTTCCTTGAAGCCTGGCAGCGCCTCAGCCGCAGGTTTCTGCGTGTGAGTGATAGTGTCGCCGACCTTGGCAGAGTCAAGCTCTTTGATACCTGCGATGACAAAGCCGACCTGCCCGGCCGACAGCGAATCACGCTGTGTGGAGCGCGGCGCAAACACACCGACTTGCTCACACAAGTGGTTGCGGCCTGTCGCCATGAAATTGATCTTTTCTTTCGGTTTCAACGTACCGTCAAACACGCGAACCAGCATGACAACGCCCACATAGTTGTCAAACCAGCTATCGATAATCAGCGCTTTTAGCGGGGCATCAACATCACCAGTCGGTGGCGGCACTTTGGCGATTAGCTTTTCTAGAATATCGTCGATACCGATACCGGTCTTGGCGGAACACAATACGGCGTCGGACGCGTCAACGCCGACGACATCCATGATCTCGTCCTTGACGCGCTCGGGGTCGGCGCTCGGCAGATCAATCTTGTTGAGCACAGGCACCACTTCAACGCCCAGCTCAATCGCGGTGTAGCAGTTGGCGACGGTTTGCGCCTCAACGCCTTGCGATGCGTCAACAACCAGCAACGCACCTTCACATGCTGACAATGAGCGTGAGACTTCGTACGAGAAGTCGACGTGGCCCGGCGTGTCGATCAGGTTCAGGTTGTAGACGATGCCGTCTTTAGCCGTGTAGGTCAGCGCAGCGGTCTGCGCCTTGATCGTGATGCCGCGCTCTTTTTCCAGATCCATCGAGTCGAGCACCTGCTCGCTCATTTCACGATCCGATAACCCTCCGCAACGATGGATAAACCGATCTGCCAGCGTGGATTTGCCGTGATCGATGTGCGCAATGATGGAAAAGTTACGTATGTTCTGCATAGTGAAAAAGGAAAAGGCCACCGGGTTAAAGCTGGTCGCTCATCCCGTGGCCTTTTCGTGGCTAACCGCTGATTTTAGCGGCTTTGCGTGTTTCGGTAAGGGCTATTCCGGCAGTTTCTCTGGAGCGAAGAATTCGTTGTATTCAGCGCCAGCGCGATCTATTGCGCGTTTGACGCGGAAAGCGAGCGTGGAGCCCTTCTCCGAGTCTTTAATCAGCTCGGCGAGTTGCGACGGGCTGCTGACGGCAGTGGACTTACCTTTGCGCGTAACGCCGATAATGATGTCGCCCTCAGTCAGAGCACGAACGGATGACTTCTCGGACACATCCGAGACCACCGCACCGCCCGAAGCTACCTTGGCCGCGCCGCGCTCTTTTTCGTTAGGGGCACGGAACGACAAGCCGAGGCGGTCTTCTTTGGTGTCAGGAGTCGCTACTGCCGCAGCCTTTGGCGTCGCTTTATCGAGCGATGCCAACTGCGTCTGCTCCTTGTACTCGTCCAGCGTCACCGTAAGATCGACTGTCTTGCCGTCACGCCACACTTGAATCTTCGACGGCGTTCCGGGGCGCGCTGAGGTGACGTAGCGCGGCAAATCGCGTGAATCATCAACCACGCGGTCGTTGAACTTGAGAACGACGTCGCCTTCTCTGACGCCCGCCTTTTCGGCTGCGCTGCCCTTGTTTACGCCGGAGACCAGCGCACCTTGTGCTCTAGGCAATCCGAAAGCGTCTGCGAGATCACGGCTGACCGCGCCAATATTGACGCCCAGCATGCCACGCTTGACCGAACCACCGGCACGCAGTTGACCAACAACATCCATCGCGAGATCAATCGGAATCGCAAACGAGATGCCCTGAAAGCCGCCGCTGACGGTCGCGATCATCGAGTTAATCGCAACCACTTCGCCGCGAGTATTGAACAGTGGCCCACCGGAGTTGCCGGGATTCACCGCTGCGTCGTGCTGAATGAACGGCACGAGATCGCCCGTAGTATCCGCGCCGCGACTGGCGCGCGATTTGGCGCTCACCACGCCCGTCGTCAGCGTGCTTTCAAAGCCCAGAGGTTGACCAATGGCGGCAACCCATTCACCGATCCGCAAACGGTCCGGATTGCCGACTTTGACCGCAGGCAATCCACTCGCTTCAATCTTGATCACTGCGACGTCGGAGCGCTTGTCAGAACCAATGACTTTCGCCTTGAATTCCCGTTTGTCGATCAATTTGACCAGCACTTCGTCCGCATCTTCAACAACGTGGCTGTTGGTGACAATCAGTCCGTCGGCCGAGATGATGAAGCCGGAGCCGCCACCCTGACGTCGTAGCTCACGTGGTGAGCGTCCACCTTGACCGCCCTGGCCACCCTGACCAAAATAGCGGCGGAAGAACTCTTCCATGTCTTCTTTGTCGGGCGCTGCGCCATCGGCACCCGGTTTAGCCGGCTTTTTGCCGATTGTAGAGCTCACGGAAATCGAGACCACCGACGGGCTGTTGTTTTCATACAGCGTAACGAAATCCGGAAGGCCTTGCGGCGAAACGGATGCGGCCGGTTGGGCTTGTGCCTGTGCCTGCGCCAACGCGGGCACGTGCGGCGTCGTGAATGCTGCCACTGTGACGCCTAAAGCGCCGACGGCGAGCAGAGATGCAATAACTGATTTCTTCACGGTTTTTTCTCCTGAAAACTTGTCGTGTATGAATGACAAACTACGATTCAATGACTTGTGAACTTACTTGCGAACCAACGAATTGGCAATCGCTTTGACCGTCGCTGGTCGCGCATCGCCGAAGGCCGTCACCAGCTGATCATTGGACTGGCGCGAAAACACCTGATGGCTGCCCTGCACGGTAGCACCGAGCGCCGGTGGTTCACCCGGCGGCAGCGGCGCGGCGTACACCGACACCGATGTCAAACCATCGGAAAAAACCAGTTGCGAAACGGGCTCGGTGCGACCGGGCAAAGCGCGCATAAAGCTCTCGCTGATTTTCACGAACCCCACCGGCAATCCTTTGGCGTGCCAGCCGGTTTCCGTTTTCAGCGCACTGACAGACAATCTGCGGTCGACGCGCCAATTTGCAATACTGTTGGCGAGCGTTGATTTGACCTGTTCACGATCAATCTTGCCGCCGATTTTGATGTCGCTAAAGGTAATTTCTTCAATGACGTTGCGATTTTCATCAAGCACGCGCCCGCGCAGCCAGAGCCCGGTCTTAAGCTCGGTCCAGAGCTTGTGCCAAAAGCGGAATTCGTCGTTCGGAGCAAATTCCCAGACTTGTGCATCAAGCCCGGCAACCCGCTCAATCTCAAGGCGCTTCACCGTGAAATGCTGTGAGAGCGTGGTCATCTGCCGTGGCAACAGCGACGGGAAGCCCTGACGTCCGGTACGCGGTTCGATGCGCATCAAGCGGGATTCGGGGATATAACAGGTTAGCTCGTCGTTAACGCGAACCACCTCAAACGGCGGGCCATCGAGCGTGGTCACGCGCTCCATTTCTACGCCGTTTTCGAACAGGTGAACGATACGGGAGGTTTCTTCAGCGCCACGACGTTTATAGGTGATGGTGCCGCTGTAATTGAGTGTCGCCGCTGCGTTCGCGGCCTGTTGCAAAATCTGGCCCACGCTCGGCACGGCTTGCGATGCGGCCGCTGAATTGGGCGTGTTGCCGCTGACCGAACCCGGCCATTGCGCCAGAACGACCGGCGCTACCGGCGCGCTGGTGAGCGCCGCCGCGAGGATCGGCAATCGCTTCCAGCGGCGCGCCGAGCGCAGCGCGCGCAGGCTGTGCTGGCCAGCTTGCGAGAGCCTGTTAACCGTATACGTCAATGCCACGAGATTGTCTTTCTACTTCGCTTGTTGTGCTTACAGGAGTCGCGGGGCTTATTGCGCCTGAACGATCACGGCAGGACGCAGATACTGACGCATGGGCGACAGGCTCGAGAAGTCCGCACTCTCCTGATGCGCCTGCAAATAGGTGTTGAACTCGGCATTGGGTTTAGCTGGCGGTGCGTTGGACGCCAAAGCGGCAGCGCCGACGGCGGGCACGCTCGCAATCTGAGGTGCAACGGTCTGATCCTTGTAGACAACGGTGCCAACGAAACCCACCGCAGCGACAGCCGCAGCCGTAGCCCAGGCACGCCCACCACGGCTCATATGAGTCATGGCGCTGAAAAGGCTTCGCTCCTTGATCGCTTTTTGTTCACGGAGCCGCTTGCCCGCCGGGGCAATGATGGCGGGCTCGAAGGCGAGCGCCGTGCGAATGCGATCCGCGCAACCGACGGGGGTATTTTCCAGCCCGCGAATACAGTCGCCGACGAAGTGCATCTCGGCCCAGCAATAGCGGCCCTCTTGCTGCGACAAAACCTTCATCGCAAGATCGACTTCGTGTGCAGCAATGTCGCCGTCAAGCCAGCGCGAGATTTGCTCTCGCATCGCTGCATCCGGCTCATCAGACGCAAAAGCTGAAGTGTTCATTTGGGTGTCCATGTTTACCATCTCCTGTCTTCCCGTGTTCCAAGCATCGGTCGCAGTTCGGTCGCGATTGCTTCTCGAGCCCGGAAGATGCGACTGCGCACCGTTCCGATCGGACAATCCATCGCCTCTGCGATCTCTTCGTAACTTAAGCCCTCTATTTCACGTAGTGTCACTGCTGTCCGCAAATCGTCTGGCAGCGCCGCCATCGCCCGATTCACCGCTTCCGCGATCTGCTTGCTGGCGTATTCGGCGTCCGGGGTAGCAACGTCGTGTAGACCGTCGTTGCGTTCAAAAGATTCCGTATCGTCATCATCGGACATCAGATCGCTGTTCGGCACGATACGTCGAGCCGGGCTGGCCAGATAATTTTTGGCGCAGTTGATCGCGATCCGGTAAATCCATGTGTAGAACGCGGCATCGCCGCGAAAGGTAGGTAGCGCCCGATAAGCTTTGATAAAAGCCTCCTGCACTACATCGTCAACTTCGCCAGAGTCGCGCACGAACCGGGAGACCAGGCGCTGTACTTTGCGCTGGTATTTGAGGACGAGCAGATCAAATGCCCGCTTGTCTCCGGCTTGTACCCGTTCGACGAGTTCCTGGTCGACCGCGCGGTCGCTCATCAGCGTTCATCCCTTTGTTTTTCTGTTCGCCGTGGCTGCAAGGTCTTAATCACGCATTCGGTCTCAATCACAGACTGTCAGTCCGGGCCAAAAGTTCATTGGCGGTTAAGCTGAACATAAGGCTCAAAGCGCCCGACTTCAATGCCGCGCACCGATTTAATCGGCACGTCCATCCATGCCTTCAACTCGCCACGAGCCGCGTCGTCCAGCATGCCAAGCTGTTCGAGCACGCTGCAAAACGCCAGCATCAGCGCTTTCGGGTTGCCGTCGCTGACCTTCGCGGCGATGCCGACGCCGCGTGAGCGGCTGGCCAAAGTCTGCACGCCGTCGGCGCCCACTTTATTCGCCCAGTCGCCTCGACCGGCCTTCGTCAGGGCCAAGTCGTTGCGGCCTTCGCCCGAAACCATCTCCGGGTGCGCAGCCATTGCCTCAAACAGCTGGCGCGGCGCACTGCCGTAGCGAGCGTCATCTTCCGGGCGAGCGAGCCAAGCGAATGCACGGGCCAGCGAGGTCAGCGACACCGCGAAATTGGGGGCGCTACAGCCGTCGGTGCCCCACACCATCGCCCTGGGATCCGGTTCGCCACAGGCGTAGGCCACCGCATCGCGGATCGCCAGTTGCACCGGATTTTCGGGCTCAAGGTAAGTTTCGGTCGCCGCCGAGAGCAATTTGGCCTGCAACAACATGCCCGAATGCTTGCCCGAGCAATTGTGAAATAGCGAACTCCAGCGTTTACCGGGCTCGGGCGCGACGTCATTGGTTTTGTACCAGTAGGGAACGTGGTTACCGCATTGCAGCGCTGCGTCGGTCAGGCCGACTTTGGCGAGCAGACGCCCGGCGGTCTCGGCGTGAATCGGCTCGCCGTTGTGGCTGGAACACAAAAGCGCGATTTCTTGCGGCGTCAAACCGTACTCGGAGAAACGCGGATTCGCCAGCAAAGGCAAGGCCTGCAACGGTTTCAGTGCGGATCGCGTGAATATCGGGGCGTCAACGTCGCCGACGCTGGCGATCAGCGCGCCCGAGCGATCAACCGCCGCGATAGAGCCGTAAAAAACATTTTCGACGTATCCACCACGCGTGCTGTAGGCGATGGGGACGTGATTCGGGATAAGAATTTCAGCATGCATGTCGACATTGTTTCACGGCGCGGCAGCTTCCATCAGCCTCACGCGGTCCGCCTATTGCCATCAGCTTTATGCTGAAAGCCTTATCGCATAGGGAAAAAATGGCAGTTTAATTAAAAGTCGATTTATGCCAAATATTTGAGTGAGCCCCGGTGTAAACGTCGTTTCCGCAAAAAGCCATAACGATTCTGACGCGCCTGGATTCGGTTCGGGGTGACACAATCTGAGTTTAGCGCCAGCCTGGCACATCACTCAACTCACAGGAACCTCATGATCCACGTCATCGCCCTCATTACCGCGCAGCCCGGCCAGCGCGTCAAAGTGCTCGCCGCCTTCAACGCCAACGTACCCGCGGTACTCGCTGAGGACGGTTGCATCGAATACGGGGCGACGGTGGACGCGAAGGATATTCCTCCCTCACGCAACAGCGTCGGGCCGGACACCTTCGTCGTCGTGGAGAAATGGACGAGCCTCGCCGCCCTGCAAGTTCACGCCGTCTCCCCGCACATGAAAGCGTACGGCGCATCGGTCAAAGACATGGTCGCTGGTCGCGTCATTCATGTGCTGGAGCCGGTCGCCGCCTGATCTTGGCCTACCTCGCAGAGGGCAATGGCATCAAGCGGTGCCGACGCTGGCCGTGAGGCACAACGGAGCGCCCGATTACGTCCTTGCGGCTATGGCGAGCGTTTTCGCATGAAGCACCACTCAATTTAGCGATGGAAGAAATGGAGTCAAGATGGACGGATACCTGCAAACATTGAAAAAGTACGCCGATTTCGGCGGGCGTGCGCGACGAACTGAATACTGGATGTTCTTTTTGTTCAATTTCATCATCGGGATCGTGCTGAGTGTCGTGGACTATGTGCTCGGCACTGGCGGCATTATCGGCGCGCTCTTCGCTCTAGCCCTATTGATCCCGGCCGTCGCGGTAGGCGTGCGACGGCTGCACGACACTGACCGCAGCGGCTGGTGGCTGCTGATCGCGTTTGTTCCGCTGATCGGTGCCATCGTTTTGATCATTTTCTTTGTGCTCGATAGCAGTCCTGGCGATAACCGGTTTGGTGCCAACCCCAAGGGGTAACGCCTAATCAGCCTGCATCGGCAGCGACGTCGTCGAGCGCCGAAGGGCAACCGCCGGGGTTGAGCCAGTCATGCCAATGGATAGCGAATCAAAGAAACCGGGCACCGATGCCGCAAGGTCTGCGCCGCGCGGCGAAAAGGCGTTTGCCGCCTTCGACTATGCAATCAAGGCGGTGAAAGTGACGATCGTGGTGCTCGGCATCATGATCGTCGTCATTGCGCTCTCGGGGGTGGACATGGCCCGCCTCGACGAGCACGAAATATTTCAACACCGCATGGTCGCGGCACCAGCAGTCATCGTTAGTTATCTTCTGTTTGACTACCTGCTGGGCCGTCGTCGCGCGCGTCGGGACGCGGAAACAGCAGCCACGCTCGGCACAACCGTCGTCGCTGGGGATAAATTCGTGTTGAGCATTGATCCGGACGCTGATCGACGCGCTGCCGCTGTGGCTGCGGCGAGCAAAAAAAAGAGTGAAGCGCGACCCAGGCGTGGCTTTGCGGCGGAGTTCATGACGCTTGCCTTCGTTGCCGCAGGTGGAGCCGCGTTCTGGCACGACCACATGACACACGACATACCGAATCCCGTGGCTGTCGTCGGCAAGTTCGTCGGTGCCACCTGCGTTGACCGTCCCCGAAGGGCCGTTGCGCCTGTCGGGCCGCACATGTCCATAGGCTACGAATATCCGAGCCAATCAACCCAGCCGCGTACGTCGCAGGTGCAGTGTTTGCTGGAAAATTGCGAACCGGAAAAAACGCCTTCGCAGCCGCTCGACACCGAGTACAACAAGGTCTTCTATCTGACCCTGCAGGATTGTCAGGCCGCGCTGCCTGCGGTCCTCGCGTCGAAAGCGCCCACCACCGTTTGGGCCGGGGACAAGGATATGAATGCCGCCGTGCGGGCGCGGTTTACGCCAGAGCGCCATACGCCGCCGTATTTTCTGCTCTGGATTCCGTTGTTAGTCGCTGCGGTGATATTGCCGGTTTCAGTGTTTTTGCGCCTTCGCAAATGATCGAAACCACCGTATTCGCCCCTTCGAAGCCGCGAGCCGTATAAGAAAGTACGTCGGTCAGCATTCTGGTGAAAAGACGGCTGTATAGGGGCTAGCACCGCGAAAAACTAAAACTCGATAATTAAAAAAATATGCTATAGCCCCTTTGCAGCCGTCGATTGACGCAAAAGCTGTATCAGTTTTTCGCCCGCCCAGCCTTTTCCAGGCCGTTCACTTTGTCACCCACTTTGATGCCGCGCTCCTTGAACCAGCCCTGCTTCATTTCGATGGCAAACATCGCAGGGGCGCCGGACGGATAAGTTGATTCGTCCTGCGGTTTCATGTCGACGATGCTGACGATGACGCCTTTGCTGTCGATGTAGGCAATCGAGAGCGGGACGAAGGTGTTTTTCATCCAGAACGCGAGCGGCTCGCTTTGCGCAAACACGAACAACATGCCGTGATCCGGTGCCAGTGAAAAGCGGTTCATCAGGCCGATGCTTCGCGTGATGTTGTCGGCGACGACTTCAGCTTTCAGCTTCGCGTTCTTGATTGAGAGTTCGACGATGGGCAGGCCTTTGTTGACTTGCCCACCCGCCGTCAATGGCATCAATGCTAAAAACAGCGCCGCGATCAACCCTGAAACAGACATGAGATTACGAAACTTCATTGACACTTTGCAACCTTATTGTGGCTTCAGGGGGTGACTCATTTGATAGAACTTCCAGATCGCCGCGCCGACCATGACCGAGGCAAGCATGACGATGGCAAATCGTAGCAAGCTTTGCTGCGCGAACGGCACCACCACCGCCGTGGTCACCGCCATCATCGCCACGTGGGTGGACGATTGCAGCGCCGATACGCTGCCGCGCGCGTGAGGGAACGCGTCAAGGAGTTTGAGCGTGATACAGGGCGTCACCAGGGCCATTCCAAACGTGTAGAGCGCAACCGGCGCGATGTTCCAGACAACGCTCGGCGGCAGCAACGCGCTGACACCGAGGTTCGCAACCGCAGCGATCAGCATGATCGAAAACCCCCAGTTCATCTGTCGCACATGACTCACGCGTCCCGCCAGACGACCCGAGCAATACGCCGCCAATGTGATGCCCGCGATTCCCGGAATGAACAACACAGCAAAGTCCTTGCTGGTCAGCCCGAGGTGGCCCATGAGAAATGCGGGAGCACCGGCAATGTAGACGAAAAACCCGACGAAATTGATGCCCGGGATGGCCGCCAGGCTTTGAAAGGTTTTGTTGAAAAACATCCTGCTGTAGTTTTTCGCGAGCGGCACCAGCGCGAACGGCAAACGCGCTTCACGCGGATGCGTTTCGACCAGCCCCATCTGCGACCAGGTAATCAACACGACTGCGTAACCGCCGAGAAACCAGAAAATCGATGGCCACGCCAGGTGCGCTACCAGCCAGCCACCGAGGATCGGCGCGACGATAGGCGCGAGCGCGAACAGCATCTGGATGCGCGACAGCTGACGCTGCGCCTCATCTCCTGCGAACAGATCGCGCACGACGGCTCGACCCACAACAAAACCAGCCCCGGCGAAACAGCCTTGCAGCGCCCGAAACACGAGCAATGCGTCGATGGACTGCGAGAGGGCACAGCCAACGGAAGCCGCCGCATGAACGCACATTGTCCCAACGATGACCGGCTTGCGACCAATCGAATCGCTGATCGCGCCGTGAAACAGCGACACGATGGCGAAGCCGATGAAGTACACCGTCAGCGTCAACTGCATTTGCACTTCGGTCGCGGGCAGCGCCGCCTGCATCGTGGGGAATGCGGGCAAGTACGTGTCAATCGAGAACGGCCCGAGCATCGACAGCGCGGCTAATAACCAGGTGAGCTTCATGCGCTCGCGGCCATCGGCGTAGCGTGCGATCAGGGCGGCTTGCGACAACGGCGTGACCGTTGCTGCCTCCGTCCGCGCGCCCGAATCATTGTTGCGTGGCAAACACGGCCTCTTCGATCTCCGCGCGCTTCAGCGAAGGGGCAAACATGACAATAAAATCGTAGGCAAAACGGCGCAGGAATGCGTTACGCCGCAGCCCAACGCGTGTCACTGAGGGCGCAAACAAGTGCGACGCATCGAGCCGTTTCAGATCGGAATCCACTTTCGGCTCATACGCCATTTCGGCCAGAATCCCGACGCCGACATTAAGGCGCACGTACGTCTTGATGACGTCGGAATCAAGCGCGGTTAACGCCACGTTCGGCGTGAAGCCTGCGCTTGCAAACGCACGATCCACTTGCGAGCGCCCGGTAAACGCGGTGTCGTACGTAATCAGTGGATACTTGGAGAGCGCTTCGATGGTGAGCACTTCTTCCTTCACCAGCGGGTGCTTCGGCGGCGCGATGATGCAGCGATTCCAGCGATAGCACGGCAGCGTGACCAGGAGCGGATCAAGCGCCAGCGCTTCAGTCGCAATCGCAATGTCGGCCTCGCTGCCCGCCACCCAGTCGGCGCACTGCTTCGGGTTGCCCTGCTTCAGTTTTAGTTTGACATCGGGGTACTTCGCCCCAAATTGCGTGACCACGCGCGGCAGTACATAGCGCGCCTGGGTGTGCGTGGTGGCGATGGTGAGTACGCCCGCTTTCGCGTTGGTCATGTCGGAGGCCAACGCCTTCAGACTGGTGGCGTCGCCGTGGAGACGTTTGGCAATCGCGTAAGCCTGTTCGCCTGCTTGTGTCAGCCCCAAAAAACGCTTGCCACGACGCTCAAAAATCTTGAGCCCTAACTCATCTTCAAGCGTTTTGATGTGCTTGCTGACCACCGGTTGCGCGGTGTAGCAGGCCACCGCCGCGTCAGACACACTGAAGCCGTTTTCGACGACGGCACAGATAAATTTGATTTGCTGGAGGTTCATGTTTTGAGTATTATTTTTTTGCGCTGGTTATGCTCTTGTAACATAAGCACATTATGACTCAACGCTTTGTCCTGCATCCGGTGACGCCCCAGCTTCGGCTGATCAAGCAAGCCGCACAACTGCTGCGCGACGGCGCAGTCATCGCTTATCCCACCGACAGCTCGTATGCGCTCGGCTGCCGCCTGGGCGACGCTAATGCTCTCAAATTGCTGCGGCAATTGCGCGGCGTGGACGACAAGCATCATCTGACACTGGTGTGCGCCGATTTGACTGAGCTCGGCAAATATGCGCGTGTCGACAACGTTGCCTTCCGCATGTTGAAGCTGGGCACGCCGGGGCCTTACACCTTCATTCTGGAGGGGACGCGTGAAGTGCCCAAGCGGCTCATGCATCCGAAGCGGGCAACGCTCGGCCTGCGCATGCCAGATCACCCGGTGGTGCAGGCGCTGTTGCAGGAATTGGGCGAACCGATTTTGTCGGCCACGCTGATACCGCCGGGCGCAGATCATCCGCTCAATGACCCCGACGAAATCGTGCGGCAGATGCCGAAAAGCCTCGCCGCCATTCTCGACGCCGGGCAAACGCCGGAGGCCGCGACTACCGTGATTGACCTGACTGGCGATACGCCGGAAGTGTTGCGGGTGGGCAACGGCGCACTGGCGCGCCTCGGTCTCAGCGATTAGGTATCACGCTGCACCGCAGAAATGCCTACACTTCAGTCATTCTCAGAGTTGGCAATTTCGACCGACTCGATAATGGAGGTCTCGATGAAACGTATTTTTCTTTGCACGGTGGGCGGAGCAAGCGTCGCCCGCATGATCGCCGCGTCGGTCGGTTTCGCGCTGGCAACTTCTGTATTCGCGCTCGACGTAGCGGGCGTCAAGGTCGATGAGCGGATCAAGTTGGCCAATCAGGATCTGGTGTTGAACGGGGCTGGTGTTCGCTACGCGGCCGCCGGATTCGTGCGCGTTTATGTCGCTGCACTCTACCTGCCGCAAAAGAAGACTACCAGCAACGAAATCGGCGCGCTCAAGGGGCCAAAGCGCATGCAATTGAGCGTGATGCGCGAGATCAATTCGAACGATTTTTCGAAAGCGCTACTGTCGGGTATGCGCGCCAATTTGTCGAGCGCGGAGCAGCAAAAGCACTTCGAAAGCCTACTCAAACTCGGCTCGATTTTCGGCCAGATTCCGTCGCTTAAAAAAGGTGAATCCATCACCATTGATTCGATTCCCGGCACCGGCGTAGTGATTCTGGTCAACAACAAGCGAGTCGGCGAAGTGTTTCAGGATGACACGTTTTTTCAGGCACTATTACAAATCTGGGTCGGCCCCAAGCCCATCGACGAGAGTTTAAAACCCGTGCTGCTTGGTACGGTTGCCAGTAACGATAATTCGGTGAGTACCAACACCCGAGATCGTTTCTAGATAATGAACAGCTCCGCTCAGCCCCGCGTCGGATTGATTGGCATTGGCCTCATGGGTCACGGCATGGCGAAGAACATCGCGGCGAAAGGTTTTCCGCTGACGTTTCTGCGTCGTCGCAGCATGCCGGACGCGGGCAATGATCTGGTCGCGCTGGGCGGTTCAGCGGCAGAAACGCCGAGAGAGATTGCGGTCGCCAGCGACGTCGTGATCCTGTGTGTGACAGGTTCGCCGGACGTGGAATCGGTGTGCTTCGGCGCGAACGGCATTGCAGAAGCGGCGCGGGCGGGATTGATAGTGGTCGACACGTCGACCGCTGAGCCGACGTCCACCGCATCACTGCGCGAGCGTTTTGCGGCGCTGGGTGTTGAGTTCGTTGATGCGCCCCTCGCTCGCACGCCGGTCGAAGCTGAGCTTGGCAAATTGAACACGATGGTCGGCGCGACGGACGACAGTTTTGCGAAGATCGAGCCCGTGCTCAAGGCGTATTGCGAAAACATTTTTCACGTCGGGCCGCCGGGCGCAGGCCACAAGATCAAGTTGATGAACAACTTCATCGCGCAGGCAATCTGCGCGTCGGCTGCCGAGGCCTTCGCGGCAGCTGTGAAATCTGGCGTTGACCCGAAACAACTGGTGCGCGTGGTGAGCGCCGGTGGCGTGAATTCGGGGCTGTTTCAGGCGATGGCAAAAACGCTCGATGGCGACATGGGCGGGCTTAAGTTTCAGCTCGACAACGCTCGCAAGGATTTGCGTTACTACACCCATTTCACCGAAAGCATGCCGCTCACCAGCTGGATGGGTGAAGCCGTGCATCAAACGTTGGTACAGGCCTGCGCGATGGGGCTGGGCGGCGGTATGGTCGCGGAACTGGTGACGGCGGCAGAGCGGGTGAACGGCGTGAAGATTACCCCTTAGTGCCGGGGAAGTCTACTCGACGCTTCTGGACACGAAAAGCCCGAAAGTCTCCCCTGCGAAGTAGGGGAGATGTCGCGAAGCGACAGAGGGGTTGCGAGGAGTCAGAGCCACGCTAACTTTGTGCTCCTGTCATTTACCCCTCCCCCTGCGGGCACCTCACCTACTGCGCAGGGGAAGCAAGCGGAATGCGCTGGGCCAGCGGCAACTGCACCGCATGCACCAGTTGCAGAACCTCCAGCTCGCAACCAAAGTGCCCAACAATTTGCATCCCTACCGGTAGCCCGTTCGCTGCGAACGCTACCGGTGCGCTGGCGGCAGGGTGCGAGGTCATGGTGATCCGACAGGCCGACCTCATCCACTCAAGGTAGTTCGCCAGCGGAGTGCCGTCGATTTCCATCGGGTACGGCGTGTTGATGTCAAACGGCAATACCTGATTGACTGGGCAGATGAAGTAGTCGTACTTCGTTAAAAATCGCTGCATCCGCTCGAAGCATTTTGACTGCTGCGATTGGGCTTCCGCGATCTGCTCACCGGTGAGCTTGAGGCCCTGTTCGATGTTCCATACGGCGGTGTCTTTGAGCAGCGCCTTGTGATTTTTGTAGTGGCCGCCGAGGCTGTTCACCATACGTAGCGCACGCATCACCTGAAACGCGTTATCGGCAATCTCCAGATCGGGTTCGGCTTCTTCGACAATCGCACCGATCGCCTCGAAACGTTTGAGCGATTTTTGCAGCGCGTCGCGCACGCCCTTCTCGACCGGCAAACCGCCGAGCGTAGGACTCCACGCAATGCGCGTCCCTTTGAAATCACGATCCAGCGGTTCGCGGAAAACCGCCGGGTCTCCGCAACGGCCCATCGGGACCCGTGGGTCATCGCCGGCCTGAACCGAAAGCAACCACGCTGCGTCCTCCGCCGTGCGCGCTATGGGGCCTAAAACGCCTAGCGTGCTCCATAGATTGATCGACGGATAAATCGGCACGCGACCCGGCGATGGCCGCAGCCCGACGACGCCGCAGAAGTTTGCAGGATTCCTCAAACTGCCGCCCATGTCCGAACCATCAGCAAACGGCAACATGCCAGAGGCGACCGAGACGGCCGCGCCACCGGACGAACCGCCACAGGTTTTCGTCACGTCCCACGGATTTTTCGTGGCACCGAACACCGCATTGAACGTCTGGCTCCCGAGGCCAAATTCGGGCGTGTTGGTTTTTCCAAGCAGCGTAAGGCCATGTGCGCGAAAACGCTCGACCATGAGCGAGTCGTAATCCGGCACCCAGTCCTTCAGGATGGGTGAGCCCATCGTCGTGCGCATGCCTTTGACGGGCTCCAGATCCTTCATCGCAATGGGCAGACCCGCGAGTGGCGAAGTGGGCTTGCCAGTGGCACGGCGGGTATCGATGGCGTCGGCGTTGGCGTACGCGCCTTCCGGGTCAAGCGACACGATGGCGTTCAACGAGGGATTGATGCGATCAATCTGCGCGAAGCTCGCGTCAAGCAACTCACGCGATGAAAGTTGGCGCGAAGTGAGCAGGTTCGAGAGCTTGCGAACCGAAGAAAACAACAATTCAGACATGATCAGCTTTTACGTGAAACACCCACTGCACAGGGGCTAGTAAGGATAATTGACTACAATCGACTTTTACGGATTTATCGATCCAGCCCCGGTGTAGATTGGCTTTCATCTCGAAGTCATATCGGCTTCAGAGTAACCGTGGGCGGGCACTGCCCGCCCGGTAGCCCTCAGGGCGTAAGCCCAAACATCAGTCGCTGTAGGGCGTGCCCCAAAGTACGCACCCTCGTTACGAAATTTCAGCAGTTGATATTGCGAGCCTTCGGTGCGCATTCTGGTGCGCACCCTACGAAATCAACTAATTTTTCTGGATATTCCAGTAAGCCGAACCGGCAGTTTTCAACACGCCGGTGATGTTCTTGCGAACAGCGGCCGGGTTTTTGTACTCACCGAGGATCGCATGAGTGCCCACTTGTGTCGCCCGTACCTGAACCTCTTCTGCCAACCGTTTCTTGTCGCCATCGGTGCCAGCGCGAGCGTAATCATCACGCAGCTTTTCAAGCGTTGCGTCAGTCGCCCAGCCCGCCCAGCCTTTTTCGCCGTTGCCGCCCAAAGGTGCGCTGGTCAGCGGGTTCATGATGTCAGCACCCACCCAGGCGGTCAGGAAAATGTTCCAGCCGCCCTGCTCGACGGGTTCTTTCTTCGAGCGGCGCGCCACGAGTGAGCCCCAGTCCATCGTGATCAGATCGACCTTGAAACCGGCCTGGCGCAATAGCTGTGTGGCGACCAGCGGCAACTTGTGGATCGATTGCAAATCGGTTGGACGCATCACCACAATCGGCTTGCCGTCATAACCCGAAGCTTTCAGCAGTTCCTGCGCTTTGGCCATGTTGCCTTTGACCATAAACTCGCTGCCTTTCGGTGTCGCGAGCGGCGTTCCGCACGGATACATACTCGGGCAGGTGAAGAACATGCTCTCGTTTTCCGGCCCGACCTGCGCGCGCAGGAAGGCTTCCTGATTCATCGCCCACATCGCGGCTTCGCGCACTTTCACGTTGTTAAACGGCGGCACCAGATGGTTAAAGCGCATCACGTATTGATAGTTCACGGTGCCGGTGTCGACTATGTTGACACGCGGGTCTTTGCGCAACTGTGGGTACTGCTCGAATGCAGGTTGCTCGATCATGTCAATCTCGCCGGCGAGCAACGCGTTTAGCTGTGTCTGCGCGTCCTTCAGAGCGAGCCATTCGACGCGATCCACGTAAACTTTTTTGCCGCCGGCCAAGCCTGATGGCGGCTCGCTGCGCGGCACGTACTTCGTGTTTTTTACATAGATCGATTGCACACCGGCTTTGTATTCATCCTTCTTGAAGATGTACGGGCCGGAGCCGATGTAGTCATCAATCACCTTGAACGGATCGGTCGCCGCGACGCGTGCTGGCATGATGAAGGCGGGGTTTGACGAGGGCTTGCCGAGCGCGTCGAGCACGATGCCAGTTGGCTCTTTCAGCGTCATGCGGAAAGTTTTCGCATCTGGCGCATCCATCTTGTCGACGAACGTCATGAGCTTTTGGCCGAAGGTGTCGCGCGCGCCCCAGCGCTTGATCGAAGCGACGACGTCTTCGCCGGTTACCGGTTTACCGTCGTGAAATTCGAGCTTGTCGCGCAGCGTGAAGGTGTAGACCTTTTTGTCAGGACTGACGACGTATTTGTCGACCATTTGCGGCTTGATGCCGCCCTTCTCATCGGTGGCAAACAGCGTGTCGTAAACCATGTAGCCGTGATTGCGCGTGATATAGGCGGTCACGTTGAATGGATCAAGATTGGCCGGGAACGCGTGCGGCGCGACCTTCAAAATTTTCTGCTGCGCGAAGGCGGATGACGCCGGCAACGCGATCATCAGCGCGGTTGCGAGGCCTACTAACAACTTGGAATACTTCACGGATCGTTCTCCCTCAATATGTGTTTAAAAATGATAGTCGCGGTAAGTTCGTAGATGAATTGTGCTGCGGAAATGCGGATGTGTGCGTTTAAGTGTGCACTTAAATTCGCACCGGCCACGGTCTTTGCGTGGGTCTGATTTGTTCGATGATGCGCGAAATTTGTAGCACACCGAGATCGTCGAATCGGCGGCCCGCAACCTGCACGCCAATCGGTAAACCTGTCGTGCGCGCATCGGTCGAATAATTCCAGTTGATGGACGCGGCAGGTTGCTCGCTCATGTTGTACGGCACGGTGAACGCAATGTGCGAGAGCGCTTGCTCCGGGTCGTTGTCGGGGCAGCAATATTCGGCCTGAAACGCGGGGATCGGGCACACTGGTGAAATTACGAAGTCAAATTGGTGCGTCGCCGCGACCGTGGCCTCGCGCATGGCTACGACCTGTGAGAAGAATCCCATCACGGCGTCGCCAGAAAAACGCTTCGCGCGATGCGTCGCCCAGCGCACGATGAACGGCAAAATCTTTTCACGTGATGCGTCCGACATACGAGAAATATCGGAATAGCTGCGCGCTTCGAAAAAGCCGCAGATACCCTCCAGCATGTCGGGCGTGATAAACGACCGCATGGGCTCCACGCGCGCACCGTGTTGCTCCAGCAGTTGTCCGCACTCCCATATCGCGCTTGCAACATCACTTTGCACTTCGCGGCCCGCGCGCATGTCGGTGATCACACCGATACGCTTGCCCTTTAACGAAAAACGCTCCAGCTCGGCAGCATAGTCCACGTTGTGCGGTGGTAAATTCATGAAATCGCGATGATCGGGATCAGGCCGCGCGATTACGTTCATCAGGAGCGCAGCGTCGAGCACGGTGCGCGTCATTGGG